>Ga0180432_10006181_pt1 | contig 15657 bp, 9 predicted proteins | sample SS_ome_10_FD_132414 | JGI IMG/M metagenome (GOLD analysis project Ga0180432, IMG submission 132414) | Hypersaline lake sediment archaeal communities from the Salton Sea, California, USA - SS_1_MS_2 metaG | ecosystem: Environmental > Aquatic > Non-marine Saline and Alkaline > Hypersaline >... | reverse complement strand
TACCAGACTGGCGATCAGGAAAAAACCCACGCCTGCCTGAATGAACCCCCCGTATATTCCCACCAGGAAAAAAACGATCACCTGCAGCCAGTATGGAATGGGAGGATGCGCTTCGTGACTGCGGATCCACCGGTTGGGTTTCAGCAATATCACAAAAAACATGAGGATCATGATCCCACCGATGGCAAGTTTCATCACTTCATCGTTCATATTCACAGCAATGAAAGCTCCTGCGATTGAACCTGCCACAGCCGGAATCCCTACCCTGAATCCCCCGGGGAAGTCCATTACCTTTTCCCTGTGGAAACTGGTTACCCCGACCACGTTCTGAAGAAAAATGGCAATCCGGTTGGTTCCGTTGGCCACATTGGGTGGAAGACCAAGGGCCATGAGCAGGGGAAGTGTGATCAGGGATCCGCCCCCTGCCAGCGTATTGATGATCCCCGCCACAACACCGATCGCCACCACCGCAATGTATGCATACCACTCCATGGAACCCGGTTATGCGAACATGGGATAATCGGCCATCATCTCGTTTACCTCACGCCGCACTTTTTCGATGACATTCCTGTCATCAATGTTCATGATCACCCGGTCGATCAGTTCCACAATGACCGGCATCAGGTCTTCTTTGACCCCCCTGGTGGTGATGGCCGGAGTCCCTACCCTGATCCCGCTGGTCTGGAAAGGCGATCTTGAATCGAACGGGACCATGTTCTTGTTGACCGTGATGTCGGCTTCAACCAGGATATTCTCCACCTGCTTTCCCGTAATGTCCCCCACCTTGGTGCGAAGGTCAATGAGCATGGAATGGTTATCCGTTCCCCCGCTGACAACCTTGTATCCGTATTTGATAAAGGCATCTGCCATCCCGCTGGCATTAATCTTCACCTGTTTCTGGTATTCCCTGAAATCATCGGTCAGTGCCTCTCCGAAAGAAACCGCCTTGGCTGCGATGATGTGTTCCAGGGGTCCCCCCTGTATTCCCGGGAAAACTGCAGAATTGATCAAAGAGGACATTTTCCTTACCGCCCCTTTCTTCGTGGTGCGCCCCCAGGGATTGTCTCCATCCTTTCCTATCAGGATGACCCCCCCCCGGGGGCCCCGCAGGGTTTTGTGCGTGGTGGAGGTGACCACATGCGCATAGGGTAGCGGATTTTCCAGAAGACCCGCAGCGATCAGTCCCGCAGGATGGGCCATATCCACCATGAGGATCGCTCCGATCTGGTCTGCAATATTCCGCATCCTCTGATAATCCCACTCCCTGGAATAGGCAGAGGCCCCCGCTATGATCAATTTCGGTTTTTCCTTCAGCGCCAGTTCCTCCATGGCATCATAATCGATACGGCCCGTTTCCTCATCCAGTCCGTAAGAGATGGCATTGTACAGGATGCCTGAACTGTTCACCGGGGATCCGTGAGAAAGATGTCCCCCGTGCGAAAGATCCAATCCCATGAAGGTATCACCCGGCTCGAGGGCTGTCAGAAATACCGCCATATTGGCCTGTGCCCCGGAATGGGGCTGCACGTTGGCATACTCGGCGCCAAAAAGCTGGCAGAGGCGGTCAATGGCCAGCTGTTCCACTTCGTCGATCACCTCGCACCCGCCATAGTACCGGTGGCCCGGATAGCCCTCGGCATATTTGTTGGTCAGGCAGGAACCCATAGCCTCCATTACCTGGGAACTTACAAAATTTTCAGAGGCGATCAGTTCAATACCCCGCTTCTGACGGTGGTGTTCATGATCAATGAGGGCAAAAAGATCAATATCCCTTTTCATGGCGTTTTGATACATTTGTAAAAATATCCCCTAAGTTAATCTTTTGGAATTGTAATGCCGGGGAAGATGGTTCCTCTTTTATGAAAAGTTATGCAACCGTGATCCTTTGGTGGATCAGGAAGAATGCGGCAGCGATCAGTGCACCCACCAGCGGACCTGCCACAGGGATCCATGCATAGCGCCAGTCGCTGTACCCCTTGTTTTTCATGGGAAGCAGGGCATGCATGATCCTGGGGCCGAGATCTCGCGCCGGATTGATGGCATAACCGGTAGTCCCGCCCAGGGAAAGGCCGATGGCTGTGACCAGCAGTGCCACCGGAAGTGCCCCCAGTGTCCCCAGGCCCATTTTTACCTCCTGTCCGTCTCCCATATCCACAAATGGCTCTGCAATGTAAAGAATGACAAAGATCAGCACAAATGTACCGATCACCTCGCTGATCATATTGCTGCCATACCGCCGGATGGCGGGTCCGGTTGAATAGCATGCCAGCTTGATTCCCGGATCCCCGGTCCTGTTGAAGTGATGGAAGTAAAAAAGCCACACCAGGAATGCCCCTGTCGCACCTCCCAGTATCTGGGCGGTGATGTAAAGCGCCACATCTTTCCAGGGAAAAAGGCCTGCTGCAGCCAGTCCGACGGTGACAGCCGGGTTGATATGAGCACCGGACACGGGTCCCGCCACCGCCACCCCCACAAACACACCCAGTCCCCATCCGATGGAAATCACGATCCAGCCTCCCTGGTGTCCTTTGGTATCCTTCAGAAGTACATTGGCTACCACCCCGTTACCCAGCAATACCAGCAGCATGGTCCCGATAAATTCTGCGATAATCTCGTTCATGGTAGAAAAAAATTAGAAGAGTTAGTTCGTTGAGTTCGTTAAGATCGTTGAGTCAGGTTTCCCATTTCCTGGCGCGTTCGACCGCTTTCCTCCAGCCCATTTTCAGAACCTCCTGATCCTCCGCGGTCACATCCTGGAGAAATGTGCGGTCCACGGACCAGTGTTCGCTGATCTCTTTTTCAGTGGACCAGATCCCCGCGGCCAGTCCGGCCAGGTAAGCGGCACCGAGGGCTGTTGTTTCTATGATCTTTGGCCTGATCACAGGGATCCCGGTCAGATCGGACTGGAACTGCATGAGCAGGTCATTGACCGCAGCACCTCCATCCACTTTCAGTTCCTTGATTCTGATCCCGGCATCACTTTCCATGGCCCTGATCACATCATTTACCTGGAAAGCAATACTTTCCAGTGCGGCACGGGCAATATGCCCTGCGGTGACACCCCTGGTCAGGCCCGCGATCATGCCCCTTGCATAGGGATCCCAGTAGGGAGCCCCCAGTCCCGTAAAAGCCGGCACAAAATAAACCCCTCCGTTGTCCTCCACGGTTTCCGCAAGTTCTTTTACCTGGGATGATTCCTTGATCAGTCCCAGCCCGTCACGCAACCACTGGATCACTGCTCCCCCGATGAAAATGCTGCCCTCCAGGGCATAGGTGGTAATCCCCTCCCGCTGCCAGGCCACCGTGGTGACCAGGTTGTTCTTTGACTCCACGGGAGTATCCCCTGTATTGCAGAGAATAAAACAGCCCGTGCCATAGGTATTCTTGACCGACCCGGGAGTCAGGCACATCTGTCCGAAGGTGGCTGCCTGCTGGTCTCCCGCAATCCCGGCAATGGGGATGGACCTGGAAAAGAGCTCGCTGCCGGTGTGACCATAAATTTCCGAGGAGGACCTTACCTCCGGCAGCACTTTCTCCGGGATATCGAAAAGATCAAGCAGTTCCTGGTCCCAGGAAAGGCTATGGATATTGAACAGCATGGTCCGGCTGGCATTGGTCGCATCGGTGATATGGAGACTTCCCCCTGTCAGTTTCCATACAAGCCAGGAATCCACCGTTCCCAGTGCCAGCCTCCCGGATTGTGCTTTTTCTCTTACTTCCGGGATATTTTCCATCATCCATTTCCACTTGGTGGCTGAAAAATAGGCATCGATCACCAGTCCGCTCTTATTGCGGATCACGGACTCCAGCCCTTTTTCTTTCAATCCGTCGCAGATCCCGGCTGTCCGCCGGTCCTGCCATACAATGGCATTACAGACCGGTTCCCCCGTCTGCCTGTCCCACGCCACAGCTGTTTCACGCTGGTTGGTGATTCCGATCCCGGCCACATCTTCCGGTTCTATTCCGGCACCGGCCATGGCCTCATGGACCACCCGGAACTGGGAGGACCAGATTTCTCCGGGATCATGCTCCACCCAGCCCGGCCGGGGGAAAATCTGCCTGAACTCTTTCTGGGCAATACCGGCTATTTGTCCCGACCGGCTGAAGACAATGGCCCTTGAGCTCGTGGTTCCCTGATCGATGGATAAGATGTAATTTGCTGACATGGCTGGAAAAGTTTAAATATTTCGTTATGTTCGTTGAATGAATTTTGTTTGTTGGATCCGTTAGGCCGGGTTTATACGCTATAGTCAGAATACTCATGCATCACTGGTAAATATCAGGTTTGTTTGGGGTTTTCGGTTAAGATGTAACGTTTTGCAAGGGAGGTGTATGCCTCCACCTGTTCGGATTCCCATTGCCTGTCATGCCCCAGCTCGCCGGCCATGATCTCCGCCACCCGGGGGGCCATGCGGATACTTTCCATCACATCCAGCTGGAGGACCCGGGTTCTCCGGGCCAGGAAATCCTCTACGGTCCGGGCCATTTCTGCCCCTGTGGCCCGGATAACCTGTGCCCGGATGATCTGCAATTTTTCGCTCAGGATCTCTCCCATTTCCGGGTCGAACCTGATCATGTCGTTGATGGCCTCCTCGTCCGATCCATACCAGGAGCGCGGGGCATCCGGATCGATCCCTTCCCTGTAGCCATGGATCTTCAGCTTCCGTGTTGCGGATACACGTTTCGGTAGTTCCGCCTTACGGACTGCCATATTGATCACGTCCTCTCCCATTTTCCGGTAGGTAGTCCACTTCCCGCCAGTGAGGGTGATCAGTCCTCCCTCGGAAACAATGATCTTGTGTCCCCTGGAGATCTCCTTTGTTTTTGTTTTCGATCCGGAAGGAGCGGCCAGGGGACGAAGACCGGCAAAAACGCTCAGCACATCGCCCCGCCCTGGTTTCTCATCCAGGAATCTTCCCGCGGTCTCCAGGATATAATCCACCTCCTGTTGCTCTGCCCGGGGTTCAAGCTCCGCATGCTGTTTTTCCACATCGGTTGTCCCCACCACCACCCGGTTGTGCCAGGGAACTGCAAAAAGTACCCGGCCATCAGAAGTTCTCGGGATCATCAACGCCTCCTTCCCTTTCAGAAATTTCCGGTCCAGTACAAGATGGATGCCCTGGCTGGGTTTCACCACATCGCGGGCAACCGGATCAGCCATTTTCAATACCTGATCCACGAATACACCGGTTGCATTGATCACGGCCCTTGCCCGAACCCTGTAGCTTTTACCGGTCTCCTGATCCTCGGCAAAAGCGCCGGATACCTGTACGCCATCCATAATCAAACCGGTTACCTTCATATAGTTGATGGCCACACCATCCAGTTCACATAGCAACTGGAAAAGATTGATGGCCAGCCTGGAATCGTCAAACTGGCAATCATAATACCGGACCCCGCCACGCAATTTTTCCGCTTTGATATTGGGAAGCGAGCGAAGGGTCTGCTTCCTGGAAAGGGGAACGGATCTTCCGATGGCCAGTCTTCCTGCCATCAGATCGTAAAGGGTAAGGCCGGCTGTATAGAACGGGACTCCCCACCAGCTGTAACAGGGAATCACGAAGGACTGGTCCCGCACCAGGTGAGGTGCGTTCTTTTTCAGCCATCCCCGCTCCCTCAATGCTTCCAGCACCAGGGAAATGTTTCCCTGGGCCAGGTACCTGACCCCCCCGTGAACCAGCTTGGTACTTCTGCTGGAGGTCCCCTTGGCAAAATCATGCTGCTCCAGCAACACCGTCCTGTAACCCCTGGAAGCCGATTCGACTGCCGCTCCCAGGCCGGATGCCCCCCCTCCGATCACCAGGACATCCCACAGGCCGTCAGGCTCAGCCAGCCACCCGATCATGGATTCCCTTTGATAGATGGTTTCCAAAATGTGTCAGAGGTCAAATGTTCCCGGAAGTTCTTTCAGGTAATTTTTCAACGCTGCTTTCATGTCAGATAATATTTCCCGGTATTCCGGTTCTCTGGCAAGGTTTTCCATTTCAGCCGGGTCGGCTTCCAGGTCATAAAGCTGGTCGGGATCAAAATAGCCCGGCTTTCGGGCGTAAGAGCGATGCTCGGCATGACCGCCTCCGGGGACCACTTCCAGGTGACTGAAAGGTTTTCCGGGATCACGGTTCACAATCTCCATGTTCCTGAATTCCCTTCCGCGGTTATACCTGTCCAGGACTGCCGCCCGCTCTTCAGGGGTCCAGTTCTCTGCATATTCAGGATACCTGACAGCGTAATACTTGTATTTTCCTTTGATCACCGCCCGTGCATAACCCAGTTCAAAATAAAGCGATTTGCGCAGTTCACCGGTTTTGCCTTCCAGTACGGGCAGGAAACTCCGCCCGTCAAATCCCCGTTCAGGGTTCTCCGCACCCGCCATCTCAAGGATGGTGGGTGCAAAGTCCACATTGGAAACAAGTGCCTGGCATTCAGCGCCACAGGGAAACCCATCCGCTTTCCATATAATGCTCGGATTGTAAACCCCTCCCTGGTAAAGGGTACCTTTGGCATGCTGCCCGTGGTCATTGAAAAAGAAAATGATGGTGTTTTCCAGGATCCCGTGCTCCTCCAGCCTGTCAAGAATTGCCCCCAGCGCATCATCCAGCCAGAGGACATTTTCCCTGTTCCTTCCGTCCAGTCCCGCCTTCTCCAGCCGCTGCGGAATTGTGTACCGGGACGGCATCACACGGGGTGCCTTTTCCAGAAATCCATTCGGGGTGATTTTGGGATCAGCATTCCATGAGCGTGAAGCCTCTGATGGCCCGTGGGGAACGGTGGTGGCAAAATACAGAAAGAAAGGGTTTTTATGCTGAAGATCAATAAATTCAAGGCCTGCCTCCGTGATCCAGTCCAGGTTATGAACCGCAAGCTCACTTAATCCGACAAAATTGGGATTGTTGTGGTAAAGGCCACCGGCATAATCGAAACCACATGAAAGCACAGCCTTTTTGACCTTCCGGTAATTCTCTTCAACTTTTTCCCTGATACCGGGACTTTGCGGATCCGCATGGTAATCCGGAAACTGGTAAAGCCCACGGGCTTCAATGACGTGGTTCTTACCAACCATCCCTGTGGCATAACCTAGCTCCTTCAGATAATGGGGCAATATGCTGTCCCTGCGGGTAATGAAGGTATTCCACTGGATCACCGTCTGGCCATCCTCTTTTTCTGTCTTATCCAGGAACTGGGCATTGGTGGCACGGCTTGCATATTGTCCGGTCAGGCAATTGAACCTGCTGGGTGTACAGACGGGAGAGACCACATACTGGTGGATCATGAGGGTACCCCCGGAGGCAAGCCTGTCCAGGTTGGGAGTAAGGTTTTTCCCTTTTCCCCGGGGCAGGCAGTTGAACATTTCGGGGTACATATCATCCGCGATAAAGAAGATGATATTGGGTTGTAAGCTACCGGATGAATGGCTGCACCCGGTCGCTGCAAACATCCAGGAAAACATGCAGATTATCCAGGAGATCAATGGCACTGGTCCTTTTAACAATTGAAGAAGCTTTCTCATCACATTGGGAACTTGTTTCAGCTGATAAGTGGAACCCCCAAGATATGGATTTTTTTACGAACCTGCTTCCATTCGAACAAAACTGCTCAGGTCAGATTCTTTATCTTTTCGAGTTCGCCTGATTCAGCTGCATACAAGATGGATCCCATATATTCGTCCACCAGGTCGGCTGTAAGCGGGACCGGCATGTTCTCCAGTTTACTCTGAAGCTGTGGATTCTTTGCAGCTTCCAGTGCCTTTTCAATGTGATCCCTTTTGAAGTTGCTGAAGTCGGACAACCTGGTCGGGAATCCGACCTGATCGGCAAAAACCAGCATGGCTTTCGCAAAGGCGATGCCAAGATCCCTTCCTTTCAGGCTCCGGAATTCTGCATCGGAATATCCGTACTGTTGATAGATATTCCCCAGCACCCTTAAGGGCTCTTCGATCGCGGGTGCATAGAAAACCGCATAGTAGGGGTTCAATACTGCACAGGCCCTTCCGTGGGTGGTGACATCAACCAGGGAGAAACTGGTCAGATGAGCGCCGCTGGTCCCTCCGACCATAATGGCATAACCCCCCAGGTCGGTCGCTGCGCACAAGGCATTGCGGGCTTCCTTATCTGAAGGATCCCTCATCACATCCGGCAGATATTTGATGATCAATTCTATCGCAACGGAAGCAATCTCACCTGCTTTTTCGAAATGAGGTTTCCCGACGGATCCAAAATAAACTTCCATGCAGTGTGACATGCCATCCAGGGCGCCATCAAGGGTTAGTTCTTTCGGTGCATCGTAAGTTACTTCATAATCAAAAACAGGTGATTGCGGAACAATGGCCTCATCCAGGGCAATGGCAGCCTTCACCGCATCAATGGTACTTCCGCCGCCAAAACTGATCACCACATCAGGATCGTATTCTGATATAGCGTTTTTCACCTTCAACATGTCCTCCACCGGGGCATTGGGCCTTACAACTCCCTTCAGCTCTTCTTTCAGTTGAACCCCATGACCGGAGACCGAATCTTTTATCTTTCCCGTGAACCTGTCCGATCCCGGAAACCGGTCAGAAACCATAAGCACAGTGTTCCCGTACCCGACGGCAACTTCGCCTGCTTTGTCCAGGCAGCCCTCACCGTAAATAAATTTTCCTTTCTTGAATTCCTGCAATAACGCTTGTACTTTTTCAAAATTTTGCATGACTTATTTTTTAAAATACACCTCCCGCAATGATGTAAACCAGCACCAGCCCTATGATCCCCACCATGATCCCCAGAATGGTCATCGGCAATAAATTCCTCCGGATCAACAATCCTTCAACCCCGACCAGGCCGACGGTGGCAGTGGCTGCAATCACATTATGGACGCATATCATGTTGCCGATTGCTCCGCCCACATTGGTGAGTGCCACTGTAATGGTCCTTGAGATCTCCAGTTGTTCGGCAACAGAATATTGAAACAGAGAGAACAGCATATTGGAGACCGTATTGGATCCGGATATAAATGCACCCAGTGCCCCGACAAATGAGTCCACCAGCGGCCAGGCATTTTTAAATGCACCTGCCATGGCCTCTGCCAGGATGATCGGCATATTGGTAATGCCATCCGGATTGTTCCCCGACTGCATCATAATACGTACCATGGGCACCGCAAACATCAGTGCAATAAAAGGGCCCTTGATCCTTTTGAATGAATCAGCCCAGGCAATCCTTACCTGCCTTTTTTTCAACCTGAATATGGGAATGTATAGGAGCCCTGTCAGTATGAAAGGGATGATACCGGGATTATAGAGGGGATCAAAATTCCCGTCTATTTCCGTGCTAAAAATATTTGTATACTCGAAACTGAGGGACCTGACCCATTCGCCCACCGGGAGAAATCTGACCCTGGTGACAATAAGAATCAGGGCAATCAGGATATAAGGACTCCAGGCCTTCAGGATGGACATCCTGCTGGTCCACTGGTCCGCATCCATGTTGATCGAACCGGACCAGTTTTTTCCCCACTGGCTTTTCTCAGGAAAGTCGAATTTCTTTTTCGGGACCAGGAATCCCGCCCTGGTCAGGGGAACAAGAATGATCAATCCGATCAATCCACCCAGCAAACTTGGAAATTCGGGGCCCAGCAGGATGGCAACCAGCAGGTAGGGTACAACGAAACAGATCCCTGCAAAAACAGCATAGGGCCATATGGCCAGTCCTTCCCTGATGCTCCTCTTTTCACCGAAAAAACGGGTCATCATGGCGATGGCGATCAGCGGAACGAAAATCCCCGGAATGGCATGGATCACGGCGGTCCATACTCCAACACTGTCAACAAATCCCCCGTAGGTCATCCCCTCCCGGGCAACAGAGTCCATTATTTCCGGGGTTCTGAGCGAAGATGCAACACCGATCAGCGTAGGAGTTCCTACAGCTCCAAACGAAACGGAGGTGGCATTACAGACCAGTGCGACCATCACTGCAGCAAGGGCGGGAAACCCGAGCGACAGCAACAGGGGTGCTGCAAGGGCCGCCGGGGTTCCGAATCCCGCAGAACCCTCGATGAAACTTCCGAACAGCCAGGCAATAATAATTACCTGTATCCGCCGATCTTCGGAGATCCCTGTGAATCCCCTGTTAATTGCAGCAATCGCTCCGCTTTCACGCATGGTAAACAATACCACGAGTGCACCAAAAACAATAAAAATGATCTTTAATCCGATCACGAGGCCGTTCACTGTGGAAGCCAGCAGCCAATTACCATCCATATGCCAGACGGCATACCCCAGTACCAAAGTGACCAGGAACGCAACAGGCATTGCTTTCATGGCAGGCCACCGCAATCCTACCATCAGTACGAATATGGTGATAATGGGCAGTGCCGCCATTAAAACTAGTAACCAATTAGGCATAATTGTAATGATTTAATGTTTAATTAATATATAAGGGTTCAAAGCCTGGCCGAATCTCTGGACCAGAGGATATTGTCGAACTCGACCTCTACGGGTTGACCGTATTCCGCCTGCCGGGCAATCTCCACATCCCGGCGGACATCCTCCAGAATGGCATGCCAGTCCAGGGTGCGGGTCCTGGCGAACAACTGGGGGGTATAGAGTGAAGCAGCGGTTTCGGCATACTGCTCCCACATTTCCACTGCTTCCTCCAGCACTGCCACGGCGTTGGTCTTGTGTGCATTGTCCCCTGCCCACCGGTACATGGCCGTATAGGTGGCACCCCGAACCTTCCTGGCATAATACTTTCCCAGGTAAGCCAGTGCTTTGAAATCTCCCAGGGTCTCTTTCAGTTCTTCATTGCCTGCGGGATCTATGGTCCGGGCACCCTCCAGCAAGCTGTCAGCTGATGCATCCAGCATATCACTTATATCAAAGGGGGTGATCCCATCTTCCTGGTCAACGGACTTTGCATAATCTGCAATGGAAATGACCCCCTGCAGGGGCATGGCGGCCACCCTGATGAAAAAATCCACATCATGGAACCCGCGCGGACGGTCGATGCATCCTTCCGGCAGGAACTGGTAATCGTTCTGCCTGAAATGGATCTTGTCCGTCAGCGAAATGATCTCCGAGGTTGCCTTCCAGGTCTCATAGAGCCGTACCGCATCCACTCCGGGATAGCGTATCCTGAGCTGTTCCTGCCAGTATCCGGGGCCAAGATCGGGATCGTAGGCCATCCGACCCCATATCCTGAACCGGTACCAGTGCTTATCCACTTCCAGCCTGTCCCTGTGGGCCGGATTTATGCTCGTAAAGTCCTTCCCCCAAACATACCCGTCCGGTCCCATATAGAATCCGGGCGTCAGATCATAGGGGATATTTTGCAGGTATTCCGCTGCATATTCAGGATTGCCCCAGCGGAACACAAAAATGTCATCGTTGCGCACATTCAGCCAGCAGGGCGTGCCGTGCTTTTCCACATCTGCACGGTAGATCTTATCGAACCATGGAGGAGCGGTCGACGAATACATCCTTGCCCTGGAGTATTTGAAGGAGGTCTCAATCTCGGAGGGATAGTCTTCGAATGCCTCCGCGATCTCATCCAGCTGGCTCCAGTGTTTCCGGAATATAAAACGGACATCCAGGTCAGGACGTTCGGCCTTTGCATCCATGACCCCTTTGCCATAGGTGTGCCACATCCAGTTCTCGGTTTTGTACTTTCCTTCCAGGTCCCTGTTGATGTGCTCTCCTGCAGTAACTCCGATGCCTTTGATGTTGGGATAGGTCAGCAGCATGGCCTTCACCGATTTCCGGATATAATCGATGGTGACATCGCTCTGCTGGCTCCACTCGATGCCGTGTTTCCCCTGTGCCCCGTTCACGAAGACATTCCAGTGGAAAAGGTAGATATCGATCCCCCTGTCCTCTGCATAGCCGAAGACTTTTTTCCAGAAGGCGATCTTTTCATCAATGGTCATTTCGATGATCACCTCCAGGTTGTCCGGATCCTGCACGTTTTCCTCCCGCCACCGCATATCCGTGTTCCGGTAGATGGGCTTGTTGTACTGGCAGACGTTATCCAGGGCCACATCCGGGTATTCAGGGACCTTTACCCAGGAGGGATATGGATGCAGATTCCAAAGGGTCAGCAGGTTGTACCTGTTGAGGGCCATCTGGTCCAGGTATCTTTTCCAGAAACCGAAATCCCAGACCGTGGCGATGTTATCCTGGGCAGCATCGCCGGTATCATCATAACTGGGTGTCCGGGCATCCAGGGGTATGTTGAAACGCAGGCCCCGGTACTTCAGGTAGGGGGTATTGGAGATCTCGATCCGCTGCAGGTCCTTTTCCAGCCTAATAGCCTCAGCCAGATCGATCCCCGCGTACATCAGCCCGGTGGCATCGCCTCCGGTCACCAGGATCCGGCCTTCCTCCTGGGCAATGGCATAGGATTCAGATCCGAGATCCGTATCAATCTCAAAAACAAGCAGGCATGCTGATCCTTTCACGGGTTCGTTGATCGAATAACTGATCCCCATGGAATCACAGGCCATGGTGATCTGTTCCACGGCAAATGCCAGCTGCGGATTTTTATCCTCATACCGGATGTCCAGGGATCCGGGAAGCGGGGATCGCTGGCATGATATAAACAACATCAGCGTAACGGCAATGTACAGGACAATCTGTTTCATGATGATCTCGTTTCAAGGTTTCCTGGAATGATCCACGGCCAGAATCCGTGTGGGTCTTTCACCGACATAGTTAAAAATAATACATAGAGGACATTTATAAAAATCCGGACCCTGAATACCGGATCCCGCGGATTGAAAATAATTAGCTTACCTGAGCGATCAGGTAATTGTTTGCCTCCGGAGATGCTCAATCGATAATGCCTATGAACCCTCCGAACGGCAATACGCTGATCGTTAATTCTTGTCCGTGACCAATCTCATATTCTTGATAATCCAGCAATTCAGGTCCGGAACCGTCGACGATGACCTCCATGACCGCATCCCTCTCCAGGAATGATAATGAAAAAGTGATCTCCTTTGCTTCCTTTTCCCCGTTGATGCATCCCACATACCAGGTATCCCCTTTCCGGCGGCCCATGATCACATGCTCTCCGGGATAACCGTCCACGAACCTGGTCTCATCCCAGGCTACCGGTACCCTTTTCAGGTAATCCACCGCATAGTCAGGCAACGCATGGTAGGACTCAGGGCTGTCGCAGATATGGGTGATCCCGGATTCGTATACCACCGCCTGGGCCAGTTCGAAGGCATGGGAAGTCAGGTGCGGGTACCTGCGGTCGGAGATCCCAACCGGCGTGAAATCCATCGGACCCACCACATTGCGGGTGAATACGGAAATAACCTGGTGGGCCGGGGATTCTTCCGGGTAGGAACTGTTATAGCGGTAGGCTTCCTGACCATTGACGGCCTCCATGGTCATCAGGTTCGGGAAGGTCCGCCTCCAACCGCGGGGCAGCGTGCATCCATGAAAATTGACCACCAGCCGGTTGTCTGCAGCATCTCTCAATATGCCCATGTATTGGTAGATGATGCATTGTTTATCGCTGTTGAAGAAATCCACCTTGACGCCTTTGATCCCCATCTCATGGATCCTCCTGAACTCCTTCCGGCGCTTTTCAGGCACATACATGGTGGCCTGCTTGGCCTCTTCGGAGGTATGCCTCCTTCCCCCAGAATTGTACCAGACCAGCAGGTCCACCCCTTTCCCCTCAGCATATTCCGCAAGCTGCTCGATATCTCCGCCCGCCATGTTGGGCCATCCGGCATCCACCAGGCTGTATTCCCAGCCCATTTCCGCGGCCAGGTCCACATATTTCCTGAGTACCCCATAATCCCTGGCACCCAGTTCTTCCGACCACCAGCTCCAGGATGCCCTCCCGGGCCTGATCCAGGTGGTATCGGCAAGCCTGTTCTCTTTGGTTAAGTTTGTGGTCATGTTCGATTCCACGATGGCAGAGATATCTTCCGATACCAGGATAAAACGCCAGGGTAATATTCCAGGCATCTCCACCACCGGTTCCCGGGGACACCGATCCAGGGCCTCATCCTTCACAGGTAGATTGACCCTGTACAATCCTCCCTGGGGATCGCCTCCCAGGTGCGCACCGCAATAACTGGCATCCACACCGGATTCGGAGACCAGGATCCAGGTATTAGCTGTCTGAAAAAGCAGGGGGAAGGCCCACCCGTTCATCTCCTCCGGGGCGGCTGTACCCACCGGCATGGGACCCTGGTAATATGTTTCATATGCCGGGGATGTGCCCGAGACCCTGTCATAAGGATGCATCCAGCTAATGCCTTCCGGGGGCAGCCTGAATCCGGTCAGTTCCTCAGTGACCACAACACTTGTGCCCGTTCTACCGGGAAAAATATACCTGAAGGCCACCCCGTCGTCATATGCCCGCATAACCAGTCCAAGCACCTCCCCTTCCGGGTTTTCAAACGATAGGGATATCTCATTGGCGTGGTTCCGGCAAACCAGTTGTTTTCCCGATTTAAGGGTATACGGTTCATCGATCAGGCTGATATCTGAGGCCGATTGATACGCAAGCTGGCGTGACAGGTCCGCATCCCCGCGGACAATGCCCATGGGGCATTCCTGCATGACCACCGAGCCATTTAACAGGACGGAATAACGGAGTGTGCCTGAATCACTGAGCGCCAGCTGCATTGTCACCGAGCCATCGGGAGAATCCACTTTCCAGGAGCGATCGGAAGGCTTACAGCTGAAAAGCACCATGCCGAATACAACAGATAATGTGGTAATCTTTTTCATTTGTCTGAATTTAAAAACTTATCATGGCACCTGCTGTCCAGGTAGGTTCCCCGTCAATTTCAGTTAACAAATCATCCAGTCTTTGAATATCCTGTCCCAGGATATTTCCGATGTTCAAAAAAATATCCACGCTGTCCCTGTAGGAAACTTTAATCCCTGCATTGAGCAATTGATAGTCTTTTAGTTCCGTAATCAATCCCTCCGTATCATCAAAATCTGCTCCGCTGGCCGGTTTCCAGTTCCAGGCACTGCGGTTCTTTGTCGCTCTCAGGCTCATAAAACATGAACCAACTAATCTGGAAGAAAGCTTCTGGTGGTATATGATTTTTGAGAATAGTGATTCTCCGGGATAATAAGGTAATTGACCTCCCGTGGTTCTGTTCTCATTATCTGCGTAATTATATCCTGCTTCCAGCGAAAACTTACCGGGAATTTGATACCTCAGGGTTGTTTCCACTCCAAATATTCTGGCCTCATGAATATTTGTCCGGACCCACTTATCAATTACCACCGTTGTGTCAGGATGATCTTCCCAGGTGCCACTGTAGACCGGGGTGATCATATCAGAAATGGTATTGTAATATCCATGAACAAGCAGCTGGAGATTCTTAACCGGTTCATATTCAATGCTCAGGGTAGATGTCAGGCTGTACTCGGGCTGCAAATCAGGATTTCCGAAACGGTAGGCTCTTCCTCCGTGCCCGTAACCCTCCTCGTACAATTCCTGCACGGTCGGAGCATGAAAACCCCTTCCCAGCGAAGCCCTTAACCGCAATCCATCCGTCACCTGGTACAGGGCCGCAATCTTAGAGGTGAGGACAGGCTCGATCCCTTCCACCTTGTCACAGCGTAATGCAGCAAGAAGTGAGAGATTGTTTAACTCTATCTCGTCCTGGACAAAAAAACCGAATGCTTGCTGGTTTCGCTCG
>Ga0180432_10006180_pt1 | contig 15662 bp, 10 predicted proteins | sample SS_ome_10_FD_132414 | JGI IMG/M metagenome (GOLD analysis project Ga0180432, IMG submission 132414) | Hypersaline lake sediment archaeal communities from the Salton Sea, California, USA - SS_1_MS_2 metaG | ecosystem: Environmental > Aquatic > Non-marine Saline and Alkaline > Hypersaline >... | reverse complement strand
CCCTCGACGAGATCCTCTCCTGGGGCGCGGGGCGATTCCAGTTCCACTCCGGCCGGGTCGGGGCCCCGAGCCAAATCGTCGGTCCCTGGAAGATCGAAGGCGTGCTCATGGAGAGCATGCGCCGGCTCGATGAGCTGGCCGATCTGCAGGCCGCCGAGCTGCCGCCCGGGTTGATTCCCAAGATCGCGAAGCCGGCCGCCGCCCGTCAGCTCACCGATCCCTTCACCCGCGCTCTCACCCGCCGCATCGACGGGCGTCGCTCCGTGCAGGAGATCGCGGCCGCCTCGGCGCTGGCCGGTTACGATCTCTACCAGGCCCTCCGCGTGCTCCGGGACGAGGGGATCGTGGAACTCGCCGAGTGGATCCCCTCCGGGCCCTGGATGGACGCGCTCTGGCGGCAACGCTCCCGCCTGCGCAGCTTCCTATTCGGCGCCAGCGTCCCGACGCTTCTCCTGCTGCTGACGCTCGGGATCCACGCCTTCCTGGCGAGGCATCCCTCCAGCTGGTCGAGTACACCCGGCCATGGGTTCGTCACCGCCGATGGCACCTTGGCCCGCGACGAGTTCGCGGTTGCGCAGCTCATGGAGGTTTACCGCCTCCGCCGCGGGGAATACCCGCCCGACTTCACGGCGTTGGTCGAGGCGCAGCTGCTGGCGCCGCGCACGGCCAAACGGATGGAGCGGGAAGGGGTGAGGTGGCATCGGCTGGCGGACGGGGATACCTATCGGTGGATCGCTCCCATCCGTGAAGCGGGACCCTAGGCTCATCCCTCGTCCGAGAGGATGGCGGCGATCGCGGACGGTAGGTCGTCGGCGGATCGCGTCTCCGGGGGCAGGGATGTCTCCTCCCCGCCGTAGCCGGTTCGGACGAGCATCGCCCGGCAGCCCGCGGCCAGGCCCGCTTCGATGTCCTCGCGCGTATCCCCGATCATGGTGCACCGAGCCGGATCCAAACCCAGATCAGCCACCGCTTTCAGCAACATCCCCGGGGCCGGCTTCCGGCAGTCGCACGGGCCGGTGTGATCGGGGTGATGGGGACAGATGTAGAAGCGGTCGATCCGCGCGCGGTACGGCTCCAGGAGCCGCTGGAGCTTCTCGTGCAGCCGATCGACGTCGGCCCGGGTGAACAGGCCGCGGGCGATTCCCGACTGGTTGGTGACCACGACCAGACGGTACCCGGCCGCGCGCGCCGCACGCAGTGCCTCCCCTGCGCCCGGAATCAGCTCCAGTTGGGCTGGATCGCTCAAGTAGGGAACAAGCTTGCAGAGCGTGCCATCGCGATCGAGGAAGATCGCGCGGCCTTCGACCACCTCCGCCACGCGCTCCACCGAGAGGGCCGCCATGCAGGGCGCCGGATCCCCTTCCGGGCAGTGCCGCCGAAAGCAAGGTCGGCACGGGCATTCCTTGAAGAGGATGGCATGGTTCTCCCCCAAGGGACCCGTCCAGGCGGGATCGGTCGGGCCAAAGAGGGCCACCACGCGCGTCCCGACGGCGGCCGCCAGGTGCATGCTCCCCGTGTCGTTCGTGACGGCGACCCGGGCACGCCGCAGGAGCTCGGCCGAGACCCGGATGTTCCCGGTCCCCGCGGCATTGCGCCACGCTGCACCGGCCCCCGCCAGCACCTCCTCCCCCACCTGCCGATCGGCCGGCCCCCCGATCACCCAGCCTCCCCATCCCCCACTCTCGAGGACCTCGCGCAGACGCCGAAAGCGCTCGGGCGGCCACCGCTTCGCCGTGCCGTATTGCACGCCCGGACAGAGAGCAACCCACCGACCGCTCCCCGAGGGCAGCAGGTCCTCGGCTTCCGCGGCCGCCCCGGCATCCGGGGGCAGCAGGGGAACGGGGGCGAAGATCTCCCCTCCGGCGCGGCGGGCGAGCTCCTCGAATTCGGCCGTCAGGTGACGCGCGCCGCGAGGGGGCCGCGTCACCGGCTCGGTCAGAAACGCCTGGCGGCCCTGCTCCTTCCACCCGATGCGCCGGCGCACGCCGGCCGCCCAGATCATGAGCGCCGAGGAGAGAGACGGTGTCAATAGCAGCGCCTGGTCGGCGCCCAGAGCCCGGATCGCCCGCACGGCCCCCACACACCGGCGCCCGCGACGCAACACGACCCGCGGCGACCCCGGAGAGATGTGGTCGGTCAGTTGCAACGGGAGGTCCCGCCCCACCAGCAGCAGCTCGTCCCCCCAGGCCCGCGAAAGGGCCTCCAGGCAGGGAAGGGCCATGATGGTGTCGCCCACCCAATTGGGGAGCCGGACAAGGGTTCGCATGCTCGTTATTCCGGCAGGGTCTCCAAGTACTCCAAGATGCTCGCACGCTCCGGAAGCGCGGGATCCAGATCCAGGGCCCGCTCGAGCTCATCGCGCGCCGCCCGGGGCCGGCCCTCGTGGGCCAGCGAGACCCCCAGGAGGTAGCACACGCGGGCCGATCGCGGCCACAACTTCCGCAATCGCCCTAGCGTGCGCACCGCCCGACTCCACATCTCCGCCTCGGTGAGGGCGATCGATAGCCGGTAGAGGAGCTCCTCGGAGTCGGGATGAAAACGGCGACCTTCATCCAGGATCCGCCCTGCCTCCATCGGGCGATCCAATTCCGAGTAGGCGCCCGCGAGATTCAGGTAGACCCCCAACTGGCCGAATCCCGCCGCCAGCGCCTCCTGAAGGAGACTGGCGGCCGTGCCGGTGTGCCCGGCGCACTGGAGCGCCCCGCCGAGAGAGGCGAGGAACTCCCCGGGCAACCCCGCCTCGCGTCCCTCCGCCACCCGGTCGCGCCACCCCTCCCCGAGGGCCTCCCGACCGCGGTTCGGAAGGGTCAGGAGGCGCGCCCTTCGGCCCGGCTCCCCGCCGAAGGTCCGGTCCCCCGTCGCTTCCCCGATCAGGTGTTCGTAGAATTCGAGGGCCGACCCGCTCCGCTCCGGCTCCCTCAGGTAACGCACCAGCAGTCGCTCGCTGATCAACGCCGCGCCCGCCGCCTGGTACCAACCCATCCAGTAGGTCTCCCGATAGATATTCGGATCGATGGCGTGGAAGGGAATCGCCAGGTAGACGAGGCGCGTGCTGTCGGGCGGCGTGAACTCGACATCGTGGATGACCAAGGTACCCGGCTCCAGGTTGGCCTCCATCCACCGAATCGCCTCGGGCCCCGCGGAGGCGGTGGCCGCCTGCTCCCAGACACCCGTTCCGGCGCGCAACAAGAGGGGCACCAGCAGGAGGGCGAGGAGCAGCCGCCCCCGCCAGTGACCGGACGGACGGGGCATGCGTTTCGCGAGCATCTCCCAGCCTCGGCTGATCTCTCCGGCCGCCCACGGGAGAAGGACGGTCAAGGGAGCGGCCAGCGCGAAGCCCGAGCGGGCGGCCAGGAAGACCGTCAGCAGGGCCGCGACCGGCGAGAGGTCCCCCCCACGGATCCGCCGGGGCCACCCGGCCACGCCCGCGGCCAGCAGCGCAAGACCCGCCACATGCACGGTACGAACGAGCGGCGTGAGGCTCGACTGCGTGCCCACGTGGGCCGTCGCGGACCACAGCTTCTGAAGCTCCGCCTCTCGCAGCATCGATGCGAGCCACGCTCCGGGCTGGATCAACGCCAGGGGGTTCAGGATCCACAATGCAACGCCGCTCAAGAGAACGACCGCCACCCCGCGGCCGCGCTGGCCCGGTCGAAGCAGTGATCCCAGGGGCACAAGGAGAAGGGCAACCCAGCCCCAGATGCTCCAACCCAGGATCCACCCCAAGATCGCGGCGCGAACATACGGCGGACCGGTTCGATCCCGAAGCATGACCAGCGCCGTCCCCACGAACACCAGTGGATCGCCCTGGATGCCGCTGGTGATCCAGAGAGGGGAAGCCGCCAAGAACCAGGCCCCCGCCGCGAGATGCTCACCGGGGCGTCGCGCGATGAGCAAGACCGCGGCGAGCGCGGTCAGGAGGCCCGTTGCCCTGCCCAGGCCCAGGATCCACGCCGCGGGCAGCCCCATCCATGCCAACAGGGCACCCGCCAGCACCCGGGGATCGGTGACCGGATCCAGGCCGCGCAGCGGCATCCCGCCGCGCTCCCGCAGGCTTGAGCCGTGCTCGAGCGCCTGACGCAACCAGGAGGGCTCAGCGTCCAGCGTTCCGCTCCAGAGGCCCAGGCCAGCCAGGAAGAGGAAGAGGAGGCCCGGAAGGGCGATGGCCAAGCGCTGCGCTGTTGCTCGCGCCACCTAGAATTCCCACCCGAGCGAGAGCTCGCCGCGCGCCTTGCCTTCCCAGTGGGTCAGCTGGCTCCGCCGCACGAGGTCCCACCGTAGGATCGCCAAACCCAGATTGGCGCTGATCCGGAATCCGAACGAGGCCTTCAGGTCCTTCAGCTCGAATCCATTTGCCGTGCTCGTCGCGCGGAACGTGGTCGGGTCATCCCAGGCCGCTCCCATGTCCCAGAAGAGCGCGCCGCGGATGCCCTGGAAGAGCATGGGGATCGGCCAGGCGATCAGCAGACCCTCGATGAAGGGGAAACGGAATTCGAGATTGGTGAACGCGATCTGGTCTCCATAGAGCGGGTGATCGGTGAAGCCGCGGAGCGAATAGGGCCCCCCGTAGATGATCTTCCGCCGATCGCTTCCCCACTCCCCCGCCACCACGGCCCGGGCGACGAAGGCGTAGCGCTGGCGGAGATTCCAGTAGATCCGATGGTCGATCCCGATCCCATACGATTCCAGACCACCGAAGGTCGCATAGCCGGAGAGATTGGTGCGCCGCCCGCTGATGGGACCGGTAGGGCCGAAGATGGCCGAATCGAACACCCACTGAACCTCGGGCCGCAGGTAGTTCGATCGCGAATGCTCTTCGTCCCAGTCGTCGATGAAGCTGGTCTCGACTTCGTCCGGCAGGCGATAGGAGGTCCGCTCCTCCTGGACCACATCGAGGCTCAGCTCCAACCGGCGGAAGCGGGAAAGCGGCATGATCCACGAGGCCCCGAGGCCTCTCATCAGACGGCGCTCGTAGGTTTCGACATAGCCGGGAAGGATGCTGTAGCCGTAGCCGGTCAGATACTGATAGGCCCGAAGCCCGTAGGATGGACGTCGGCCGAGATTCTCGTAGCCGAGCAGGTAGTTGCCCTCGTCGAGCGCCCCGTTCACATCGACGCCGATCGTCACGTTCTTATCGCCCAACATGTCGGAGAAGACGATGACCGATTGCGCCGACAAGCCGTACCCACTGGCATAGAGCCCCCCCGCGCTCGCGTAGTCGATCGTCAGATGCGGCTTGTAGGGAATCTCGTCGTAGGCCAGGGACTCCGGCATCGCCTCGGTCTCTCGATAGAGAGCCGGCAGGTCGACCTCCGGGGTGACCACCGGTTCGGGGACCAGCGGCGTCGGCGCTGGATAGTCGCGGGGAACCTGACTCTCCCCTTCGACCCTCCAGTAGGGCTCGATCGGGGCATCGCCCGCGTCGGGGGGATCGGGCGCTCGGGTCGAGTCGCTCACCACGGGTGCCGCCGTCACGACCGCCGCCAGGAGCTCCACGTCGGTCGCTAGGTCCCCCTCCAGCGCGGCGATCGCCAGCGAATCGGGCACCTCTTCGGGCGGCGGCGTCCACTGACTCCGATCCGCCAGCAGCTGCAGCGGCTCGCGGATCGCGAAGAGATCCAGCCCGGCCTGTTGATAGGCGCTGAAGACCACGCGATGCCCATCGGCCGACAGGCTGACCGCCGAACTGGTGGACATGATCCCCGAGACGCCGTTCAGGAAATCCGTCAGGGCGTAGTCATGACCGTCCTCGAGATCACGGACGAAGAGGTTCGAGATGCCGGTCCGGTCGCTCACATAGAGGAGGTGCCGGCCGTCCGGGAACCATTGGGGGTTGATGTTCTTCCCCGTCTGAAACGGCAGCACCTCCACGCGACCACTCGCCAGATCGAGGATCGCGATCCTCCACGGGGAGAAGTGCGGGTCAAACGTGCCCGTCTCGTAGCCGCGATCGGTGGCGAAAGCGATCCGCCGTCCGTCGGGCGACCAGGCGGGTTGGAAGGCGGCCCAGCGGTCATCGGTCACGGCGGCGAAGTCCTCTCCCGAGAGATCGGACACGTAGAGGTTGCTCCGAGCCTCGTTCAAACCGACGAAGATCAAGTGCTCGCCATCGGGCGACCACGCCGGCGAGAGCATCTCTTCCAGATCGAAGGTGAGGGCCCGCTCCACCTCCTCGGTGCGCACATTGAAGACGAGCATCTCCTCGCGGCCTCCGCGCCGGGTCACGAGCGCGATTCGATCCCCATCGGGACTCCAGCTGAGCGAGGTGCGCAGATAGCGGAGGGTTTCGAAATCCTCGGTCCGCTGGCCCCGGATGATCCGACGCGCGTGGCCTCCATCGAGGGCGGAGGCAAGATAGATGTCGGTGTAGAGCGTTTCGTTGGAGATGTAGATCATCTCTCCCCCGTCCGGAGAGATCGCCGGCGCGGCGTAGAACGACGAAAGGGTCTCGGTGTGATCGGTCAGCCGGCGCGCGATCGACTCGATCCGATCGTGCTCGACCAACTCGGGCAAATACCGGTGGCGGAGCGAATCGCTCCAGTCCTCCGAGAGCCGCTCCAGGGTGATCCCCAGGCTCTCCTCCGTACCCCGGTTGGCGTCGCGGCGGCGCGCCATGCTTCGGAACCAAAGCCCGATCGCTTCGTCCCCGTAGGCGCGTGCGATGTGCCCCAGGACAGACTGGCCGAACCGATAGACCCGAATGTCCCCCACCCGTCCCAAGGTCGCCAAATCGATCAGATCGCCCTCGAGGACCGCGGTGCGGGTCCACATCTCCGTGTGCGCGTCGATGCCGGGGGTGCTCAGATACTCCGACATACCCTCCATGACCCAGAGCGGCGGGGCCCACGAGAGCGGCTGCACCCCCCGCCCGAATGTCGAGCGGGTTAACATATCGATCTGAAAGGCATGAGCGATCTCGTGGGTCAGCACGTGGTCGAAGTCGGCATAGGATCCGGTGAAGGGGACGATGACCCGTCGCTTGAGTGATTCGGTCAGCCCATGGGTCCCCTCGCCGATGAGGCCCGACGCGGCGCGCGTCTCCCGAAACTCCCCCAGCGAGCCGTAGAGCAGGAGCGGAATGCGCTCGGGGATCTCGTGGTCGAGGATGCGGCTCAGCCGGGCGTAGGCGCGCTCGGAGAGGAGCAGCGCCTCCTCGGCCGCTTCCCGCTCCTCGGGATAGAAATGGAGATCGAAGTGCTCGCTCTGCAGAATGCGCCAGTCATGGTTGGTCCGCGGGACCTTGTTCTGGCCGAAATACTGCGCGGAGGCCGGGAAGGTGGCCGCGGCCAAACCTAGGGCGAGCCCAAGGAGGAATCCCCGGCAAAGCCCCGCGCCGGGTGTGATCGAATGGTCCCAGTTCATCGTGGTTTCCTACCCTTCCTCCCGCGCCAGGGGGGCATGCCTCCTCTCCCTATTCATGAGACGGCTAGAAGGGCGTCTAGTTCCAGCGTAGCAGGGGTTCGGAGAAGCGGCAATTCCGGAGGGAAAGGACCTAGGCCGCCCGGCGGCGGTCGCGGCGCGAGGTCGGATCCGCCGAAACGAGACGATTACGTCCCAGCGCTTTGGCCTGAAAGAGGGCACCATCGGCGCTCTCGAGGAGATCGGCGAACTCGTCGCCGTCCTCGGGGGCGCTCGCGACCCCGAAACTACAGGTGATCGCGCCCGCCGCGCCCTTCCCGACCCGCGCCCGCTCCACCGCGCGGCGCAGCTGATCCCCCACCGCCAGCGCCTCCGCCTTGTCGGCGTGGGGCAGGACGACCAGAAACTCGTCCCCACCGTACTTTGCCACCCACCCATCGGGCGCCCGGAGGTTACGGCGGAGTTCATCCCCAATGCGCGCCAGGACCGCGGAGGCCGCCAGGTGTCCGTACTCGTCGTTGTACTCCCGCAGGTTGTCGACGTCGACCATCACCACGCTGAGCGCCCCCCCGCGCGCGCGCAGACGCCGCAGCGAGGCGCCGAGGGTGCGCCTGAGGAATCGGTAGTTGTAGATCCGGGTGAGCTCGTCGGTCACCGTCTCGCGGCGCAGCGATTCGATCCGCCGGGCGATTCGATTCCAGACCCCCAGGTGCTCCACGACGGTGCGCAGCACCCCGGCATCGGACGCCTCGAACGGTGCGGCGCCCGCTTCGCGCAGGAGGAAGAGGCGAACCGGCTGGCTGGAGCGCAGCAAGACGCCTCCGCTGAGAAGCGGTTGGGCACCCCGGCGCGCCGCCCGGTCGCGCGGCATCCGCGTCATCCCCCATCCCCCGGGCCGGACCACGATCCGCGGGCCTTGGGGCAGAAGGAAGCCGCGGCGAACCACCCCGTCCGTGGGCAGCTGCCAGAAGGACTCGACCCACCGCGCCCACCACGTGGGCCGTACCGGCGGCTCTCCGTCTTCGGTGCGCAGGAGAAGAACGAGATTGGCCTCGAGGATCTCTCCCAGCGGCTCCAGCAGGCGTTCCAGGGCAGCCAGGCGCCTTTCGGCCGGGTGTCCGGCTGCCGCATGGAGCCCCGCCAGGAGGGCCCCGAATCTCTCGAGCCGCTGATCCATACCTTTGCCTCCGCCCCACCTGGTGCACTTGGCGTGCCAGTAGCGGCGAGGGCCGGATCCTGCAGCGCGTGTGGGCTCACGGATAGAGGCACAAACCCGCTGGCGGATAGGGTATTGCGAGCTGCATCCGAAGATCGGGCAAAATGCAAGGGGCGGCGAGCCCGCCGCCCCTACTCCGTACGCCCGGCGCGATTCGAACGCGCGACCTTCTGCTCCGGAGGCAGACGCTCTATCCAGCTGAGCTACGGGCGCATCTCGGGTGCCGGAGCACCCGCGTGTAGTCTAGCCCAAGCCACTCGGTCTCCACAAGGGCTACGAGGTCTCTCGCAGGGTCCGGACGGTGATCGCTGGCCCGCGGCCAAGGCCTACGCGCCGCTCAAGAGGGCTTCGGCGTGGCGGCACGCCCGTTCGTCGCGGGCATCTCCTGACAGCATGCGGGCGATCTCCCCCACCCGGTCGCCCCCGGCCACCTCTGTGGCCCGGGCGACGGTCGTTGCGCCCCGGCCTCCCTTCCAGACCCGGAAGTGCCGTTCGGCGCTTGCCGCGATGACCGGCAGGTGGGTCACGAGCAGCACCTGCCGGTGCCGGGCAACGCGCCGCAGCCGGGTCGCCACGGCCCGGGCGGCCGTGGCGCCCAGCCCGGCGTCGATCTCGTCAAAAACCGCGAGCCCGCGGCGGCCCCGGCGACCCAGGATCACACGAAGCGCCAGGGCCACGCGGGCCATCTCGCCACCGCTGGCGATCTCCCCCAGGGGCCGGAGCCCGGTGCCCGGATTCGTCTCCACCTCGAACTGGACCCGCTCGGCGCCGGTGGGGCCGATGGCGCGATCCTCGCCGATCCGGAGCCAAGCCTCCCGCCCCGGATCGAGCGCCTCGAGCGCGATCCCGAAGGAGCAACCCTTCATCTTGAGATGGGCCAGCTCGCGCTCCACGGCCCGCGCGAGCTTCTGCCCCGCCTCCTCGCGGGCCTGCCCGAGGGCGATCGCTGTCTCCTCCGCCTCTCGGCAGGCCGCGGTGAGAGCGTCCTTCAAGGCCCTTTCTTCCTCCGCCCCCTGCTCGAGCTCGTGGAGGCTGGCCCGCATCTCCCCGGCGGCGGCCAAGATCTCCGCCAACGGCTTGCGGTGCTTCCGTTGCAGGCGCTCCAGTCTGGAGAGGCGCTCCTCGAGGGCAGGAAGCTCCGCACACTCCGATGCGCCCCGGTCGAGTTGCCGTTCGACTTCCCGATAGAGCCCGCGCGCCTCGGCGCGGGCGGCCTTGACCCGCTCTCGGATGTCGCGGTAGGTCTCGTCCTCGGGCGCCAGGGTCGAGGCGCGCGCATCGAGCGTCTCGAGCGATTCGAGCACCGCCCCCTCCCGGCCGTTCAGGAGCTGCTCGGCGAGCGCCAGCCACTCGGTCCGTGTCTGCGCCGAACGCAGATCCCGCAGCCGGCCGGCCAGCTCCTCGGCCTCGCCTACCCCAGGGCTGAGCTCATCGATCTCGGCCAGCTGGAACCGGATCCAGTCCTCCTCGTCACGCAGGCGCGCCAGCCGCCGGGCGTGGTCCGCCAGCCGGCGCTGACCCGCCTGCGCCTCGCGGAAACGATCGCGCATCTGTTGCCGCAGGTCCCCGTGGCCCCCGAACAGGTCGAGCAGATCGCGTTGCACCTCGGGCAGGCGGAAGCGCTCCTCCTGCCGCTGGCCATGGACCTCTACCAGGTGGGCGCCGAGGCGGCGAAGGGAACGTTGGAGGACGCGCTGGCCGTTCGCGAAGCAGCGGCCCTTGCCGCCCGCGGGAATCTCGCGCACGAGAATCAGGCGGTCGCCCTCGATCGGGATCCCCATGCCGCTCGCCAGCCGCATGGTGGGACGATCGGCGCGGAACTCGGCCTCGATGCGGAGCTTCCCCCCTCCGGCACCAATCCAGCCCGAGGAGCCGCGGAGTCCGAGGGTCAGGCCGAGGGCATCGAGCAGGATCGATTTGCCGGTGCCGGTCTCACCGGTCAAGACGTTCAGCCCCGGGGCGAATGTCAGGTGCGCATCGCGCAGCAAGAGGAAGTTCTTCACTCGGAGCTGCACCAGCATGTCGTCCATCCTCCCGGGCCGGGTCAGCCGCCCCACTTCAGCTTCTCGCGGAGCACCTCCCAGAACGACCGCTGCCGAAGCTGCACGAAGCAGGAGCTTCTCTCCGCCCGCGCCACGCGCATCGACTCTCCCGGATGAAGGTCGAGGTGCACCTGTCCGTCGACCGCCAGATAAGCCTCACCCCCCTCCCGGTGCCAACCGACGCGGATGGTCTCGGTAGCGGGGAAAATGAGCGGGCGGATCGCCAGGGTGTGGGGACAAATGGGCGCCGCCACCAGCGTATCGAGCAGCGGCTCGAGGATCGGGCCCCCCGCCGACAGCGAGTAGGCGGTCGAACCGGTCGGCGTGGCGACGATCATCCCGTCGGCTTTGAAGCGACCCACCTGGGTCTTGCCGATCGTCATGTCGAGATCCAGCAGCCCCTGGCCGGCCTCGTGAAGGACCGCATCGTTCAGGCCGTGAAGGGTCGCCCGCGGGCGACCGTTGCACCCCAGGATCGAGATCTTGAGCATCATTCGCCGCTCGATCCCGTAGTCACCCCGCAACGTCTGCTCGATCGCCCCGCTCAGATCGCGGACGTGCACATCGGTCAGGAATCCGAGCCCGCCGAAATTCACACCCAGAATCGGCACCTCTTGCGGATAGAGCGCCCGGGCCGCCGCCAGCAGCGTCCCGTCGCCCCCCAGCACGACCAAGAGCTCGATCCGCTTGGCCAGCGCCGATTGCGGAAGGCGCCCCACCTCCGGGGGCAGGCGTCCGGCGATCTCCTCCCCCACCCACACGGTGCACTTCTCCGCCAGGAGCTGCTCGACCAGCTCCCCGAAGACCTTCCGACATCTCCGCTTCGCGAAGTTGGGGTGGATCCCTACCGCTCGGATCGTGCGCCGCGTCACGCGTCCGTCCCCCCCGCTTCCTCGACATCGAGGGTGCCGATCTCCCCATCGGCCAAAAGCGTGCGCACCTCGCGCTCGGCCTCGTCAAGGCGCGAGACGCACCGGGCCAGCAGCTCGCGCGCCTCCCGGTATCGGGCAAGCGACTGCTCCAGATCCAGGTCGCCGCTCTCCTGCTCTTTGGCGATGGCCTCGAGCCGGGCGAGGGCCTCTTCGATCTTGAACTCCTCAGCCATCGCGTTCCTCCTCCCGGTCGATGACCTCGCAGCGCAGCGCCCCCCTGGCCAGCCGCACGCGCAAACGATCGCCCGGCCGGGCATCCGCGGCCGACCTGAGGATCCGCCCGGCGGCGTCGTAGGCAAGCGCGTACCCCCGGTCGAGCACCCCGGCCGGGCTGAGCGCCTCGATCTGCGCCTCCATGTGGCGCGTGCGATCGCGCAACTGGGCCACCCGGGATCGCAGCGCCCGCGTGGCGCGGTCGAAGAGCTCGTCCGCGCGCTGGCTTTCCTGACGCAGGCGATCGAGTGGGCTCTGGAGCGCCCGTCCCCGCCGCGCCGCCTCGACCCGGAGGCGCATCTCCGCTAGCCGGCGCGCCACCTGCTGGCCCGAGTGCCGGACCCACTGGCCCGCGCCCCGAAGGACATCCTCCCGATCCCGCACCGCGAGCTCGGCGGCGGCCGAGGGTGTCGGCGCCCGGACGTCGGCGACGAAGTCGGCGATCGTCGTGTCGATCTCATGTCCGACCGCGGAGATCACCGGAACCGTCGCCGCGAAGATGGCGCGGGCGACCTCCTCCTCGTTGAAGGCCCACAGGTCCTCGAGCGATCCCCCGCCGCGGCCGACGATCAGCACATCGGATTCACTATACCGGCACATGTCGCGGATGCCACCGGCGATCTCGGCGGCCGCCCCTTCCCCTTGCACCCGCACCGGGCGAAGGGTGATCTCGATCGCGGGCCAGCGGCGGCGCAAGACGTGCACGATGTCCCGGATGGCGGCCCCCGTCGGCGAGGTGACGACCCCCACGCGCCGTGGGTAGGCAGGCAGGGGACGTTTGTGCGCGGCATCGAAGAGCCCCTCCTCCGCCAGCCGGCGCTTGAGCGCCTCGAACGCCGCCCGCAGGTCGCCTTCCCCCAGCGCCAGCATTCGCTCCACGATCAACTGATACTGACCACTGGGCGGATAAACCGTGATCTGGCCGAAAGCGGCGACTTTTGCCCCGTCCTCGGGGCGGAACCGGAGGCGCTGATTGGCGCGACGGAACATGACGCAGCGCAGTTGGGCGTCGGGGTCCTTCAAGGAGAAGTAGAAGTGCCCCGAGCCGTGGGCGACGAAGTTCGAGACCTCCCCCTCGACCCAGAGCGGGGCAAGCGAGTCCTCGATGCAGCGCTTGACCAGGGCGGTGACCTCACGGACGCCAAGTCGCTGGGGGACCATCGGCGCGCCTCAGGGCGACCGGCGCTCGGCCGCCAGGACCGTGTTCTCGAGCACCGTCGCCACCGTCATGGGGCCGACGCCGCCGGGGACCGGGGTGATCGCCCGCACCTTCGGCTCCACGGTCTCGAAGTCGACGTCGCCGCAGAGCCGCGCCTTCCCCGGGTTCTCGGGGTCGGGAAACCGGTGGATGCCGACATCGATCACCACGCAGCCGGGCGACACCATTTCGGCTGTCACGAACCGGGGCTGTCCGGCGGCGGCGATCAGGATGTCGGCCTGTCGCGTGAAGTGGGCCAGGTCCCGGGTGCGCGTATGGCAAAGGGTGACGGTGGCATTACCGGCGTCCGACTTGGCGGAGAGGAGGTTCGCGAGGGGGCGGCCTACGATCCGGCTCCGCCCGGCCACCACGACGTGGCGGCCCTCGGTGGGAATCTCGTAGTACGCCAGGAGCTTCAGAATGCCGGCCGGCGTGGCAGGAATGAACCGGGGGACCCCCTGGCACAACAGACCGAAGTTCTCCGGATGGAAGCCGTCGACGTCCTTTTCCGGGTCGATCGCCCGCAACACCTTCTCTTCCGAGATGTGCCCCGGCAACGGCAGCTGCACCAGGATGCCGTGGACCGCATCCTCTCGCCCCAGGGCATCGACGCGAGCGAGCAGTTCCTGCTCCGATACGTCTGCCGGCCATTGGATCGTCTCGGCGTCGATCCCCACCTTGGCGCTTCCCTTCGTCTTGGCTCTCACGTAGACCGCGGAGGCGGGGTCGTCGCCGACCCGCAGGAGCTTCAGGGTGGGCCGGATGCCGCGCGTCTCCAGCCGCTCGACGCGCTCGCGAAGGCTCGCCCGCAGCTCCTTGGCCACCTGCCGGCCATTCAGGATCTTCGCCACCACGTCTCCTCTTAGCGGGCGTATTCGACCGCCCGCGTCTCGCGAATCACCACGACCTTGATCTGCCCCGGATACTGCAGCTCCTTCTCGATCTTCTTGGCAATCTCGGCGGCCAGCTCGTTCGCCTGCGCGTCATCGATTTCCTTGTGATGCACCATGATTCGAATCTCGCGTCCCGCCTGGATCGCGTAGCACTTCTCGACCCCCGAGAAGGCGTTGACCAGCGTCTCCAGCTTCTCGAGCCGCTTGATGTACGATTCGAGCGTCTCGCGCCGAGCTCCCGGGCGCGCGCCGGAGATGGCGTCCGCGGCTTGGACGAGCACCGCGAAGACGCTGCCGGCGTCCATCTCGCCATGATGGGCACCGATGGCGGCGCAGATCTCCTCCCGCTCGTTGCACCGCTGGGCCAGATCCATCCCGATCAGGGCGTGTGGCCCTTCCACCTCATGGTCGACGGCCTTGCCGATGTCGTGGAGCAGCCCCGCTCGCAAGGCCTTGCTGGTGTCGGTTCCCAACTCGGCACCCATCATGCTTGCCAGGTTCGCGACCTCCATCGAGTGCTGGAGGACGTTCTGACCGAAGCTCGTCCGGTACTGCAACGCGCCCAGGTGCCGGATCAGCTCCGGGTGGAGCCCGTGGACGCCGAGGTCGAGCGCCACCCGCTCTCCGGTCTCCCGGATGCCGCGCTCGACGTCTCGCCGGGCGCGCTCGGCAACCTCCTCGATCCTACCCGGGTGGATGCGGCCGTCGGTAATCAGTTTCTCTAGCGCCTGGCGTGCCACCTCGCGCCGGACGGGATCGAAACCGGAGACGAGGACCGCTTCCGGTGTGTCATCGATCACCACGTCGACCCCGGTTGCGGTTTCGAAGGCCCGGATGTTTCGGCCCTCGCGACCAATGATCCGCCCCTTCATCTCCTCGTTGGGAAGATTGACGACCGTCACCGTCGACTCGGCCGACTGCTCGCCCGCCAGCCTTTGGATCGCGATCCCGATGATCCGCTGGGCCTCCCGCTCCGCCGAGCGCTCCGCCTCCTCGCGAATCCGCCGCGCGGCCAGCTTCGCCTCCGCCTGCGCCTCGTCTTCCAGGTTACGCAAGAGCTCCTGCCGGGCCGCCTCGGCCGTCAGTCCCGAGATCTGCTCCAGCCGGGTATTCTGCTCGGACATCACGCGCTCGAGCTCTACCCCCTTCTCCTCCAGCGATTCGCGCAGCGATTCATTCTGCTCCTCGGCCCGCCGGAGATCCCGATCCCGGGCCTGCAGCTGCTCGCCGCGCCGCTTCAGTTCGGTCTCCTTCTCGAGCGCCGTCTGCTCTTTGCGCTCTAGTTCCTGCCGCGATTTCCAGAGCTCTTCATCGAACTTCGCCTTGGCTCGGAACCACTCCTCGCGGGCTTCGACCGCGGCCGTCTTCAGCCTGAGCTCCGCCTCCTTCTCCGCCTCTTCCAAGATAAGGCGCGAGCGAGACTCGGCATCCATGAGCTTCGCCCGACCCGCTTGCCGGCGCGTCCAGTAGCCGGCGACGAAGGCCAACACCCCAACCACCACCGCCGCCGCCAAGGCCGTCATCCATTCCGAGGGCATCTCTATGGTCCTCCCCGGAGGCCGCCGTCGCGGCCATCCGTCGCGCGCTAAAAGAAAAATCCCCGCCACTGCCGTGCGTCGCGGACTCTTTGAACCTGGTCTATCCAGGTGGGGTCCTACCCCGGCCGCTTCGAGCGCCCCGGCAAGCGGGGTTCCTCTCGTCGACCGTCCCCGGACCCCCCGGGGTAAGCGTTGGCTCAAATGGTCCCGCTGACTTCACGAACAGGGCAGGGAAAGCTTTTCTCCCCCTGTTCCGCTCGAATCGGAGACT
>Ga0180432_10006179_pt1 | contig 15662 bp, 14 predicted proteins | sample SS_ome_10_FD_132414 | JGI IMG/M metagenome (GOLD analysis project Ga0180432, IMG submission 132414) | Hypersaline lake sediment archaeal communities from the Salton Sea, California, USA - SS_1_MS_2 metaG | ecosystem: Environmental > Aquatic > Non-marine Saline and Alkaline > Hypersaline >... | reverse complement strand
GCAACGAGGACAACCTCCTCAAGATGCCTGAGGAGGTTGTCCTCGTTGCGGGATCGCTTGACCCCTACGTTGGTATCGCCTGCGGCAGTGATTTCCATTCTTCTACAAATCCCCTGGTGTAAGCATTTTACCTACCATGCAGGCTCAAACCCTGTCAAGCCGGCAAACTGGACACACGGCGACGATCCGTGGAAAATAGTCTCCGGCCGGAGGGATGGCCGAGTGGTTGAAGGCGGCGGTCTTGAAAACCGCTGTGCCGAAAGGCACCGGGGGTTCGAATCCCTCTCCCTCCGCTTTATTTTTCTTGACTATCCCGGGGCATATCCCTGTAATAGTGCACCCTTGAGGGATTCAAATGTACACTGCGGTCGAAAAGTTCCCCAACTTTCAAAGCCTTGAGAAGAAGATCCTGGAGTTCTGGGAGAAGACCAAAGCCTTCGATCTGCTGCGCAAGCAGAACGAAAACAAGCCCATCTGGAGCTTTTTGGACGGGCCGATCACCGCCAACAATCCCATGGGCGTCCACCACGCCTGGGGCCGCTGCCTCAAGGACGTCTACCAGCGCTACCACGCCATGTGCGGCAAGAGGCTCCGCTACCAGAACGGCTTCGACTGCCAGGGCCTGTGGGTCGAGGTGGAGGTGGAGAAAGAGCTGGGCTTCAAGTCCAAGAAGGACATCGAAAAGTACGGCGTGGCCAAGTTCGTCGAAGCCTGCAAGGAGCGGGTCAGGAAGTTCTCTGCCATCCAGACCGAGCAGTCCGTCCGCCTGGGGTACTGGATGGACTGGAACGACTCCTACTTCACCATGACCGACGAGAACAACTACACCATCTGGAGTTTCCTCAAGCGCTGCCACGACCGCGGGTTCATCTACAAGGGATTCGACTCCATGCCCTGGTGCCCCCGCTGCGGGGTGGGCCTGTCGCAGATGGAGATGCACGAGGGCTACAAATGGGTCGAGCACAAATCGGTCTTCGTGCGTTTTAAAATCCGCGGCCGGGATAAGGAGGCCTTCCTGGTCTGGACCACCACCCCCTGGACGCTGACTTCCAACGTGGGCGTGGCGGTCCACCCCGACATGACCTACAAGAAGGTCAGGGCCGGGGAGTGGACCTACTACGTCGGCGCCGAGAACTACCAAGGCGACCGCAAGATCGAAGTCGAGGAAGAGACCGCCAAGGGCAAGAAGCGCCGGGTCATCCAGCTCAAGAACATCCCTGACGTGCTCAAGAGCCAGGGCGAGGTCGAGGTCCTCGGCGAGTTGGCCGGCAGGGATCTGATCGGCCTCGAATACGACGGCCCCTTCGACGAGCTCGAGGCCCAAAACGAGAAGGGCGGCTATCCCTACCCGGACGGGAAACTTCTGGATAAGACCGGCGTCACTTGCCACCGGGCCATCGCCTGGGAGCTGGTCACCGGCACCGAGGGTTCCGGCATCGTCCACATCGCCCCGGGCTGCGGAAAAGAAGACTTCGAGTTGGGCAAGGAGCTGGGTCTGGTCGCCCTTTCACCCCTGGACGAAGCCGGGCGGTTTTTAAAGAAGTACGGCTGGCTTCACGGCAAGGCCGCGCACGACATTGCCGCCGACATAGTCGATGATCTCAAGAAGAAGGACATACTGCTGGGCCTGGAGAACTATCCCCACCGTTACGCCCACTGCTGGCGCTGCGCCACCCCGGTGCTCTACCGCCAGGTGGACGAGTGGTACATCGACATGAGCTGGCGCGAGGAGATCATCAAGACCGTCCCCCAGATCCGCTGGATACCCGACTACGGCGAGCAGCTGGAGCTGGACTGGCTGAAGAACATGGGCGACTGGATGATCTCCAAGAAGCGCTACTGGGGCCTGGCCCTGCCCATCTGGCGCTGCGAGAAGTGCGACTGGTTCACGGTCATCGGGGGCAAGGAGGAGCTTGAAGAGAAGGCCGTCTCCGGCTGGGACGAGTTCGAGGGACACTCCCCGCACCGCCCCTGGGTGGACGCGGTCAAGATCAAGTGTGAAAAGTGCGGCGGCGAAGCCAGGCGCATTCCCGACGTGGGCAACCCCTGGCTGGACGCGGGCATCGTACCGTACTCGACCATGGGCTGGCGGGATCCCGAGTACTGGAAGCAGTGGTTCCCCGCCGACCTGGTGCTGGAGTGCTTCCCGGGCCAGTTCCGCAACTGGTTCTACGCCATGCTGGCCATGAGCGCCATGATGCAGGAGCACCGCTGGGTCGACAAGGCCGGCGAGGGTTCCCAGGCGGCGGCGCCCTTCAAGACCCTGTTGGGCCACGCTCTGGTTCGCGACGAGGAAGGCAAGGAGATGCACAAGAGCCTGGGCAACGCGGTCAGCTTCGAGCACGCCGCCGACACCATCGGCGCCGAGGTGATGCGCTACATGTTCTGCTCGCAGAACCCGATCGCGAATTTGAATTTCCCCGATATTTCCGAAAAGCGCAAGAAGAACATCGTCCACCTGGACCAGGAGATCTACCGCGAGCTGCTCACCTTCTGGAACTGCTACTCTTTCTATATCACCTACGCCTCGGTCGACGAGGTCACCCCCGACAAGCTGAAGATCCCGCTTCAGCAGCGCTCGGATCTGGACCGCTGGATCGTCTCCAAGTTCCACAGCCTGGCGGGATTCGCCCGCGGCTGCTTCGAGGGCTACCGGGTAAACGCCCTGATGGAGCGCTTCGAGCGTTTCCTGGACAACCTGTCCAACTGGTACATCCGCCGCTCGCGCCGGCGTTTCTGGAAGAGCGAGAACGACACCGAGAAGATGTCCGCCTACGCCACCCTGTTCGAGATCCTCGAGGGCACCTGCCGGATGATGGCCCCCATCCTCCCGTTCCTCGCCGAGGAGATCTACCAGAACATCGTCCGCTCGGTGCAAAAAGAGGCTCCGGTCAGCGTCCATCTGCTCGCCTACCCCGAATACGAAGAAAAGCTGGTCGACGTAGATTTGGAGAAGCGCATCGATACGGTCATCCGCTACAAGAACCTGGGCCTCTCCATCCGCAACCAGAAGAACATCAAGGTCCGCCAGCCGCTTTCCAGGATCCTGGTGATGCCCGGAACGCCTGAAGAGAAATCCGCCCTGGAGACCGAAGCCTTGCGAGCTCAGGTTCTCGAAGAGATTAATGTTAAGGAGCTCGAGCTGATCGACTCCGCCGAGGGGCTCTATCAAGCCGAGGTCAAACCCAACTTCAAGGTGCTGGGCAAGAAACACGGCCGCTATTTGAAGGCGATCCAGGCCCAACTAGAAAATGAAGATCCAGAAGCAATCCAGAAGGCCGCCTCCCTGGGCAATACCTTCAAGGTAAAGCTAAAGGACCGGGAGTTCGACCTGTCCGCCGAGGACATCGAAATAAAGCACAGCGGCACCGGTGACTACGCGGTGATCTTCGACGACGACGCCTTCGTTGCGCTGGACACCAAGATCACCCCCGAGCTCAAGCGCGAGAGCATCGCCCGCGACTTCGTCCGCGGGGTGCAGATCCAGCGCCGGGACATGGAGCTCCACGTGGCCGACCGCATCAGGGTTCGCTACTCGGCCGACAGGGAATCCACCGAAGCCATCCAGGAGTGGTCCGACTACGTCTGCCGCGAAGTTCTGGCGCTGGAGCTCACTCCCGACGATTCGCTGACCGAGAAGTCCGGCAAGAAGTTCAAGGCCGGCGGCAAGCCGGTGATAAGCCGACTGGAAGTCGCCAAGAAAGCCACGTGAACGGGGCGAGTTGACTTTTAAGGGAGGTTCTGCGACACTTGGTTGTGGCGCATCCGCCCCGACAAGCTGGGGTGGAATGATCGGGAGTCGTCATAAGCTCTTCTGGGGGGAAGGGCAAGAAGGTTAATTGGAACTTAATTAGGGTCTCCTCGCGTCCCCGGGTGCGTCCCCATCCCCCCCGACACCTGGGAACCTTGGAGGCCCATTTTTTTAATCTAAATTCTCTCGACAGTTTCGCGGAGCCACTGGGCCCTGGGCGGCAGCAGGACCAGGACGAATACCGCGGCGGCCAAAAACAGGGCGGCTACTATCTGGGTGGAGCCCAGCATGCGGGCTACCAGGCCGTAGAGGCCGGTGGCGGCGGCCAGGCCCCAGGAGACCACACTGCCGGCGGTGTAGCGGGTCAGGTAGACGGCCTGGCGGCCGATCTGGGGGTCGATGTTTTCGGGGAGGCCCCAGGAGGCCAGTTGCTCGGCGGTGGCGTTTCTTACCCGGTCGGTGCTCAGCAGGCGGGAGCGGGCGATGGGGAGGAGTACGGCCAACAGCAGGGCGCCGAAGATGCCCAGACCCAGCTGGGTCCACAGCAGGATGCTGCTTTCCGACGCGGCTTCGGCGGGGGAGTCCAGCACCAGGGTTATGACCAGGGTGGCCAGGACGGTTGCGGACATTACCGCGTAGATCCACTTCAGCGATTTGATCTGCTTTTCGACTACTTCGGCGACGATGCCAATCATGACATTTCCCGCCGGCCGGTCAGGGCGCGGCCGATGGTGCCGCGGTCGGTGTATTCCAACTCGCCGCCCACCGGGATGCCCGAGGCAATCCGTGAGACGCGTATGCCCAGGGAATCGACGCGCTTCTTTATGTACAGTGCAGTTGCCTCGCCCTCCACGCTGGAGGCGGTTGCCACTATGATTTCCTTGACGCCCTTCTCCAGGCGGTCGAGGAGCTCGGCGATGCGGATTTGCTCGGGGCCCTTGCCGTCCAGGGGGCTGAGAGTGCCTTGCAGGACATGGTAGAGGCCGCGGTATTCGTGGGTGCTCTCGATGGCCAGCAGATCCTGGACCTTCTCCACGACGCAGATGACCGTCGGGTCGCGCTTGGGGTCGGAGCAGATCTGGCAGGGGGAGGTTTCGGAGAGGTTACCGCACTGTTCACACGGGCGCACCCGCTCGACCACGTCGGTGACCGCCCGGGCCAAGGCACGACCGTAGTCACGAGAGGAAGAGAGAATGTGGAAGACCAGGCGGGTGGCGGTTTTTTCGCCGACGCCGGGGAGTTGCTTCAAGAGCATTACCAGGCGGCCCATGGCGTCGGCCATCACAAGCCTCCGCCGATGAGTTCTTCTATCCCCGGTATCGGAATCCCGCCGGTGAGCTGGCGGGTTTTTGCGGCGGCTAATTCCTTGGCTTTCGCCAAAGCCTGGTTTACTGCGGCTACTACCAGGTCCTGGAGCATTTCCAGATCGTCGGGGTTGGCGACCTGCTTTTCGATGGTTACACGCAGGAGTTGGCCGCGGCCGTTGACCTCGGCAGTCACCATACCCCCGCCGGCGGAGGCCGAGACCACCTCGCGAGCCAAATCGGCTTTCATCTTGGCCAGCTGCTGAGTGAAGGCCTGGGCCTGGCGCATCAGGTCTTCGAGGCCCGGTATAGTCAAGAGTCTTTCCCCTTGTTGATTCTTACCTGTTCGACCTCGGCGCCGAAGACGCGGATGGCTTCCTGGACCGAGGGATGGGAGAGGGAATCCTTCTTGATGTTGTCCTCGGTTTGCCGGCGCTCCTCTTCGCGGGCCTCGGAGAGCGTCGGGCCGGCTTCCTCTCCGGCGGTTTCAATTAACAGCTTGGTATCGGCCTTGAAAAAGTCGCGGCAGATCTTCTGCAGGTCCTTCTTGTTGCGGTCGTTCTTCATCTGGTCGGCGAAGAACGAATTGGGGATCAGGGCGATCTTCACCTGCCGAGGCGAGACCTCCAGGGGGCGGGCGTGGTTGAGTACCGAGCCGATCGAGGGTTTTTTCTTGGAGACGAAGGCCACCAGTTCCTGCCAGCCCTGGGGAAACCGCGAGTCGGCCGGCGCGGACTGCCTGGGCGGCGCTTCCGGCTTCGCCTTCTGCTGCGGGGGTATGCGTTTCTGGAAGGCTTCGACGTACTTGTCGCGCTTTTTGGCGCCGGAGCCTCCGCTCCCCGAGCTCTTGGGGCCGGGGCTGATCTTCTCGCCACTCTCGAGGCGGCTGGCGAGCTGCTGCACTTGCTGTACCAGGTCGTCGACCGCCACCAGCGGCTCGATGGCCGACAGGCGCAGCAAGGCGGTTTCCACCACCAGGCGGGGATAGGGGTTGCGGCCCAATTCGTCCAGGGCCCTCGAGAGCACGTCGAAGATCTGGTGCCAGCGCAGGGCTTCGGCCTGCCGGGCCTGCTCGCGCAGGCGGTTGCGCTCCTCTTCCAGAACGCCCACCAGGCTGTCGGGATCTTCCAGGGTGCGGTAGAGGATCAGGTGGCGGACGTGCCAGAGCAGACCCTCCAAAAAGCGCTTGAGGTCGTGGCCCTCGTCGAAGAGCTTCTCCACCAGCTGCATCAGCTGGTCGGGTCGGCCGTCGACCACCTGCTGGATCACCTCGGAGAACAGACCGCTCTGGGCCAGACCCAGGGCCTGGTAGACCTGCTCGGCGGAGATCTTTTCGCCGCCGAAGGCCAGAACCTGATCGGTCAGGCTCAGGGCGTCGCGCATGGAGCCGGCGGCCTCGCGGGCAATGGCCTGGATGCCCTCCTCCTCGATCTTGGCTTTCTCATCGGCCAGGACTTTCTTCAACTGCGCGAGGATCAGGTCGGAGGGGATGCGCTTGAAGTCGAAGCGCTGGCATCGCGACAAAACCGTCAGGGGAATCTTGTGCGGCTCGGTGGTGGCGAAGATGAACTTGACGTGCCGGGGGGGCTCCTCCAGGGTCTTCAACAGGGCGTTGAAGGCGCTGGTGGAGAGCATGTGCACCTCGTCGATGATGTAGATCTTGAAGCGGCTGCGGGCGGGGAGATACTGGCTGTTTTCGCGCAGGCTGCGCACGTCGTCCACGCCGGTGTTGGAGGCGCCGTCGATCTCGAAGACGTCCGGGGAGACTCCCCGGGTGATCTCGGTGCAGGAGGTGCAGGAGTTGTCGGGTTTGGCGGTGGGGCCCTCTTCGCAGTTGAGCGCCTTGGCCAGGATGCGGGCCACGGTGGTCTTGCCCACCCCGCGCGCGCCGCAGAATAGGTAGGCATGAGCCACCCGGTCCATGGCGATGGCGTTTTCCAGCGTGCGTACCACGCCCTCCTGACCGATGACTTCGTCGAAGGACGCCGGTCTCCATTTCCGGGCCAACACCACGTAGGACATGAGAACCTCGCTGGTAATATAAAAGAGGGGCGGCCAGGCAACCCTGCATCACACGGACGATGATGCTACCGCTGCTCCCTTCCGGGCCTGACGGAGTTCGCAACTCGCCGTTGCGCAGGACCCGGCCGCCCCAACCCAAGAAAGCGGAGAGAGAGGGATTCGAACCCCCGGTACCCGGAGGGTACACCTGCTTTCGAGGCAGGCGCCTTCAACCACTCGGCCATCTCTCCCGCGTGGCTGTCGATAACGGAGAGAGAGGGATTCGAACCCTCGGTACCAAGAATGGTACACAGCATTTCCAGTGCTGCCCCTTCGGCCGCTCGGGCATCTCTCCACCGGGACCTCTCAATCGCTTTCCGAAAAACAACTGTCAAAGAACCGGATTTCAGCCGCGCTTCTTGCGGAAGAAATCTTTCAACAAGCGGGCGGCTTCGTCGGCCCTCACACCCGAGGCGACCTCCAGTTGGTGGTTCATCCGGGTGTCGCGGGCCAGGTCGTACAGCGTGACCGCCGCGCCGGCCTTGTCATCGGTGCAGCCGAAGACCAGCCGGTCCAGGCGGGCCGAGATCATCGCGCCGACGCACATGGGGCACGGCTCCAGGGTCGCGTACAGGGTGCAGCCCGACAGCCGCCAGCGGCCCAGGGCCTGTGCTGCCCGGCGGATGGCCAGAACCTCGGCGTGGGCGGTGGGATCGCCGCTCGACTCCTTTTGGTTGTGGCCACGGCCCACCACCCGGCCCTCGAAAACGACCACGGCTCCAACCGGCACCTCGTCTTCGTCGAAGGCCTTTCGGGCCTCCTCGAGGGCGATGTCCATGAAACGTCGATCGTCGCTCATTACACGCGCCCAAGAGGATTTGAACCTCTGGCCTTCGGATTCGTAGTCCGACGCTCTATCCAGCTGAGCTATGGGCGCATGATACGGAGAGAGAGGGATTCGAACCCTCGGTACGCTTTAACACGTACACTGGTTTAGCAAACCAGCGCCTTCAGCCTCTCGGCCATCTCTCCGCGCCGCCGTCCCGCTTGTCAATGAGCATAATTCACCGGAGCTACGGGGCTTTTTTGTGTAGCACCGGGGGGTTGCGATGTCAAGATGTCCGGGCGAGCCCTCGGGCCAGTCCCTACAGGGGTTCGAGAAGATAGGATAAATCCCCGGCCTCGGCGGGGCAGGAGAGGCCCATGGCGTCGGATTCGGACAGTGGGCCGTCGCATTCGATGGGTTGGCCTTCGGCGTTCTTCTCGGTGGTGCGCAGCACCAGCCGGGGTTCCGAGCGCGGATCGACTACGAAGATCGATTCGACGCCCAGGTGGGAGAGGTCCTCGGGGGTCTTTACGTCGCAGTTGTTCTGGAGGTTGAAGGTGAACCGGGCGCGGGTGCGCAGCTGGCCCTGGATGCGAACCAGGTTGTAGGAGCGGCCCTTCATTTCGTCGTAGGCTACGCTGTCGCAGACCGGGACGGCTTTTTCCCCCAGGGTCGCGCCGGAAGGGCACAGCATGCACGCAGGTGTGGACAGCGCTGCGGCCAAGAACAGGCTTGCCGTTCTCATTCGGCTTCTTCTTCGGCTGGTGGGGCTTCCTCGGCCTCGGGGCTTATGAGTTTGTCCACCTTGTCGAGCGACTTGCGGTCGCCGGCCATGCGGTAGGCTTCCCGGGCGAACTGCAGCTTGCCCAGGTCTATGGCGCGATCGGCCAGCTCCTTCCACTGGCTTTCCGATGCGGCCGCGTCCAGGGCCTTGATCGTGCGCCGGAAGAGGAACGCGTCCCCCTCGGAAATGGCGATGTCGCGGATTTTCTCCAGGCCGTTCTGGTCACCGGCCTTGTCAAAGAAATCGATGGCGTCGCTCAGCCAGCCGGCCTGGAGGAACTCCTCGGCCTGACGGCGGAGGTCGTCCGGCCGGACGTCCTTGGCGTGCAGCATTTGCTGCTTTTTCTTGTAGTGGGGCGGCTCCTTCTTGCCCATCGGTTTCTCCTTCCAGTGGGGAGTGTACACACCCGGTCTCGATCGGTCAATTTACGGATGCAAGCGCGCAAGAAACGGGGTACTCTCCCGGCGTGGAAGCCAGGTACGCCATCTGTGCCCGGGGTGTAACCAAGCGCTTCGGCGACGCCGTGGCGGTGGATGCACTCGATTTGGAGATTCCCCCGGGGATGTTCTACGGTCTTTTGGGGCCCAACGGGGCGGGCAAGACCACCTCGGTTGGTATGCTCACCGGGACGCTGCGCCCCACCAGAGGCGGGATCGAGTTGCTGGGAAAGCCCCTGGATCCCGACCATCCCTGGTTCAAGGCGCGCATGGGGGTGGTCGCCGAGGAGCCGGCGCTGTTTTCCCGGTTGAAGGGGTTCGAACAGCTGGTGTTCACCGGGAGGATGTTCGGCCTGGGGGCCGAGGAGTCGGGCCGGAGGGCGCGGGAGCTTCTTTTGCTCTTGAAGCTTTCCGGGGACGCCGACACGCTGATCGCCGACTACTCCCGGGGTATGCGCAAGAAGCTGGCCATCGGCTGCGCGCTGATCCACGCGCCGACCTTGCTGTTCTTCGACGAGCCCTTCGAGGGCGTCGACGCCCTCAGCGCCGAGACCATCCGGCAGGTGCTCAGCGGGCTTTGCGGCGGCGGGGCCACCGTGCTCTTGACCACCCACATCCTGGAGGTGGCGGAGAAGATCTGCCAGCGGGTGGGAATAATCCATCAGGGCAGGCTGGCCTTTGAGGCGGACATGGCCGAGCTGCAGCAGAAGGGACAGCGCCTCTTCGAGGTGTTCAGCCGGGTGGTGGGGCTGGAGGGGCCCCGGGAGTCTTTTCCAGAGTGGCTGATAAAGAAGTGAAACCTTCACCGACCGCACCAAATGGCGTGGTGCGACTGGTGCTGTCGCTGCGCTTCCGGTTGTTTGCGCGCGGGCTGACCTCGCGGGGGATTTTGGGAACGCTGGTGGCGGTTTTGGTGGCGGCGGCGTTGTCTCTGGGGATGGGGGTCGGCAGTTTTCTGTTGTTTTCGGCGGTGGAGGGGATCTACCAGAACCCGGTGTGGATGGCCTTCACCATGGGACTGTTCTTCTTCCTGCTGGGCTTGTTCTGGGTGATCTGGCCGGTGATCGCCGCCCAGGTGAACGAGGCTTACGAGTTGGGCCGTTTTTTCAGCTATCCGGTGCGCCCGGGCCGCCTGTACCTGATCCAGTTCTTGACCGGCCTGCTGGAGCCCTCGGTACTTTTCTTCTATCCGGCGCTGGTGGGCGCCGTTTTGGGGATCGCCAGAACCCATCCGATCGGGTGGGGCCTGCCGGTCCTGCTGGTTATGGCCTACACCCTGATGAACGTCGCCTGCGGCCGGGGCCTGCAAAATCTCTTTCTCAACGTAATGACCTCGCGCCGTTCGGGGGAGATCTTGTTCGTCGGCGTTCTTTTATTTCTGGGGTTCTCGGCTTTCCTGCCGCCGGTGGACGCCTCCTGGCTGTTCGAGCGCTTCGGCGAGTTCGGCACCTCCCCCGAGGATCTGGCCGTGCTGGCCCAGACCGCCCGGGCGCTGGGCAACACCCCATTCGGCTGGGTTGCCATGGGCCTGGCGGCGGCGGGGGCCGGCGAGATCCGGGTGGTGATGGGTACGCTGGCCATGATGATCCTGACCGGTGCCGTCGCCTGGATGCTGGGACTGTGGCTGCTCAAGCGCTTCTATCGGGGCGGCCGCGGGATGAAGCTGCTGCCCTCCCGGAGCCGGCCGGCAAAGAGCGGATCGACCGGGATGATCGGTTGGCGATTTCCCGGCGTCTCGAAGCTTACTTCGACGGTCTTCATAAAAGAGATCAAGGTGCTGGCTTCCAGCCCCAAGGCCCGCCTGCTGTTTGCGGTTCCGTTTTTCCTGCTGATACTTCTCAAGATCATCGGCGCCCCCCAGTTGTTCTTCTACCTGTGGGGAGACGCCTGGGCCTCGGTGCTTATGGCGCTGCTCAGCCTGTACGTGCTCTCGGTTTTATCCGGTCAGTTCTTTTCCAACGGCTTCGGCTATGACGGCACCGGCATCCGGCAGGTTTACCTGTCGCCGACCTCGGTAGGGAATTGGCTGAAGGGGAGAAACCTGGCCCAGGGAGTATTCGCCACCGTGCAGTTTTTGCTGCTGGGTCTGCTGGTCCACCTGCTGATGCCCGGTACAACTTTGCGGGCTTTGGCCCTGCCGCTGTGCGCCTTTCCCTTCGGACTGCTGGTCATGCTGGGGGTGGGCAACCTGCTCTCCGCCCGCTATCCGCGCCGCTACCATTTCACTCTGGCGCGCCGCGACCGCCCGGTGGGCGCCAGCTTCATCTGGTCGCTGGCCGTCCTGGGAACCTGCGCTCTGGTGACCCTGGCCCTGGCCGGGATCGCCGGCGCGCGGCCGCTGACTTTGTGGGTGGCAATGGCGGTTCTGCCGCTGCTCGGTCTGGCCGTCTACAAGATCCTCTTTCCAGTGGCGCTGGGTTGGACGCAGGCGGAGAAGGAGAGAATCATCGAGGCCATTGCCCGACCGGGATATTGACAGATCCGTATTTTCCTTGCGATTCTGAGTCGATGCTGGTCAAGGGTTTAGTGTTGGTGATAGGGGTGCTGGCGTACAGCGTGCCTGTGACAGCCCAGGAGGAAGAGCTGGAAATGGAGCTCTTCTTCACCCCGGCCGAAACCGTGACCAGCGCCGCCCGCCACGCCCAGCCGCTCGAGCACAGCCCCTCGGCCATCACCGTTTTCACCAAAGAAGACATCCAGGCATCGGGCGCCCGGACTCTGCCCGAGCTTCTGCGCCAGGTGCCGGGCATGGACATCAATATCATCTCGCCGACCTGGTACTCGGTGGGAGTGCGCGGCGGGACCGTCCAGATGGGTGATTCCGCGCTGCTGCTGGTGGACGGCCGGGACCTGACCGCCGAATTTCTAGGGGCGCCCCTGTGGAGCGTGCTGCCCTGTTCGATGGACGACATCGAGCGCGTCGAGGTGATCCGCGGGCCGGGCTCCTCGCTATACGGCGCCAATGCCTATACCGGGGTGGTGAACGTCACCACCGTTCCCGCCGGCAGCGGTCACCGGGCCCAGGCCTCGGTGCGCGGCGGTGAGCGTGGCATGCGCGAGATCTCGGTCCGCGCCACCGAGAGCTTCGGCCCGCTGTCCCTGGGTTTGAACGCCGGGTTGGATCATGAAGATCTCTGGACCGGCCGGGGGGAGTTGGGCCGGAACGTTCTCCGCGGGCGGCTGGACGGAAAAGCCGATCTGGGAGAGGAAACCAGCCTTTCGGTGGAAGCCGGGGCCTACCTGGCCAACGGATTTTTCGCCCATCAGGTCGGCGAGACCGACCTCAAGGACCTGACTAACATTTACGGCCGGGCGCGTTTCGACCACCGGGACCTGATGGTTCAGGCCCTGTACGACCGGCTGGACTTCAGCGCCGATATGGGGTTCGAGCTCAACTACCTGGGCACGGTGCTGGCGGAGGTTCCGCGGGTGGACGGTGCCGCCAACAAAATGGAGCTGGAGGTCCAGCACGCCACCACCTTGTTCTTCAACCGGCTCACCTACGGTGCCGAGTACATATACAGCGGAACTCACAGCGAGGTTCTGGCGGATCCGAATTGTGACGAGCACCGCATCGGCGTCTTCGCCCAGGACGAGCTTCAGCTGGACGCGCTGCTGGAGGAGCTGGCGGAGGTGAAGCTCCCGCCGCTGATGGTGACCGCCGGGCTGCGCTTCGACTACAACACCGCGGCCGACTGGGAGCTGAGTCCCCGGGCCGCGCTGGTTTTCGCGCCTGCGGAGAGCCACAGCATCCGCCTGGGATACGCCCACGCGTTTCTCAAACCCACCTTCATGCAGACCTCGCTGCACTTGGTGGTCATCGACGTGAACGACATGGGCTTCGAGCAGCTTGACCTTTCCAACCCGAGCCTGAAGAACCAGACCATCGACAGTCTGGAGCTGGGCTGGAGCGGCAGCTTCTTCTCCGGAAGGATGGTCCTCAGGCTGGATCTGGCTTACAACTGGTATGACAACCGCATCTGGTTCAACACCGACCCGGGCAAGATGCAGTACCGCAATATCGGCGGCGTCCTGGTTCCGGACATCGAGAATCTGGGGATCGGGTACGAAAACGATGAATCCGGGGATCGGGGACACAACGTGGAATTGCAGGTGATTGTGCGCCCGGTCGACAAGCTGCGCTTGTTCGCCCAGGCCGGTTATCGTCAGGTCTTCGACGAGAAGACCGGATTGTTCAACACGCGCGAGCCGGTCCTCAAGGCGGCCGCCGGGGCTGACGTAAGGACTTCCGGAGGTCTGTCCGCGTCGGTGCGGGGCTTCTACTGCTCGTCGTATAACAAGCCGATCGGCGCCCCCGGCGGCACCCTGGAGCCGGCCATCCGGGTGAAGCTTCCCGAGGTGTTTTTGCTAAATGCCCGGGTGGCTTTTGAGCTGTCTCGCGATCCGGTTCAGCTGTCGGCGGGAGTGGAGGTCTTCAACCTGCTGAACGCGCGCTTCCGCGAATTTGCCGGTACTACCATGGTCAACCGGTACGATTTTGGTGGAGAGAGATTGGGGCGCAGGATAGTCTTGTTTCTGCGGGGTTCGTTGTAGATTCTAGCGGCGCCGACGGGCTTTCTTCTTCTTGCGCTTGGCGGAGGGCTTGGCCGAGGAGACGACCGTGCTTTTCTCCGCGCGGGAGATTGCCTCGGCGGTCTCCGCCACGGTTTCGATGCCGAAGACCCGGGCCAGGAAGCCGGTCTTGTGGCGCGGGGTGGCGCGGACTTCTTTGGAGGCGCCGGCGCGGAGCAGAATGGCGTCCTGGCCGAAGACGGCGTGCCGCGGTTCGATCTTTACCATGCGGCCCTCGGAGAGGCTGATCTCCACCACCCGCCAGTCGTCGTCGATCTCCACGTCCACCAGCGAGCCGAGGATCTTGCCGTCCTTGGCGGTCACCTGAATGCCCATCAGTTCTTTCAGGCTGCGCCCCACCGGGCTCTTGGCCTTGCAGGCCCCCGCCCGGGGGACGAAGAGAACGTTTTCCCCGACTTTTTCTATGTCGCGGATGTCGATCCAGCTTTCCTGCCCGCCGAAGCCCGGCTCGCGGACCACCATGCCTGAGACGCGCTTCTTGGCCGGGTTGAGGTAGACCTTCTGGATGGACCCCATTATGCGTCCCTCGTGGAGCGCGACCACCTGCATGCCCTGAATTTCGTGCAGCTGTCTGAACATCCCCGCCTCCTTATTTGCGCTGCGACTTCTTCTTCTTGGTCTTTCGCCGCGTGGTTTTTTTCGGCTCGCGGATGACTTCGATCTCGGTGGTAACTTCCTCGTCCTCGGAGCTGAACACCCGGGCCAAGAACCCGGAGTGCTGAGATTTCTTACCCGGCTGGACCTGATCGGCGGCACCCTTCTGCAGCAGGACGGTATCCTCGCCGAAGACCGAATCGGCCCCCACCGCAACCTCGCCGCCGTTGTCCAGCGCCAGTGCAGTCACCGACCAGTTTTCCGTGTCGATCACCACGTCTTGCAGGGCGCCCAGTCTCTTGCCGTCCAGCGAGGTCACCGCTAGGCCCAGCATGTCCTTTACGTCGCGTCCCTGGGGCTGATCGTCGCGCACCGCCTTGGCATCGGGCAGGAAGATGACGTCCTCGCCGATGCGGTCGATCTTGGATACCCGGGTCCACTGTTCACCGGAGATCCCCCGGGCCTTGAACACCAGCCCCAGCGCCGCTTTGCGCTTGGAGTCGATCTGCAGCCGGCGCACCGGGCCGAGTAGCCGACCCTCCTTGTCCGCCAGCACCTCCATCCCCTTGAGATTTGCGAACTTCAGTTGCATGAGCTTCCCCTTATTGTATGCGTCCGTCCCTCTTACCCTGACGGGCAGCGTCTGTCAAGACGGTCCCTCGAGCCTCCCTCCCTGCGCTTGCAGTCCGGGCGAAAAGGCGCTAACTTCCGGTTCTAACAGTAGGAAGGAGGCAGACATGCAGCGTTACCGGTTCATTTTGACAGTGGCTCTGGTTACCGCGGGTCTGGTACTGTCCGGGTGCAAGCGCGAAGCCGAGGAATCGACCCAGTCGACCGAGGCGTCGGCAGCCGACACCGAAATCGAAACCAAGATGCCCGAGGATGTGGCTGAGAAGATCGAGAAGGCCACCAAGCTGGCGGCGGCGGCCAGCCAGGGAGTGGACACCGCCGACGCTCCCGCTTACCTGCACACCATCGCGCGCCACCTGAAGGGCCTGAGCAAGGTCATGAGGGAAAACGCCGGAGACTGCGCCAAGAGCGTGGCGGCGATCAACAAGTACCTGGAGGAGAACAAGGCGGACATCGATGCCATGCGCCAGGCCGCGAAGGAAGACCAGGACAAACTCTCCGACGTGGACAAGATGAAGATCGCCCAGCAGACCGCGGCCGTGCTGGCTCCGGTAATGCAGGAGTTCGGCGCCGCTCAGGCCGCTTTCGCCCAGAGCTGTCCCAACGAGCTCCGCAACATCGCCGGCGCGATGAAGGCGTTCCAGTCTAAGACTGAGTAGCGCGAAGAAGGAGGAGGGGGGAGCTATCCACCGGCGTTTTTGTTCTGGTCAACGGCCTCAACGTCCACGCCCTCGCAGGGCTG
>Ga0180432_10006175_pt1 | contig 15665 bp, 19 predicted proteins | sample SS_ome_10_FD_132414 | JGI IMG/M metagenome (GOLD analysis project Ga0180432, IMG submission 132414) | Hypersaline lake sediment archaeal communities from the Salton Sea, California, USA - SS_1_MS_2 metaG | ecosystem: Environmental > Aquatic > Non-marine Saline and Alkaline > Hypersaline >... | reverse complement strand
TCATAAAAAATAAACCAAATTTCGAAATTTTATTAGAGATTCTCGATATTCCTGATATAAGGATCATGATAGATCCAGGTATCCGTAATAAAGGAGATTTACTAATGTTTTCTAAGTTTAAAATTAATAAATTAATTTTAGGGATTGAAACTATAGAAAGTATTGATGTTATTAAGGAGAGCTTAGAAATATTCGGACATAACAGAATTATCGTGAGCATTGATATGTACAAGGAAAAGATCATCTCCAATAATCGTGTATTTAAGGCTCAAAATTGTATTCAAATGGTAAAAAAAATCGAAGATGTTGGAGTAAAAGAAGTAATCCTTCTGGATTTATTCCGAGTTGGGCAAAAAATTGGTGGAATTCCCCCATTATATACTGAAATTCGAAAAATCTTTAATGGAAATCTGTTAATAGGAGGAGGTATCAGGAATTTTGAAGACCTCTTAATGTATAAAGATTTGGAATTTTCGGGGGTATTAATTGCAACTGCATTATATGATGGTTCAATTGATATCGAGAAAGTAAAAGAGATTAATTTGATTTGAATTTTTTATTCGTAAATTATCGCACCAGTAGAAGTAACATTAAGAGCTTTTTTACAAATCGGACAAGAATGTTTCATTCTGACCCAGTCCACAATATGCTCCCGATGTGCTTTAGCTTCACATATAGGACATCCAGCTACCTCATCAAAGATTTCTATAGGTTTACCACAAACAGAACACTTAGATTTTGACGCAGTAGAAATTTTAATAGTTTCTTTTTTGATATCTAGAGTAACATTTTCAGTATTTTCTTCTGATGGATTGATTTGTTTCAATTCGTTTCTAGCATCAATACAGAATATCGTACCTTCACTGTCATCTTTTTTATTTCCAATCCATACTATTTTTCCTTTTAAATAATTTGAACCTTGACGTTCCAGTGAAATGTTCAATTTTCTGTCTTCCATTACATATGTTTGTATTACTTTCGTATATTTAAGATCTAAATGGGAAGCTATCTTATTAACTAGTTCGTTAGGATCCTTGAATACATCTTCAGTAATATCCACTTTTGTGATTTCTTTAGGCGACATAATAATCTTAAATTTATTTTTAATAATACTATAAAAAAAACTACATATAAATGTTTCAATATTTTAAATCCATTTTTAATAAATGATGTTTACTGTTTATATGTGTTAAAATATTATTTATTCGTGATTGGAAATGCATGAAGGTAAAATTGAATTATTAATCAGCCCTAAAAACTTAGAGGAAGCAAAGACCATCGTTGAAACTTCATCTGTGAGATTTATTGACTGTAAAAATCCCATAGAAGGTTCTCTTGGAGCCAACTTTCCTTGGGTAATAAAAGGAATGAAAAAATTGATCAGTGAAAATAGTAGTCAATTACTAAGTGCGACAATCGGGGATTTTCCATATTTGCCCGGCTCAGCATCTCTGGCAGCTCTAGGTGCAGTGAGTTCTGGAGCAGATATTGTAAAAGTTGGATTGAAAGGACCAAAAAATGAGACGCAAGGAATAGATTTAATGAAAAACGTTGTTAAAGCAGTTAAAGATTACGATAAAAATAAAAAAGTCGTAGTTGCAGGATACGCTGATCGATCACGCATGCAATCCTCACCCTCATATCTTGAGATTCCTAATATCGCTTCTAAATCAGGAGCGGATATCGCAATGTTAGACACCTATATTAAGGATGGAAAAGGATTGTTTGATTTTTTAAACGTAGAAGAATTAATTCATTTCAAGGATAAAGCAAATAAATTAAATGTTGATGTAGCATTAGCTGGAAATCTCATGAAGAAAGATTTAGATAAAATAAAACAGATTAAACCAGATATAATTGGTGTTAGAAGTGTTGTGTGTTATAATTATGATAGAAATAACCATATTAAGGCAGAATTAATCGAAGACCTTAAATTAGAATTATATCAGTAAATGACAATACCATGGATCCTCGAAAAAATGATACACATTTAGAAATTGTCATAGCTAAAAATGAGAATTTATATGATATACATTTGTGTGCCGAGGAGTTTATTGATTTAATCGACCATTTTAAAGAACAATTTTTGAATAAAGAAATAATCATAATTACTGCGTTCTATGATAATGTATTATCAGGTTTTTTAGTAGCTGAAGATAAAAGCCAAAAAATCGATGCCATAGAAAAGATCGTACCAACTACATGTTTACACTTGTTATTTGTCAATTCAAAATTTAGAAAAAAGCACATAGGAACAGCATTATTAGAGACATTTATTAAAGCCCAAAAAAAAAAAGGTATTGCCTCTATTTATATTAAACTACCACAAAAATATAAGAACGGAATTAAATTTCTTCAAAAAAATGACTTTCGTCAAATAGATATAGTTAAAAGTAAAATAATTTTAGAAAAAAACCTCTGGAATGATTATGGCGTGAGAGATTGCCAAATTATTGGAGATAATGTTAACGATTTGTTTAGTTAAAATTCACCTGAATTCTTTTTTTTATATTCAAAAACCGCTGTTAAAATAGCAAAATTTATTTTTTAAAAATAACTGTACAATTTATGTTTGAAAATGAATTGGGTATAATAGGGACTGGAAATATGGGTTCTGCCCTATTAAAAACGATTTTAAGTAAGAATCTCATAAGTGAGAAGAATCTATCAATTTATGATAAAGATAAAACTGTAACTGAAGAATTATCTGCTCAATTGAATGTGAAAGTTGCTAAAAATAGTGCAGAACTTGCACGTAGTTCCAGACATGTATTATTAGCAGTTAAACCCCAAGTAATTGATAATGTCTTAGATGAGATTGGTTCTCATTTAACAACTAATCATACCCTGATATCGATTGCAGCAGGCATTTCTCTTGATCATTTATCTAAATTCTGTAATAAAGATGTAGGAATTATAAGAATAATGACTAATACACCTCTAATGGTAGGTACGGGAGCATCTGCAATTGCTCAAAATAATAAAGTTGACAACAATAGCATAGAATTTATTAAAAAAATTTTTAATTCTGGAGGAGTAGTAGTAGAATTGGATGAAGAGCATATTGATGCGGTAACTGGGTTATCTGGAAGCGGACCTGCTTACATCTTTGTAATAATTGAAGCATTAGCAGATGGAGGAGTTAAAATGGGGCTTTCAAGAAAAATAGCCATAAAACTCGCAGCCCAAACAGCTTTGGGTGCGGCTAAACTAATTTTAGAAACTGGTATGCACCCTGGGGAGCTAAAGGACATGGTTGCATCTCCAGGAGGAACAACGATTACAGCATTACACGAATTGGAAAAAGCGGGTTTAAGAGCTACTTTAATACGGGCTGTAGAAGTAGCAACAGAAAAATCAAGAGCTCTAAACTCAGATTAAATTTATTCTTTTAATTACTCCATTTTTCTGATTTGTATGTTCAATAATAACTCTTGAGTAACTTAATTTACTATTTCAACTATATATTAAGTAAAAAGAAATATTGAGTGGTATATATTGAAAGGAAAATGTGTTATAAAAATTGGCGGTTCGATATTATTTAACGAAAATAAGGAGCTTGATTTAAAAAAAATCAAGGAATTTTGCGATATTTTTGAAAATGCTCTTGATTCTGATACAGTAGTCGTTATTTGCGGTGGTGGGATAATCGCAAGAGAATATATAAACGCTGTTAGATCAATCGACGAGAATGAAGCTGTTTGTGATACATTTGGAATCGAGCTCTCTCGTATTAATGCTAAATTAATTATATCTTTTCTAAAAGAGAAAGCATATCCATTAGTCCCAAAATCTGTTGAAGAATTATCCCATGCTATGTTATTTAAAAAAATAATAGCAATGGGAGGATTACAACCAGGACAATCAACTACGTCCGTAGCTGTTGAAGTTGCTGAATTTATCAATGTAGATCAATTAGTAATTCTTACAGATGTAGAAGGAATTTACGATAAGGATCCAAAGAAATATGAAAATGCAAAATTAATACCAAAACTTTCTTATAGAGATTTACAAGATTTAATTTTGAGCACTTCAGGAGATAAACAAGCTTCCGCTGGAGAGTATCGCATTTTTGATACAGTTTCTTTACAATTATTAAAACGCAGTAAAATAGAAGCACATATAATGTCTGGAATTGATTTAGATCAATTCAGGAAGTTTTGGAATGGAGATAAAAATGTTATAGGAACAAGAATCGCGAATTAAGAAGCTTTAATAAAATATTTTAATCTTTCTTCTCTATCTTACTTAACAAGTTCATGTTTTAAAACAGAAAGGAGAAATGTATAGTGTCTCAATCATCGTGGAAAGATCAAATTAAACAAAAATGGGGGCCACACCTTCATTGTCCCGTGTGTGGTAAAGCAATGGCGCCTGATAAAAAAATCTGTAGTCAAGCTTGTCGAGATAATTATCTCATAGCTGAAAAGAAGAAAAAAAAGAGCGGACGAATACAAATGATATTCCTCATTGCGATGATGGGCTTTATGTTCGTGTTTTTGTTTATTTTTTCTCCGATGGGTTAAGCAAGCCCAATTATTGTCTATACAAATTTATAAAAGAAGCTTACATTAATATGCAGGGATAACCAAGCCTGGTCAACGGTGCCGGACATTTTTGAGAAATATTCTTCTCTTGAACTGGTCTCAAGATCTGTTAAAAAAACCGTTGATGAGACATCCGGTCTCATAGGAGTACGTGGGTTCGAATGCGAGATGTACCGTTTCGGTAGTCGCAGAAAATCCCACTCCCTGCATTAAATTTATTTGATTATATGCAAAAATCGAGAAGTTTAACTATTTATTAGTTATTTTACTCAAAAGATCATTTAATGAATCTACTAACGGTTTCACTAATTCTTCTTCCTTTTTTTTCAATTTTATAAATAGCAATAATAAAACCGGTGCTTTAAGAACGCTAGAAGCTTTCTCAGCAATTATCGTGCTTAAAAGTTTTTTTTCTACTCCAAATAGACGATAGGAAGCTACTGTTGATTTTAATCCCTCTATAGTTGGAGGACTGGCCATTGTGACTGAACCAATCCCCATATCTTTTTGATCAGAAATAAGTAGCAGATAGCTTTTATGAAGCTTATAAAGTGATAAATATATAACATTACCGTCAGCATCAATGTTTTTATCTATTAATTGCTTCATTTTTAATACAATAATGCAAATTTTTTAAAATCTCGAGGTTACAGATTTATAATTTTACTTCTTTCATTGCTTCGTTAACATCGTAATTTTCGTTCACAATTAAGTAAAGAGCTCTGACAATTTTTGTTGGATCTTCTGCCTGAAAAACATTCCTTCCGTATGCAACTCCGGATCCTCCAACTTCTATCGATTGTTTTGTTATTTCTAGGATTCCCTTAATACCCGCTTTCTCACCTCCCGCAATGATCACTGGAGCCATGCATCCTTCAACAACCTCTTTAAAGGAATCTGGATCCCCCGTCCAATTGGTTTTTACAATGTCTACGCCTAATTCAGCAGCCGCTCTAGCTGCTATTTTAACGACTTCAACATCATATTCGTCTTCAATATTTTCACCTCTCGGGTACATCATTGCAATTAAGGGCATACCATATTCCCTACATTCTCGCGAAACAGTTCCTAATGTTTCAAGCATTTCTGGATCCGTTTTTGTTCCTATATTAATGTGTAAGGAAACGCCGTCAGCCCCTAATTTTACCGCCTCTAAAACGGTATTAACTAAGACTTTATAGTTTGTTTCCGGACTTAATGAAGTTGACCCTGATAAATGCAATATCAGTCCAATATCGGGACCATAACCACGATGGGCGTATAATGGAATTCCTATATGGCCTAATACGGCGTTTGCTCCCCCTAATGCGATCTTATTTACCATTTCTCCTAAATCTTTATCGATTCCTTTAATTGGACCAACTGTTAGCCCATGATCCATTGGAACAATGATAGTTTTTCTTGTTTCTCGATTTATTATTCTTTCTAATCTGATATTTTTTCCAATATAACCTGAAATGAGAATTCACTTTATTTTGGTAATTATATAATGCCAAATAAATTAATATTAATTTGAATTAATGATAGGTGTTTTTAATACTTTTATCTAATAAAATCCTTTTAATGCTTTTCATAGAGGGTAATATCCCGGAAATTCAAGACCAATCGTTTCGGGAAAACCACACATTAAGTTCATGCATTGCACAGCATTACCTGCCGTACCCTTGATTAAATTATCAAGAGCACATAAAACAACTATTCGATTCATGTTAGAATCAAGTTGAAATCCAACGTCACAATAATTAGTACCAACGATTATTTTTGGATCAGGGAGCTTGAAATTTCCAGTTTTCTGATTCACTAAGCGTAAAAACGGTTCATCCTTATATGCTTCTCTATACGCTTTAAATATAGTCTTTTCATCCATTTTGAGAGTTTTGTCGAAAAAAACATGAGATGTTGATAAGATCCCTCGAACTAAATTAACACCATGTGCTGAAAATCCTACTTTTACTTCCTTATTCGAACAAAGAAATGATAATTCTTGCTCAATTTCAGCTATATGACGATGTCCTGTCATTTTATATGGCCGGATACTATTGGCTCTAATTGGATGGTGGGAAGATTCGTTGAAAGTAGCCCCCGAACCGGAAGATCCCGTTTTAGAGTCAATTATAATATTGTTTACCTCTATTAAACCTTTTCTTATTAGCGGATATAAGCCATAGATCGCGCTTGAAGCTTGACATCCGGCAACTGCCACTAGTTCTGCCTTCTTTATTTCATTTCTATGCAATTCAGGGATTCCATAAACTGCAGATTCGAGTAACTCTGGATGAGAATGTTCCTTTTTATAATACTTTTTATATATCTCGTGATCTTTTATCCTAAAATCAGCACTGAGATCGATAACTTTTAAACCAACCTCTAATAATTCAGGTACGATATCTTGCGAAATTTTGTGTGGAACTGCCAAAAAAATGATATCGCATTTATCTCTCGCGTCTTCAAGATTATATTCTTCGAATTTTAGATTAGATATATTTCGAAAATTTGGATATACAGAATGGAAGTATTTTGAGATTAATTTGCGTGAAGTGATATAATTTAATTTAACTCTAGGATGAAAACTCAATAATCTTACCGCCTCACCCCCCGCATAACCACTTGCTGCAACTACTCCAACTTTATATTCCATATTCGTTCAAATGTTTTTCTATAATAATGTTATATAAGAAATTAAAATAGACTAAGAAAGAACTACATCGGAAATCCGCTGTCTTCTAATGTCAAAATCATGATCAACATGAATTGTTATGCAATGTTGATCCTTAATGTGAGTATGGACATAACTTATCGGAACAACTGGTAATTCTGATTCTAATACTGCTTTTTTTGGTACTGGAACAGGAATAACTGCTTCACATCGATCACAATTAACCAGTACAACTTCGACATTTTCAGATTCAATTTCTTTAATCTTGTTTAAGATATCCGTAGATAAACCTGGTGAATCAATTGTAATTTTTTCCCTTTTTTTAGGTGCAACCGGTATAGATGGAACGCCTAATTCCATGTCTTCTTCTGATAAATATTCCCCTCCGCTTTTATCTACCTCCCCCGTCTCTTTCTTTTTTGCGGAGACTTCAAGTGGTGCTAACTCAATCTGTGGTAATACTGGTTTTGGAGGTGCTTTTTGTCCTGCTTTACTGGAAGTAGTTTGATCAGTAATGATTTTGTTAAAAGCTTTTGTTTCTCCGCTTCTTTCAATAATAACTGTCGAGAACTTTATGGGAAAAATAACAAAAACGAGATTCACGAATAAAATGGCTAATAAACAGATTAAAGCAATTATTAAGTAAGGATCTCCAAGACTTAAGTGAATAATCGTTAAGTTAAGCATTAATAAAACGGATATAAAAATAATCAAACAATTCAGTATGGACAATTTCCACAAATTAATCAAGGTCGATAATTTTATTTGATCATTCCAAGAAGCTTCGGAATTTTTGATTTTTTCTTGTTTTTCTTTAAGCCTTTGCAGTAATGGTTTCTTCTTTTCTTGAGTTTTTTCCAAAAGTTTCACTCCTTTTTTATTTAAAATAGTGTATTCTTAAGTCTTATTTAAATTTTAAGTAAGAATTATATTTTAGTATTAAGTTACTGAAAATTTAAAAAAATAAATAATTATGCCCAAAAGGTTTTCTATCTTGAAAAAAAGTGAAATTTCATACGCCAAAAATTTGTCTTAATTCAGCATAAATTTTTGCCATTTCAGCGATTATTTGGGTGTTGTTTTGATCAAGATAGTATTGAATATAACCCGCTAAACCTTCGTTATCCTTTACCCAATCCAATAGAGCTTGTATTTCACCTCTTAATTGTGGATCCACGCTTCCTCCTCCGCCTGCAGCAGGAGCTGCAACTCCCCCTCCTGCACTCGCTCCGCCTCCCGTGCCTTGACTTTTGGCACCTAATTTAGAATTATCGTCCATATAAACACCTTTTGTGCTCATATTTCCAATAGCTCTCTGAACATCCATTTGTGCCCCAAGCAAGTTCCCATCGGGTTCAAGGTAAGCAATGATCTTTCTCTCATCGTCTGCCGCTCCCACTATGTGACCCTCTCCGCGAATAGATGTGGCTGTAAATCCTTCTGGTGTTTGAGCTAACATTGAGTATTTCACTCCTGAAATCATGATAAATTGAGCGTTTAACGCGTTCCAACTCGAAATCACCCTTCCTATATCTCCGCTAATGTCCCAATTATCGGTTGTATACGCGATATTACTACCTCCTTCAATAACCGCAGCTGCAATGATACTAGGATCGTTTTGCATTAATTGAGCTACTGCTGATGCGGGGTCCATACCTGGCATTTTATTCCCTATTTTATTTATTATTAATAATTTTTTAATATTAATTACTTGATAATAACAATGATATAAAAATATATTCACCGCAAGTTATAAAAAATTTTTTGAAGAGAAAAGAATATTCTATTCTTTTTTTTTCAGTTTAATGTTTATTTTTCCAAACACATAATCACTAGAATTGCTTGATTTTTTTCTTACATTTGCGCTATTAAATAAAAAATCGTTTTTTAAAAATTGCTCGTGGAGTTCGTCTCTATTTTTTAATTGTTTTAGATGCTCTTTCAAATCGTCGTTGTTCTTAAATAATTTACCACAAGCAGGACAGCTAGGCGACGCATCTTTCAATAATTTTTCGGGTCTTTTTACAAATATTGGATATTTATTTTTTATATTTTTACCCAAAGACTTCCGACAATAATGCCTTACTAATTTTCCATAAGGTGGATATTCAAAAAATAATTTACTCCCATGAGTACACTCCCAATACAATACATCTACTCCGCACCTTCGGCATTTTGTTCGAAACGACCTGAGATAGCAGTGTTTTCCGTGGGATTTATAATTATGTCGCATTATATAAAGTATAAAATTCATTCAATTAAAATGTTTTGATCTATTTCTAAAATCAAAGATAAAAAAATATTTTTTTTATTAATCGATAAATCTTTAAAACGCAAACATTTAAATGTGCTATTTTAATTATAGAAATTAAAGAATTGAAATTTTCTTGCCCAAATACATCAAAATGTATCAAAATGAATTAGGCAATTGCCCAGAATGCAGTAATAATAATTTGATTTATGATGAATCGCGTGCTGAGATTATTTGTGATGTATGTGGGTTAGTATTGAACCAAAAAATAATAGATTCTGGACCTGAATGGCGTGCTTTCTCTTCAGAAGAAGTTAACCGTAAAGTTAGAGTTGGAGCTCCCTCCACACTAACTTTGCACGATAAAGGACTAAGTACCATGATTGGTTGGAAAAATAAAGACGCTTTTGGAAAAAATATAACTCCAAAGATGAAAGCGGATGTTTATCGTTTAAGGAAGTGGAATGTCAGGACCAGGACAAATAGATCTATTGATAGGAATTTAGCTTACGCAATGAACGAGTTGGATAGGTTCTCTTCTCAAATGAACCTATCGAGAGATATAAAAGAATCCGCAGCATATATTTACAGAAAAATGGCTCATAAAAATCTGATTAGGGGAAGATCTATTGAAGCAATGCTCACAGCTTCAATTTATCTATCCTGTAGGTTGAACAATGTACCTAAAACTATTGACGATTTTCTAGAATTCGCTTCAGTAGATAAAAAGAAAATTGCACGATGCTATAGATTAATCCTTAATGAATTAAATATAAATATCAGGGTTTCATCGCCAATTAATTTTATTCCCCGGTTTTGCGCAGAATTAAACCTTTCTGGAAGAACCCAGAACCGTGCTGCTTTAATCTTAGAATTAGCCAAGAAATGCCGAATAACAGCGGGTAAAGCCCCTACTGGCCTAGCTGGTGCTGCATTGTATGTTGCCGCCATTCAGGAAGGTGAGCGCAGGACGCAAAAAGAAATTTCTCTCGCAGCCGGGGTAACGGAAGCCACTATCAGAAATCGTTATAAAGAACTCATTAGAAACCTGAATGTTAACATCAACATTTGATGTCTTATGACGATAAATAGCATTTGACATTATATATGTAAAGAGCAGTTTCTCTTTAATAAATACATTAGCGAACTTTTAAGCGTTTGATAATCTCTGGACGCTTTTTGTATAATATTCGAAAACCACAGTGACTACATTTTATGCCAGGAAGCGCGTTAAGTTCTTTTTTTGATACTTCTTTTCCACAACTTTTCCTTGCACACACATAGCTCATAATATTCATAAATGCAACATAATTAAAATATTTTTTGCTTGTTATAGTAATCTAAACAAAAGAAATAATATAAAATAAAGTAAAATAAAAGGAGCTTTTCTTAGATATATAGCGACTTGCGTTTATCGTCAGCATCAATACCAACTTGGAACGTGTCTAAATCTTTTTCTAGTTGATCTCTTTTAAGTTGAAGATTTTTCGTTATATCATCAATATTCTCTAAGGAATATTTCTTTTTAATTGGTAATGTAAACGATTTTTTGAGCATTTCTAACAAAGTAATAGACGCCCTTAAATCGGTGATATCTTCATTTACCATTGCCATGTTGTCTGTCTCAGCGAGGAATACTAATCCATCTATTCCAAATCGCGCTTTAGCTAAAGTCGGAATTAATCCATTTGCACCTATAATAACTCCTTTTTGAATCTTCTCGCAATTACTATTATCTAAAAAATCATTCAATATTTCTCGATTTGTTGAGCTGGCAAAAATTTTCGGTAGTTTTGAATTCATTTTTCGACTACTTACTGGATACGCTCCTAACGCAACGATGAGAGAGATACCACACTGAAATATTATATCTGTTAGAAAATTAGATATTTTATAGATTCCTTTTGGAGTTAAACTCTGGGCATCAGCTGTTATTAGCATTATGTCTCTCACTTCATTTGGATCTGTCCAAACTAATATTTCTGCTTTTGGAGCAGATAACAAACTATCATCTACTATCGCTCCTGCGGGATAATCGTCAAAGATAATGTCCATGTAGTTTTTAGCATCAAGCTGACCAATTAAAGAATCTAAAGCAAATTTACCAACATCGGCAATACCAGGCATTCCTAATATGCAGATGGGATTGCTAAACTCTTCTTTTGAAAGATCCATGTGTTTAATAATTCTTATTCCTGATTCTGTCATTTTTTTATATCAAACCTCAACTTTCGAGATATTTCAAGTCAATAGGGTGTTTAAATCAATGTTTAATCCTAACGATTTGAGATATTTTTGAAGGTAATTTTGTTAAGAATTGATCATTTTTTTTGTCTTAAGTAATAGTGTATTATGCACGTAGACTCAAGAATTAGTGAATCGTAATATAAATGTTTTTTTTCAAGTAAGATTTATTTAAAGTAATGACCAATTTCAAGTATGATTGCATGAAATGTGGAACATGCTGTCATGAAGTTCCTGGGGATTATGTAAAAAGGATACCATTATATCCTGATGAAGCTGAAAATCTTATAAAAATCGCAAAGGAGAGGGGAGTAATTTTTCAAGTAATCGAAGATCTGGTCTTTCCAGATGTGCTAAATCAAAAAATATTGGTTTTAACATATAGAATTAGGTTGGATAACGAATCTCAGGGATGCCCCTTTTATAACGCAAATAGTGGGTGTACCGTGCATAAGACAAAACCGTTAGCATGTCAAGCATATCCATTAGCATTAAAACAAGAAGATGCTTTTAATTTTAAAATTTCAATTGATCCCTTGTGCCATTTTGTTAGAGCTAATTATGACGCTTTAAACGAAACAGACCTCGAACAAATAAAAAATATCTTCTACGAGGAATATCCAAAAGCCGAAAAACATTTAAATAAGAATAAAAAAATAATGTTAAAAATTAAGAAATTAGAAATTACGAAAAAAATTCAAATATCTCGACAAATAAAGTTAGAAGATTTCAATAACTATCTAAAAGAATGGGAGAGAGTTGAAATAATCGCGTGAAGAAAGCAATATCTTTACTTTCAGGCGGATTAGACAGTCCTGTTGCGTTATACTTAATGATCAAAAAAGGATATGAACCAATTTGTGTTTCTTTTTTAACTTCAGATGATGATACACATTCAATGAGAGATAAAATAATAACTATCGTTCGAAGCATATCAAATTTCACGAATAAGAATATTAAAATATATATTATTAACCATGATTCAAATTTAGACTCATTCAAGGAAAATTGCGATCGGAAATTAACTTGCGTGTTATGTAAGAGATTGATGATAAGAATTGCTAGAGAAATCGGAAGAAGAGAAGGCACAAATATAATTGTTACCGGGGATATTTTAGGCGAGCAAGCCAGCCAAACTCTAGACAACTTATTCATGTACAACGATATTATTAAAGAAAACATAATTTTACGACCTCTAATAGGATTAAATAAACTAGATGTCATTAAAATAAACGAAGAAATTGGCATATATGATACTTGTTCTCAAAAATCAGCAAATTGTCAATATAACCCTCAATTTCCAGAGACACATGCCAGAATAAATGAAATAATTAATGCAGAATCACACATAATAATCAAAGAAATGATTGAACGATCCATGAATAAAGCAGAATTATTTGAATTTTAGTTTTAACTCACCTATTCGTTTTTTAAACATTTTGTCATCTATTTCTACATGTTTGAAGTTTTCTAATGCTTCACAAATGACCTGTGCTAAAATATGCTTACAAAAAGATCGAGATCGTTCTACCACAACGGCTTTATAGAAATCTCGACAAGAACAATATATTTTTGGGTAAATCAAATATTCTTCTTCGGCGCGAGTTTTTGCTGGAACCCCCCATATTACTTTCCCTGAGGGAGTATGCGTATATTTAACGAATCCTCTCTGAACTACTTCAAGAATGCTCGCACTTTTATCAGAAAATAACTCATCTAAGTATTTAATGAAATTATCATCAATGACTCCCTTGTCCTTTACGTCCTGAAAAATACGAGATAATAAATCTTTTGACATATGCTTCTCTTATTAATATTATATTTAATAAATAAAAAGCATTTGATCTCAAATGAGAAATCGCATCCTTTTTTTGCCAACAAGATATTTTCCATCGATTTCAGGTGCAGAATTTTATCTTCAAAGAATGGCGGAGATATTGAGTAAAAAGTACAATTATGACATCGATATTTTCACATCAAATGCGATTGATTTTAAAGCTCTTAGACATCCAGATGGAAAAACGATTAATGAGAACGATAAAAATTACGATTTGGTAAATGATCTGAAAATACAAAGATTTCCTGTAAAATATGATATTTTAAAAGAAGATCAAATAAAACAAGTTAAAAATATCGATGCTTATAATTCAATAGAATTAACTGACGATTGCTTAGAAGAAGTGATTAAAAATGGCCCATACTTACCAGAGATGATTGAAAATTTTTCAAAGACAAAAAATTCAGGTTATAGATTAATCCATACTACCTTTTTTCCATATTTTAATCTTATCATTAGTCTTATTCTTGGTAAGATGATGGGTATTCCCGTTATAGTTACTCCATTTTTTCACTTTTCGAATCCGAGATATCTCGAACCAGTTTTGACTGAAATATTAACCAAGTTTGATCTAATCATTGCATGTACAAGTATTGAAAAAAGATTTATAATGAATGCAACTGGAATTTCAGGAGAGAATATTAGAGTTATACCAATGGGTGTTGATATTGAAAAGTTTGAAAATACTTCTAAGTCAGAGATTAAGCAATATTCCTTCAAGGAACATTATTTCAAGAAAAAAGAAAAAAAATATAAAATGGTTCTATATTGTGGTTATAAAAATTACGAGAAAGGAACCCTCTCTGTTTTAAAAGCAATCCCTTATGTTTTAAAAAAGAAGAAAAAAGTATACTTTGTACTTATTGGCCCGACAACCAAAGCATATAACAGAGAACTGTCTAAAGTTAAAAAAAACAATAGGGTCAGGATTGTTAATTTAACTCCGGACAACCTTACTGGGTATTTTGATATAAAAAAAATTGCTGCCTTCAAAGAAGCAGATTTATATTTAATGCCTAGTCGATCTGATGCTTTTGGCATCTCATTTTTAGAAGCTTGGGCTGCAGGAAAGCCCGTAATTGGTGCGAATATTGGGGCCACGCCCCATGTGATTAATAATGGGATTGATGGATATTTAGTAGAATTTAATAATCCAAAAGATATTTCTGAAAAAGTCCTAAAATTATTAAAAAGTAAGAAGTTGAGAAGGAGTTTCGGTACAGCAGGTAAAGAAAAGGTAAGAATAAATCATACATGGGACTTAATTGCTGAAAGAACACATGATACATATCAACATTTAATAAATGTTCGTGATTGAATACAATATGAAAAAAATTGCTGGAAACGACTATCTAAAGAAGGAAAAGGAAACTATTCTTATCGATTTAGTGCCATTAAATAGCGTTTTACAAAATTCCCCTACTCCAATAATGATATTTCTAGAAAATAAGATAAGGGATAATGTCAATCTCTTTAAGAATGTTTTTAATTCTGTTTTTAAAAATTTTCAATGTTATTATTCCTTTAAAGCTAATTATTTGCCCGAAATATGTAAAATCATTCATTCTGAAAAAGTAGGCGCTGTGGTGGTAGGATTGCCAGAACTTAATTTGGCATTAAAGATTGGATATCCTCCAAGAAAAATCTTAGTTGGAGGGCCATACTTACCAAAAGAACTCATTGAAGCAAGTGTTTTAAATCAAGTACAAGAAATTATCGTATATAATTTAAATGACCTTAAAAAAATTAACTCTACTGCTTTAAAATCTGGGATTACTCAGGATATTTGTCTTAGAATAAACTCTGAAAAGTATGGAAGTAGGTTAGGAATGAAGTTTAATGACACAAACTTGAAGAACTTAAATAGAATACTTAATGAATGCCATAATATTAATATAATCTCTATCTTATCTCATTACGGCACTCAAATGAACAATATCGATCAATTTAGAAAAAATATTCAAAACATCACGAAAAATGTAAAAACTCTAAAGAGATTAGGAATTACTATAAAAAACATTAACCTCGGAGGAGGATTTCCAGAAGCAACGGTAATGCCTCAAGAACAATTAAAAAAAATTGCTTATGATATAAAGCAATTAATAGAAGAAGGTGGAGTAGAATACGAAC
>Ga0180432_10006174_pt1 | contig 15665 bp, 19 predicted proteins | sample SS_ome_10_FD_132414 | JGI IMG/M metagenome (GOLD analysis project Ga0180432, IMG submission 132414) | Hypersaline lake sediment archaeal communities from the Salton Sea, California, USA - SS_1_MS_2 metaG | ecosystem: Environmental > Aquatic > Non-marine Saline and Alkaline > Hypersaline >... | reverse complement strand
CTGGCCACGCCGATGTGCTACGCCCTGGCTTTCATCTTCCTGTTCGGGATCGGCGGGCTGACCGGGCTGTTCCTGGGCGCCCTGGCCGTCGACGTGCACCTGCACGACACCTACTTCATCGTGGCTCACTTCCACTACACCATGATGGGCAGCGTGGTGATCGCCTTTCTGGCGGGGCTGCACTACTGGTGGCCCAAGATCACCGGACGGCTGTACAGCGAGTTCTGGGGCCGGCTGGCCTGCCTGGTGATCTTCATCGGGTTCAACGCCACCTTCTTCACCCAGTTTGTCATGGGCAGCCAGGGGATGCCACGGCGGTACTACAACTACGAGGAGCAGTTCCACCCCTACCACCTGTTCTCCACGCTGGGGTCCTACCTCCTGGGGGTGGGGCTGGTGATGGTGGCGGTGTACCTGGTCCACTCGCTGTTTCGCGGGCGCCCGGCGCCGGCGAACCCCTGGGGCGGCGGGACGCTCGAGTGGGAGTGCAGCTCCCCGCCGCCGCACGACAACTTCGCGGAAACGCCCACGGTGGGCGACTGCTACGATCTGCAGCGGTTCGAGTACGACGAACAGACGGGCGGGTATAAGCCCAGGGCGACCGCCTGACGGCCGGGGGAACAGGGGCAGTTTGAGGACGGCAGAGCGCATGGCAGGCGAGGCTGCGGCCGACGGCGGGCAGGGACACGAGCACGCCGCGTTTCTGGCCCACCATTTCGAGACGCCGAAGCAGCAGTTCGAGTCGGGCAAGCTCGGCATGTGGCTGTTTCTCAGCACGGAGGTGCTGTTCTTCGGCGGGCTGTTCTGCGCCTACGCCGTGTACCGGGCAAACCACCCGGAGATTTTCCTCTACGCCCACAAGTACCTGGACAGCTGGCTGGGGGGTATCAACACCGCGTTCCTGATCTGCAGCAGCCTGACCATGGCCTGGGCGGTGCACTGCGCCCAGCGCGGGCAGCAGAAGCGGCTGGTGCAGATGCTGGCCTTGACGCTGCTGTTCGGGTGCTGCTTTCTGGGCGTGAAGTACGTCGAGTACAGCCACAAGTGGCGGGACGGGCTGCTGTGGGGCACGCGATTCGACCCGGCCTACGCACCGGGCGAGCACGGGCACGGGGCGGAGCCGCACGGGGGCCAGGGGTCGGCCGATGTCCAGCAGAGCGAGGCAGCCGGGCACGACCCGCAGGCGGGGGGCGGGGCCGGCTCGTCGGAGCCGGAGGGGGACGCGGCCGCGGCCGCGGCGGACGCCGGGCCCGCAGGGGGTCCGGCCGTCGAACGGACGACGTTGCCCGAGCCGGGGCGGGGCCCGAGCGGGCTGGCCGTCCGGCCGGGGCGGAGCGGGGAGCCGGTCGGTCACGGCATCCTGGAGCGGCCCAGCAACGTGCACATCTTCTTCGGCATTTACTTCACCATGACCGGCCTGCACCTGCTGCACGTGCTGGCCGGCATGGCGGTGATCGGGTGGATCCTGGTCCGCTCGGCCAAGGGGCATTTCGGTCCCGACTACTTCACCCCGGTCGACCTGGTCGGCCTGTACTGGCACCTGGTGGACCTGATCTGGATCTACCTCTTCCCGCTGCTGTATCTGATTCACTGACGCGGGCGGAGACGACGGGGAGGAGGACGATTGACCGACGCGACCAACGACAACCTGACAGGGCATCATCCGCTGCACGGCAGCGAGAAGGGGTTCGTGCACGTTGTGCCCTTGAGGCTGCTGCTGGCCGTCTGGGCGGCGTTGATGGTTCTGACGGTGATCACCGTGGGGGCGACCTGGGTCGATCTGGGATGCCTCAACCTGGCGCTGGCCATGGCCATCGCCACGATCAAGGCGTCGCTGGTGGGCCTCTACTTCATGCACCTGCGGTACGACAAACCCTTCAACGCCGTGATTCTGGTGGGGTCCCTGGTTTTCGTGATGCTGTTCGTGATCTTCGCCCTGTTCGATACGCAGGAATACCAGCCCGAGCTGATTCCCGGGCATGCGCCGATGATTGAGCAATGAGCGATCCGGCCGACACCAACCCGAATGCCGGCGTGGAGAGCCGGGTGACCGCTCCGCGGGGAGCGGGCGTGCTGGGCATGGCTCTCTTCCTGCTGACGCTGACGGTCCTGTTCGCGGCCAGCATCGCGGGCTACCTGGTGGTACGCTCGCGGGCGGAGGCCTGGCCGCCGGCGGACATGCCGGAGCTGCCCGCGGGCCTGTGGGTGAGCACCCTGGTGATTCTGGCCAGCAGCGGCACCATGCACGGCGCCCTGCTCAGCGTCCGCCGGAATGCCTACGGGGCGCTCATCGGCTGCATGCTGATCACCACGCTGCTGGGGGTGGCGTTTCTGGTCAGCCAGGCGGCCAACTGGCTGTGGCTGATCGGTATTCACGCCACGGCCCGCACGGGCCTGTACATGTTCATGTTCTACGCCCTGACCGGCCTGCACGGGCTGCACGTGATCGGCGGGCTGGCTCTGCTGGGCACCGTCACCGCCCGGGCGTTCCTGGGCCGCTACACGGCGGAGCACCACCCGGGCGTGACCTACGCCACCATGTACTGGCACTTCCTGGACGTCGTCTGGCTGGTGATGTTCGTGCTGCTGTTCCTGCTGTGAAAAAGGGGGACATTCTGGTTTCAGGGTCCTGCGTCGGCCAAAACGTAGAATGTCCCCTTTCTGTTCCTACTCCACGTCCGCGTCGGGGTGCGTGGCGTGCCAGGCGAACCAGAAGCTATGCATGACCTCCCAGGACTCGGTGGAGGCGGGCTGTGGCTGGAGCAGGACGGTGGGGGGGGCGTCGCGGTAGGTGAAGACGACAGGCTGCCCGCCGACGGAGGTGTTCCAGACGCCGTCGGGGCCGGCCTGACCGGCGATGGTGTCCAGGAGAAACGCCCGCCGCGATCCGCCGGCGCCGACGACCACCAGCGGCGCCTTGGGCAGGGGCCCGTTCTCCGGCGGGGGGGGGCGGACCGGGAAACGCAGCGACTGCGAGCCGTAGTAGCTGCCGTAGGGGTTGCGCTTGTAGCGTTTGATCCGGTCGAGGTCCGGTTCGAGGACCTCGGTGTCCGGGTGCCGCGCCCGCCAGTCGGACCAGTGGACCAGGGCGGCGGGCAGGACCTGGAGTCGCCGGGCATCGGCGGCGGCCGGGCCCGCCACGGCCCGGCACTGCAACTGGCTCCAGAGGCTCTCGCCGCGGGGGTCCGGCCGGCGGTCGTACATGACCAGGTTCGAATTGTAGAGCAGACCGCTGAACCCGAAGCGGACGGTCTCGCCGTTGATGCGGCGGTCAAAGACCACCACGCTGTCGCAAAGGGGGCTGTAGGTAACGGCCACCGGAACGCCGCCGACGGTGTCGTTGACGATCTCGTGCCAGTTGAGCACCCGGAGCGGGTAGGCCCGGGCGTGTCCGGCGATGCGGACGCCGATGACCCGGTCCGCGGAGACCAGGTAGTGCCCGCGCAGCTCGCGGTTCAGGGCGTCGCACTGCGTGGCGGTGAGCACCGGGGGATCGTCGAGCACCGGCAGGCCGTCCTTGGGCAGGCCGCTGCCCACCAGCAGGTCGGGCGGGACCAGGCAGGTGGACAGATCGAAGCCGTAGGTCGCCGGGTTCCGGCCGTCGCCGACGGCCTGCGAACCGCGGCTGTGCAGCACCAGCAGGACCTGCCAGACGAGGATCACCAGCACGAGCGCCCCGGCCAGCAGCAGCACCCAGCCGCCGGAGGCCAGGGTGATCCGGCGCTGATGGTGGGCGGCGGGTTTGTCAGGAGAGTCGGTCATCCGGCGATGCCTGCTCAGGGTGAACGGCGGCGCTGTCGGCCGCGCGATTGTCGCTGCCGAGCAACTGGACGGGGTTGGTGATCGGGCCGCGGTCGGCCACCATGAACCCCAGCAGCAGGGGCAGATAGAGGATGCTCGCCAGGAAGACCCGCCGGGCGCAGGTGCGGGTGCGCCGGCGGCGCAGCTCGAGGGCCAGGGCGACCAGGCCACCGCCGAGGAGCAGCGACGCGGCGGCGTACGCCCAGCCGGCCAGGCCCGCCATCGTGGCGGCCAGGCAGGCCGGCAGCAGGGCGAGGCTGTACAGGATGATGACGATCGTGGTCACGTCGCCGTGGCGGTCCAGCAGCGGCAGCATCCGGAATCCTCCGCGGGCGTAGTCCTCACGGTAGAGCCAGGCCAGGGCCAGGAAGTGGGGGATCTGCCAGAGGAACAGCACGGCCCCCAGCACCCAGGCGCCGGCGTCCAGCCGCCCGGTGGTCGCCGACCAGCCGACCATGGGCGGCAGGGCCCCGCAGATGGCGCCGACCAGCGTGCACAGCGGGCTGCGCGTCTTGAGCGGAGTGTAGATGGCGAGGTAGATCAGGGCGGCGGCCAGGGCGAGGCCGGCAGCCAGGGTGTTGACGAAGATGGCCAGCAGCGCGGGTCCGGCGATCATCATACCGACGGCCATCACCGCGGCTTCGCCCGTGCCGAGATCCCCGGCAGGCAGGGGACGGCGGCGGGTACGCTCCATTCGCCGATCCAGCCGGCGCTCCATCACCTGGTTGAAGGCATTGGCGCCCAGGGCGGCGAGGGCGGTGCCAATGACGGTCCAGGCCAGCAGTTCCCACCGCAGAGGCTCGCCGGCACCGAGCAGGAAGCCCACCACGGTGGTGATCAGGACGAGGGCGACGAGGCGGGCCTTGGTCAACTCGATGTACGCGCCGAGGCGATGGGCCCAGGCGAAGGTGCGGGGCTGGCGGCAGGCGGCCTGCCCGATCAGGGGGCGTCTACTCATGATGACGGCGGCACTCCTTTGTCGGATGTGCGGGATTGTAGCCCCGGGTGGGCGTGCCGGCCACACGGCCGGGCGGCCTGGGGCCCGGGGGCGGGCCCTGCGGAACCGCGCCCCGGGCAGGGCCCTGGTGATCCGGCAGCGTGGCGTCTAGGATGGCTGTATCGGGCACGCTCGTGCAGAGTTGGGAATCCGCCAGGAGAGACCCCACGGTGACACCGGACGCCAGGTCTGCCATACCCCGCCGCGGTGAGGTGCTGACCATCGCATTCGGCACGGCGGTGGGCATGTGGGCCGTCGGCTACGTCAGCCGGATTCCGGCGCTGGCGGTGCCGAGCCGGGCGGTGCTGGTTCTGATGGTGATTTGTCTGCTGGGCGGCGGCTTCGTGGCCGGCCGGTCCACCGGGCGCGGCTGGCGCGGCGGGGTGCAGGTGGGCCTGCTGGTCTCGCTGCTCAACCTGATGATCCTGGGCAGCCTGCTGGGCGGCCAGGAACCCAATCGGCTGGTGCCCTCGGCGCTGTGGTGGATTCCCGGCTCCTTCGTGGTCGGCGCCGTGCTGGGGGCGGCGGGCGCTCTTGCGGGGACACGCTTGCGGCGAGAAGCGTCGCCCGAGGCCAACTGGACGGGGCGGTTCGCCCTGGTCCTGGCGGCGGCGACGCTGCTGCTGATCGTCGCGGGCGGGCTGGTCACCGGGCACGAGGCGGGGCTGGCCGTCGTCGACTGGCCCAACTCCTACGGCTACAACATGTTCCTCTACCCGCTGTCGCGCATGACCGGCGGCGTGTACTACGAGCACGCCCACCGGCTGGTCGGCGCCCTGGTCGGGTTGACCACGCTGATCTTCGCGACCCATCTGCAACGAACCGAGGACCGTCGTTGGCTGCGGCGGTTCGCCTGGCTGGCGTTCGCGATGGTGGTGATCCAGGGGCTGCTCGGCGGGCTGCGGGTCACCGGGCGGTTCACGCTGAGCACTTCGGCCGAGGAGACCGTTCCCAACCTGGGGCTGGCCGTCGTCCACGGCACCCTGGCCCAGGTCTTCTTCGCGATGGTGACGGCCATGGTGGTCTTCACGTCGCCCGCCTGGCGGCGGATGCCGGCTCCCGTGCTGGTCCCCTCGGCCGGCACCGAGCGGTTCCTCAACGGTGCCCTGGTCGTGCTGCTCATCGGGCAGATCGTTCTCGGTGCCGTGGTGCGGCACCTGTCCGGGGCGCTGCTGGTCCATATCGCCGCGGCCGTGCTGGTCGGGGGACTGGCCCTCAACGCCGGCGTGCGGGCCTGGGGCCTGTACACCGGGCAGCCGCTTCTCCAGCGGCTGGGCAAGGCCCTGTTGGTGCTGGTCTGCGGGCAGGTGGCCCTGGGCGTGGCGGCCTACATCGTCACCGGTATGACCGCGGGCGTGCAGCCCCGGCCCTGGGCCGACGTGCTGATCACCGGGGCTCACCAGGTCACCGGGGCGCTGCTGCTGGCCCTGGTGGTGGCGCTGGCCTTGTGGACCTGGCGCCTGCTGGCTCCCCAGCCGTCCCCCCACCTCGAGCCGTCCGCCGGCTGAGTCCGGCCGCCGCTCCCGGCGGCGCCCCGCTTGTCTTTTGAACAGCGCTGGCCGAACATGGCGCTACGCAACCAGGAGGCGCGACCATGAGGATTCGAGGGCTGCTGCTGGATGTGGAGGGTGTTCTGGTCCGGGACAAGCGGTACCAGGCCGTGGACGGGGCGGTCGAGTTCATCGCCCGCATGCGCGAGCGGCACATGCCGCTCTGCCTGATCAGCAACAACACCACCGACGCCCGGCCGGCGATCATCGAGAAGCTGACCCGGGCGGGGTACGATTTTCAGACCGACGAGCTGCTCACCTGCATCGGGGCGGCCCTTGACCATCTCAGGCAAACGGGGGCCCGCCGCTGTCTGATCCTGGGCACGCCGGACCTGGGCAACGCCTTCGCGGCGGCAGGCTTCGACCCGGTCGAGGGGGCGGACGCCGACGCGGTGGTGGTGGGCCTGGATCCCGAGCTGGACCACGAGCGGCTCACCCTGGCCTGCCACGCCATTCTCCGATCGAAGGCCCGGCTCATCGCCCTGCACCGCAACCGCCTGTACACCGACGCCGAGGGCCGCGACGCGCCGAGCGTGGGGGCCATCGCCGAGTGCCTGGTCTACGCGACCCAGGCGGAGCCGGAGGTGATGGGCAAACCCAGTCCGGCCATCTTCCGCCAGGGTCTCCGGGTGGTGGGCGTGCCGGCCGAGGAGGCCCTGATGGTTTCGGACGATCCGTTCTCCGACCTGGCGGGTGCCCGCCGGCTGGGCATGAAAGCGGCGTTCGTGCTGAGCGGGAAGTACCCCGACCGCTCGATCGTCGAACGCATCGCACCGGCGGAGCGGCCGGATATCATCGTGGATGGCATCGGAGACCTGTCGGACAGCGACCTGCTGGCGGTGTGACAACAAGCGGCACCGACGGGCATCCGCCATCACTGTGCGGAGTAGTACTCCTTCTCCTCTCGCCATTGCGACCGGAGAGTCCCGGCGCGCCGGAGGGCGCCGACGTACTTGGCGATCTCGTTGCGGTGGGTGCACAGCGCGGTGGCGATCTGGTCGAGGGTGCAGGGACGGCGGCGGCAGAGTGCGAGGACGTCGGCCTCGGTGGCCTCGGAACGGCCGCGCTGGGAGATGGGGACGTCGGCGACGACCTCGGCGGTGGGGCCGAGGCGTTCGGCCCAGGATTGCAGAGCTCCGGCGGGCACGGCCAGGGCGTTGGGCTCGCTGGTCGGGCGGACGGCGGTGTTGATCTGGATCCGCTCGGGCCGGAGCCGGCCGATCAGGTCGGCGAACCTCTCGAGGTCCTCCTGCCCCGCGTTGATGTCTTGAAGCAGGAAGAGCTCCAGCCAGACGGCCCCGTGGTGTTCGTCGCGGAGGGCGAACAGGCCGTCGAGGTGCCGCTGCAGGGTGAGGCCGTCCGCGGGGCGGTGGACGCGCCGGTAGGTCTCCTCGTCGTGAGCGGCCAGGGTCGGCAGGACCACGTCGGCCCCGCGGCAGGCCGCACGCACTTCCGCATCCCACAGCAGCGAGCCGTTGGTGAGCAGGGCGACCGGGATGTCGGTAAGGCGCTTGATCCGGTTGATCACCTCGCCGAGGCCGGTGTGCAGCGTCGGCTCGCCGGACCCCGAGAGGGTGACGTAGTCCGGGCGAACGCCGCCATCCAGGGCGCCTGCCACGTCGGCGATGACGTCCGCCAGCGGAACGTACCGGCTGCGCGCGGTCGTCCTGGAGGTCGTGCGGCCGAGCTGGCAGTAGATGCAGTCGAAAGAACAGGTCTTGAAGGGAACAAGGTCCACGCCCAGCGAGCGGCCGAGGCGGCGCGAGGGGACGGGACCGAAAACGTGGGTGGTCATGGGTGCGCTTTCGTGTTGGGGCAGCCCTGGGTCAATGGCAGGGGGGATGGTCGCACGGCGCATCCCGCCCGCAGCAGGGCGCGTCGCGCCCGCAGGACATCCCGCCGTGGGCCTGCCCGCCGGGGCCTTTCATGATCACCCCGGTACCCCCGCCGATCAGCCGATCCACGGGTCCCCCGCAGTCCGGGCAGGTGTCCAGCGGGGCGTCCGACATCTTCTGAAAACGCTCGAAGCGCTGGCCGCACTTGCGGCACTGGTAGTCGTACGTGGGCATGGTCTCAGGTGCTCTTCCTCAGGGCGGCGGTGATGAGTTCCGCCACGCGCTGCCCGGACAGCAGCATGCCCCCGAAGATCGGTCCCATGCGCGGTCCGCCGTACGCGGCGCAGACACCCATCCCCGAGACCCAGAGTCCGGGGTAGACCTCGCCGGCCTTCTCGACCACGAAGCGCTCCCCGGCGTTGGCGTTCATGGGGCCCTCACCGGCCAGGGCGCCGCCGGCGGAGCCGCGGAACAGGCCCCGCCGCTGCAGGGTCTGAAGCACGGAGGCCTCGTGGCCGGTGGCGTCGAGAACGGCCCGGGACTGGAGCATCAGCGGATCGACGGGCAGCGATTCGTACACCGTCGTCCGGTTGACCACGACGCCCGTAACCCGGTCGTCGTGAATGCAGATGTCCTCCACCGCGGTGAGGTTCAGGATGGTCACCCCGGCCTGAAGGGCCTTGAGGCACAGGCCGCAGGCCAGCTCCATGGCGTCGGCGGTGTGCAGCGTCTCCTGCACCGGGCGATGCCGAATCCCCAGCTCATCCAGAATGGGGAGCGCTTCGGTCTGCAGGGCGACCTCGTTCATGGCCATGCCACCACCCCAGATGCCGCCCCCCGGAGAGAGGCGCTTCTCGACGAGCGTGACCCGCAGATCGCGGCGGGCGAGGTGGTAGGCGGCGGTCAAACCGGACGGTCCGGCGCCGACGATGACCACGTCGCTGACGATGCTGTCGGACAGCTTGCGGTGGTAGGCGTCGAGGATGGCCCGGGTGATCTGTGTTTCGTCAAAACCTGCCATAGTAGTCTCCACGAAGGTCCGGTCCGCTGGAGCCCGCAGGGCCGCTTTCGTTCGGGATCGAGCGGCCGGTCGGGTCACGCCCCGCGGCAGTGGCCCCGGCGTGGTTCAGGGACCCCTGTCCGCCGAGAACCGAAAGCTGCTGCCCGCGACGCACTCCACGCAACGGCCGGGGAACTCCTGCCAGAGCTGCGTGGTGGCCTTGCGTCCGGTGCAGTGTGCCGGCCCGATCACCTGGACATCATAGTGCTGGAGGGCCGTCTCTGTCCTGGCGATTCTCTCGTAGGAGGCGGAGACCAGGTGCATGCCCCCCAGGACGGCGTGAATCCGATCACGGCCGGTCAGGGAGGCGACGTAGTCCAGCGTGTTGACCAGTCCGGCATGGGCACAACCCAGCAGGACCACGATGCCCTGCGGGGACTCGAGGTACACCGCCTGGTCGTCGAGCAGGGGGTCCGGCGTGCTGCAATGCTCGTCGAGAAAGAAGGCCCCGCCGGTGTCCTCGAAATCGTTGGCTCGGGGGATCTCGCCCGTGGCCCAGACGCCGGGGCAGATCGCTACGGGGGTCCGGGTGGGCTGCACGGCGGCGACGGCCAGCTCGAGTTCGGCCAGGTCGTGGAACGGGGAGCCCACCGAACGGGCGGAGCCGCCGCCGCAAGCGTACTTGGGGGTGAAGGCCAGGGGGTGGGCGAAGACCGCGGCGTTGCGAAAGCAGGCCAGCGCACCGCCCAGGCCGCCGGTGTGGTCGTAGTGGCCGTGGCTCAGGACGACGGCCCGGGCCTCCTCGAGCTCGAAGCCCAGGGCTCGGGCGTTGTGTTCCAGAACCATCCCCTGGCCGGTGTCGAAGAGGACGCGGTAGCCGTCCGCCTCGATCCACCAGGCCAGACCGTGCTCGGCCAGCAGGTCACGCCGGCCGGCGGTGTTCTCGGCCAGCACCGTGATGCGCAGATCACGAATCACGCGTGGCGATCTCCTCCCAGTGCGGCCGGTCGCTCGCGGCGAACAGGCCCTTGGCTTCCGCCCGGAGTTGCCCCTGCTGATACACCTCGCCGCGCAGCACGTACAAGGACGGTGATTCGGTCATCACCCGGGCCCGAACCGTCGCCTCGCTGCCCACCTCCACCGGATGACGAAAGCGGATCTCCAGCTTGGCGGTCACCCCGCAGACCCCCCGAGCGAACAGGCAGTGCACCATGGCGGCGTCGAGGAGCATGGCGATCACGCCGCCGTGGAGGCGGTCGGGGTAGCCCTGGTATCCCGAGTCGCAGGGGAAGCGGGCGACCACGGCGCCGTCCGGCTCCTCGGCGAAGGTCAGGCCGAGGCCACCCTGGTGGGTGGCGCCGCAGGCGATGCACGCCGGGTGACAGGACCTGCCCAGAGGCGCCGTGCGGTCCCGGCGGGCGGAGTGGGCCTTAGTGGTCACAAGGGTTTTCCCCGCTGGCCAGGGTGCCTTTGAGGTAATCCTCGACGGCCTGTCGGGCCGTGCCGGAGGCAACGCCGATCACCACGGTGATGCCGTGCTGGTCGAACAGCTCGCGGGCTCTGCCTCCCATCCCACCGGCGAGGATGACGTTGGCACCCTGCTCGGCCAGCCAGGCGGGCAGCAGGCCGGGCTGGTGAGGCGGGGAGTCCACGAGTTTTTCACCGGTGATGGTCCCACTGCTGGGATCGGTGTCGAACAGGGCGAACTTGGCCGCGTGTCCGAAGTGCTCGGCCACTTGCTCACCGTCACAGGGGATGGCCACTCGCATGCGGGTTCACTCCAAAAGAAGTACGTTGTGCCGCGCAGGTCAGGGTGCGCGGTGTTCGCTGGCAAGGTCCAGACGCTGTTCGATCCGCTGCCAGATGTTGCGAATCGCGGCGCTCAGCGGTCCATTGGTGTGTTCGACCACAGTTCGGCGGTGGAGCTGGGCGCCGACGACGGCCTCATCGTACGGGATTCGTCCGGCTCTCTCCACCCCCAGGCGGTCGGCCCGTTTCTCGATCTCTGCGGCCACCGTCTCGTTCAGGTCGTGTTTGTTGATGCACACCAGGGCGGGGATCTGGAAGTGCCGGGCCAGGTCGGCGACTCGTTCGAAGTCGTGCAGGGCCGAGACCGTCGGCTCGACGACGATGAGCAGCAGGTCGACGCCGCTGAGCGAAGCGATGACCGGGCAGCCGATCCCCGGCGGTCCATCGCAGAGGACCAGGTCGCGTTCCTCGCGTTCGGCCAGGGCCCGGGCCTCCTGGCGAACGCAGCTCACCAGCTTGCCCGAGTTGTCCTGCCCGACACCCAGTTGGGCGTGGACCAGGGGGCTGAAGCGGGTCTGCGAGATGAACCATTCACCCGTAACGGTTGGCTCGAGCCGGCACGCCTCCACGGGGCAGAGCTGGACGCAGACCCCACAGCCCTCGCAGGAGTGGGGGTCGACCGCACAGGTGTGTTCCGCGGCGTCGCCGGGGGGGCCGTGCAGGGCGGTGGCCTCGAAGCGGCAGCTCTCCACGCACAGCCCGCAGCCCGTGCAGCGCCCGGCGTCGACCCGGGCCACCTTGCCGCCGACGAAGGGGCTCTGCTTCTCGACGCGGGGGGCCAGAACCAGGGCCAGGTCGGGGGCGTCCACGTCGCAGTCGGCCACGATGGCGTTGTGGGCCAGGGCGGCGAAGGACGCCGTCAGGCTCGTCTTGCCGGTGCCGCCTTTGCCGCTGATGACGGTCATCTGTTTCATGGGTTCACTCCGGGCCTCCCGGCGGCCGGTGTCTTCCGGTCGGCCGGGTGCGGTGCTTCACGCCTCGTGACGCAGTTGCTCGACGATTCTGTCGCGCAGGCCCGCGGGGGCGGCGCCGCCGGGGGCCGGAGCCCGGCCCGCTTCCTGCACGATGCGCTCGGCCAGGTCCCGGAAGGCCTCCTGGTACTCGGGAAGCTCGTCCACGATCAGCCTGCCCCGGGAACAGACCTCGGCGATGCGCCGGTCGCAGGGCAGTTCCATCAGGATGGGGATCTGCTGCTGCTGGCAGAAACGCCGCACCTCCTCGTCGCCGAGGTCGGCCCGGTTGATCACCACGCCCAGGGGCAGGTGCAGCGTGCGGACCGCGTCGACCGCCATGGTCAGGTCGTGGAGGCCGAACGGCGTGGGCTCGGTCACCAGACAGACGAAGTGGCAATCGCGAACGGCGGCCATCATGGGGCAGCCGGTTCCCGGCGGAGCGTCGAGCAGAACCAGGGCGTCGCCGTCGGCGCGGTTCTTCAGCGCGGCGATGAGGGGGACCGCCCGGGCTTCGCCCACGTTGAGCACACCGCGGGCGAAGGCCAGTTCGCCGACCCGGGCCTGCTCCAGCGTGCCGATGGTCCGCGGCTCCTCGGTGATGGCCCGCTGGGGGCAGGCCAGGGCGCAGCCGCCGCAGGAATGGCACAACTCCGGGAAGACGCTGATCTCTCCGCCCAGGGCGACGATGGCACCGAATTCGCACCGGCGGGCACACTCGCCGCAGCCGTCGCAGCGCTGCAGATCGACGCGGGGGCCGGTGACGGTAACCTCCTCGACTTCGTCGAAGCGGGGGTCGAGAAAGAGATGGGCGTTGGGCTCCTCGACGTCGCAGTCGAGGAGCTGAACGGGACGGCCCTGGCGGGTGACCGTGACGGCAACGTTGACGGCCATGGTCGTCTTGCCCGTCCCGCCCTTTCCGCTGGCAATGGCTATGACCACGGGATTGCTCCTGGCGCGCGAAGGTGCGGCGGTCGTCGGGGGGCGGTCGTCATGCCCCGCACGCCGCCACGGCGTCACGGATTCTGCCGGATGCCGCCACGAAACGGAGGCCGGCGGCCTGGAGGGCCTGCTCGGCCTTGGGGCCGAGGCGACCCGCCACGGCGACCCGGGCGCCGCGGTTGACGATTTCCTGGACCGCGGCCGGACCCGCCCCGCCCGGCATGGCGGCGGCCGGGTTGGCGAAGCTCTCGAAGCCCATGCTCTGGGAGTCCACGATCAGGAAGAAGGGGCATCGGGCGAACTGGTCAGAGACGTCGGCGTCCAGCGACTCGCCCATGGCGGCCACACCAATCTTCATTGTCGATCTCCTTGTCCGTCGCCACCGCTGGTGCTCACCGTCGGCAACCTGCCGTCGAACCTGCCCGGCGGTGGGTTGGTCGTTTTCTGATCTCCGGGGGCGCCGCAGCGGCGGATGGCCGGCCGGCCGACGTCGCATCCCAGGTCCCGGGCGATGACCGGGCACTTGACCCGCAGCAGGAAGAAGACCTCCCGCCCCGCGTCGCTGAGTGTCTCGTAGTTGCCCTGCCCCTTGGCGATGACCAGGTCCGCCCGCTGGAAGCGCTCGCGGAAGTCGGGGGAGCAGGTCTCCAGCAGCGTGCCGGGCGCGTCGCTACCGTTGTCGACCACGGTGACCAGGTTGGCAAGCCCGGCCGCGGCGGCGTCTTCAGCGGTGGCGTCGTTGATGACCGGGTGTCCCCGGACGGCCAGCGTGACGCGGGGCAGGGGCAGCTCCTCGATCAGCAGGCGGTCGAAGACGATCTCGCCGGCGTTGTCGGCCAGGTAGAGGATGGTCTCGGCCGCGCGGGCCGCCCGGCGCAGATCGCGGAGGGTGATCTCGTCGAGGGGGCCCCGGACGGCCGTGTTGATCGACGCCCGCACCTCGTCGTCGGGGATGTGGCTGCGGGTCCCCAGGTCGATGATGTTCCCGGCGATGGCCAGGCGGACGGCGGTGCCGAAGGGGTCGGCGGAGTCCGCCACCTGCTGCTTAAGGCTCGGCAGGAGCGAGAGGGCCAGCTCGTTGCTGCGCCTCTTGTCCTGGCGATAGGGATCGGGGTCGCCGGTCAGCTCGCGGAGCAGGCGGTGGATCTGCCGGCCCATCCAGGGCGGCGGCCGATCGAAGGGCATGTCGGCGGCCTGCCGCAGCGTGGCCCGCAGGACGTGCTCGTGGACCGCGGGGTCGGCGGTCACTCTGCGGGCCGCGTCCAGGGCCTGCCGGGCGAAGCAGGGGATACAGTCGTGATAGGTGCGCATGCCTGGCCTTCCCGCCGGGGTAGCGTCATCGCGCCGGCTGGACCGTGTCCACGAGGGTCATCGCCTGGCAGGGGCATTCGTCGATGCAGGTGCCGCAGGCAACACAGCGATGAGCGTCCACCAGGACCACGTTGGTCACCTGGATCGCCCCGGTGGGGCAGACCTGCTCGCAGACGCGGCAGAGACGACACTTGTCGGGATCCACCTCGACGGTGAAGCGAGGCGTGTCGCCGGCGTTGGCGGGCGGGGTTGTCGGCGGCCCCGGCCGCGGAGCCGCGGGATCGGGGGGAGCGAAGCGGTGCCGGGGGTCGCCGGCCGGCGGGCCGAGACCGGCACCCTGACCGCGGCCGCCGGGGGGCGGCGGCGGTGAGTCGGCCCAGCCGCAACGGCTCTGGCCCCGGCCGGCACCTCGTCCACGCCCGCCACCACGGCCGCATCCTCGCCCCTGGCCGCGGCCTCGGCCGCGGCCGCCGCCCGATCCTCTGCCTCCGCCTTGCGGCATGATCAGTTCCCTTTGCTCTCGGTGGTTTCCAGTTCGTCGAGCCTATTGCGGATGTCGTTCAGGGCCTGCTCGAGGTGCTCCGCCTGGGCCTTGAGCGCCTGGGCCTGCTGCTGGGCGGAGGGCGGCGCGTAGTACGCCGGAGCCGCCACGGGGGGGTCCCAGCCCACGGGGACCGGGCCGGGGGCGGCGGTTCCGTAGTGCCACCAGTTGCGATGTCGCCAGCCGCGGCCCCGTCCGCCGCCTCTGCCCCAACCGCGTCCGAAGCCCATGCCGCGGCCGGGCGCCGGGTTCATGTATCCGGGTACCTCGAAGCCGGCGCAGTAGCCCGCCTGTCGCCCCGTCATCGGTCCCTGTCCTCTCGGTCCGGTTCCATCTCCTGCCGGCATTGCTGTTGCCTCCTCTGGTTTCTGCGGTGCCTTTGCTGTTGGCGGCCCGGCGCAGGTCGGAAGCCGGGCTGCGCTGATTCGGTCACATCGGTCCGTGGTGCTGGCCGCGGCCGGGCCGTCCCCGGCCGGGCGCACCCTGGTTCGCCGGCCGCCGGGGGCCCCAGCCCCCGCCACGGTGGCGACGTCGGCCGGGGCAGACGAACTGGTCGCGCTGCAACGTGCCGTTGGCCAACGCCGCCAGGGCGGCCGCCGCGGGCCCGATGACCCCCCAGATTACCTCGAGGCCGAGATTCTCCATCTCCGCCTGGAAGGTCCGGTGGACGCCGCCACAAATGACCTTGGAGACGCCAAGGGTGGCCACGAATCCCGGGAGCTGCCAGGGTGCCAGGTGACTGGCGTCGTGCACCTGCTGGTCGACGATCCGGCCGTTCTCGACGGTGGCCACCAGGAAACGAGCACTGCACCCGAATCGTGGCGAGACCTCGTCACCGAAGAGAGGAACGGCTACGCGCATCGAACAACCTCCGCAATGAAGTAAGGCAATGGACATGCCGGAGGAGGAGAAATATATAAACGACTGCT
>Ga0180432_10006172_pt1 | contig 15668 bp, 17 predicted proteins | sample SS_ome_10_FD_132414 | JGI IMG/M metagenome (GOLD analysis project Ga0180432, IMG submission 132414) | Hypersaline lake sediment archaeal communities from the Salton Sea, California, USA - SS_1_MS_2 metaG | ecosystem: Environmental > Aquatic > Non-marine Saline and Alkaline > Hypersaline >... | reverse complement strand
GAAGAAGAATGAAACAGAAGAAGAAAAGTTGCACTATCTTACTTAAAGGAGAATAGCGATGTTGAGAGAAATCGTTGTGAACGAAAACTCTGTCCAACTTCTTCGAGCTGCTGTAACAGGAGAAGAAGTAGAGGGGAGAACAACTATTCCTGTAATTAGAGATCGAACCATAACTTTCGATAGATTCATATCAAAGTTTATGGGATCTATTGGAAAAAGTCAAAAGATCATTCAACCACCAAATTGCAGGATATGTGAAACAGATTTGAATGGAAATACAATTCTGGTATTAGAGGACGAACCTCAAGTAAGAACCGTAGGGTTTGATCTTGATTTCTCAACTGCCTTAGCAGAATTGGAGCAAACAGGAAAATTGGAAGAATATGGTCTTCAAAACTTTACTCAAGATAACCCTGAACCACCATATTATTTCAATCTTTCATTTCCGTATATAGTCTATTTCATAAAGTATGATAATAAATTTAACCCAAATAACTTTATGGTGTTTTTCAGAAACCATCCATTATCAAGTCGAATGGATTATCTGTATTTGGCAAATCTGCCGAATATTCCAAGTGAGCAAAATATGTGTCTTGGAGCAGATAAGATGGGGGATGCACCAGTATCAAATCTTATAGAAGCATGCGAAAGGACTCTGTATAGATTTTGGTCAAATGCTTTCAATGCGGATTATATCAATAATACGCAACAGTATGCTGAAGTGCAATATGTATGTGATTATCTTACATGGAGTTATTTCACTGCAGTAGACCCGATGTTTGTATTTGATGTTAAATGGATCCCTTATGATAAAAATGTAGCTTCTGTAATGAGCGACATGGCATCAGCAGAATCATATGTAAGTTTTGATAAAATCGTATCCTTATTTTCATCAACGAGTCCGGTTGAAGAACCAGGTTCTACACGGGTAGATAATATATGCGAGTCAGTTATTGTTGCTGATATGGAATTGACTGTTGGGGATGAAGTTGTTTATGAAGGCGTCCCACACTATATTGTAAGCTTCCGAGGACAACCTGGTTATGAAGCAGATGAGATTTTACTTGAAGATGAAAACGGGAAAGAATCAGTAATTCCATTGACTGATAATTCTCCGGTAATAAAAGGTTGGAAAGAGCTGTTTTCTGATGGAAATCTTTCTAGCTTTGAAGTCAATGGAAAAGAGGTTAAGTTAAAAGACATTATCAAAATTTCCTTTCCAGCTCAAAGTTATAGACAAGTCTTAGCAATTCGTACTGCGAGAGATGGAAAGATTGAAGCAAAACTCGGAAGGGCATTTTATCTTCTTGAGAATATTGACTTCGAAGTAATGAATTTTGATGAAATCGTAATTCAGGGAAGAACCCTTGAGAAAGATAAAGTTTATTACTTAACCACCGGAATTACTCGACAATATCCTGGAAATGAGATGGAGAAGTTAACATTTAATGAAATAACCACCAACTCATCCGGGAATCTCATCGCATCCTTCAGAAGACAAGGAGGATCTAGTAAAGGAGTAAGTCTTGATGATTTTTCATATAAGATCTTGGATGATGAAAATTCCCATTCTGAATCTACAGTTCGAATCAATGCAAGACTATTCTCTACTGATGATGAAGGAGAGATTAGGGTAATTCCAGAAGTTGGATGTTTTTCAAGTCATCCAAGCTCAACAATCTGGCAAACCGAAGCATTAAGAGCAAAACAAGATATTCTCAAAGGTTCTAATATTTGGGATGTCACTCAAGAAAAAGATGAGTTTGACGATCTTGTTGAAGTTGCTCATGTGGTAGGAACTATAGAATCAATATCTATTCCGAGCTTTGATTTAAATATCGAGTTCTCCGTAGGAGATGATATTTTAATTGCTGATTGGACTGATGTCGATACAATGCTAGAAATATGGAAAATTAAGGAATTCAGACTTGATGAAGACCGAGACGTTCTTTATGTACATGCTATAAGCGACTCGGGAAAAGAACGTGACTTTCCATATATCTTCTTTGATTCTGGAAAAGTAAACATTGGTCTCATGAGAAAAGTATCCAGATCATTTAGCGGAGTCCCAGTTGGTACTTTAATCAAGGCAAATCAAGCTAAGGTTCAGAATTTTCCAAAGAAAGACATTGTTGAAATAGTGGCATTTATAACAGATACTGGAAGAGATATTCCATTGATCTATTGCTCAAATCTCTGCACTATATGGGCGACAGAAGAATCTCTTTCAAGATTTGATGCCTTTGCTATTAATTCACCAGCATGGAAAAAGAACAAGACAAAAGTGGCAGGAGCAGATCCCAATAAGATAAAGATTCAAAGTGGGGATCTTTTAGTTAACGACTTCAGAACATCACTTACCTCAGATTCTCGCTCTCTTTATATTGTAAGGAGAGGAAGATGGGCAAGAAAATTTGTTTTATCTGGTTTGATTAGGCAATACAAATTCACAAATTATGAAGATGTGAAAGGAAATATTTTTAATGAGGGATATGAGAGATGGGGGATTATTTCTCCAAGAGATTCTCAGGTAGAACATTTCGCAAGGAAAAATATTCCTGTATGGCCAAATTTTCATAACTGGTATACTCAAATTCCTCAAGAGCACCCAACTAGAAATGAGAAGGTCTTTGTTTCTGATGGAGAATTTGAAAAAGCATGTTTTCCTGAAGTGGTAGAGGCAGTAGAGGCAGAGGATGAAATTGAGATAGTTGATACCACTGAGTATCCGGAAGAAGTTGCAAGTGTTGGCGAAACTACATTCACAACAACAGATACTTCCGCAGCAATGACTCCTAGCACCACGGGTGGAGATACTCTAACTACAGCATCAACTAATGACGATATTTTCGATTTTTAAAAGGAGAATGTGAACATGTTTCCAGTACATGTAAATGACGGGTCGTCGCCGCTTCCGGACGATGACGTGTACTACGTGGTAGGGAAGAATGGGGTCTTTATAAGAAAGAACCTTGGAATCATAGACAGTCTTGCTCCAGTAGATAAGATATCAATTCTGGAGGATGTTGAGACTTATGCAAGTCTAAATATTCCAAAGCTCTCCAGTGAGCTTATTCATCAAACTTTAAACTTTCTAAGATGGGTATATGAAAACTTCAGATCTGAAGGAATGACCATCTTGCATTACAATGACGGAAAGGAGGAATTTAAAAACCAGGTTCCGCAGCAGTGGGTTTCAGGTGGTGGAATTGACTATGTGAAAAATGTGAGCTACACAAACTTCGTCAAATTGGGAAGTATTCATAGTCATGCAAATTTCAGTGCATTTCATTCACCCACTGATAAAGGAGATGAATTTGATTGGGATGGTTTACACATAACCATTGGTCACGTTGCAGACCAAGCTCAATCAATATCCGCATCAGTAGTCGTGAATAAATTGAGATTTCTGGTCAATCCAGGCGACTATGTAGATGGGATTCAGCAACTTGATGAAGAGGGAAAATATTTCAGATTTATAGAACAAGATATTTATCCCGATTTTCCAGAATCATGGGAAATGTTTGTTGAGGAGGCAAGAGAAAGACCCGCCATTACACCTTTACTATCTTCAATTAAATCCACAACCATTAACAGGGTTATGAGTAATTGGGCAAAGAATCAATCGTTATTCGATGCCCAAGAAAATCCATGCGAGCTGTGTCCATATAAAGAGTTCAAGCTTGAAATGCAAATGGAAGAAATCATCGAAGAGATTGATGAAGCAGAACTCGCAGAAGAAGAAGGTTATGAAATTGTGGATGAAGAGGATGAGAATGAAAGTCCATACTCTGGTGACGTGGGTTTTGATATGGATATGAACGATCCGAAGACACATGGTTGTCATGGAAAGGGGTAAATGATGAACATTAAAATTGTTGGTCTTGGTGGGATTGGATCGGCGTTACTAGAGTTTGTAGGAAGATATCTGAACTATTCCGACTTTACTGGTGTTATAACCTTAGTGGATGGAAAGGATTATAAACAGAAGAATTCTGAAAGACAATTCTTTAATCAGTTTGGAAATAAAGCACAATCTAAAGAACAAGAGATTGTGCAAAGGTTTAGAAATCTCAATGTAAAGTCGTTCCCGGAGTATATAACCCAAAAGAATATTTCCACTGTAATTGAAAATGGGGATATTATATTTGTATGTGTGGATAATCATATAACCAGGAAATTGATTTCTGATTATGCTTCCACACTACAGGATGTTATAGTCATATCAGGCGGAAATGATTGGATAGATGGGAATGTCCAAATATTCGCAAAGGAAGGAGGTCGGAAAATAAGACCGTCGTTAACTGATTACCATCCTGAAATTGAAGTACCAGATGACAGATCGCCGGATACGATGTCTTGCGAAGAACTTGCAAAATCAGAACCTCAGTTGTTCTTCGCCAATCTATCTGCGGCAATTATTATGTCATGGGTGTTGTATGGAATCCTCACTTCAAAAGAGGTTCCAAAAGAGAGTGAAATCTATTTTGATATCACTCAACTTTCTATTAATGCGGTACAAAGAGCTGTACCGGAAAATTAAAAGGAGAATTGTATTATGGCGAAGATCACGAAAGAGTATCTCGAAGGAAAGACAATCGCTGAACTGAGAAAAATGGTTGTACATGATTTCGGAATTCCTGGAATGACAAAAAAGAGGAAATCTGTTATCATTCAAGCGATCATGAAGAAAGTGAATTCCGGTAAAAAGTCCGTTGGTAAAGGGGCGTCCAGGTCTTCCAAATCTGTGGTTCAGCATAAACCGGTCACAGACATTAAAATGACCATCGAAAGCAGCATTACCAATCCTCATAAAGCGTTTGGAAATAAAGCTACCACCAAGATCATCGTGGCATGCGGAGCTTCCAAAGGAAAGTTTGCTGTTGCTGGAAAAACCATCGCCCAGATCAAGGTCATGCTTGGGGAAGTTTTGAATATCCCGAAAGGATTTCCGCAGGCAATGGTCAATGGTAAAAAGGTTGACGATTCCTATGTTGCCAAGAAAGGCGACCAGATTGAAATTCTGAAACCTGCCGGCAAGAAAGGATTTGAATGGATTATTCATCATATAAATGGATATGTGTTCGAATGTCCGAATCTTATTATAGGGCATCCCCATCCCCATCAGTAATCCATAACCCATGTAACTAAGAGGCATAAGGGGGTATCGTACGGTACCCCCTTTTTAAAAGGAGATTGTGAAGATGAAAACTGATATCCGAAGGACAATTTCATTTGAGGAAATTGACCAAATCAATAAAAAAAGAAACATGGAAGTTGCAAAAGGTCTGGACAAGCAAGATATTATTGATACAATTAACATGCTTTTGGATATCAATAATAATATCCCTTCTATTGAGGAGTATCTAAACAAAGCAACAATGCTTATTTTCCAACTCAAGAAATGTTATTCAAAAATAGGTTCTCCAAATCTTTTCCATCATCATATAAAACAAATAGATCCTGAAATTTACGGTAAAGCTCAGACACTTCTTAACTCATGTAGATCTCTTGTATCTACTCTTATAGAGGTGAGTTATGTGATGAAAGAGCTTGGAAAAATTGAAGATATTCAGCAGTATGAGGAAGATGGTAATGTTATTGTAAAAATTACTTAAGTAGTTAAAATGGAGGGGGTGATTAATGGTATTGACAACAAAAGTATTAGAGAGACAAGCAACAAGAACGAAAGGCGACATTTTATATGAAAAAGTAGCAGTAATTGGTTGTGGTTCTCTTGGTGGTTTCTTTGCTGATTCTTTAGTAAGAGCCACCAAAGAGGAAATAAAAACTTTAACACTTATAGATTATAACGAAATTGAAAAATCAAATCTTAGAAATTCTATTTACAGAGTTGATGATGTTGGGAAGAAAAAAACAGATGTTCTTAAAAAGATTATAAAGGCATCTGCAAGTGATATTGAAATAGTTACGATAGACGTAGAATACCAAGAGAGAAAAACAATGATACCGGACTGCGATCTGGTATTTGACTGTAGAGATTATATTTACGATAGATACGGTCAGATTGACGCCAGATTATATTTGAGCGGTCGGCATCTTATAATAGATTGCAGGCGAGTTGTCAAACATGATTTTCATTATGAAGGGAATTATAGTGATATTCTTGATAAAAATGATTTGGCAGTTGCAGGTTTGCTTGCGGCAAGAGTAATTTCTGATAGACTTTTGTTCGAAGATTTAGTTTCGAGACAGAGTATTTTCAAGGAAAGTATTGATAATTATATGAAAGGGTCTAAGAAAACAAAAGACTCAAAACCTGATATAATCTTTGATTGTGAAAATGACGATTGCGATAAAATTATCAGTTTCATTGAAATATACGGGGAAATTCGAGACGAAAATATGAAAACTTCTATTCCAGTATACAAAAGAAGTGTTGATAATAAGTTATCAAAAAAAATAATTGGGAAAGGAGAGATATCTAGCTATAACAAGGCAAAGAGAATATTAGAATCGGTCGTGTCTTATGATTTCAGACGATATTTAGTATTTTTAGAAAAAATAGACGGCAAGATGACTATAATATTACTGGCAGAAACTGGGGGAGCTTAAATGGAACATCAGTATAAAATAAAGGTGGAACCAACATTAGTATGTAGGGGTTCCAGAATATATAAAATCAAACATATGTTGGATTCTTATATAGTAAAAAGGTTTACCGTAAGTACCAATAAAAGCAATATTATAACAGATGTGTATTTACATGATTGTGTACATCCCAATTCGTATGAATATCCAAAAAAGAATGGAGAAAGTCGACAAATTGAAATGACTTCCGAGTTATTAAAAATTCCTGTTGGAGTTTTGAAATTCTGTCTTCCTCCATGGTTCACCTTAGGAAATTTCAAACATTGTCAAGAAAACATATTAAAGTTGATAGATGTTATTGAAATATGGAATCTTGATGATACGTATTGGGCAGGATATATTGATATTGACTTAGAAAGTCATAACAATCTAATAGAGGAATTTAAAACTAGATATAAATTTATAGGAGATTCTCCAATAGATTTATCTTCATTTGAAATTGTATAAGGAGGAAACATGAGCTCATTTGAGAAAATAGAAAAAGAGCTTACACAGCTCATTGAATCAATTGTTGAAAAAAAGGTGATCAGGATAGAGAAAAAAGAAGTTCAAGAAATTGTAGATCAGTTGCTTCCTCTTATTGATGAAAAAATAGCGGAGAGGGTGAAAGAGCACATGAAACTCATTTTCGATGGAGTTAACAAATTGCTGAACAAGGAGGAATAGAACTATGCCAAGATTATTGGATTATGAGGCATTTTGTGAAGATCTCAAAGAAGTTACAGTATCAAAGATAATGGCAAAGAAAAAATTCCATCCCAACGGATTATTTTCTGAGCAGATTTTTGGACCAGTTAGAAATTTTACCTGTCAGTGTGGAACCTATTATGGGGTATTCTATGATGGAGTTGAATGCAGCGATTGTGGGGTTGATATTGTAAACTCAAGTGAAAGACGGAGACGATTTGCAAAAATTGTTCTTCCTTTCCCTGTTGTAAATCCTGTGTTTTATGATCTCCTTGTAGATCAAGGCGGGAATATGCTGAAAGGTGCAATTGATCAGTTAATGAAAGATGAAAAAAGTGTGCTGTATTATGATCCAGAAGAAGAAGAATTTTCAGTAACTGAGGATGGAAATGTTCCGGAAGGTCTTGAATCGTGGGACAGATTGGATGCCATTGAAAAATTGGTGACTTCTCTTGCTACCGATATGAATAGAGATCGTATCCAGGGATGGGATATCATTTATAACAATCTTGATAAACTATTCACAAATAAGATAATTGTTCTTCCTCCAGATTTAAGACCATCAACAAGACGAGGAGGTAAAACAAATCAAGTGGTTGATGAAATAAACCGCTATTATGTTCAAATTTTGACAAAAAAAGAGATCATGAAAGATACAGTAGTTGATATTCTCAGAGATAAAGCTTTGTTTTATAACTTCTTCAAGCAACTTCAAAGAGATGTCAATGAGCTGTATAATCATATCTTGGCAAAACTGTCAAAAAAGGAAGGACTCATAAGGGGAAATATTCTTGGAAAGAGAACCGACTTTTCAGGAAGAGCAGTAATCACTCCTGATCCTACTTTGAGAATGGATGAATGTGTTCTGCCTTATGTAATGGTATTGGAATTGTTTAAACTCCAAATAGCAAAAAAGCTGGTAGAAATCAATAAGTTCAAACTTATCAATGAAGGGATTGACTTTGTAGATGATTGCATTGAATATGTAAATCCCATCTTATATAAGATTTGTGAGGATCTTATTAAAGATGAAGTATGTCTGCTAAACAGGCAACCTTCTCTTCACCGGTTAAGTATGCTTGGATTCAATATCAAAATATCCATGGATAGTGTTATTAAAATACATCCAATGATATGTCCTCCATATAATGCTGATTTTGATGGGGATCAAATGGCGGTATATATTCCAATTACCGAAGAAGCAAAACAAGAGGTTCGGGATAAACTATTCGTAACCAAGAATTTTACAAATCCCGCTAATGGAAGTTTAACTACAACCCCTTCCCAAGATATCATTCTTGGAATATATGCTCTAACCAAAAATATGTTTCCTGAACTTTCTGAAATGGTTAGTTATAAAGGAGAAGCTATTTCTGAATCAATGAAGGAATTTAATGAATGTTTTCCAGATGACTATCCTCTTATCAATAGAGTTGTTACTGGAAAAGATTTGATTAAAATTTTGAATGATGTTAAAGATAGATATTCTGATGATATGGTAGCTGAAATTTTAGATGCCATCAAAAGAATTGGATTCAAATATTCTTCATTATTTGGATGTACAATGTCCTTAGGAAACTTTTTCATTCATGGTGGAGCTGAAATAAGGGATAATATTTATGAAGAAAGTGATGTTCATGACCAGCTCGCTGGAATATCTGGAGATGAAACAACATCTTTGCTGAAAGAGAATTTCAAATATTCATATATGATTGAATCTGGAGCAAGGGGGTCTTGGGATCAAGCTCGGCAGATTGTGTTCTCAAGAGGTTTTATCTCAAACTTCAAAGGTCATATTTTAGAAACTCCTATCAAGCATTGTCTATTGGAAGGACTTACACAAAAGGAATTCTTCAACTCCACTTATGGATGTAGAAAAGGATTGCTTGACGTTGCTTTGAACACTGGAGCTTCTGGATACTTGTCCAGGAAGTTGATTTTCTCATGTGCAAATTTACAAATTGGTGATTGCGAAGATTGTGGTTCAACAGACACCCTAAAGTGTTATGTAAATGACAAAAAGAAAGCAGCGATGCTTATTGGCAAATACCATGTTAATGGTGGAAATCTGGAATTAATTACCTATGAGAACCATGAAAGTTTTATGGGTCAGACTCTTCAATTGAGAAGTCCTATTTTCTGTAAAGAAGAAAAGGTTTGTCATGTATGCTACGGAGAGTTGCGAAAGGAAATCAATACCAGATTTATAGGGATTGTTGCTGCTCAAAGTTTGGGTGAATGTAACACACAATTGGTTCTTAGAACCTTTCATACATCTGGGGTTGCTGTTTTATCAGACCAGGCGGAAGACGACGATATGAAGCAGATGGATATTGTAAATGATTTATCTGTAGCTTCAAAATTATTACATCAGTTCAAAAATGTTGACATGCCAGATCTTGTTAATAATCTGTATGATGTATATAACAGAAGTAGAACTATTCTTCATGTGCATTTTGAATGTATCGTTGCTCAACTGATGTGGACTGGATTCACAAAATGGAGACTTCATGATGATAGGGAAAAGAAAAACTTTAAGTTTCATTCAGTTCAAACGGTCCCTTCTTATGAATCATGGTTGCTAGCATTGGCGTTTTCAAATCCAAAGAGAAGTATTCTCAAAGGAATAATGTATAGCGGTCATTATAGTGGGGTGATGGATCAAATTTTAATGGGAAGTAGAATCGAATAAGGAGGATTTCGTGTGGATATAATCAACCCGTATTACTCAGCAAGAGAACAGAATATTTTTACGATACGAAAGAAAGAGTTCTCTGAGCTCCTCACTATAGTTCAAGAGATTTTAAAACCTGTAGAGGAGCTTGAATTTCAAATAACAGAGTTGGAATTAAAAGACTCAAGAAGCGTGAAAGGAGAAATGAATAAAACTGTAAAACAGGTCCTCGCCATAAAGCTTCAAAAGGATACTGCAGAGGTAGATTTAAGTATGGCGATTCCAAAACTCGTAGATGATAACTTTGTTATTATAAACGGGAGGAGAAAGATTCCATTGTTTCAATTGTTTGATATCCCGATTGTAACTCGCGGGAAGAATATCAAATTTAGAAGTAATGTTGCAACACTTATGATTTCTCAAAATGTCAAAGAAGCACCATATGTACATTTATCATTTCTTGGAAAGAAGATCCCGTTGTCTTTGATTATGTTTGCATATTATGGTGGGGATGAATTGAACAACAGGTTTGATCTCACTAATATTCAAGCGAATTATGAAGATAACTACATCGAAGGTTGTGAAGATCCAGAATCTCTATTCAACCGATTGTTGTTTGATTTGAAAAGTTATCATGAGGCAGGGGATATTGTTAGAGATGATCTTGTAAAAGAGATTGGTGTATACTTTAACAATTTTAATCCAAGACAAAAAGGGGAAGATCTATTATATGCTCTTGATTTGATTCTCAAGGTAGATCCTCATACGGCATCGTTTTTGACCAAAGATACTATTCTGGATGAACTTCTCAATGTTATTCAATCAGATGTTGGTTATGATGATACGAATTTTGTAAACAAGAGAATCAGGTGTCTTGAATATGTGATAACCTCAAAAATCTCCAAAGCAGTATTTGATTTATGTATGGCAAACCGGTCCGCACGAAGACCAAAGTTTAATATCAACTCAAGTCAAATTTTGTCAGAATGTAATGTATCCGACATTGTTCAATTTGACTTTGCAATAAATCCAATTGATGAAATTACCAAATTATCCAGGACCAGTTTAGTTGGTCCTGGAGGATTTAAAAGAGAAAATGTTCCTGAGCATTTGAGAGATATTACTCCAAGCATGTTTGGAAGAATATGTCCAGTTGATACTCCAGACAGGGACAACTGTGGGGTGCTGCAGAATCTCTTGGTGAATAGTCAACTGGATGAAAGATTGAAATTCACAGAAGATATTCTACCGAAACAACCAATATCTGCTCCTGTATCAATGGTTCCTTTTCTGGAGCACGATGATCAAACCAGACTTCAAATGGCATCATCTCAAATGAGACAAGCTATTCTTCTCAAAGATTTCGACACTCCTTTGATTAGATCCGGTTGTGAATCATTATATACCAAGTTCACCCATTTCGTAAAGATGGCAAAAGAAGATGGAGAAGTGGTATATATGGATAAGAAGTGGTTGATTGTTAGGTATGAATCAGGCAAGGTAGATGTGTTTGACATTTCGTATAGAAGAATATATGTTCAAAATATGGACTTCTTTAAAATATACGTTCGGCAAGGAGATAAATTTAAAAAAAATGATATTCTTGCTGAAAGTAATTTCACTACGGATGGCAGCATCAATATTGGCAGAAACCTTCTTACAGCAATTATGATTTACTATGGTTATAACTATGAGGATGGGATCGTTGTGTCTGATAGGGTAGTTAATACAGATGCCTTTACATCAGTTCATTATATAGATTTATCATTTATACTTCCTCCGAATAAGGTTTTGTTGAGTCTAGATGAAAATAAATACAAACCTCTTCCGGACATAATGGAAACTATAAATGTTAAGGAACCTTATGCTATATTAAAAGAGGTTCCCAGCGGTCCTTTGAACTTCACTGATATTTTTACCGAACCCATTAAACTTCTTGCCAAGAAGAACTTTTTCGTTACCGATGTTTCGATTTTTGCAAATACATGGAATGAAGAACTTCCAGAGCATAAGAGGTGGGTAGAAAAAAAGATTGAAGAGCAAAAAGCAAGTCAAGCTGCTTTTCAAGAGGTATTATGTGAACATTTATCTGCTGATGAAGCAAAGAAATTCATCAAAGATCACCATCTTGATAAGTTTGGAGATCAAGGAAAATATAAAATCAAAGCAGAGAAAGTGAATGGCATATATGTTGAGATGTTTGGAATCTACACCAGAAAGATTAAGGTGGGAGATAAAATAGGAAATCGTCATGGGAATAAAGGTGTAATCTCTGCCATAATTCCACATGAAGATATGCCTCAATTGCCAGACGGAAGACATGTTGACGTATGCATCAATCCTCTTGGAATCATAAGCAGGATGAATATTGGTCAGTTGTTTGAACTTCATCTTGCTATGGCGGTAAATGATTTGAAAATCAACCTGTTGAAAATGATAGAGGAGGAAAAAGATCAACAAGAGATAAGAGAATATCTTCTTGGATTTATTAAATTAGTTGACAACACAGAAGTCGGATGGTATTATTCTCAAGTAGAGGAGAAACTTCCGGAAGAAATTGATGTTGACTTTATTAAAAAGTTCTCCATTATTCAAGCACCTTTTGAATCATTGGATGAGCAAGGAATTGAGAGAGCTCTTTCATACACAGGAACCCCATTTGAGTATGATATATATGACCCAGTTTCAGGAAAGAAAATCTTGAATAAAATTGCAGTAGGGTATGTATATTTTATAAGAATGGTCCATATTGCTGAATCAAGACTTGCAGCAAGAGGAGTCGGAACCTATGCAAAGAAAACTCTCCAACCCTTGGCAGGAAGAAAGAATAAGGGTGGCCAGAGATGTGGAGAAATGGAGACCGCATGTCTAATTGGTCATGACGCTCCAGTAAATCTCCATGAAATGTTCACAACAAAGTCTGATTGCATTGACTTGAAAAATGAGTATATCCGGACAGTTATTGAAAGTGATCTGGTTTCTGAAACTGATAGAGTTGATGAAGTTTCCGAGTCAGTCAAATTACTTCAGTCTTGTCTTACTGTGATTGGAGTCGACTTAGATCATAGACAACCTGTTCAAAGACAAATTACAAATAATACCGAGGAGGATTTAAATGACTAATAAGGATCTGCCTGATATCCAAGAGACAGAACCTGCAATCAAGACCCCTATCAATCAGGTAGGGGTCGAGAATGTAGCAGTACCTTTCCTTTTGGAATCCAAATATGGAGGAATGAAATCAATGATTGCTAATGTATCCATGAGAACAAATCTGGGTGCAAACGTCAAAGGAATTTCAATGTCAAGATTGTTAAGGACGTTGAAAAAGTATCTTGATTTGCCTTTGAAGCAGAAGTTGATTCACGAGATTCTCAAGGACATTGCCGAAAATGTAGGAGCTTCTGAAAGCTATATGAGATTTGATTTTCTTATGCCGATTGTAAGAAAGTCAGCACTTACAGATAATCAATTTCCCATTTATCATAAGTCCAGATTTGAAGGGAAGTTGCGGGCATCTGGAAATCAGTGGATCTTCAGATTCTTTCAAGGTGCTGTAGTGCAATATGCGTCATACTGTCCATGCAGCGCCGAGCTTTCAAAAGATTTAATGAGTAAAGGATCAATTGGATTTCCTCATGCTCAAAGATCTTTTGCTCACGTTCTGCTTCAAGGAGATACTAATTCTTATATTTGGTTGGAAGATATAATTGAAGCAGTGGAGGCATCAATCAAAACTCTTCCCTATCCAATTATTAAAAGGGAGGACGAACAAGAAATTGCAAGAATTGCTGCTGAGAATCCCATATTTGTCGAAGATGCAATTCGGGCAATAAGCGGTCAAATCGACAAAATTGAGGGTGTTTATGATTGGATTATAAAGTGTATTCATGAAGAAAGTATTCACACCTCAGAGGCAATTGCGGTCAATTATAAAGGAATTGACAAAGGTTTTGACTATCGTTATTTTCTGTAAGGAGATTGGTTATGGGATTTATTGAAGGCAAACCTATTGACTTTACACAATTCGTTGAAATGGCAGAAGGTATTGTTAAAAAAGATCATTATTTTGATGCCGTCTATACGCTTGAACAAGCTGACCTTGATAAAAATTCTGATTCTGTATTCGAGGTAAAATTTAAACAAGACGGAATCTGGTATTTAGCTTCATTCTATAGAAGTGTTGTAACCGGGAAATTGACCTTGAGCATTTCAAAATTTGTGTAAAAGGAGACGCTATGGCAAAAAAGAAATTATCGAAAAGTGGAAGGACAACTTTTACTGTTGAGAATATCGACTGGCCATTTATAATGGAAGCTCTTGAGAAGTATGAAAAATATGTTGATGAAGCAGAGTTTCCTGAAAATTCCCTTATCACAAAACCATTTGTTAAGGATAGAGTTGCCAGTTTGCTTGAGACATTTAAGGTTGAAAGGGAGGAGAATGATGGCGCCGAGAGTTACCGCTCATGAACATTCCAATACTTTCAACAATCTTCTTGAGGACATTGCTATGTATAATTTAGTAATTGGATTAAGGAAAGGGGAAGCAATATATCTCAAGAATAGATATGAAGAAAGAAGAACTTTAGACAATGGTGAGCTTCTTAAAGTTATAATTGATGCTCTTGGCGAGTTAACAGGAATATCTCTTTTTGATAAAGGCATTGAGATTGAAATTATAAATGCCATAAAAGATATATTCAAAAAGCACAATATTGAATTAAAGGAGGAAAACACAAATTGATTAAACATGGGTCATGTGTGGAGTGTGGTTGTGAGCACTTTAGAACTACAAAAACGGTATTTCATGACATCACTGTAAAGGTAGAACCAGATGGAAGTTTGAAAGAGATCTGGGAATTTGCCTCACAACCGAAATGTCAACCTGATAGTCCTTATGGATATTTTTCATGTGTTGGTTGTAACAAGACATATGAAGAACTTCCCGAATATATACAGGGAGATGAAAATGAACTCGGACAAAATAGGTGGAATGATAGCGAGCTTTCTCGATAATGTTGAGCGAAAATACCCTGTAAAAGATCATATTGAAGATTGGGAACTTCTTGTTGCAAAACTTAAGGGGTTAGTAGACCTTCATGCAGGTATGATTCTAAGGGCAAGAAACACGAATAGGGAAGCTTACTATCTCAATGTGGCAAGGGAATTTCTAAAAAGAATTGTCCATGCCTATAAGGTTAGGGAACAGGACTCTCTTTTAGATGAGGAATCAATTGGAGAAGTTCTTATTATTGACGAAATTACTACCTTCTTAAAGGAGACTTCTAATGGGGAAGGAGGATAATCTCAGGAAGGAAAATTACGGTATCCCAATAGGAACTATTGAAAAAAGCGGAAGCACTGGAAGATTTTCAAATGGTCCATATAAAGTAGAATATCAATTTGTTGAATCATCTGGAAATGATAGAATTAGATTAAAGAGAGGAGACGTTGTTAAATGCTCTTCACAGATTCAAATAAAACATGCCAGAAATCAATTTGCAGTGGTTCTTGATAGATACCGTCTAATCAAGCACAAATTTTGCATATTCAAAGATTATGCAGCGGTAGTTATGATTATAACTGGACCTACTAAAGGAAAAGTTGTAAAGGTAGCTGGTCATTTATTATCACACTTAACAAGGGATATAGATATATAGGAGGTATATGGATATTCAAACGTTATTTAATTT
>Ga0180432_10006171_pt1 | contig 15668 bp, 15 predicted proteins | sample SS_ome_10_FD_132414 | JGI IMG/M metagenome (GOLD analysis project Ga0180432, IMG submission 132414) | Hypersaline lake sediment archaeal communities from the Salton Sea, California, USA - SS_1_MS_2 metaG | ecosystem: Environmental > Aquatic > Non-marine Saline and Alkaline > Hypersaline >... | reverse complement strand
TGCCACCTCTCATAGTCCCGCAGGATCCGGTCCCGATCGCCCAGCAGAACCGTGCCGCACAACTCGTCCGCCATCGCGCACCCCTTCCCTCCACCCGTGAGCGAATTACAGACTTTGCCCGCCGCGAAGACAAGCAAAACCGCAGGCGTACCCGCCGCGCGAGAAGATAACCGTTGAGTTGCGTGACCAATCCTGATTGAATCCCGACCCGGGACCGCAGGAAGAAAGGTGCACGCCGTGCGGCTCAAGGTGAAACGCCTGACCGATGACGCCGTCCTCCCCCGGTATGCGCATCCCGGGGACGCCGGACTCGACCTGTTCGCCAACGAGCGCGCCGAGCTCGGTCCGGGAGAAGCGGCCCTGATCCGCACCGGGCTGTGCGTCGAACTCCCGCCGGGCACCGAGGCCCAGGTGCGGCCCCGGAGCGGCCTGGCCCTGCGGCACGGCATCACGATTCTGAACACGCCTGGCACGATCGACGAGGGCTACCGCGGCGAGGTCGGTGTGATCCTGATCAACCACGGACGGGAACGGTTCGTGGTCGAGAAGGGAGCGCGCATCGCCCAGATGGTGCTGGCGCCGGTTGTGCGCGCGGCCGTCGAGGAAACGCCGGAGCTGTCCGGCTCGCAGCGCGGACCCGGGGGATTCGGCTCGACGGGCTAGAAGAAAAGAAGTGATCGGTTGCCGGTAACCGGTGATCGGTACGGGAGAAGGGATGAGCGTCGCAAAAGATCTGTTGGCCAGCAAGGGGCCGGAGGGCGCGTTCCGCGAAGCGCGCCGGGTCGCGCGGGAGTACGTCTCCAAGTTGAGGAAGCAGGGCCGGATCTCGTTCTCGGAAGCGTCGGACCGGCATTTCCCGACGATCCACCTCGTGCGGCGCACGCTGCCGGAAGCGTGGGAAGACACGACCATGGCCCTCATGGGGCTCGGCCAGGAGATTCATACGCACTACGACCCGGTCAGCGGGGACGGCGGATTCGCAAGCTTCCCGAGCCTCGAAGCCACCGTGATGATGCACATCGAGGAGCCGTTCGGCGAACCCCGCTTCCACAAGCACTACCTGGGCGGCTGGATGGGGTTCGGGGACTACCGGGCGGAAATCGAGGGAGCCAAGGACGGGTGGATGATCCAGCCGGCCCTGGTAGCGCAGAAAATCCGGGACGGCAAGTTCGACGAGATCAAGGGGGACGAACGCTGGAACTACACGTACAGCCAGCGGCTGCGCGCCTACCCGTTTTTCGACCTGGAAGGGAATCTGAAAACCATCAACCAGCTCGATTCCGTGCTCGCGAACCTGAACAGGAACCCGACCAGCCGCTCCGCGCAATGCATCACCTGGGACCCCCGCTGGGATCACAACGACGGACAGCTGGGGGCCCTCGAGTGGAACAGCTATCATTCGCCCTGCCTGCAGCGCTTCTGGTTCCGGCTTCAGGCCCTGTCGGACCGGGACGGGTATGTCCTGAACGTGAACGGGCACTGGCGCTCGCGGGACCACCTCAAGGCCGTGCCGTCGAATATCTACGGTGTGACCGAGGGAATCCACGAAGAGGTCCGCAAGAAGCTTCAAGACGCCCTGGGCGTGCCCGTGGAGCGCGGCAGCTATGTGGACATCAACGATTCCCTGCACCTGTACGGACACTACTTCGACCCGCGGCTGCAGGGCCTGGACGCCGAGAGTTATCTCGAAGATGTCTTCCGCGTGGCGGCCGGCGAGCCGATCGACGAGCGCGTCATCCTGCCGGACACCGACATGTACGCGATGATGATCGAGGACATCGAACACGAGTACCGGTTCCGCAAGGAAAACCCGGACTTCGGCCGGCCCGCATAGCCCGGCACCGGGCCCGGACCGCACCCGCCCCGTGGTGTGGATTCCCGCACCCGGCCTTATCCCGTGATAGCCCGGATCCCGTCCCGTGCCATTAACACTCTTCCGGGTATTCTCATTTGTGGGAAAGCGCCCGCCACGGGGTCCGGCACAGCTTTCCCGGAACGCAGTCGAACCGACAGGTCGTATTATTCATAAGCCGCTGATCATCAGTCTCTTACAGCTTTATCCGGCCTTCACGTCCCGGACGATTGGAGCTCGAACTTCTCCGGGAATACGACGCCCGGCCTGATAAATGCTCAAATGGGGAGACGGGGTTGGAGAAGTCGGCCTGATCTGAAAGGCGATACAGTCCGGTCTGCCGAGCGAGCCATGATCATGATAATGATTGCCATACTGATCACGATCCTGTTCAGCGTGTGGGTTATGAACCTGAAGCACGAAGTGCAGGACCTGGAACGGCACCTGTACGCCGGGCCGGACCAGCCCCCGGACCACGACGAGAGTGCATACAAAGGGCCCCACCATGACACCGGCGCGCACCACCCGCAGCCGGCCACCCGTTACCATCCGCCCAAGGTTGACCGGACCGGCGGCATTCCCACCTGGACGATCGAGTAGGAAACCAAGCCTTTACACCCCGCGGCCTCCCTCCTACATTCTCTCTCCAGAGAGAAGCATACCAGGAGAAGGATGTCGCACCCCATTGACGTAACGATCATCGGCGGCGGTATGATCACGAACGACCTGCTGCTGCCTTCGGTCTATCACCTGCAGCGGACGGGCGCCGTGGGCCGCATCCACGTCTGCGCGCTGGACGTGCCGCCGCTGGCCGCCCTGCGCGACAACCCGGAGCTTGCCGCGGCATTCCCGGGACAGAACTTTGTTGCTCACCCTTCGCTCGACGCGTCGCCGGACCGGACCTTCCCGGATCTTTACCGCGAGGTGCTCGATGCGGCCCGGCCACGCCAGGCGGCCGTCGTGGCGGTGCCGGATCCTCTGCACCACCGCGTGGTGCTGGACGCGCTGGCCCGCGATCAGCATGTACTGTGCGTGAAGCCGCTCGTCCTGCGTTACGACCAGGCCGTTGAGATCGAAAAGCTCGCGCTCGAGAAGGGACTGTTCGTCGGGATCGAATATCACAAACGGTTCGACCGCCGCTCGCTGATCGCGCGCCGGGACTACGAGCTCGGCCGCTTCGGCCGGTTCGTCATGGGCGAGGCCAAGCTGATCGAGCCCTATTTCTACCGGTCCTCGAACTTCCAGAACTGGTTCACGTGCGAGGCCAGTGATCCGTTCGTGTACATCGGGTGCCATTACGTGGACCTCGTGCAGTTCATTACGGGGCTGCAACCCGTCGAGGTGTCGGTCAAGGGCGTGCGGGGGCGGTTTCCCAACGGCAACGAGGGATTCCTCTGGTCACTGGGCCGCGTGACCTACGAGAACGGCGCCATCCTGTCGGTGACGAACGGCCTTGGGTACCCGGACGACGGCGCCGGCAGCAACGAGCAGTGTCTCATCCTGTACTGCGAAGGACCCGGCAGGACCGGCCTGATCGAACACGACGACCAATACCGGGGCGTGGCGCACAGCTACCTGGAGGGCATCGGTTGCGGCGGATCCGCTTTCAACTTTATCAATCCCGATTTCTTCCGATTGACGCCGTGGGAGGGACCGGGCTACCGCCCCATGGGCTACGGCTTTGACTCGGTCGCCGCGATCTTGGACGCGATCCGGCGGATCGAGAACGAGGTCGCCGGCCTCGACGGCAGCGAATCCCTTACGCGCCGGCGCGCGCTCATACGCGAGACCGACGAGCGGCGTCTGATCGCCACGCCGGCGAACAGCAGTGCGAACGAGCTGGTCATCGAGGCCGCACGCGTCTCGATCCTGGAGGAAGGACGACCCGTCCGGATCGTGCACGGGAGCCGCCCGCACGTGGAGCCGGCGTGACCTTCACGGAACGGCCCCATCGGCCGCAGGCGGACAGAGGCGCCGGGCGAGCATCGAACGTGCATGAGGCGGAGACACATCGTTGTCAGCGTTCGATGTTGAGTGTTCGATGTTCGATGTTGGATGTTCAGGATCTAAACGCTGGAGCCGAAGATGGCTGTGTACAGTCTTGAGCCCGTGGACGTGCCGCGTGTGCAGACCGCCTACCGCACGATCCGCACCAAACTGCCGGTCCCCGAATCCCTCCCGATCTTCGAGAGCCTGCGCCGCTCCGAGCCGCAGTCCATGATGGGGCAGCCGCCGGTCGTGTGGCACGCCGCCGACGATTGTACCGTCTCCGACCCCTGGGGCAACCGCTGGCTGGACTGGTCTTCCTGCGTGCTGGTCAGCAACGCCGGGCACGGCGCCCCGGAGATCCGCGAGGCCTTGACCCGCAAGATCGAGCAGGGGCTGCTGGCCACGTACGTGTTCGTCCATGAAGACCGGGCCAAGCTGACCGCCGCGCTGCAGGCCCTGGCGCCGGACCCGCCGAACTACCGCGTATTCCTGCTCAGCACGGGCAGCGAAGCCTGCGAGAATTGCATCAAGCTGGCCAAGACCTACGCGCTGGAGAAATACGGGCCGGACCGGAAGATCCTCGTCACCTTCCAAAACGCGTTTCACGGGCGGACGCTGGGGGCACAGCTCGCGGGCGGCATGGAAAAACTGAAACACTGGATCGTGGACCGCGATCCTTCGTTCGTGCAGGTGCCGTTTCCCGACGGCTACAAGAACGAGGACACGCGCTTTGACCTGTTCCTGGAGAGCCTGGCCGCCCAGGGCGTCCGGCCGGAGTCGATCGCCGGCGTGATGACCGAATCCTATCAGGGCGTAGGGCCCGACTTCCTGCCCCCGGACTACGCGCAGGCGCTCGCGGCGTTCTGCCGGCAGCACGACATCGTGCTGATCCTGGACGAAGTGCAGGCCGGCTTCGGGCGGACCGGCCGGATGTTCGGCTACGAGCACTACGGCATCGCGCCCGATCTGATCGCGTGCGGCAAGGGGATCACCTCCTCCCTGCCGCTCGCCGCCGTGATCGGCCGCGCGGACATCATGGGGCTCTACGGGCCCGGCTCCATGACCTCGACGCATTCCGGCTCGCCGCTCTGCGTGGCCGCCTCCCTCGCCAATCTCGAGGTGTTCCGCAAGAGGCCGTTGGTCGAGAACGCCGCCGCCATGGGGGGCATCCTGATCCCCGGGCTGGACCGGATCCGCGCCCGCCACCCCGCCGTGCTGGGCTGCCTGCACGGCAAGGGACTCGTGGCCGGCATCCAGGTGGTCCGACCCGGAACCCGGGAACCCGATCCGGAAACCGCAACGGCCGTCAACGAGACGTGTTTCCATAAGGGCCTCCTGCTGTTCGCGCCGGTGGGTGTGGGGGGCGAGTGCCTCAAGATCGCCCCGCCGCTGACGATCGCGGAAGAGCCGCTGCGGGAGAGCCTGGCGGTGTTCGAGGAGGCCGTGGACGAGGTGCTCGCGGGCCGCTGACCGGCGCCGCCCGACCGGATGCGGGGCGTGAGCACGGGGACAGCGAGGTGACGACGGCGCGCGAAAGGATGGTCCGTCAGGACATCGAGGCGCGGGGCGTCCGGGACCCCGGCGTTCTGGCGGCCATGACGGCCGTGGCGCGGGACGAATTCGTCCCGCAGTCGCTTCAGGGCCAGGCCTACGCCGACCACCCGCTTCCCATCGGCCGGGGCCAGACCATCTCCCAACCTTATATCGTGGCCGCCATGACGGAGTTGCTCGAACCGAAACCGGATCACGTGGTCCTCGAGATCGGCACCGGCTCCGGCTATCAGACCGCCGTGCTGGCGCAAATCGTCCGGCAGGTCTATACGGTCGAGATCGTCGAGGAGCTGGGAAGATCCGCGGAGGAAAGGCTCGAACGGCTGGGCTGCCGCAACATCGAGGCCCGAGTGGGCGACGGCTACGCCGGCTGGGAGGAACACGCGCCCTATGACGGCATCCTCGTCACGGCCGCTGCCGTCCGGATCCCGCCCCCTCTCATCGCGCAGCTCAAGACCGGCGGGCGGCTGGTCCTGCCGGTCGGCGGCGTCGCAGAGGTCCAGAACCTGATCGTGGTCGAGAAGCAGGAGGACGGCTCGACCGTTGAGCGCAACGTGATGCCCGTGCGCTTCGTGCCGCTGACCGGCCGGCATTGATCCGGGCTGCGGCCGAACGCGAACCAGCGAGGTGACCCATGCCGGCGAATACCGATCGAGATTCGAATTCGGCCCCGCCCAAGCCGCCCAACATCGTCTTCTTCTTCACCGACGATCAGCGGTTCGACACCGTCCGCGCACTGGGCAACGAACACATCCATACCCCCGCCCTCGACGACCTGGCCGGCGCCGGCACGTCCTTCACCCGCGCCCACATCATGGGCGGAACCTGTCCGGCCGTATGCATGCCGAGTAGGGCCATGCTCATGACCGGCCGCACCCTCTTCCACCTGGTGGACAGCGGCGCGTCCATTCCCGCCGACCATGTCCTGCTGGGAGAGACCCTGCGCCGGGCCGGCTACGCCACGTTCGGGACCGGGAAATGGCACAACGGCACGGCCTCCTATGCGCGCAGCTTCTCGGCCGGCGCCGAGATTTTTTTCGGGGGCATGGACGATCACTGGAACGTGCCGGCGACCCGTTTCGATCCCACCGGCCACTATGCGCAGCGGCGCCGGCTGACCGTTGATTTCGTGACGCAGACCGTGGTGGAACAGGTATGCGACCACATCCATGCCGGCAAGCACTCCAGCGAGCTGTTCTGCGACGCCGCCGTCGCGTTCCTGGAGAACTACAGGGAGGACCGGCCCTTCTTTGTGTACGTCTCGTTCATGGCGCCGCACGATCCGCGGACCATGCCGCCCGAGTACCTCGCGATGTACGACCCGCAGGAAATGCCGCTGCCCGGCAATTTCATGCCCGAGCATCCGTTCGACAACGGGGAGCTGAGAATCCGGGACGAGTTGCTGGCCGCCTTTCCGCGCAATCCTGCCGAGATCCGGCGCCACCTCGCCGCCTACTACGCCATGATCACGCACGCCGATGCCCAGCTCGGCCGCGTGCTCTCCGCGCTCCGGCGTCGGGGCGACGCCGGGAACACGATCGTGGTCTTCTCCGGGGATAACGGATTGGCCCTGGGCCGCCACGGACTGATGGGCAAACAGAATCTCTACGACCACAGCGTCCACGTTCCGCTGATCCTGTGCGGGCCCGGCATCCCGGCCGGGGAGACGCGGGACGCGTTCGTCTATCTGCTCGACATCTATCCCACGCTCTGCGACCTGGCCGGGGCGCCGATCCCCGGTTCGGTGGAGGGCAAGAGCTTCCTGCCCGTCCTCCGGGATCCGCGCGCCGCGGCCCGCGAGACGCTGTTCTTCGCCTACCGTGATTTTCAGCGCGCGGTCCGCGACGAGCGATGGAAGCTGATCGAGTACCTCGTCGACGGCCGGCGCACGAGCCAACTGTTCGACCTGAAGGAAGACCCCCTGGAAATCAACAACCTGGCGGCCGATCCCGCGCGCGCCGGCAACCTGGCGCGTCTGCGGGAGAGGCTGCTCGCCTGGCGCCGGGAAACGGGCGATCCGTGCGATCAGGCCGCATCCGAATCGGCGTGACACCGGGGAAGCTGCCCGCCTGCCGCCCCGGCACCTTCTGGCCCCTTCGTTCTGGCCTCCCCGGCGCACGCATGGTACACGTGTGGCCGTGCTCGCGGACTGGCTCATCATAGACGGCAACAATCTCGTCCACAGCGGGCGGGCCCGCTCGCCGCGCGGCCGGGCGCTCGACTTCGATTCCGAGCGCTGGGCGCTGGCCCGCCGTCTGGACGAACTGGCGGGCGACCTGGCCGATCGCGTGACCGTGGTGTTCGACGGGAAATACGCGGGCCGCAACGCCGCTTTTGACGCGTCGGCCGTCGAGGTGCTCTTCACGGCCGGGGAAACGACGGCCGACGCACGGATCGAGCGCCTGGTCGCCTCCTCCCCGCACCCGGCGCGCATTACGGTGGTCACCTCCGACCGCGGCGAGACCCTCACGGTCGAGGCCGCGGGCGCCGGGACCATGTCGTGCGCCATCTTCCTCGACCACATCGAGGAGCGCCGAGCGGCCCTCGACGATCAGATCCGCCGCCGGCGCTCGCGCGCCGGGCCGGCGACGCTCGGAGACTTCTTTCCGCGCCGCGAAGAAGGAGGTTGAACGGGAAGGCGCGCGCCGGTACCGTACGGACCCGCCTCAGGACGGAACGACCATGATCCGCGCATTCATCTTCGATCTGGACGGGACGCTGGTGGACACCGAGATCCTGTGGGTCCGCGCGTTCGAGACCTATCTTCACGACAAGGGCCTGCCCATCTCCCACGCCGAAAGCCTGGATATCCTCTACGGCAAGTCGTGGCACGACGTCTATGCGGAGGCTCGGAAGCGCTTCCCCGCGCTGACGCCGGGCATCGGGGAAATGGAGGCGGAGCTGCAGGCGTACTTCGACCGCGAACGCGCGAAAGGGGACGTCCGCATTCACGGCTCGATCACCCTGCTCAAGCGGCTGGCCGCCACGCACCCCGTGTGTATTGTGTCGGGCTCGCCGCGCGAGAATCTCACCGCGGAAATCGAGAAGATCGGCGTCGGTCCCCACCTCGCGTTCTTCCTCGCTTCGGGCGACTATTCCCCGGGCAAGCCGGATCCCGCCTGCTTTCTGCTCGCGGCCGAGCGGCTCGGCGTGCCGCCCGAAGACTGTGTCGTGTTCGAAGACTCGGCAGCCGGCATCCGGGCCGCCAAGCGGGCGGGCATGCGCGCCGTGGCGCTGGCCAGGCCGTCCGGCCCGGACCAGGACTTCTCCGAAGCCGACCTCGTGCTCGACTCGCTGGACAAATTCTCGCCCGAGGCGTTCAACGCCGCTTGATCCGAGCAGGCTTGGCAACCCGCGTCCGATCTGTCATAGTGCATACCGAACCGCGTTGCGGAACGGAGCGCAGAATCATGTCCAGTACGTTCGGAACCCTGTTCAGGGTGACGACCTTCGGCGAGTCGCACGGACCCGGCATCGGCGCGGTGGTGGACGGCTGCCCCGCCAACCTGCCGCTGACCGAGGCCGACATGCAGCCGCAGCTCGATCGCCGCCGGCCCGGCCAGAGCGGGCTGACCACCGCCCGCGCCGAGGCGGACCGGGTCGCCATCCGCTCGGGCACGCAGGACGGCCTCACGCTCGGGACCCCGATCTGTCTGTTCGTCGCCAATCGCGACCCGCGACCCGAAGAGTACGCGCCCACGGCGTCCGTGCCCCGGCCGTCGCACGCCGACTACACGACCCTGCAGAAGTACGGAATCCGCCCGGCGAGCGGCGGCGGCCGCGCCAGCGCGCGGGAAACCGTGGCGCGCGTGGCCGCCGGCGCCGTGGCCGAGAAGCTGCTTTCCGTGGCAAACGGCGTCGAGATCGTTGCCTGGGTGAGCGCGGTGGGCGCCGTGCATGCACCGGAGATCGATCCGATGACGATCACCCGGGGCGACGTGGACGCCACGACGGTCCGATGTCCCGGCCCGGAAACGGCCGAAGAGATGAGGCGGGCCATCGCTGCGGCGCGCGACAGCGGCGACTCGGTCGGCGGAATCGTCTCCTGCGTCTGCCGCGGCGTTCCCGCGGGATGGGGCGAACCGGTCTTCGACAAACTCGATGCCCTGCTGGCGCACGCGATGCTGTCCCTGCCCGCCTGCAAGGGATTCGACGTGGGGTCCGGCTTTGCCGGCGCGCGCATGCGCGGTTCAGAGCACAACGACCCGTTCGTCGCCCGCGGAGACCGGCTCGGCACGGCGACGAACCACAGCGGCGGGATCCAGGGAGGGATCTCGAACGGCGAACCCGTGCTCTTCCGCGCGGCGTTCAAGCCGGCCGCCACGATCGCCAAACCGCAGCGAACCGCGGACTTTGATGGACAGGATGTCCTGCTCGAGACCGTAGGGCGTCACGACCCCTGCGTCGTGCCCCGGGCCGTCCCGATCGTCGAGGCGATGGCCGCCCTCGTCCTGGCCGACGCCGCTCTCCTGCAGCAGCGGATGCGGACGGCCTAGGTGCTCTGCGGCGATGGGTGCGAAGGCGGCTCGACGCCCCCCGATCCGGACGCGCCGTGGGCAGGATGCGCGTGCACGTGGGCATCCATTTCGGACGTGACCTTGGCGAAGCAGTCGGGGCAGACGCCGTGCGTGAAGGCGGCCAGGGAGCGGTCCACCACGAACTTCTCCAGCCCCTCCCAAACCTGTTGCTCCACCTTCACCTTGTGGCAGTAGGAGCAGACCGTCAACAGCCCGCGAATGATCCGCTTCTGCTGCGAATACGTGTTCGTCACAGTGAGAATAGCAATCGCAATCACCGCGGCCGAGAGCAGCGACGCGTTGAACACGTTGGGAGGCTGCGGCTTCGTGCCATACACCAGCGCGGCAAAATCCCAGATCTCGTTCACCCACACGATCAGCATCAGCGCAAGAAACGTCATAAACTGCCAGAACGCAACGTACGCGAATTGGTGTTCGGTAGTCTGCATGATGACCCCTGTCCTTTTGGGAACGCTGTTTGTCCTTTTTCTTGTACGGTTACATTCTAACAGGGACCAGGGCCGTTGGAAAGTCCCTTTTTCGCGCCCGCCGAGCCCGGTTCACTTCCGCGATCCGCACCGGCGAGCTCTCTGTAGAAGTTCAGATATTCCTGAGCCATGCGCTCGGCCGAGTACCGATCCCGCACCCGCTCCCGGGCGGCGCGCCCCAGCTCCCGCCGCAGCGAACCGTCCGCGAGCAGCCGCGCCAGACCGCGGGCAAACGCCTCCTCGTCGGACGCCGGCGCCAGGAGGCCCGTCCCGCCGTCCCGCACGATCTCCGGGTTCCCTCCCACATCCGTCACCAGCACGGGAAGCCCCACGGAGCAGGCCTCGAGCAGGCTGATGGATGTTCCCTCCGTCGAGGAGGACAGACAGAAGACGTCCAGGCTCTGCAGCCACGGCACCACGTCGTCCTGCATGCCCGGCATGCGGACGCATTCCGCCAGGCCCGCGTCACGCGCCAGGCGCGCCAGCTCCTGCCGCTCCGGGCCGTCCCCGACCAGAACCAGCGCCGCCGAACGCGCGCCGGCGCGGAATCGCGCGAAGGAACGGATCAGGGACGCGTACTTCTTTTCGCGCGAGAACCGCCCCACGCTCCCGACCACGAAGGCCTGCTCCGGAATCCCGAGGCGACGGCGGATTTCCGCGCGCTCCCTCACGGGCGGCACGAACCGCTCGGCGTCAATGCCGTTGCGGATCAGACGCACCTTCGACGCCGGGATCTTCTCCAGCCGGACCACCAGGTCGGTGATGTCCGACGAGACCCCCACAATGCCGGCCGTGAACCGCAAGAGCGCGCGGTCCAGCCAGATCCACTTGCGGCTCCTGGCCCATTCGCGCCCGTGCCGGGTGTAGACCAACGGGACCCCGGTCAGAAACGACGCGGCCACCGCGTACAGAAAGGCCTGCCGATTATGACAGTTGATCAACCCGATCCCGTTCCGCCGGAGATAGGCACAAAGACTCCACAGGGCGGCACATTTGCGGCGGGCGGGAAGGTTCCCTTCCCAGACGCCCTGGGGAGCACACCGCGAGCCCCATACTCCCCGGCCGGCCAGGCACCCGAGGTGACAGGCCACGCCGCGGCGCGCGAGATGGTTGATCAGGTTGACCACCACGTCCTCGAGTCCGCCGACGTCAAGACCGATGACCAGTTGAAGGACGCGCATCGGATATCCCGGCATCGCGGTTCACTCTTCCTGCGGATGCGGTCCCGGCGCCGGGGCCGCGTTGCGGCCGAGCGCGGTCGCCAGGACCAGTAGAAACGCCGGAACGAAGACCGGAATGAGCTCGCCGTAGATCCGGATCTCCTGAAGGTTGCCCGTGAGCCACGCGCCGACCAGGAAGAACGGCAGCACCAGGCAGGCGCGGCGGGAGAAGTCGTCCCGGATCAGCCGCCACCCCGCCAGGGCCGGAATCCAGACGTACCCCACGGAAGACAGAACGACCGGGAAGTAATCGAACGACAGCAGGACGCCCAGGTTGCCGGGCAGGCGCCCGGCCGACAGCTCGGTGGTATTGTGCCGGTAGACCCAGCCCAGCGCGAAGGTGAGTCCGGCCCAGATCAACGACTGGCACAGCACGTGGCCGGCGAGACCGGCAAGGCGCCTCTTCCCGAGACCGGTCAGGAAAAAGATCACGGTCAGAAAGCAGGTCGTCTGCCGGTTGAGGGTTGCGATGAAAAACAGCGGGTAGTAGACCACCCATTTCTCCTTCCGCATCAGGAGCAGGCCGAGACAGAAGAAGAACACGGCCGGCAGATCGTAGATATAGTAGAAGGGGAAGTGGACCGGGGCCACGTACGTCAGGAACAGCACGTGGCCGAAGACGAGAACACCTGCCGCCTTGGCAAACGGGTCGCGCAGCACGCATCCCAGGAGGTGCCAGAACGTGACCAGGAGCAGGAACGTGAAAACCAGTTCCGAGCCGAACTCGTAGCCGTGGAGCGTCGAGACAAAGGACGGCTCAAGCGAGTGCTCCTTCAGGAATCCGATCAGCCAGGGGAGCAGAACCCGGTACTGGAACGTCGTGGGCGCCGTGCCGTTCACGATCATTTCCAGCGTGGCGTTCCCGTATTCGAGCCGGTACATGCGCAGCCGGGCGAAGTAGAGGGAGAAGACCGCGGCGACGGACAGACAGAGCAGGTAGAAGAGGATTCGACGGAATCCGCGCAAGCGGCTCTCGGTGGACATGCCGGCATTTGACCATGCCCCCGGGGACCCGTCAATGCCCGATCGGACCGGCCGGGCGCGCCCGCCCGTTCGAATCATGCGCCCTGTTCCGGGTTTGCCTGCGGGCCGCTTCCCTCTATACTCTCGCCGCATCGCTCCGGTGCACCCGTAGCTCAACTGGACAGAGCATCTGGCTTCGGACCAGAGGGTTGGGAGTTCGAATCTCTCCGGGTGCGCCACCGTCGGAACCAGAAGTGTCCGCCTCTCCCGCCCGCCCCGGGCGGAAAGCCCTCAGTCTCTGGCGCTCCTGGCGCGGGTCCCCCACAGTAAGCCTCTGGTCTACCGTCCCCAGGGTCTCCAAGTCTCCTGGTCTCCCGGTCTGTTCTTCCATCTCACGCATCCCTGCCGATCAGTTTGCGTTTCTTTTGCAGATACCGCTGGAAGTTTGTGTACGAGACATCGGGTGGGACGAGATGATCGAGATGCGGAATGACGCCGCCTTCTTCCAGGAGCGGCTTGAGCCGATCGAGTTCCCGATCCAGGGCGCCGCCGCATTCGACCAGCAGCCGCTTGTCGATGCCGCCCTGGATCCGCAGCGCTTTACCGAATTCCCGGCGCCATGCCAGCGGATCGCAGCCGGCGGCACGTTCGAATGGCAAGATAATGTTCACCCCCTCCTCGAGCCAGTTGCGGGCGATATCGTGCGGATCGCCGTCGGAGTCGACACAACCCAGCACACACCCGCGCTTGCGGGCCGTCTCCATCACCCGGTGATACCCCGGCTGCAGGAACTCGCGGAACATGTCCGGCCCGACGAACGGACCGTTCTTGCCCGCCATGTCTTCCCACCACGAAAACTCGTCAATCGGGACCTCAGGATCGAGCCGCTCGATCTGTAGAGTGATATGCCGCGACCAGTGGTCAACCATGTCGTGGATCATGTCGGGGCATTCATAGAACGCGTAGGACAGGTTCTCGAATCCCATCCACTGCCGAAGCTGCCCGTACATGCCGACCGAGAAGGCCGACACCGAGGTACCACGTTGCGCGGCGGCGATCACGGCTGCCTGGTGGTCCGACGGGATTTCCCGGTATGCACCATCGTTGCGGTATCGCTCCTTCATGGTCGCCCAGTCCCCGGGAGTCTTGACGGGAAAGTCGATGAAATGGGGAATCGAACTTTCCTCCTCGTCATGCGGATACGACTCGGCAAGGCAGCCGCCTGCATCGCGCATGATGACGGAGTGCTCCTTACGTTCGATCACCTCTTCCTCGAACGGCGGATACATGCCCACGCGCAGATTGATCCCGCACCCCTCGCCATCGAACCCGAAGTGCCGGTTCACCTTCGCGCTGAACATCGAGTTGATTTCCTCGGGCGACAATTCGATCGACAACCCTTCTTTCAACCAGCGCCGGACGGTCTGCGGCCAGTACCCGAACTCGACGTCCGGCACACGGTCGACATCCTGGTAGGTATACACGCGGTATCTGCGATCGGTTATGTTCGCGCGCGGCTCCTTCGTCATGTGTCTTCCTCTGGAACTGCCGCACAAGAAATATTGCCCACGAATCACACCAAGGGACACGAATAACCGGGCAAATCAGCTCGTTTCGCGTTCGAAGATCTCCCAGACCTTGTCGAGATAGAAGCGGTAGTTCGTGAGCGGCGTGCCGTCGGGGACGCGATGGTCCAGTCCGAACACACAACCACCCGAGGCAATAATCGGCGGCAGCTTATACTCCAGCTCGGCGACGATCTCTTCCCGGCTGCGGCGAATGACATGCTTGTCGATGCCGCCTTCGAAGGCCAGGCGTGTGCCGTATGTCCGGCGGAGCTGTACGATATCCATTTCCGCGGCCGGCTCAAGCGGTTTGAGAACGTTTACCCCGGCTTCGAGCAGCGGCCCGACAACGGCATTCATATTCCCGTCGCTATCCACGCTGAACAGCGTCGTGCCGCGCTCCCGCATCATGTCCCAGATCCGACGGTAGTACGGCGTAAAGAATTCTTCCACCTGCCGCGGCCCTGCCAGCGGCCCGGACTTGCCCGCCATGTCTTCATGTACGTGCAGGATATCTACCGGCACCTGTGACGTTACACGTTCCAAGACGCGCACGCTTGTATCGGCAAACGTATCGAGCATGTCGTGGATCAGCTCGGGGTTGTCATAGTAGGCTACGCAAAGCTCTTCGTCACCCATCAGCTCGCGCGGCTCGGCAAAAGCTCCGGGCACAAAGGCCATGATCGCATACCCGGCTGCGTGCTGTTTCTGCATCCGTTCGGCCCAGTTTCCTGCCAGGCGGTCTTTGTTGAACGCGTAGTGCGGTTTGACGGCGAGCCAGTCGTCCATCGTCTTGACCGGAAAGTCCATCGGCAACGCCAACGTGGCCCGGCCTTTCTGCAATTTCATCGTACGGCCCATGGCGTCGCGATAGATGAGGAACTCGTCGCTGTCCTCGATCAGCTCCGTCTCACGGCCACCGATCCACCCGCATTTGACCGGGACCACGTTGATCAGCGGCGCGCGGTAGCGGAAGGCTGAAAAGTCCAGCTCCGCCGGACTCGCGCCCTGCTCCTCCCACTCTTCCTTCAACCCCACCATCGGGCCGAAGATCTCGGTCAGGAGCGGGCGCTCGTTGGCCTGAAACGTCATGTACGCAAGATATTCCTCGCGATCAACACAGGGCCTCGTGTTGATCGCGAGGTCGCGGTGACGGGTCCATTTCAGTTTCGGCACGATCAGATTCCCATCAGATCCATTGACGGACGTTTGCGGGGTGGGATGCTGACACCGTCCGGTGGAGGTAGCAAGCGGGAATTCCAGTGCAAGATGAACCACGGACTGCGGATCGGGACTCAGTGGACATGAGTGTTGGAGTGGAAAGAATGATTCTGCTGCAAACGGGATCGCCTGCCCATGCGCCTGCCCATGGGTCCCCCAAAGCAAGTCTTTGATACGCGGCGAGCTGCGCCCGATGGGACCGCCAATTCCCATCCTAAAGCCGCCGTTTGGGGCCCAAGATGGGCCAGTAAGCTGTGTGGCGGCGGGTTCCGCTGCACGTCAACAGGGGTGTGTCCGCAGCC
>Ga0180432_10006169_pt1 | contig 15669 bp, 14 predicted proteins | sample SS_ome_10_FD_132414 | JGI IMG/M metagenome (GOLD analysis project Ga0180432, IMG submission 132414) | Hypersaline lake sediment archaeal communities from the Salton Sea, California, USA - SS_1_MS_2 metaG | ecosystem: Environmental > Aquatic > Non-marine Saline and Alkaline > Hypersaline >... | reverse complement strand
CTATTCTGGTGATGATAATCAAACTAAGATTAGAAATTTCATCATTGATGCATACCAGAATTGGGGGATAGAATACGTGTTATTAGGTGGAGATGGTGACGTACAGAACATGGGTGGTGAAAGTGAAGCACCGATAATTCCCACGAGATGTCTCTATGCAGATTATGAACAGATTCCTTCTGACCTTTATTATGCCGCATTAGACGGGGATTGGGACGATAATGGAAATGGATTTTGGGGTGAACTTGGAGAAGACGACCTTTTTGCAGAAGTGTATATAGGGAGAGCTCCAGTTGATTCGGAATGGGAGCTCACAAATTTCATCAATAAAACGATCGCTCACGAAGAGGCAGACGATCCTTATTTGGCTGAAGCCTTGATGGTTGGTGAAGATCTAGGGTGGACCGTTTGGGGAGGAGATTATAAAGACGAGGTAATGAATGGATCTAGCGAATGGGATTACATCACTAAGGGATTTCCTAGTAGCTATAATGTTAGTACATTGTACGATCGAGATTTATATCCTTCTTCATGGGGGACAAGTGACATTACTACAATTCTTAATAGTAACAATGTACATGTCATTAACCATTTAGGTCATTCAAATGTGAATTATAACATGAAGATGTATAATCCTGATGTTGATGGTTTAACAAACTATAACTATTTCTTCGTATATAGTCAGGGCTGTTATAACGGAGCATTTGATAATAGAGGTACCAGTACCTACTATGATTACGATAGTATAGCTGAACACTTTGTAACTACATCGAGTGGTGCTTTTGCGTGTATTGGAAATAGTAGATATGGATGGGGGAGTCTCTATGATACTAACGGTCCTTCTCAACATTACGATCGAGAGTTCTTCGATGCGATTTTTGGAGAGAAGATAATGGAAATCGGAAAGGCAAATCAAGATTCAAAGGAGGATAGCATCGGATTTATTAGCCAACCACGCATGCGATGGTGTTATTACGAGATAAATCTCTTTGGCGATCCTACTGCAGCAATTCCAGCCGAACCAAATAATTTCGCTCCAACTTTGAGTAGCGAATCTGTTTCACCAACTACAGGATATCAAGATACTGAAATAACCTTCAGTGTGACATATACTGACGCAGATGATAACGAACCTAGTTATGTTAGTGTAGTTATAAACGGAACTGAATTCTTCATGAACAAGGTAAATCCTTCTGATACGATTTATACTGACGGATGTGATTATGAATACTTGATTTATTTGCAATCAAGTGCGTATAACTACTCATATTATTTTAAAACTGGAGATGGAGAATATTTTGTCTCAACGGATGTAAGTGATAATATAGAAATATTCTATTCCAACGCAGAAGCTCCTATATTAACAGGAGGTCAAGTATATCCTCAAAATGGATATTGTAACGCAACTTCATTTGAATTTTCGGTGATTTATTCTGATCCAGATAATAACGAACCAGAGAACATTTTTCTTTCGATAAACTCAACCTCATATCCAATGACAAAACAAGATCCGTTAGATACTAACTATATGGATGGAAGTGTATTTGTCTGTAGCACCATGTTAGAGGATATAGGATTGTACTCTTACGAATTCACGTGTTCTGACGGTATCTTTCCTGGTTATAGTGGACCATATTCTGGTCCATATGCTGAAGAGGGGATGCTATTTACGGGAATGTACATGAATTACACTTATTCAGCGACACAGGCGGGAGTTACTAGTCCTGCAATGCCAATAACCATTTCATATGCTCATCATCACGATACATTATTCGAGGAAAAGCAATTTGTGCCAGAGTACCCAGGTCAACAAGAACAGGTCTATTTGGTTGATATGGCTACAAGACGCATGTTTAATATACCAGGGGTTCCGCCTGAACTTATCATGCATACTCCATATTGGATTTTTCCTAATGTCTCGATCGATGATTATGTTTTAATAATGACTCCTCCTGGAGGAGACATGGTATGCGTAGTTACTGAGGAGGTAATGTGCAATATGCCAGGTTTGGGGCTAATAGAAGTGTTGGTGCTTCAAGATCCGAGATTTGAAGATGCTTATCTTTGGTATGAAAGAAGTTCGGGAATTTTATTAAACGGAACAATCAGCTTTTTCTTTTATGGCCAATTTTTAAGCATTCATTATGGTTTTAATTGTACAAATGCTAAAGTAATACAGTACCAGGATCTATCACCAAATGCGGATTTCACGGCAAGCGAGATGTCTATCAGGGAAGGAAATTCAGTACAATTCACTTTTGCAGGGAGCGAGGGAAACGAACCTGCGACTTTCCTGTGGGATTTTGGAGATGGCAATAATTCTACAGAAACCAATCCCGAACACATCTACGATACACCTGGTACCTACGATGTAACTTTAACAATCAGAGATCGTGATGGAGATTTAGATGTCGAGGTCAAGAACAACTATATTATCGTAGTTGCTGATAGCACTCCTAATATTGATTTTTTCGCAAACGCTACAATCATTTCTGAGGGTGACATGGTAGAATTTACATTTATGGGGAGCGAAGGTGATGGTCCTGCTACTTATGAATGGGACTTTGGAGATGGGACTAACTCAACAGATCAAAATCCAATTCATCAATACGATGTTTCTGGTATATATTCTGTATCTTTAGTAGTTATTGATTCTGACGGTGATTTTGACTACGAAATTAAGGCAGGATACATAATTGTTGGAGATAATAGTGTTCCTATTGCAGATTTCATGGCTAATGGCACGATTGTAAATGTAAATGATACGGTTCAATTTACCTATAATGGTAGTGATGGAGATGGTCTTACATATTACGAGTGGGACTTCGGTGATGGGAGTGAACTTTCCCATATAAGAAATCCAACACACATTTATGACACTCCAGGAATTTATAGCGTGTTTTTACTAGTCAGAGATGTTAATGGGGACATAAGTTATATACTAAGGACATCTATCATAATTGTAAAGGACCCGAGTAATCCTGGAATTCCTGGATATGATGTATTTATCCTCTTTGGCGTAGTTGCTACGATATCTATAGTTCTTTCAATAAGACATAAGAAGAATTCAAAAATTAAATCATAATCCTTTTTTTTTCTTTTTAATTACTTTTTTTTGATTATTTAATTGCTCTTATTTTTTTTCTATTAGTTTTCTGGAAGATAAAGAATAAATAACTGCAATTGCATTATTAAACTTAGGAATGGAAGGAGACAACATGGATGCTGAAAACATCGACGCAATTATTAACGATTTAAAAACGTCGTTCGATTCTCTTGAAAATGTTGACATTGAGCAATCGCAAGGGTTTCAAGTGAAGCTTGCGAAAACGATAGCTTCATTACGGGCGATGAAAGTGATGAAAATGGAACCAATGAGAGCTCTCAAGGATAAAGAATCGCGAAATTACTTAATAAATCAATTGGATTTCTTTGTTTACATGTTAGAAAATGTGAACGACTCGGATCAAGAGAAGAAATTCGAGTTGGTCATGAAAATAGCGAAATTAAGGGAAAAAATTAACTCCTTGTAAAACGCTTTAAAAAAGACTGTTTTTGAATTTTCTGTTTTTTTATTGATTCAATAAAGTTTCTTAATTTAGTTATATTTTTTTGGCTTAATCTCGGGCCATCTATTTGATTTTCTCTTGCCTTTCTCCTAATTGAAATCTTTGCCTTAACAGAATAAAATGCGGATTCAAGGATTAAAATAAGCACGGCAAAAAGGCTTAACCACTCAGTGAACATGTTAATTCCCATTTCAACTTCAGTAAACATTGCAGTCATCATTGAAGTAAACAAGTGCAAGCCAAAAAATCCCGCAGTAATGAATCCTAAGATTGCTTGAATCTTATGAACTCCAGGAGTCAATAGAACTAAAATACCATATAGAGTACAAAAACATAAACCACCAAAAAAGTAAAAAGATGCGGCAGTTCCGTGTAAAATAGCAAAAGTTAATGGAAAAACGCCCACAAAAAATAAACCCATGGTAGAGCAAATGGCTGATATAAATAATAGTTTTACTAATATTTGATTACCGCTTCTCTTTTTTAAATCTCGGATTACGTAGATTTGAAATAGTAGAATAAAAATACTTGTAATCATCATCCCAGTATTAAACACGAAACTAGATCCATTTGGACCTCCTCCAAGGTTGCTTATCCAATGAGTAACGAAACTAAATGAAGGATCGACAGTCATGTATAAAAAGAGCGCTGTAATAGTCGTGATTGTTGGAATTGCTGCGCCAGTAAAACCAAATATACTCCCTGGGATTTTTTTGTACATGTGATCAAAGAAATCATCTATTTTTTCATTGGCAACATCAATGAACTCATCAACTTTATCGGTGAAGTATTCAAAAGCTTCTTCAAAATCAACATAATCGCTCACCTTCTTTAACCTCCACCTTCTAATATTCTTTAACTTCTCTAGGACCAACATGAAAATTCGTGTCTAAAAATTTAATGCTTTTTATCTAATAATCGTACTATAATAACGAAAAAAAAATTTTTTCCTTATTCAATTTTACGCGTAAATTTGACGCTGATGTAAAACAAAAAAGGTAATTAATCAAAGAAGATGCGATTTACAAAAAAGGAAAAGCGTTATGGGAATCGTCCCGGTCTTCTACCAGGAACTCTTCTTGGAAATCGTCCGGGATATCTTCGGCCATACCGACCATAAGGACCCATTGGAACGCCCATACCGTGTTGATCGTGCATCACATTATCTATAGATAATACAAACCCTACAAGTATTCGCCTGTCAGTTTCGTTATCTAATATTCTTAAAGCGTATGTATCTTGAAAATCAAATAATCCGCCTAAAAACATGTCCCTCCAACGATCAGCTTTCTCAATTTCGGCAACAGGTTTCCCCGTTGTGCAATCGGAGACAGTAAAACTGAATCCGAAAAAGTTACCTACTGCTTCGTACCACCTATTTCCTAGAGGATCTTCGAGGAAAAACTTGGGATGCAAGAAGGTTAATATCTTTTTCTTTATTCTTGCTATTAGGTTTCCTTGAGGATCTTTTAAATCTTGAGCCCCGCGGGCGGTGATTATTTTTTCATGTATGGTTGCGGCAATAGTTCCATTAGTTTCAAGGAGTTCGATCCGCTTCCGAATGCTAAATATTTCTCGCCTCATCCTTCCAATAATATTCCCATTTTCGTCGAATATATCTCCACTTCCCCAGTCCCAATATTTTTCCTTTAACACGTAATATTTTCGATTAATATCAAACAATCCGCCAGAAACCTCAGTGATTGATTGAGGTTGGGTTACAGGTACAGCAGGAGACGTATTTACGCTCGTTTCACTGCTAACCGGTAATTTACTTCCGCACTTCTCACAGTAATATTGGTCGTGATGTTGTATTTTCGCTCCGCAATTAGGACAATGCATGTTCAAATCATCTTGATTTCGTATTGTTATGATCTAAAAAATAGCGATTCATTCTAATAAATTTACGCAAAGTTCGTGAAACGTTCGTTGTAATACAGTGATATTACTCAGAATAATATATTTTAATCTTCACCATAATATTAATTAGTTCAATCTTAAACACAAATGGGGTTTAATAGGTAAAAATGAAATTAATAACTTGTCATATTCCAGAAGCATATATCAATGGAATAGAGGAATTGGTAAATCAAAACATGTATCCGAATCGATCGGAAGTAATTCGTGTTGCCGTGAGAGATTTGCTTAAAAGCGAGTTGAGCACTCTCCTTCGAAAGGAATAAATCAGTCTTATTTTTTTCTTCTTTTTTTTTTTACGCAAAAAGGTTATTTGATATTTAATTTTAATAATTAATTTCTATACATGATGAATGAGAGAATGAATGAAACCATGAAGAAAGTAAGCAATCAAGATAAGTTATTCTACTTTGAAAAGCATTTTTTCACTTTGGACGGACTCTGGATGATTGAAACCGAGGCTGAACTTGATTGGGAAACTGCCTTAAAAATTGACACGAAAGTTTGGATTAGGTTATTGAAAATAATAATCCGCAGGTTAAGGAAATACTTAAACATTGAAACAAGCACGCTCAGTGATTTAGTCGAGATCCTCACCTTTAGATGGAGCGTAGAAAATTGGGATTACGAGGTCGTGAAAAACGAGAAAGAAGAAGCAATAATCCAGATCAACGCTTGTCCTTATAAATCCATCATGGATCGGAATCCTGAAAGGCAAAGCCGAGTTCCACTCATTTGTAAGGACATGTGCATGCCTTTTTACGAGGCCATAGTTAAAGACTTTAATCCTGACCTGAAAGTTGAAAGAAATAAATTCATGGGTTTAGGAGATAATATTTGTAATTTTAAGTTTACATCGTGAGGATCTCGATATTTGAATGATACCAAAAATGACTGGAGTTTAACTGATTATATAAAGTTAGTTCCTGCAATAGTAATTGCGGTGTTGATATTTTATTTTTCTTCCCTGCCAAATCCCTTACCACCTGGTCCTCCGGGTTCACCGAGCCTTATTGACATTAATATTATCCTCCATATGTGCGAATTTGCCGGTTTGTCCTTTTTCGTTGCCTATGGATACTTTCACAAGTTTAATATGAAATTCGTTATATCCTTTACAGTAATATATGCAATAGTCGATGAGATTCATCAATATTTCGTACCCAACAGATATTTTGACTTATTTGATGTATTCATCGATATAATAGGAGTTGTGATTGGATTTCTTGTGTTTATTTTGATAAAAAATCTGATGGAAAGTATTAGAAACTCCGCAGAAGACCCTGCTCTTCTTTAGATAGTGAATATAGATTGAAAACATGATCGTCTATTTTATTTTTTTCTTGATTGATGAAATCGGCAATAAACCCATCACTTTCTCGTAGTGCATGAATTATTTTATCCACTCCTGTAATAATAGCATTTCTAACATGCTCATCGGGTTTTACAATTGGTAAATGTCGAATCATGTATTGATTGAGGTTAATCGTGGTGCCTTTTTGATTGTTAATTCCGTAAGTGCAATAAAACCTGATTAACGAAGAATTTAACACAGCGCATAGGTATTTTAATTCTCCTTCATCATCGTGTAGAAGTGAATAAATAGAAGAGGTAAAACAAATAGGTTCTTTCGTGAACATTGCTTCTGGAATTATGTTATTGTGTTTAATTAGTAGCCTAGAACCCATGTAATATTCGTAATTCTTACCTTTCAATGTCTTATCTTCAATTTCTTCGATATTAAAGGACTTATTCTTTTTAATATAATAATGCTTGAAATCCTCTTTTGCATTGATGAAAAAGCAGGAACCTCCCAAATCATCCCTTAAAATTCGCTTTACTTGCTTCAAACCTTTGTCTTCTTCCCCTCTAATCATCTTTGGATATTCATTCACATTTAAATAGTTTAGATCTCCAATATCTTCAATTTTTTCAATTAATCTAAATTGAGCTTCTGAGGGTTTAATTCTTATTCTATTTAACTCGACAGTTTCAGCATTACAATAAGGACATTTCTTTGATTGAGTATATGCGTAAATTTTTTTCGAATTTTCGCACATTGAGCACTTGTTGTTGTAGCACATGCAAAGAGAATCAAATATTTGGGATTGAAACGTGATTACTTCGTTTAACGGATAATCGTAAATCTTTAAATCCTTGCTTACTTCTCCTTTTTTTTCGTATATTACTATCTGGACTTCGTTGGTGGCTTTTTTAAAAAGGTTGGGTCCAATGTCATAAATTCTCAATAAATTGGCTTTTGAGAGAAATTTCTTCCTAAATTTTACATATCCTTGTCTTACTAGAAAACTTTTTGGAACCAACAAACTCAAGACACCATCGCTCCAATTTATTAGCTTCAATAAAAAAGCGCAATAAATATCATTATGAAATATGGCTTCATTTTTCAAGAGTTCTTTTTCTTCTTTAGTCAAAATATTTCCATATGGGGGATTTCCAACGATTATATCATACTTTGGCGAGATATTCATAAATAGACTATTTTTGACTTTAAATTGTAATTTAAGAGATGAAGCCACCTTGACCAGGGCATTATCTTCGATTGTGTCCATCCAAGAAACCAATTTCATCATAGTTAAATTGATAGATAATTCGTTAATGTCAAACCCATAAAGATTTTTAATGATTATAGCTTTAACATCTATAATATTGATTTGAAGGTTAATTTCCTTCATTAAATTAAAGATAACTTCTGCTGCGATTAATAAGAATACGCCCGAACCACACGAAGGATCGCAAATCGTAGTATTGATTAATATATCGTAAACTTTTTGTTTTATATCTTGACTTGAATACAAAATTTCTTCAATATTTTCAAACTTAATAGCAATATCCTTATCTTCCTCAAGCTTTTTGTTTAAAAAAAGAATTAATGCCTGCGAAACGATAAAATCTGAAACTTCACTGCTAGTGTAATAAACTCCCTCGGTTTTTCGCTGGCTATAAGTGTTTAAAAACGATTCTTCAGCGGTTTGGATTAATTTCAGGCATTCTCGAGCTTTTTTGAAATCCTCTTTTTCAAGAGATTCTTCAAATGATTTGAAGAGCTGAAAGTTTTCTTGGAAATCTTCGATTTCTCTCATTTTTTAAGAGTTTTATTACATAATTGAGATTACAAGGTCTATTAATGGATAGCATGTATATTTTAAAAAAATTTCTATTTAAGCACGCTTTTAATTTAAAGAATAAGTGCTTCCACTTGCAACCATTTCGCTACGCGTTAAATCTTGTAATATTAATTTTAACATGTTTTCGAAAGAGGTGAGAATTCCCTCACCGTTTAAAGCAATAGTATACTCTACGACGATGTTTTTACAGTCATTATAATTAATTTCTTCCATGAAACGCATGGATTCGAATTTATTTGGAATGTCTTGCTTGTTGAAGCATATTACAATGGGTAAATTTCGAACTGTATCTTTAAAATACGAGTGAAGTTCGTTCCAAGAAATAATATTTCGCTCGTAAGCCGCTTCATTAGAATCCACGATAAACATTACTCCGTCAATAGCTTTTAACGTGGTAGGTCGAGTAATGATGTAAAAATCTTGTCCTGTCGTGGAATAGATGTGGAGTTTTAAATTCCAATGCTCGTTTTGAAAAATAATCGTGCCATAATCAAAAAAAAGAGTTCGATTAACACTATTCTCGATGCTAATCACGTCTTCCAACTTTCCGAAGTGATTGAACAGAGATTTTAAAGAAGTAGTCTTTCCTGATAACGCAGGACCATAATAAACGATTTTAATGTTAACTGTTTTATTTAGACTATCTATTAACATGATTTTACTAATGACGGTTTTATACATGATTTTAAAACTAGATTTAAAAAAGTCGAGATTTTTTATTTAATTTATATCCTTAGCGAATTTTATCTCTATGTTTTTATACTTGATTTGATTTTTATATTATAGGGAACATGACAAGTAAACAAGATAAAGAAGATGATTTAAAAGTAAAACCGGTCTCTTCAGTTGTTAAGAAAATGAAGAAGGATTACGATAAGGACCCTAAAGACTGGCGAGTAATTGGTTCGAAGGATGACGATGGAAACTTGGATACTTTTATAACGAAAAAACCCGATGCGTATTGGTTAAAGTCGAAACAATTAGGACCCTACTCATCGTTGTCAATGGGGAGTTATGTAAGAAATATCGACAAGGACATCGATTCAAAAGTTGGTAAAAAGTTATCTCCAGACGACATGCTTCGCCTCTTTGGCATGGTGGTGCCAATCAAGAAAGATCAAAATGTCGTCGCAGCGGGTATTGAAAAATATTCTCAGCAACATGGTGATTACTTGAAAAAAGTAATTGGAGAACGAGATTCAAACATCGGCTATCAAATGGCTCGACGAATTGATGAAGAATTCACGAAAAAACATCCCCAAAGAAAGAATTTGTACATCTGATTTGCTACTTTTATTGTACCTTTAATAATTCCATGTAACAAAATAAGGATAGTTTAAGATAACATGTATCATTTATAGATTCATTAATTTTTAAATAAGAATAAATGTCAAAAAAATGAGATTATATGGTAACTGAAGATAAATTACCTGGAAAGCAAGTTTTTGGGTATGTCAGCGGCACGATTCCGCTGACATTGCTGGGAGGAATTTTTCGATTGGCGTACATGAAGTTTTATTGGGAAGCTATGGGACTTAGCGCAATGTATATCGTATTGGGAATGATCATTTATATGATAGTTAATACGATTAACGATCCATTAATCGGTTACTGGTCCGATAATACTAATGCAGAAAAATGGGGAAGCCGGCGTTTAGTATTCATTAAATATACAAGTCCTATTTTTGTTGTTATATTTATTCTCATGTGGATTCCTTGGGGAATTCCACTGGATCAAAGCGCTGCAAACCAATTTATTTTGTTTCTCTACTTTGTCATTACGATGTGCATGTTCGACACGCTTTCAAACATTGTTATCATGACATGGATGGCATTATTACCCGATATGACTTCTGATTTAGGTGAACGTGCTAAAATTAACTTCTTAGGTTCAATTTTAGCTCTTATTCCAGCCATATTAATAATGGGGGTGCCTGATATGGCAGGGAATAACGATACCTTTCGTGTATTTAACATATTCGCGGCAATCGTGAGTTTAATTTGCTATTTTCTAGTTGTTAAATTCTCTAAAGAAACTCCAGAATATCAGAAAGACAGAAGCCCTCCGATTTTAACAGCAGTAAAGCAAACAATAAAATCTAAGTCATTCATGTCTTGGGTGGGATATAATTTCTTTAGAACTCTAATATCTTCAATACAGCTAACATATCTTTACATATTATTAATGTTATTAGGTCAGGGAAGCGCTGCATTCTATTTTTTCACGGCAATCTTTATTGGTTTTGGATCTAACATAATGTGCATGAAGTTAAGACCTAAGTATGGTTTTAAAAAGCTCATGTTAACGTTCGGCACGATACAAGGCGTTGGAGGTTTGTTACTCCTGGTTATTATTGCGAATCCTGCATTAGAAATTATCATGTGGCCAGGACTCATATTCTCTACAATCTTTGGAGGTGCAGGAGTATTTGGAGTCTTGATGCAAACACTCCCAATCGATGAAGACGAAGTTAAATATGGTTATCGGCGTGAAACCATGTTTTATGGAGTAAATGCTTTACTCACTAGATGGGCAGAGTCAATTGGACCCTTAATTGCATTCGCAGTATTAATTGCTACCAATTATGTCCCTGGAACAACAACAATAGCAAGTCAGTCCCCCGATGCAGTGCTAGGAATTAAATTCATATTCTACGGCATAGTAAACATCTTCGTACTGATAAGCTTAATATTTATCTACACCTTTCCATTAGACGGGGAAAAATTAGCAGAGCTAGGAAAACAGCTCGAAGAGGTCCACCAAAAGAAAAGGGAAAGCATTTTAAGCGATAAGAAGATGTTAGAGGATATAAATAGACTATAACAAAACTATTTTAATTATATTATTATTATATTTTTTTCCTATTTATTTTCAAGTGAATTGCGTTATAGAAAGGAGCCATATAGATGAAAGTTTAAAGTTTTTCTTTTAATTTTCCTAAATCGTCCTTGCTTTTAATTATTGGAAAATTCGCAGAGTAAGTACTAGTGTTGTTTATTAATTCTGCGGTAAGAGCTTGGATTTTTTCCGAACCTGATTTTCCTTCAAGTCCTTTGGCGAACTCCTTAATGGTAATAACCTTGAAATCTTCAACGTAACCGGACACTCCCTTCCCTAATTCTTCTCCTAAAAGAAATTGAAAGCTTAGATCAGCATTTCTCTCGGTTTTGTATAGCGGTTCGTCGGGATCCTCGAAAGTATACGAAACTTCAACCCAGCGATCGCCGTTTGCATCAGCGGGTATCATCCCATAGATATAATCGGGGGTGTAAATCCAAAAAGGCGTAATTCCCTTATCGTAGGACGTATCAATTATGTTTTTAAATTCTTCAGCCATTTCAATTCACATTTTTTATATTTACTAAAAAAAATATTATAATATTAGTAATACTTGTATTTAATAAAATTTTTCATTACAAAAAATATTAATGAATTCTATTCAATAGAAAAGAAATCGTGAAATTAAATGCGCAAACTTGATTATGTTCAATTAACAAGAAATATCGAAGGGTGGATTAGACAATATGCTAAAAGTGCTGGTGCTAAAGGCATAATAGTTGGATTGAGTGGAGGAATCGATAGCGCTACCACTTCCGCTTTATGCGCGAACGCATTAGGGAAAGAAAATGTATTTACTTTTAGCTTAGCCTGTGAATCCATATCTCAAGATTTTGAAGATGCTCAACTGGTTGCAAATCATTTAGGCATTAAACTCAGTAAATTTGATTTGACCTCGATTTACAAGGAATTCCTAAACATTTTTAATATTCAGGTAAAAACGAATAAAATGGCAATGGCAAATTTAAAACCGAGGTTGCGCATGATAGCGTGTTATTTCATTGCCCAATCAAAAGGAAATTGCCTCGTAGGAGGGACGGGTAATAGGACGGAGTTGGCAATCGGTTATTTTACTAAATATGGCGATGGTGGCGTAGATTTTGAACCAATAGGTGCGCTCTACAAGTGTGAAGTGCGGGAGGTTGCGCGAGTATTAAAGATTCCTGAAAAAATAATCAAGAAAGCTCCCTCTGCTGGTTTATGGGAGGGGCAGACTGACGAAGACGAAATTGGCTTGACTTACGATGTTTTGGATGAGATCATCTATAGAATTGATAAAAACCTGGAATTAGATGATTTAAACAAGGAAGACGTTGATAAAGTTAAGAAAATGATGGAAGTCGCAACGCATAAGTTAATCATACCTCCGTGCTTTGAAATTAAGTAGAGTTTACTTTAATTTTGCGATATTTTTCCTAATAGTATTGATAGAAACACTTATTTTTTTCATTTTAGCTTTAAGATCACTACTCCGATTTTCAAACTCGTGCTCATCAACGGTCTTTTCTACCAAGTCTTGTTGAAGTTGTTTCAAGGATCTTTCCAGACTGTAACGTTTTCCTTCTAAAGCTATTAAATCTTGATATAAAGAATCTTTATCCTTCGGTAATTTGTCTAAATCTATAATAGGAATATCTGGTTCTTTAATTATCTGAGGTGTTTTAATATCTTCAAATATGGCTGGAGAAGGGGCTTCTTTTTTCGTGCTCTTCTTAGCTTCTTTCTTGGCTTCTTTCTTGGCTTCTTTTTTCGATAATTTCTTTTCGTCCTTTTTACTAGGCTTTGCTGGTTTCTCCTTTTTCTTTTCTCCTTTCTTTTTTTTCTCTTTTTCCGGAGGGACCTCAATTAGTTCAGGAGGCGTCTCAGCTTTATCAAAAATCTCTCCTCCAACAGAGGAAAAGACATCGAATAAGTCAGATTTACTTGAAGGTAGAGATTCATCTTCAATATCTTCTACTTTTATCGTAGGTTTTTTTATATTGAAAGGAAAAGGTCCGTCTTCTTCTGAAGGAATAGACATTGAATCGGAATTTTCCATAAATCCAAGTTCATTTTTTGACTTTTTAGATTCAATGGTAACTGTAAATGGCTCTTCAATGACAGTTGACTCTTCTGGAGTTTCAATGACTTCGGGAACTAGTTTTATTTTTTTCGGCTCTTCTTGATTTGTAAAAATGGTTCCTGCAGGAAGTGGAGTAGTATCCTTGGTTTCTGAATTACCGAAAAACGATTCAAGCTTGCCAATTTCAGTGAGAGGTTTTGACGGCTCTTCAGCGGGAATAGGAATCATTTCTTCCTCTTCTGTATCCTTTAAAAACGATTCAAGTTTTTCGACTTCGCTTAAAGGTTTAGCAGGTTCTAAAGCGGGGATGGGTGTGAGCTCTGGTGCTTCTGTAGGTTCCTCAGCATCAACAGGTGTGGAGGATTCTATTATTTCTGAAGATATCTTGATTTTTTTCTCTTCTTTAACAACAACTTCTTCTGGCTCTTCGATGATCTCGGTTTTTAACTTTATACCCGAGGGGGGTTTAGGAACTTCTGTGATTTCTCCTTCGGGAAGGATTATTAGTTTCGATTTGTCTGAAGCCATCTTTGGCACGGGAGTTAATTCGGGTTCTTCAATATCGGTTGAGGTGGCTTCAATTTTAGGTGTTGAAGTAGCTTGTGTTTCTTTTAATGGTGGAATTCTTATTTTAGGAGGAGCAAGTTTTATTTCTCCATCAAGTGGTTTAGAATCAGATATAATGGATTCTTCTTCAATAGATTCACCATCAAGGGAATAATCTTCGATTGCTTCAAAAGATTCTTCTTGAAGTCCTTCATTTGAATCATCTTGGATTTGTTTCATACTCTCTGCTTTTTTTTCAAGTTCTCCTTGAAGCTGCTCTATTTGCACCTTAAGATTTTCAATTTGCCCTTTAAATTGGTCGGCGACCTGCGCTACGATTTCAGTAATATCCAATTCTGGAGAAGTTGCATTTTTTACTGAATCTATTTTCATTCCTTCTTCCATTTTTTCTTCGAACACGATACTACTGTCCTCGTCATCAATTTTTACGATTTTCCGAATTTTAGAGACTAATTCTTTAACTTCCTTAAACCACAAATCCAAAGTGTCCCAATCGTTTAATTCATCAATAATTTCTTCGATTAGATTACCAAGTTCAAGATGGGAATCAGTATTTTTTAAATTTTTGAAAAGATCAATCAATTTTTCCCTGGCTTCAATTTCATCGTCTGGTGATGGTTCTTGCTCTGTTAAAAATAGAAATATCTTTTTAATTTCTTCAACCGTCGAATTAAACCGCTCCTCGCTCATAAAATAATCATCAAATAATACGTGTTATCTTATTACTCCTTATGATATTATGATTTAAACAGATATATTAATTTATCTTTAATAAGTAGGAACTCAATGAAAGAAGAAATAGTGAATTATTTCGTTTAAAATTTGTTGGTTTCGTTATAATAAGCACAATTATACTCTACGTCCTCTGTGCCCACCCTTACGACGACAATGGTCATGCGATTTGGGAGTGACTTCTTCAATTCTACCGATTCTTAATCCAGACCTTGCTAACGCTCGGATGCATGCTTGAGCCCCAGGCCCGGGAGTTTGCGCTTTATTGCCTCCAGGGGCTCTTACCTTTATGTGAACGCCCCTTATGCCTTTATCTTTAAGCTCGGTTGCCACCCTGAATCCACATTGCTTGACTTGGGAATTCGATATGAATTACCATATAGCCGCATATGGATTTGATTGGTCCCTGTCAGCTTTCACGACCATTCCGCCACTACACTTTGCGAGCGTTTCTTGACCGCTCAGGTCGGTGGCCGTAACGATAGTATTGTTATAGCTCGAAAAAATATTTATTATTGACCAATGATCTTTCTCTCTCTTACTCATTTTTCAACTTCCTTAAACATTCAATCTTATTTATATTTAGCATTGTAGTAGAAAATAATTCATTAAATTTTAATTTTTGTATAGAAACAAGTTTTTTTCCCTCTAAAAATTATAAAATCTATGTAATCATTTTGCCTAACGAATTTTTTTTCGTTTCTTTTTTCAAGTTTTTCTATGTGATCTGTAAATTTTTTTCTTGGTGTAACATCTTTGATCTTATGCCTTACAATACACATTTGTTTTCTTTAAATTTTTTCTTTCCATTTTCCATTTACCTTAATTAAATAT
>Ga0180432_10006167_pt1 | contig 15671 bp, 13 predicted proteins | sample SS_ome_10_FD_132414 | JGI IMG/M metagenome (GOLD analysis project Ga0180432, IMG submission 132414) | Hypersaline lake sediment archaeal communities from the Salton Sea, California, USA - SS_1_MS_2 metaG | ecosystem: Environmental > Aquatic > Non-marine Saline and Alkaline > Hypersaline >... | reverse complement strand
AAGGAAAAACATTAAAGAATTTTTAAAAAAGATGCTAATAACAATAGATAATAATCTAAAAAATGTTAAAATATTAATTGTTGACCCATATGTTGATTTTAGTACTTTAAATATAAAAAATATTTGTTTTGAATATCATAAAGATATTAGTGATATTAAAGATACATGTATAGATTTAGCCATCTTTGCTGTTTGTTCTGATATAAGATACACATTAACAGTAAATGTTATTCAAAAATTTACTGTTAAATATATTATTTTTGAGAAATTTTTATTTCAAAAAGAAAATGATTATTATGAAGTTAAATCATTATTAAAATCTAATAATATTAAATCTTGGGTTAATACTCCAAGACCAACATATGAATTTTATAAAAAAATAAAAAAACATAACATAAATCTAACTGTTTTTGGAAAAAACTGGGGATTAGCATGCAATGCTATTCATTTTATAGATTTACTTTGCTTTTTAAATAACTCATATGATATTACCCTTGAAGATAATGACTTAGTTATTTCTAATTCTAAAAGAAAAAACTTTTATGAATTTTATGGAACAATTCGTGGTAAAAATAAAGAAAACACACTAGTTTTAAAATGTGATAAGAGTGAAAAATTTCAATTAATAAAAACACTAAATGGAACTAAAATAGAAAATAAAAATGGTAAACTCTATGTTGATAATAAAGTTTTATATAAAATTCCATATTTATCAGAGTATATGCATAAAATAATAGAAGATATATTATGCAATGATGACTGTGATTTAACAAAATATGATAATTCTATGAAAATACATTTATCGTTATTAAGAGTTTTAACTAAATATTTTGAAGGTGATGTATTAATAACCTAACATTTTAAAGGTGATGTATTAATAACCTAACATTTTATTATAGACATTTTTTATCATTTGGCACTGGTCGTTATAATTTAAAAAACGAATATCATTTGGGTTTTCAATAAAACATTTTGTTTGATTAAAAATTCCAGCTTTAATTTCTTTATCGTTTGTAATATCAAGTTCTTTAATATCTAATTCTCCTTTATTTTGTATTTTTATTTTTTCAAGTGGAGACAGTATAATTAAATGTTTAGGAGTATATATTTTTATCCCCCATCTTCCAGAACTTGTCCAATCTCCATTATATGAAAATAAAGCACCTTTAGTAGTTTGTCCACATCCACAAAACACACCTGCTTTTTTATACCAGTCTTTTCCCTCATTTACAAAGGATGTCATTTTGATTGGATTACCACCTAAATAAAAAGCAAGATCGACAACATGTGTCGTCATTGACAAAAACCACTTATCTAATGTTTCTTTTGCGTATTTGTTCGGATTAATTCTATGTATTAATTCTGTAATTTCCATTGAAAATGAACTTACACCCCCATCTTCTTGTATGATTTGTTTGACATGTTCAGTTGTATTATAAAATCTTCGATTATATGCAACAACAATATTTTCATTTTGATATTTATTACATACATTAATCATTTTTAAAGTATTTAAACCACCTGGTTTTTCAATTAAAATATCATTAATCTTTGCTTCTAGGACAAATGTCAGATGTTTTTCTAATAGGTGAATTGGACTTGTGATGATGCATTTATCAAATGATTGGACATTTTTTTCCAGAAAGTTTTGAATACCACCAGAATATATTTTTATACCTGGAAATATTTTTTGTGTTTCCTTGCAACTTTTATCTGTATTTCCGACGACTATAAAAGATATATTTAATTTCTTTAAAGATTTTATATATTCTTTTCCCATATACCCGTTTCCAATTAATAATAACATTTCTAATAATATTATACAATGTCTTCTAATATTGCTATTATTATTCAGGCGCGGACATCTTCAACAAGATTACCAAATAAAATATTAAAACCTTTTTATAAAAATAAAACTATTTTAAGGATAATGATAAATAAATTAAACCGATGTAATATTCCACTAATCGTAGCAACCACAACAAATATAAAAGATGATATAATTTGTTCTGTGTGCGATAATTTAAATGTAAAGTACTACAGGGGAAGTGAGGAAAACGTATTAGAAAGATTTATAAATACTGCTATTCATTTTGATATAGATATAATAATTAGAGTTTGTTCAGACAATCCATTTCTTGATGAACAACTTATAAATAATCTTGTTGATGATTTTATGAATCTAAAAGAGAAACCGGACTATTATAGTTACACATTAAATGGTTCAAAACCAATTATAAGAGAACATATTGGAACATTTTCTGAACTTGTTACACTTAAAGCTTTACAAAAGGTTAACTTAAATAATAATAAAAAAATATATCAAGAACATGTAACTAACTACATATATGATAATAGTGAGAAATTTAATCTATTACTCATAGAAACACCAACATATATTTCTGAAAATAAGTTAAAGCAGTGTATACGCTTAACAGTTGATACTCAAAAAGATTTTGAATTATTATCTGTTTTATATTCAGCGATTAGAAGTAAACACGGTGAACATTTTAGTTTAAAAAATACAATTAATTATTTAATTAAAAATGAAAACCGATTTATTGACAAAATGAAAAAGCTCATAATAAATAATCCGAAGTAGAAAATTAAAGCGTCCATTTTTACAAAATAATAAATTTTATACATCATAGCTTTACCCAAAACAAGATGTCTATGCCACGATTGCCCTTTATGGAACTTAAAAAAAGATTAATGACGCTTGAACGTCAACATAATGATTTAACAACTATATGTCTTGTACTCGCAAAACAAGTTAAAGATCTTAGAGAACGTCAGAAAAGTAGCAGTACAGATGAACCTGTAAAACAAACTTCGGAATCTTCAAAGAAAAGCGTTGAACAACTTTTCAAAGAAAGACTTCAAAACAGAGGTCAAGACAGATCTACTGATGTTAGAGACCTGCGGGAAGTAAGAGAAATTAGTTTGACTAAGAAAAGTAAAAGAAAACCGAAGAAAAAACCCAGAAAAAAAAAGGTAAAACCAGCACCTGAACCAGAACCTTCTTCTGAAGAAGAAAGTGCCGAGGAAGCTGAATCATCTGAGGAAGAAAGTGAGGCAGAAGTTAGTGAAAGTGAAGAAGAGTCTTCTGGCGAAGATGAATCCAGTGAAGAAGAGTCTTCCGACGAAGAAGTTAAACAACCTGTTAAAAGAACTAGATCTAAAAGAACTCCGGCTAAAAAAACTACAGCAAAGAAAACTCCGGCTAAACGAACTCCTGCGAAGAAAACTCCTGCAAAGAAAACCCCTACCAAACGAGCTCCTGCAAAGAAAACTCCTGCCAAAAGGGTTAGTAATAAAAAAACAAAAGCAGTAGCAAAAACTCCTCCTAATAAAGAAAGTAATATTGCTGTAGAAATTGTAGATTCTATGAGTAAGTAACTCTAAACTATTAAATATAATCCTACTTAAAAAAATCCTACTTAAAAAAATCAGTGATATTTCGCACTTTGTTAATGCGATTATTGTCCCGTATGATTATTTTCTTCAACGGATCTACACCCTTTGTTTCCTTAATCAATTCGAAAATCTGCGATACAGGCTTTCTAATTTGATGGTCCAAATAATATCTATAATCAACAGATATGTTGTTTTCACTAATGTAAGAAGGCGTTTCTGCAAAGTCTCCCTGTAAAGCTTTTTCATTAATATTAGAACATTTGTGAATAAGTTTATGTTTGTTACAATATCCTCCACCACACACTCCGCAACAACTGACCTTTTTTTGTGTCCAACACATTCTACAACGTGGGACACAATCGTCTTTGTGTCTTCTTAGATGTGTGCTACAATATAAATACATACATACTTTACATTTACAAGCATTAACATTAACCTTTTTATTACATGTTCGACATTTAAGTTCTTTTGCATCAATAAATACAAAAGGAATCCTATCATTAGACGACGGTGCATTACCCGGGTCTCTATCAGCTATCTTTTCAGCCAAAACCTTATGAGTAATTGCAGTTGGGTTTTTATAACCTGTTTTCAAGGTTTTACTAACCACTAAATCTTTTAGGTCCACATTTCCCTTTAACAGGTCAGTTGCACTTTCTTGGTATAATTTAACAGCCATTTTAACAGCTGTACTTGTTTCATACTGATTATTGAACATAATGTCCAATACTCCCTTATAAATTGTTTTTAAAATAGGAGCATTATCACGTCTTTTAGTCACAAGACCCATCGACGTAAATTTATATTTATCAGGACTAAATTCATATTTATTACCAGCATAACGCTTTTTTGTAATAATCATAAATGGCCAAAATGTTTTCTCATACTCAAGAACCTGTGGGTCCCTTAACTGAGATGTAATAAAATCAGCCATCTCTTCTCCCAATTTAATAGTAGCTCCCAGTAATTCCTTACCTTTCAACCCCTTTAATTGAGGACATTTACTTAAGTTAATAAAGATACTATCCGTATCTCCATAAATTACGACGGCTCCTGGGTAGTTATCTTGAGCTAAATCTCTAGCTACATAAATTTTTTGCCTACCACCAGCAGTTGTGGAAGCAGCTAAATCCATAAATCGTAAGTCACTAAACTTTGCACCTGTATAACCATATACAGAGTTAGCAGTCACTTTTAAAGCTAATTGTTTACCATTGTAAACAGCTTTTTTAAATGGGTCTGTTGCTTGTGCCATTTGTTTTTTGGCAGCTTTACGCGCAGAGAGAAGATCTTGAAGAAGACTGGGAACAATCCCTTTTCCTTTAAGATTTCCCATCATTTTCTTGTCATGTTCGTCTTTTGGTTTTTCCAAAAGAGGTTCAGCATAAACACAGGTTTTAACACCCACTTTTTTCTTGTTTTGCTTTTCACCCTCATAAATATCAAATTCAATAGGATTATGCCTACAATCTTTTTCACCGTCCATAACCTTTTCATCAACTGTTTCTTGTAAATACGTTTCATATGAAATGTTATGTTCAATAATAGTTGATGGATACAGTGACCCATAGTCCAAAACGGCAATAGGGTCATCGTAGAAACCAGGAATTGGGTCCAGAACAATTGCTCCTTCATATCCAACTTTCTTTCCATCTTTTTTATGTTCAAGTTTTACCAAAGTCGGAAAAGCAGTATTTCTTTTAAGACACTTTTCAGTAATCTTTGAGTATACTTTGATTCCTTGACCTCGTGTAAATAGTAAACTAATCGGTACCAAACATACATTTGACATACCAATACTGTTCACAAATATATCAAGTTTATCAAATAGATTGTTTACTAACAAACAATCCTGAATACAATATTCTGCAATAACCTTAATATCTTCTGAACTACCAGTTTTAAACCTGGCAAAAATTTGGTCAGGTGGTAAGTCATTCTTTCGTAGCCCCAAAATAACTTTGGCAACATTATCTAACTTATAAGAATTTAGAAGATGACTACTTCGAATAACAGGTAACAAATCGATTTGCACTCTTCCGTTCATTAATGGGTAACTCAAAGAGTTATGACCCATCGCACTTGAACTTAAATTCTGCTCTTTCAATTTGCATTCTTTGTTCAATAACCTACCCAGACGAGAAACCTGACTTTCACATCTTAATTTTTTGGCTCGATCGTAAATATATTTCCAATCAAAACCAAATATGTTATAGCCAATTATCACATCTGGATCAAGTGCACAAATATGCTTTGCCCATAAAATTAATAATTCTCTCTCTGTTTTTACACATTCAACAACTACTAATTCATCTGGATGTTTTTTATGTTTAACATCTGGAATATCATTGCTATTTTTTAAAGTAACAATATGTCTTATTCTGCAATGTTTTTCACCATAAATTCTAGTTGTTGTACCAATTTGAATAATTTTATCTTCAATCCTACTGGCTTGAGGAAAACTACCATCCTTGCTTGTACACTCAATATCATAAGATGATACTCTAAAAGGTGCAATCCAGTCTTCATCAACTGGACTAACATCTTCCCAATCAACAGATTTTACAATCTGACAACTAGAGCGAGTTCTTGTTTTTTTAAGGTTTTTACCTTCAATCTTTAAAATTCCAGAAGGCTTAATCTCACTTAAATGAATAAACCTAATAATAGTGTCCATCGTAGATTCATACACATGTAATCTAACACGTATACCACCTATATTTAACTGATTTGTCTCCTGAAATTTTATAACATCTGGAGAAATATCATGTTTTTCCTTTGGAATCAATGCCTTCATCGTGTCCCATCTTGCCCCATCAGTTTTAAAGCTGATTTTCAAGAAAGTATGGTCTTTATAATTATCAAAATAATACAGTTTTTTCATTCGAACTGTCGAATAAGAAAGTTCTCGTTTTCGATACCCAACCATTGATGAAATTCTATTTTCCAACGTTTTAATCTTGCTTTTTCCCCAAGACGGTGGGAGTTTTAATAAAAAATATGGTTTAAAACCTGTTATTTCAAGACATACAGAAATCCCTTCTTTGGTTAAGCCATATGTTCTCAAAACAAGACGTTTTTCTTTATATTTCTTCTTTTTTGGACTTTCATGGCCAAAACCATCATCGTCGTCAAAAGCATCATACCCATAATTATCATCTTCTTCCTCCTCTTCATCTTCATCAACTTCCTGGTCTTCTTTTTCCCAAAAAAGTGACTGGAAAACTAAATCACCATTGTTAAATTTATGCGGACGTTGTCCGCGATATAAACTTGCAATTGTCGCTCTTCTTTCCATTTTTGAGTTTGATGTACCCATACGTCTGTTGTCTTAAGTGATTGAAATAACACCATGTAGTTGTCAATTTTTTATCAGTAATTATAAGAACGTTACTGGTAAAAAGTTTATAAATATAAAAAAAAATAACACCGAATCGAATATAAACAATCCAATAACGGTATGTGTTATACATTTAACACCTGTTTCCAGGACGACAATATTTGCCATTTCTAACAAGATTTTTAACATATGTTTGTCTTTCCCATGCTTCTATGATTTTTCTCAATAGTCCTGAAAATCCTTTATTTGCACCTAAATAGTGACAATAATAAGCAGATAAGCTTTTACCATTAATAAAGAATTTTCCATTACATGAGTTCCAATTTACATGAAATGGATTAGCACATGACCCTCTGTTTGTATTTTGAAATGCTTTCATCATTGCTGTAAAAAGTAACTTTGCTTTTTCCCTAAATTGATATGATTCTGGAGTTGCTGCCAATACATATTTGCATTGCTGAGCATATGTCATATTTTTGATACATGTTGGAATTAAAAATTTATCTAATTCACATGATGAATATTGACCTGGACATCTAACACAATTTGCCATATTTGTTATATAATACTCACAATTTAATTTTTAAGGTTTCATTGGTAATCTCCATGTTACTATCTGCTGCAAAAGATCAACTATTTCTCTATTATTTTTTGATTTATCTTTTATTACTTCTTTAATAATCCCACTGAATAAATATCTTAATAAGAACAATATTAGTAATAAAACTACCATAAAATCAACAATTGCAATAACCAATGCTCCAATATTTAATTTTACACCACTTACAATTACCTTAAAATTAGAAATATCCTTCCTTAAAAACTTGCTTAATATTGGAGATATGAAATCTGATATGAAAGAATTTATAACACTATATGATGCTAAACCTAATGTATATCCTATAGCTGAACCTATAATAGAAAAGGATGCTAAAATAGAAATAGTAGAAAACTCCATTATTATATTAAAAGGGATTATTAAACTTTAATATTTATGATACTGTTTAACTTTAACATTTATGACATTGTTTAACTTTAACATTTATGACATTGTTTAACTTTAACATTTATGACATTGTTTAACTAATTGTCCACATGGATTTTTTGTCTTTTTACAGCAACACTGTTTACCATCCTGTATCATTTGTCTACATACTTTAGCTCTTTGTACACTTTCTCCAACCTTTCTTAATATAAATGCAAATCCTGTGTTACTACATGCTACAAAATCATAATAATTACATAATGCTAACTGTGATATAATAAGAGGTGGATTTGAAACAGCCCATTCTACTTTAGTTGCACAATAACATTTTCTTTCTGCTGTATATTTTTTAGCTAATCCCATTTTTTGCCGAAAAGTTAAAACTTGTTGTTTAAAACACTTTGATTTCTTTGTACATGCCCCAATAAAAGCACATATTTGTGCATTATTCATACCTTGTAAAAATGTTGGTACTAATAATAAATTTAACTCCGATGAGCATATATTTTTTTGACAACCTTTATTAGACATTTGTTCTCGTATATCTATTACCTCAGCATAAAAATTTCAGCAAGTTAAACTTTAAATTATATTAATTCCTTGGGAACTGGAAATGGACGCTTTTTCATTGGAAATCCTACATGTAAGTTCCTACGCCTCCGATGCCATGCAAGATAATTTTGACGATATTTAACTCTTAATGTAGAGCCATTTCTTGATTTACCAGAAGCCGTTAAAGAATTTGGCCGAAATAATGCTAAATACATAACTCTCTTAATAACACTTGTTGCAGTGGTACCATAAACTGCTTTAATTCTGTCTCTGTACTCCGAATCTGCTCCAAATCTTACAGAATCATAATATCCTATCTTATTTATTATAGCTCTTTTAAACATTATTGTACTTTCTCCAACATCTTTAACTAACACCTTTTTGGTTTTATAATGCTGTCTCTCGTATTGACAATAACAAGCAACAATTTTTTTGTTTCTTTCTAATAAAGCCGCTTGTCTCGCGATTTTATCTGGGGTAAATTGGTCATCTGCACCAATAATAGTAATATACTTTCCAGTTGAATTAATAATCCCAATATTTATAGAAATGTATGTACCAACATTTCGTGGATTATGTAACACTTTTATTTTATCGGGGTATTTTTCCATTAAGCTATCTGCTATTTTCTTTGTGTTATCGGTGCTACAGTCATTAACCAAAAGAATTTCAATGTTACTATAACTTTGATTAACAAGAGATAGTGCACAATTTGTAATATAAAGTTCTACATTATACATTGGAACAATTATTGTTACTTTTGGAATATTACTAGCTTTAGCAGGTTTAGTTGAAACTTCATTTTGTTTTACTGAATCAACAACAGATAAGTTATTTTTTTCGATATTTTTTTCAATATTCTTTTTCAATTTATTATTTTCAGATCTTCTTGTGTGATATGTCGAAAAAATGTTTGGCGGACTTAAAGTCTTAGACTTTTCTTTTAGTTGCTTTTCCACTTTTAATTCAATTTGCCGTTGCTTTTCCAATTCTAATTCAATTTGCCGTTGCTTTTCCAATTCTAATTCAATTTGTTGTTTCCTTTCTAATTCGAATTCAATGTGCCGTTGCTTTTCTAATTCAATTTGTCGTTTCCTTTCCAATTCGAGTTTTCTCTGCTTTTCTAATTCAAGCTCAAGTTTCTTCTCAAACTCGATTCGTTTCTGTCTTTCATTTTCCAATTGTTTCTCCCTTTCTAATTCAAGTTGCCGTTGTTTTTCAATTCTAAGTTGTCTTTGTTTTTCAAGTCTAAGCTGTCTTTGTTGTTCAAGTCTAATTCTCCTTTGATTTTCTATCTCTAATCGTTTTTGGGTTTCTAGTTCAATTTGTTTTTGGTTTTCTAATTCAATCTGTCTTAATTTCTCTAATTCAGCCTGTCTTTGTTTCTTCAGTTCAAGTTGCTTTTGTTTTTCTAGTTCAATTTGTCTTTGTTTTTCTAGTTCAAATTGCCTTTGTTTTTCCAATTCGATTTGTCTTTGTTTTTCTAGTTCAATTTGTCTTTGTTTTTCTAATTCAATTTGTCTTTGTCGTTGCTTTTCTAATTCAATTTGTTTTTGTCGTTGCTTTTCTAATTCAATTTGTTTTTGTCGTTGCTTTTCCAATTCGATTTGTTTCTGCTTTTCTAATTCAATTTGTCTTTGTTTTTCTAGTTCAATTTGTCTTTGTTTTTCTAGTTCAATTTGTCTTTGTCTTTGTCTTTCTAATTCAAGTTCTAGCTGTTTTTGTCTTTCTAATTCAAGTTCTAGCTGTTTTTTCCTTTCTATAGCAAGTCTTTCCTGTTTTTGTTTTAATTCTTTCTGGGTACGTTCTACTTCTTGACATGCTTTTTTGTATTCTTCTTCTGATAATGTAACAATTTGCTCATTTGATTTGTTTTTACTCTTCTTACTCTTTTTGTCTTGTATTTTAAACAATGTATCAACAAGTTTTGAATATTTCTTTTTATTAATGTCAGAATAAAATACAACAGAACTACTCATTTTGAATGATTTAACATTATTTTTTAACAAACTGTTATTATTAACATTATTCTGCTTGAATCCCGATTTTAATATCTTTTTTTCGGAAGACACACTAGGTGAAGATACAGATGTTAACACATGTGATTGCATAACAGGTTGTTTTACAATAGAAATGTCTGTAATAGGAATAATTTCATTAGTATTATTAGTTTTATTAGTTTTAACAGGAATGGTTTTAACAGGAATGGTTTTAACAGGAATAGTTTGCTGTTGTACTACAGATGGTTTTGGCTTGTTATTTTTTAAATATTTTTCATACTGAGGATGAATTATAAAAGATTTAGCATTATCAGTTGGTGTATATTTAAAAGATGATACCTTTGGTGCTATTTTAAAGTCATTTGTATTCTCCTTGGAATAACTACGTTTTTTCATATCTGTAGTAAGAGTTACTTACGATAAATATAATATATTTTTTTAAATACCGCAAAAGACGTCCGTTAATTTTAATATAATATATTTGGACGAATTGCGTTTTTACTGTATGGGTATAATCCGTAATTTATTATACTTATTATACTTATTATACTATGAATTATACAATCGGAATATGTGGAATTGGTGTTGTTGGATCGGCCGTTCTAAATTGCCTAGAAAAGAAGAATATAACACTGAAGAAATACGATAAGTATAAAAATGGAGGAATTGGAAAGATAAATGATTTGTTAGATACAAATATTATTTTTCTTTGCCTTCCTACTTTGTATTCAGAAGATAAAAAGGAATATGACAAAAGTTCATTAAATGAAGTCTGTAACTTTTTGTCAAAGTCGTTATATAATGGTATAGTTGTTGTAAAAAGTACAATAGAGCCAGGTACTTCAAGAGATTTACAAAAGACTTTTAAACTAAACATTTTACATAATCCAGAATTTCTTACTGCAAAAACAGCAGAACAAGATTTTGAAAACCAACAACATATTGTGATTGGTGGCCTACATATTAATGACAAAAATATTACTTATTTAAAAAACTTTTACAGACAGTATTGGAAAAATGCAACAATTAGCGTTTCATTATATGAAGAATCAGAACTAATGAAGATAGGGGTAAATTGTTTTTATGCTACTAAAATACAATTTTTTAATGAAATATATGCTCTTACTAATACATATAAAAATGCTGATTATAAGAATGTTGTAGCAATGATGTTAAAAAATGATTGGATATCTCCAAACCATGTTAAAGTTCCAGGAACTGATGGAAAGTTATCTTACGGTGGTATGTGTTTCCCAAAGGATACAAATGCATTATATCAATTAATGCTTAAACGGGAAACCCCGTGTGATGTTTTGGGTTCTGTTATAACAGAAAGAAATGAAATGAGGGATTGAGATTAAAATCAAGAATAATTATATAATACAATGCCTTCTAAATGCCCTAAAGGAAAAATAAGAAGAAAAGCTTATGTTACAAAAAGAGGAACTAAAGTAAAATCAACATGTACTGTGAACAAAGGACTTCCTGGAAAAACTCCCAAAAATAGAAAAGTTCTTCCCAAATTAAAAAAAGGAGAATTAACGGAATATGGTTATCATCTCAAAAATAGTGCTGAAAAAAGAGAAAAATCTCTTCGCAAGGCAATGAAAAATGAAGGAAACTTAGAAGTTCTTCGTCGTGTCGTAGTTTTGCGAACATATATGAAAAATGAACCCGCAAAGTTTAAAAAATTAAACAAGGATGTTGAATATATTCAAAAGATTCGAGCTCAAAATAAATTAAAAGGAGGGGGTAAGCGCAAAACTAAAACCGCTAAACGTAAAACGACTAAACGTAAAACGACTGGGCGTAAAAAAACTAAAACTGTAAAAAGAAAATCTGCTTTAAAAAGAAAACGAACTTTTAAAACCAAAAGAAAAGTTAAAAAAGTTCGTTTTAGACTTTAATTTAATAAAAGTTATAATGTAAATGTCAGGAAAAACCCTTCCAAAAATTTTCGTAACATCTGTTACAAACAAAGGTTATAAATACCTACCAAATATAATTAATAATTTTATCAGACAGTCTTATCCACATAAGAAGTTAATGATTATTTTTAATAGCAATAACGTTAAAAAAGTAGAAGTACTCGATCAATTATATTCAAATGGAATTACTGAAAGTGAATGTGATATCGAAATTTTTCCAGATAAATCATTGGGTCATTGTTTAAATCATTCAGTTAAAAAAATCCCAAATGATTATAATATCTGGTCAAAAATGGACGACGATGATTATTATGGAGAAAATTATTTAATGACCAATCTTGAAGCAATGTTACGTTCAAAAGCTGATATTGTTGGTAGACGAGATATGTATGTATACGTTCCAGAATGGCGTAAATTATATTTTAGAAAAAATGGGGGAAATAATATTTTAGTGCCATGGGTACAAGGAGCATCTTTATTTGTTAAAAAGGATGTTTTTAACAAAGTTATGTTTCCTGATAAAAATAAAGGTGAAGATACACATTTTGGACATTCTGCCAGAAATAATGGATTTAAAACATTTGCAGCGCCAATTAATGATTTTATAGTTGTGCGAAGACTTAATAATCGTCATCACACATGGATTATTGATTTAAACAAATACCTTAAAAATAGCAAGATTATAAACGTAAAATTATTCAAAGGTCGAGACAATCACATTTTTTAACTTATAACAATACCCAATTAATACTACTTGGTAAAATAGTATTTAAAACAAGTGGCAAACCACCATCAACTGGTCCAACCTTTGTCCAGCCATCAAATGGAGGTACAACTGGATTTGTACTGTCGCTTACAAATAAAACAACACCACCATTTTTAATTTCCCATCGTGTAAGAGGAGCATTGTATTCTAATAAAATCTTAGTATCCAATACTTTTGTAAATGCAGGGGGGTTATTAGGAACAACACATGTTAAACAATATGCTCCATCAACAACGGGTGCTGTAGAATCTGTTCTCACAACAATGTGATGGTCAGATAAACCCTGGCCAACTTCGGTGAAACCATCGAACAATGACCACCCACCACCATTACTACTGGAGTAGGACATGTTGTGTCGTGGGTTAATAAGATTGTAATAATCCAGGGCGGTTACCTGAGGAGGATCTCCTGGGGTTTGGCAAATCTTTTGCCATCCACAGCAAGGCACGCATGCATTACAAGATCCAGAACCAGATGGTCTTACACTTGGGCTTTTGTAAATTTGCGAAGCATGATTTCCATCTACTTGTGTTGATGCATCCATAATAATCCAACATGCTAAAGCAGTTTTTTGTTCAAGAACATAACGAATCATTAAATTAGGATCTCTTACGTTTACAAATCTGCTGTTAGCAGCATCCTTGTAATAACATCCATTTGCAGCATCAAATCCACTGCAATTAACAAGAATTAGATTAGAGGTATTATCATCAAATGGAATACAAGGCTGTAACGATAATTTATCAGGATTACAAGGAGGACAACTCTTAGAACATGTTACAGAAGAAATATATGCCTTCCATCCTGTAAGGGGCACTTCTTCTGGAGATCCTTGCTCTTCTTGTTCATAAAAGATATTGTTCACTTGAACCCCATTCTTTACAACCTGTTTGATATACCATTTTCCCTTTGGTGCATAGAAGAAAATTATATATTTATTTCCTCCACCAACTCTCTCGTATAAAACTTTATTTAACGAATGAACAACACGACAATAATATCCTGTTAGTTCTTGCTTGCATTCATCAATAAGATTAATTCCATTCTTAGCAAAAATGGACATAAAATCTCCAATGCACGTTAAAGTATAAAAACCATCATATTCACCAGAACCAGCGACCAACATATTTGCAGTTCCTTCAACTTCCAAAGTATTACCAGATGCTTCACATGGAACACCTGGAATAAGAGCAGGAATAATCGGACATAAATCAACTGAAAATTGCCACACGCCATCTTCTATTTTTACTTTATCTACAGTTGTTAAATTGTTCATTTCAATCCCTTGAACTTTAATTATATAGGTATTCTTTTCTGGAATTTTGTCTGGACAAACTTCTTTTACAACGAAAGACAAAATTGCATTTACAGAAATCTTTACCTGTGAAATAACAATTCTAAAGTTATTAGGGTCAATAGATGTCATAATTCTAATATATATTATAATGATAAAAATAATTCAATTAAAAGAATCACATAAAATCAAATCAACTATTTTGTCAGAAGAATTACCGTCTCCCATTTCTTTTACTAACTCTTGAAGGTTATCTTTTCTTTTTCCATATTTTTTAGATACATCCTCCATGAATTTAATACTAAAAGTATCAGATTCCGGTTGAATAATACTATTATATCCTTTTGTAACAGTCACTGGTCTTTCTGTATTTTCTCTTAGAGTAACACAAGGTACTCCAAGATAAGCTGATTCTTCTTGAAGACCTCCTGAATCTGTTAGCAGTATTCCACAGTTATAAACCAAGTTTAACATATGAAAGTAACCTTGTGATTTTATAATAGTGATACCATCTGTATTTATATTAAAATCTTTTAACTTATTAACCGTTCGGGGGTGTGTTATAAATAATATTTTATGTTCCGACCCAAGTTCAATTAATAGTTTCTTAACATTTAATATAATTTTTTCCAATAATTTTTTATTTTCAACATTTTCTTGACGATGCAACGTAAAGACTACATATTTTAATCGTTCTACTTTAAAATTTAAATAATGATTAGAATATTTAATCTTAGATATATATTTATTAAGCGTATCAATCATCGTATTACCACAGTGATACACACCTTGATTAATACCTTCTCTTGATAAGTTATCTTTTGCAGAAAACTCTGTCGTAAATAATAAATCAGACATTTTATCAACAAGAACTCTATTACGTTCTTCTGGCATTTTCATGTTATATGAACGTAATCCTGACTCAATATGTATCAAAAATAAATTATTCATTACAGCTGCTAATCCTGCTGCTAAAGTAGAATTTACATCTCCAAATACAATAACCTTATCTATTTTTTCCTTTATAAATAATTCAGACAAGTTTCGAATAATCCATGATATTCCAACAACAACAGAATTTTTTGGATAAGCCTCCTTTGAATACTTATCTAAATATATGATACTATTTCTATTTAGTTTAAGTTCGTCTATAAAAACTTGTGACAAACTGTGTGAATAATGTTGACCAGTGTGAATAAAAAATAATTGTTCTAATGGTAGTCTACTACATAAAGAGTTCCAAATAGGAACAGCTTTCATAAAATTAGGCCTTGCTCCAACAACAACAGCTATTTTAACCATTATTTAATAAATATAAAGTTATACTTATCTGAAGAATATATCTTTAAGTCTTCCTTAGGAGCATTTGGATCCCCAAGAATGGTTCTT
>Ga0180432_10006166_pt1 | contig 15671 bp, 15 predicted proteins | sample SS_ome_10_FD_132414 | JGI IMG/M metagenome (GOLD analysis project Ga0180432, IMG submission 132414) | Hypersaline lake sediment archaeal communities from the Salton Sea, California, USA - SS_1_MS_2 metaG | ecosystem: Environmental > Aquatic > Non-marine Saline and Alkaline > Hypersaline >... | reverse complement strand
CTTTTTCTATTCTGCTATCACCGGACTTGGAAAAGCGAAGAGGTATAGACTTTCCTTTGACTCCCCATCTGTTATATACTGTAAAAGACTCTCTCAAGCCAATGTGCTTTGCAAACGCTCTTATTTCCTTCATCACAAAAGACAGTTTCCCGAGATTTATATTACATGCCTTTTCCAAATATGGAATTCGGCCGAATCTCCACTCTTTGTGATCCTTATCTGTAAGAACAGCCATCCTGATCAACACATCTACAGGTGCTACATAATTCTTTTCTTTTATCAGATCAAACACAGCAGAGTGGACCTTTTTTTCTAATTGTTCTCTATTCAATTTCATCTATCCTTTCAAACTTCTTTTTTAATTTTGCGAAATAGGATATAATAGAAAAAAACAAAAGGTGGTCATATCTATGTCAAAACATATCATGAAGTTTACTGATATATCGGAAGAGGTTATTGAGCAGCTTGGCCGGGGCGCATTTTTGACTGTCAAAAACGGTGATAAGATCAATACCATGACTATCGGTTGGGGCCAGCTGGGCATCATGTGGGGGCTTCCGGTTTTTGTAGTTCCGGTCAGATTTTCGCGTCACACACACAGCATGCTTCAAAACACAGACCAGTTCACGGTATCCGTGCCTCGAAGATCCACAATGACAAAAGAGCTTGCTTTCTGCGGGAGCAGATCCGGAAGGGATACGGACAAGATAAAAGTTCTCGGACTCACTCTTGAAAACGCTGAAAACATCGATACCCCTGTCATAGGAAACTGCAGATATCATTTTGAGTGCAGGATACTGGCAAGGGTACCCTTATCTGAGAGCGATTTTTCCAGTGAACATAAAGAAAGGTTTTACAAGGGCGATGATTACCATGAATTGTTTTATGGTGAGATTATCACATGCTATATGAGCAGCTAGGCCGAGAATTCCATCAATAAGGAATCAAGTTCCTCTCCTGCCTTTTCGACAAGCTCTTTTGCTGTGCTATCAGTCTCTGCCCTGCCGTAAATATATACCTTTAATTTCGGTTCTGTGCCCGATGGTCTGACTGCAAACCAAAGTTCATCCTCAGCTTCAAATTTGAGTACATCAGAGCATGGGATATCCACCTTTTTTTTGTCTCTGGTTGAAAATTCAAATCTGTATCCTTTTTCATAGTCAGTAACTGCGATCACTTTTTTATTTGCCAGTTCCTCTATTCCCCTTTCCCTTAGAAGACTCATGATCTTTTTGATCTTCTCGGTACCTTCCCGCCCTTTTAATGTTATAGAAAAATTATTGTCGTCATAGTACCCGTATCTTTTATATAAGGCCATAAGCACATCATATAGAGTCTGGCCCTTCTTCATGTAAAATGCAGCTGCTTCGCTGATCAGCATAACTGAAGTCACACCGTCCTTGTCCCTCACAAAGGTACCCGCATTATAGCCTATACTTTCTTCATATCCAAAAAGAAACCTGTATCCTTCCTTCTCCTCTTTCTCTATCGCCACACTGGAGATATTCTTAAAGCCGGTCAGTGTTTCAAATGTGCTGACTCCATAGTCGGCGGCGATCACCTTGCCCATATCTCCGGTAACTATGGTCTTTACTACCATGGCTTTATCAGGCATCATTTTCTTTTCCACAAGTGCATCCATCATATATTTTATGAGGATCGCCCCGGTCTGGTTGCCATTTAGAAAAACATATCCTGCTCCATCATTTACCATGATCGCTGTCCTGTCACAGTCGGGATCATTGGCTATCAGCAGGGATGCATTTTTTTCTTTTCCCAGGTCCATGGCAAGCTCAAAAGCCCGTGCATCTTCAGGATTTGGAAAAGGCGCATATGTGAAGTCAGGATCTGGCACCGACTGCTTTTCCACCACAGTCATGTTCTTAAAACCCCTCTCTTTCAAAACTCTTCGCACCGGTATCGTGCCTGTTCCATGAAGAGAGGTATATATGATGGAAATATCCTTATCTATATCATCATTCAGTGACAAGGACTTAACATTATCTATATATTCATCGTCGATGGCCGGATCAGGAGAGACCAGCAGACCTTTTCCCCTTGCCAGTGCTTCATCCATTTTTTCGATCTCTGAAAAGCTATCTATTTTTTTTGCCAAAGCTTCGATCTTCTCTGCAAAATCCGGGAGTATCTGCGCCCCGTCATCCCAATAAGCTTTATACCCGTTGTATTCTTTAGGATTGTGGCTGGCTGTGACCATTATGCCCGCTTTGGCATTTGTCTGCCTCACGGCAAAAGAAAGCTGGGGAGTTGCCCGTATATCATCAAAATAATATACTTTTATCCCCATGGCACAAAAGATCAATGCAGAATGAAGCGCAAATTCCCGTGATTTGTGCCTCACATCATATGCGATCACGATCCCCTGTTTTTTTGCTTCTTCACCAAAAGAAGCTACTATCTTTCCAAGAGCATATGAGACTTTACCGATAACATATTCATTCATCCGGTTTGTTCCAACCCCTAAAACACCTCTTATGCCTCCGGTGCCGAACTCAAGGTCCTTGTAAAAGGCATCGGAAATCTCTTCTTTTGTCATTGACCTCATTATATCCTTTGTTTTCTCATCGATCCCATCATCTCTGAGCCATCGATCATATCTTTGCATAGCATCCATATCATTACCCTCTTAACTTTTTATATAGCTTTTCCCCGTTTCCGGTCCTCATATAAAGGGGGCTTTTATCCTCTGAATATATATCAAGCTGCTCCTCATAAACAGGCCTTTCTCCCCTGTAGATTATTCCTAAAGGGATCTTGTCACCACTGGTGGCGGTTTCAAAAGCCACACTTCTGTTTTCAGGATCATGATCTTTATCTACATAATATGTGTTTTCCTTGAACCAGTTGTTCGTATTCACTTTATTGAAGGAAACACAGGTATGGAGCATATCTATAAGTGAATATCCTTTATGCTTTATAGCCTCCTTCAATATCCCGACCGACTTTTCACGATCAAGAGCAAATGCCCTTGCAGCAAAGGAAGCATTTAAGGCTATTGCAGCTGCTATGGCATCAAAGGGTTCGGCGATCGTCCCGTTCACCTGTACAGGCGTCACAAACCCGCTTCTGCTGGTTGGCGATGCCTGTCCCTTTGTCAGTCCGTAGACCATATTGTTGTGCACGATATGGACGATGTCAGGGTTTCTGCGAATATTATGTATGAAATGATTGCCGCCTTCACCGTACATATCTCCATCTCCGCCTTCTGCAATGACCACCAGCTCAGGATTTGAAGCCTTTATGGCAAAAGCTGCCGGTATGGCTCTTCCATGAAGTCCGTTGAAATAGCTGTACCCAAGATACTGGGGCATTTTTGCGGCTTGTCCGATCCCTGAAACAAAAACCACTTTGTTTTTTTCAAGACCCAGTTCCTCTATAGCTGTCTGGATGATATTTCTTATGCTGAAATTTCCGCATCCGGGACACCACGCCAGATCTATGCCGTCAACTATCATGATATCGCCTCCTTTAACCTGTCAAGGATCTCTTCCCTGGAAAAAGGGTCTCCGTCATACTTTAGGATCCTTTGATCTATAGTTATATGAAATCTGCTCTCAAGAAGGTCGGCAAACTGACCTCCGAAATTGTTCTCAATAATGACAGTTCGTTTTGCTTTTTCAAAGTACTGCTTCACCTTGTCATTCAGAGGATGCAGCTGGGAGAAATGAAGGAAAGCACAATCGAGTTTCTCACATTCTTCTTTAAGATCAAGAGCTATCCCCAAATTGGAGCCATAACAAACAACGATGGTATCATACTCCTGTTCCCCTATAAGAGCAGGCATCATTGCCTCAGCCTTCAGCGCCTCGCCCCTTTTGTTTCTCTTTTCGACCATCTGCTTTCTTATATCCCGATCTTCGGTTATCCTTCCCTCTTCATCATGCTCATCACTATCCACACAGACAGTACCATTCCCATATCCCGGAATGCCTCTTGGGGAGATGCCGTCTTCAGTGATCCGGTACCTTTTATAGCCTTCTTCAGTCTTTATAGTATGCCTGAGAGCTTCAGGCAAGGCTATGCTCTGTTTAGGGACAGGTTTTACCGAATCAAGTAAAAACTGATCTGTAAGGATAATAACAGGTATCTGGTATCTGTCAGCTGTATCAAAAGCCTTCATGGTAATCCCGATCGCCTGCAGCTGATCTCCCGGAGCATAGATCACTCTCTGGAATTCTCCGTGACCTGCATATAGCGCCAGGTTCAGATCCCCCTGCTCTGTACGGGTGGGAAGACCTGTCGCAGGGCCTGGCCTTTGACCTATATGTACCACAACAGGTATCTCAGCGCCTCCTGCAAGGCTTATGCCTTCACTCATCAGGGCAAATCCTCCTCCCGAAGTGGTAACCATGGCTCTGGCGCCTGCATATGAAGCTCCAAGAGCCATATTTATAGCAGCTATCTCATCCTCGGCCTGTTCCAGTAGTATGCTGTATTCTCCCGATAGTTCAGCAAGGTTCGTAAGTACCGCGGTAGAAGGAGACATGGGGTATGACGCAATAAAATCACAGCCTCCGAATATTGCCCCATAGGCAACGGCACGGCTTACATCAACAGTAAGGAAGTCTTCCTTGTTTGCTTTGAATTTTTTTCTTTCACCTTTATACAGTTCATATCCTTCATTAAATGAACTTACATTGCCTTCTATTGTATCAGGCTTGTCGCTGTATGTGCTTTTTATTATTTCCACTCCCTGCTCACCGGGAGCGCCAATACAGGAACAAAGATATCCAAAAAGGACACTGTTGGCATATTTGACATTACCGTTTTTTTTGGCGATCTCTATAAAATCCTTGTTTTCGACAAAAAGAGTGTCTTCATCGATACGGTGGTTGTATCTCTCTCTTACTCCCCCGGTCAGCGCCACCATAAGATCTGTCCGGGCACTGAATGAATTCACCGGTTTATCGGATATTAGGATCTGGGTGGTATTTATCCCTCCTCTTACCCGGGACATATACTCCCTTGAAATAAAAAAGAAATACTTCTGCTTTTTCAGTATCTCCACCATCATGAGCTCTGCTGTTTTTATCCCTTGTCCTGCTTCTCCTGCAAGAACCACAGATAATTCTTCTTTCATGCCTCTGCCCTTCTCTTTCTGATGGCTTCCTCGACCATCATATCCTTCACCTTCATCAGCCTGCTGATATTCGCCCTTTCATTCTCTTCTAGTTTCATAGTTATGTATTTGATCGTCTCCTCAAGTCTCGGGATCAAAACATACTCCAGAGCATTTACTCTTCTTCTGGTTTTTTCGATCTCATCAGCCATAAGCTGTACTGCCTTTTCCAGTTGGGCCAATAGAAGCAGCTTCTCTGAGACATATGAATACTTTTCTATCGCGCCGTCCAGTTCCCCTGAGGTTGTCGCGAATCCATACGGGAATATGGATCCTGAATCCTTGACATCGTCTATTATCTTAAAAACAGGTATCTCGACGCTCATATGGTTTTCATAGGAAACTTCTATACGGGGTTTTTTCTTCGGGAACATCAATGCTTCTTCTGTGATCTCGCTTCTCATCAGTGCATTGGCATTCATGAACTCAAGTCGTGCGATCTGGAGAAGCTCCTCTACTTCGTCCCTCAATTCCTTGTTCCTTTTGATCATTTCTATAAACTGCTTCATCAGCTCATCCCGTTTGTCTTTAAGAAGCTTATGGCCTCTCCGGGCAGTCTTGATCCTTTTTTTTAAACGTGTCAACTCCATCCTGGTGGGATTGACTATCATCTTTTCCATTTAATCCGCCTTGTTTTCATAATATTTGTCAAGAAATCCATCCTTGATCCTTTTTAATTCGCTCCTGGGCATTATTCGAAGCAGCTTCCAACCCAGATCAAGCGTTTCTTCGATGGTCCTGTTTGTATCGAACCCTTGTGAAACATAATTTTTTTCAAATTCATCGGCAAACTTTGCATAAAGCTTGTCGAGATCGGATAGAGCTGCTTCCCCCAATATCACCGCCAGTTCCTTTGCTTCTTTCCCCCTGGCATAGCATGCAAAAAGCTGGTTCATCGTGTCTGCATGATCACCTCTTGTTTTCCCTTCTCCTATGCCCTTGTCCTTCAGTCTCGATAATGACGGAAGCACGTCTATGGGGGGTGTCATACCTTTTTTGTGCAGCTCTCTGCTCAATATGATCTGTCCCTCGGTTATATATCCTGTGAGATCCGGTATCGGATGGGTCTTGTCATCCTCAGGCATGGAGAGTATCGGTATCAGAGTGATCGATCCTTTGAGTCCGATCTTTCTTCCTGCTCTTTCATACAGAGTCGCCAGGTCTGTATAAAGATATCCGGGGTATCCTCTTCTCCCGGGAACTTCCTTTCTTGCAGCAGAGACCTCTCTTAGTGCTTCGGCGTAGTTTGTGATATCCGTAAGGATGACGAGCACATGCATCTCTTTTTCATATGCCAGGTACTCAGCGGCAGTAAGCGCCATCCTTGGCGTAGATATCCTCTCTACAGCCGGATCGTTGGCCAGATTCATAAAAAGAACAGCCCTGTCTATCGAACCTGTCCTGCGAAAGTCAGAGATAAAGAAGTCAGCTTCCTCAAAAGTTATACCCATTGCGGCGAAAACCACTGCAAACTTTTCATCGCTGCTCATAACCTTTGCCTGCCTGGCTATCTGCGCAGCCAGATTGGCATGGGGGAGACCTGAACCTGAGAATATGGGCAGCTTTTGTCCCCTTACCAGTGTATTCAGTCCATCGATCGCTGACACACCGGTCTGTATGAATTCTGAAGGATAATCTCTGGCTGCAGGATTTATAGGTGTTCCATTTATATCTATCCTCGCATCGGGTATTATCGCAGGTCCCTCATCTACAGGATTTCCCATGCCGTCAAAGACTCTTCCCAGCATATCCTCGGACACCGGAAGTTCGATGGCTTTGCCAAGGAACTTCACTCTGCTCCTGGAAATATTTATTCCCGCAGAATTCTCAAAAAGCTGCACAAGCGCTTTATCTCCTTCGACTTCAAGCACCTTGAACCTTCTGATCTCTCCATTCTCAAGATGTATCTCTCCCAGCTCCCCGTACTTGATACCCTCGACCTGTTCGACCAGCATCAGCGGTCCGGCGACCTCTGTTATCGTCTTGTATTCTCTCAGCATCAGTCTTCCTCCTTATCGGTCAATGCCGCCAACTGCTCTTCAAGCTCCGATTCGATCCTGTCAAACTCGTCGGACATAGAGTCTTCTTCTATGTATTTCGCCCGCCCGATCCTTTCCCTTACAGGCATATCGAAGATCCTTTGTATATTCACACCTGAATCCAGTGACTTCTGTGCTTTTTCATGAAACTCCATGATCAGTTTGAGGAGTCTGTACTGCTTGCTTAAGGATGTATATGTATCGACATCATGAAATGCATTCTGGTGAAGAAAATCCTCTCTTATAGACTTTGCAGATTCAAGTATCATCCTGTCCGAGGGTGAGAGTGCATCGACCCCCACAAGTCTTACGATCTCCTCAAGCTCTGCTTCGATCTGAAGTATCCTCATCGCACCGATCCTCAGTTCGGCCCAGTCCCTGGCAGTATTGCGATTATTCCATTCGTCCAGTCTGTCCTGATAGAGCGAATAACTCTGAAGCCAGCTTATTGCCGGAAAATGGCGTCTGTATGCAAGAGAAGCATCAAGCCCCCAGAACACCTTCACTATACGAAGTGTTGCCTGGGTCACCGGCTCTGACAAGTCTCCTCCCGGAGGTGAAACGGCCCCTATGGCTGTAAGGGTGCCTTCTCTTGGTTCTGTTGAATTACTGAGGACCCTGCCCGCTCTCTCATAGAACTGCGCAAGTCTGGATCCAAGATAAGCTGGATACCCTTCTTCTCCAGGCATCTCTTCCAGCCTTCCTGACATTTCTCTCAGAGCCTCTGCCCAGCGGGAGGTGGAATCTGCCATCAAAGCTATACTGTAACCCATATCCCGGAAATATTCAGCAATCGTTATCCCGGTATATATCGAAGCTTCTCTTGCTGCCACCGGCATGTCCGATGTGTTGGCTATGAGGACCGTCCTCTTCATCAGTGAATATCCGGATCTGGGATCTTTAAGCTCCGGGAATTCAAGCAGAACATCGGTCATTTCGTTTCCCCTCTCACCGCATCCTATGTAGACCACGATATCTACATCAGACCATTTGGCAAGCTGATGCTGAACGACCGTCTTGCCGCTCCCGAAGGGTCCGGGTATGGCGGCAACTCCTCCTTTTGCCAGCGGAAAAAAGGTATCAATGACTCTTTGCCCTGTTATAAAGGGATTTTCCGGCGTGAGTTTTTGCTTGTACGGCCTTCCTTTACGAACAGGCCATTTCTGGAGCATATTGAGTTCGATGATCTCGTCCCGGGATGTTTGGAGCCTGCAAACAGTTTCTTCAACGGTATAATCCCCTTCTTCAACGGAAATCACTTCTCCCTGTATGCCATAGGGTACCATGACCCTGTGCTCTACGATCTCTGTTTCCTGAACAGTTCCGATTATATCACCGTATTTTACGGTATCACCGGCTTCCACAGTAGGTTTGAAGCTCCATTTTTTCGAACGGCTTATTGGATCGACGCTGATACCCTTTGTTATGTTAAGTCCTGCTATCTTCACCATCTCATTCAGAGGCCTTTGTATGCCGTCAAATATATTACCTATCAGCCCCGGTCCCAGCTCAACACTAAGCGGCGCCCCGGTCGATGTGACAGGTTCACCGGGCCCCAGTCCTGTAGTTTCCTCATAGACCTGTATGGAAGCCTCGTCACCTCTCATTTCGATTATCTCACCTATAAGTTTCTTATCCGAGACCCCCACCACATCGAACATATCCGCCTCAGTCATTCCTCCGGCAACTACCAGGGGTCCTGAGACCTTTATTATCGAACCTTTATCCATTATGTATAAACCTCCGTACTATTATTCATCTTTAAAGAGTATATCGGCACCTACCGCCCTTTCCATTGCATCTCTGATGATACTCATACCAAGACCATTTGTTCCTGAACAACCGGGAACCGGAACAACTGCCGGCAGCTTTTTCTCCCTGTATCTGTCGATGGAGCTCTTTATCTGTTCAGCATATTCCTCGACTATGAATATTACGGCATACTCGTCGGCAACCCGCTCAAAAACCCTTTCAGCTTCAAATCCATCCTCGACGGTAAATATGGAATATCCCAGTGCTTTGAATCCCAATACACTGTCTTTGTCTCCTATGATACAAATATCATGCATATGTTTTTCTAAGCCTTTCCTTTATAATATCTTCATCAAGACCATTGGCGATCCCGGATAAAATGATCCGGATATTCTTTATCTCCATCTCTTTTGCAATAAGGTGGGAAATCACCGGTTCGATACCGAAAGCACTGTATCTGCAAGGCTTTATATAATCTATAACAAGATCGTCGATAGTTTTTTCAAATTCTGAAAAAGCAGCTTCACCGCTAAGGCAGCCCAGACCTGTCAAAACAATGTTCTCGATATCGGAATATCTGGTTGCCCCTATGAGTTCATCATCATGTCCTTCCATGCTTTTTTCATAAACCACGGGTCCTATCCTTCCTGCGGGAATTATCACTTTCCTTAAAAAACCGGTCCCCAAAGAAGCTTTCCTGACCCTTATATATGACCTAATATTTGTAAGGTCGATGATCAGTGTCAAATATCCTGAAATAAACCTATTCCCGAGCAATGCGGCATTTTGTCCCGCTTCTTCAAAATATGCACGGTCATATATAACATCCATGAGTTGTGGATCTCCAGTCTTGCTCATGGTCTCCAGAGCATTTTCAGCAGCCTTTTTCATGATCGGGGACATTTTGTCAAGAGCTCTGTCTTTAAACAGTTCAGTCAGCTCTTCACTGCTAAATCCTCCGCCCTCTGTAAGAAGGTCGGGATGTTCGACCCCAAGAGCCTCTGCTTTTGAGAGGACCTTCAGATTATGGTAATCTTCCTTTGACAGCAGTATCCTCAGATATCCATGTTCTTCTATCAGTCCCTTTAACAGATCGATGGTTTTTATCATCCCGGTCTTTAGCATATCATCGCTGTCGGTCATCTCTTCGCTATTGAATATATAACCAAAATCTGAAAGCTGCCTGAGGGCATCCCCGATGGAACCGGAGCCTGCCATCCGGAAAAAGGCATCCAGATCCGGCATTTTGTTCTCTATACTGTGCAGCCTGGCAACAGCATAAGCATAGTTCCCGATAAGTTTCAAAGTCTTACCTTCCTTGTTTTGATCTCCTGTTTACAGGAAAAGCATCTCTACTATCCTGCCCTCGATCTCTTCTCTTTGGCTGCTGAGAAGAGCATTGACCGATACATCGATCTGGTACTTGTCCTGTATTATGATAAATCCCTCATTTATGTCATAATCGATATCAGAATAAGACAAAACAGTTTTTTTCCCTGCCTTCTTCATCAGCATGTTGACATGATCTATGAAATCAGGACTCAGTCTGCTGCGATCATTATATGCAACAAATATCCGGGCCTTCTCATCAGTTGACAATTCAACTGCCATTCCTGCCAGAAATTCTTCATACTTCTCATCGTCCATGGTCCTGAGCTTTTCTGCAGCCATGTCAAAAGCCTTATCGATCATACCCTGCTTTGCTGCAAGGACCTTCTTTTTTTCCTCAAGGGTCTTGTTTGAGAGTATCCTTCTTTTTTCTGCTTCAGCATCCCTTAAAGCCCTTTCCTTCATACGGCTCCATATTGTCCCTGCCTCTTCCCTGGCTTCCTCCAGGATATCCTCCGCTTGCGAATCAGCTCTTGCCAGTATCTGCTTCATACCGTCCTTTGCGTCCTCAAGGATCTTTTCGGTCAAAAACCTTACATCAGGCATTTTTAATGTTTCTCCTTTATATCGTTATGCCAAACACCATCAGTATTGAACCCAACAGTGCCAAAACAGCATAAGTCTCCACCATGGCAGCAAAAGTGATCGCTTTAGCTAGTTCCTGGGGTCTTTTGGCAATAAGGCTTATACCTGCGGCAGCAGCTCTTCCCTGTGCCTGGGCTGAAATCAGGCCGACTACAGCTATAGGCAGCGCTGCAACGAGGAACATTATTCCCTGCTGGCTTGTAAGCTCAACGGGAGTTCCCCCGACTATCCCGATCCTGTTGAGTATAAGGAAACCTGTAAGCAGGCCGTAAATACCCTGTGTTCCGGGCAGTGCTTCAAGTAGAAGTGCCTGGCCGAATTTATCAGGATCTTCAGTGACGACTCCGTTCGCTGCTTCACCGACCAAACCTACGCTTTTTGCAGAACCTACACCTGCCATTATGATCGCCAGTGCGGCACCCAGAATAGCTAAAAAATTACCACTAGTCAAGAATTCCATCATCGTTGGTTCCTCCATTGTTTATCATCATATATTTTGTGTCATATCTAAAAGGCTTATACGGTTTGCCTCCACCTTCATAAAATTTCCCGAAAAACTCCACATACTGCAGTCTTGAAGAATGTACATATGCCCCCAGGGTACTTATGGCGATATTGAAGACATGTCCTCCGGCAAATACCAGCACCAGCACCACTATGCCCAGCAGATTCATGCCGAAAAGAGTGCCCATGGTATTTATGACACTGGCCACGACGCTGGTCGCAAGTCCGAGAGCCAGCAGCCTTGAGTAAGAAAGCACATCGGACATGAATCCTACAAAATCATAAAGGCTCAGTATCCCGCCTGTTATCTTTCCTGCTCCCCTTTTATGTCTGCCCTGGGTAAGCACAAGACCGGCTGCTCCGAATATCGTCATATATACTGCTCCTTTTACTGATGCGAGCATCAGAATAAGGCCTGTATAATAGATGTATCTCAGCCCTATGTCGATCACAGCATCAGCCTTCTTTCCTGCCAGCCACAACTTGTATCCCGAGAGAGCCATGCCTGCATAAAGCTGTACGACGCCAAAAATACAGGACCAGATCAGCAGTTTCATGGGATCATCAAGAGGATTGAACCAGAGAGGTCCTATGGAAAATCTCCCGTTTGAGACCTGTGCGGCTATATCCCCAAACCAGCTGCCAAAAAGCACGCCCCATATGAAGGAGGATATCCCTCCGAAAAAAACCATTGATATAAGTTTTTTGGCGGTTCCGGTTATTTTAAACCTGAAGAGTATGACCCCTGTCACTGCAGCCAGTATAAGTCCGTAGCCTGCATCTCCCAGCATAAGTCCGAAAAATATGAAATAGAAGGGAGCCATAAAGGGATTGACATCAAATTCCTTATGGTTGGGAAGGCTGAAAAGCTCTGTAATAAGTTCGAACGGCTTTACGAGAGGACCGTTTTCCAGAAGGATAGGGTATGCCTCATCCTCTTCGGGCCTGCGGAAGTATATGAACAGATCCGTATGGGTTTTAAAGGTCTTTGAAAGAGATCTCTTGTGTCTTTCAGGTATCCATCCTTCCACCACAAATGTTTTTTCTGTTCTGCCAAGCAGCGAGACCTGCTCGAGCTTCTGCTTTTCAAGCAGCATGAAATCGTAAAGGAGCTCGATATCGCCTATTTCTGAAGCCAGTTTTTTCAATTCGTTTTCTATATGCACCTTTTTTGTCTTAATCTCTTCCAGTCTCCTGTCATAGCCTTCCATTATACTTAAAGGTGATGAATGCATATCCTTGAAGGTGATCTGATTGAACGAATGCTTGCGGAGTATCCGAACTACTCCTTCAAGATCACGGGAAAAGGCAATGATATATATATAATGCTGAAGACTGTCAGATGAGATCACCTGGATGACAGTTTCCCTGAAGCTCTCATTTACTTCATCCATGAGCTCACCCGGCTGGACTGAAGCAGGGATCACTCCCATCAAAGCTGTCGTCTTTATTGTACCCTTGAAATCCAGATTTACATCCAGCTCCAGCCACGGTGCCAATGACTCTCTTTGGCTGATGATCCTGTTTTCTTCATTTCTATGCTCCTCTCTCTGATCAAGGAGCTCATTAATGCTTCTTACCGCCGAGAATATCTCCGGTTCCCTGTTGAGATGTTCTTCAAAATCATAATCACTTATCTCTCTCTTTGGTTCAAAGATGCTTTTTTTGCGCTGGTCAAAAGGCAATACAGCATTTCTTGCTCTATTGATGTCATTGATAAAACCATCGAGCTGGTCTGTCTTCTTGTCATGTTCAAATTTATCGATAAGGGCGTCAAAAGCTTCCGGATCACTGTTTGTTATCTGAACACATCCGATCCTGTGCAGTTTTTCCAGGACAGCTTTTCTGTCCTGCTCTACCCCTATCATCAGGAGCCTGTTCATTTCAATTACTGCCATTTGTTTTTATGATCCTTCCGACGATATATTCAACAGCCTCTTCCATCCCGGCTCCTGCTCTTCTCCTTATATCGGCTATCTCGTGTCTTGCTTTATCCTCTATGGCTGCCGCATCCTTCAAGGCTTCCTGTCTTGATGCATCAAGAAGCTTTTCATATTCTTTCTCGCTCTCCATAACTGCTCTTTCCCTGATCCTGAAAGCCTCTTCTCTGGTTTCAGCCAAGACAGCTTTTGATTTTATGTTCGCCTGTCTTGTTATTTCTTCCGCCTTGCTCTCAGCCGAACGTATCTGCTCTATTATCTCTTTTGTCATATCGACCATCCTGATCTATTCTTTTTATTGATCCAGCTTATTATAACAAAGATACTGATAAAAAACAGCACAAACAGTAAAAAGGAATAAATTATCCGTCTCCCAGACTGTCATCGTTATTATTTGACAAATGCTCCAGGAAGGTGATCATTTCAGCTATCTTTTCCCGGTTTATCGAATAATGCATCCAGCTGCCCTGTTTATTGCCCCTTACCAGCCCGCAATTGACCAGGATCTTCATGTGCTGTGACAAAGCAGGTTGAGTAAAGTTGAAATGTTCCAGTATCCTGCAGGCACATAAGGGGCCTGAAGAAAGCATTTTTACGATCTTGAGTCTTTTCCCGTCTGATATCGCTTTGAATGAAGCTGCATGATCATTATCATTCATTTCAATTACCCCATGTGATTGGTTTCTCCATAACATTATATGATAATCGTGATCTTATGGCAATCTTCACCGGGTTAAAAGTATCAATGAAAATGATATGATTATTATTGTATTGTTGATGCTTTTGGATTAAAATACAATGGAGCAGAAATAAATGGCAAAGGTGAAAAAACATGAATAAATTGATCGAAAGCATTGAAGAGAATCCTGTGATCGCAGCAGTCAAAAATACTGAAGATATGGATGCGGCTTTGGGATCACCGGTCAGCACCATATTTCTTATACATGCTGATATCTTCAATATCAAGGAGCTGGTCAATAAGATATCCGCATCGGGGAAAAACGTATTCATACATATAGATTTTCTCGAAGGTATAGGCAAAGATCTGAAGGCGGTCGAATATCTGGCAAACGATATAAAACCGGATGGGATAATAACTACCCGGATCGCCAATGTTAAATTCGCAAAAGAAAAGGGCATATTTGTGGTACAGCGTTTCTTTTTGATCGACAGTCAATCCTATAATACCATGATAACATCCATCCATTCCAATCCGCCGGATATGATAGAGATAATGCCGGCAGTGATGCCGGGTATTATCAAAAAGGCATGTGGTGAAACAGACCTTCCAATAATCGCCGGAGGTCTTATCGAATCAAAAAAGGATATCATCGAGATCCTTAATGCAGGAGCGCTTGGGGCATCTACCGGAAAAAAAGAGCTTTGGATGTTGTGATCCGGGACAGATGATGATATAATATGGACAGATAATCGAATAAAGCATGTGCGGAGAAATGGAGTCACATCAAAATACGGCTTTTTGCCGGTTTTTGTTGTGGCTTTTTCAATGCGCAGAAAGTGATGCGGGATGACATACGATGTAATGGTCATAGGAGCAGGTATAACAGGCTCCTTTATAGCAAGAGAGCTTTCAAGATACAAGCTTGACATCTGCCTCTGCGAGAGCGGATATGATGCTGCCACTGCCACCAGCGGAGCCAACAGCGGGATAATCCATGCCGGGTATGATACAGACCCCGGCTCTGTCAGAGGCAGATTCGACTTTCAGGGGAATCGGTTGTATCCCCGATTGGCAAAAGAGCTCAACTTTAAGTTTAAAAACACCGGTTCTCTAGTGCTGGCATTTGATAAAAGGGATGAGGAGGTAATACGATCGCTATATTATCGGGGAAAGAAAAAAGGCATCGAGGGTCTGGAGATATTATCAGGAGAAGAAGTCAAAGAGCTTGAACCTGCTGTATCAAACAGAGTGAAACTTGCGCTCAGAGCTATGACTGCCGGTATAGTCTCACCATATGAAGTAACCTCAGCTGCATTGGAGAACGCTGTATCAAATGGCGTGGAAGTTTTTTTCGATCATGAAGTCCTGGGGATAACAGAAAGCAGCGGAAAGACTTTTGACATCGAAACTACAGGTAAAAGGTTTTCGTGCAGATACATAGTCAATGCCGCAGGTCTTTTTGCAGATAAAGCAGCAAGGATGGTCGGTGACGATTCTTTCTCCATACATCCGAGAAAGGGTGAGTATCTTCTTCTTGACAAAAATTACGGAAGCATGGTCTCTGAAGTTATCTTTCAGACGCCCTCGGATATAAGCAAGGGCGTTCTTGTGACACCTACTGCTGAAGGCAATCTGCTGCT
>Ga0180432_10006165_pt1 | contig 15672 bp, 19 predicted proteins | sample SS_ome_10_FD_132414 | JGI IMG/M metagenome (GOLD analysis project Ga0180432, IMG submission 132414) | Hypersaline lake sediment archaeal communities from the Salton Sea, California, USA - SS_1_MS_2 metaG | ecosystem: Environmental > Aquatic > Non-marine Saline and Alkaline > Hypersaline >... | reverse complement strand
GTAGACGAGAAGGGCGTCGTTTGGGTGATGATTCACTCCGGTTCTCGCAACATGGGCAAGAAGATTGGTGACTACTTCGACAGCATGGCTTCGGCTTTGAACCGCAAGTATTATTCTTCGGTGCCTGAGCAGATTCCTTTCCTTCCCGCCAATGATGAAGAGGGAAAGGAATATTTGGCTTGGATGGATTTTGCTCTGCAGTTTGCTTTCTTGAACCGTCAGGTAATGATGGATGAAGTCAAGAAGGACTTGGAGCATGAGTTCCCCAACGTGAAGTTCGAGAAGATGGTGAACATCCACCACAACTACGCCTCTTTGGAAAACCACAAGGGACGTAACTACTGGGTTCACCGCAAGGGCGCAACTCTGGCCTCCAAGAAGACGACTGGCATCATTCCTGGTAGCATGGGAACTCATTCCTACATTGTGAAGGGTTTGGGGAACGAGAAGTCTCTGAATTCTTGCAGTCATGGCGCTGGTCGAAAGATGGGACGTATGGAGTTCAACCGTCAGAACAACACCGAAGAAGGCATGGACGCTATCAAGGAGTCTTTGAAGGGTGTCGTGCATTCCAAGTTTCAGAAGCAGAAGAGTCGTAAGGGTAAGGAAACTGGAATGATGGACGTTTCGGAAGCTCCTGGTGCCTATAAAGACGTGGAGACAGTCATGGCTAATCAGATTGACCTTGTGCAGCCTGTTGTAACTCTAACTCCGATTATGTGCATGAAGGGATGATATGAATAACAGATTGAAAGAATATCTCCTCTCGTGTGCCGACGAAGCAGATAGGCGCATTGAAGAAGCACGAAAAGCGAGAGAGGAAAAACAAGCCAAGTGTGAATGCAAAAACCTTTCTCGCCCAGTACATCAGGGAATGGGTTATTTTTCGCAATGGTGTCTAGACTGCGGTAAGGACCACGGTTACGACGACAGATGATGATAAAGCCGATTATGTGCATGAAGGGATGAGGTTATGAGCGATGCAGATAGAGCTGACCTAAGAAACCAAGAGATTCTAGGCATAACTAAAGAAGTTGCCTTGGAAGAGTTTCGCCAAGGAAAGCACACTAGTGCCTATGTATCGCAAGGCTTTAATAGTCCAAGCCGAGAGAGAATTGAGCATGAGCTAGACGAAGTGCTTGAGCCGAAGAAATACAAATGGCTCAAGTTTAAACAAAAACTACATCGTTGGTTTCCATTTTTGTGTTGTCCCAAGTATCATCATCGTAGCGGAGCGAACGTTTACAGTGAGTGCCCGATATGTTTGCGTAGGCATGTTCGTGTTTCGTTGTTTGGCTATTCTCCCGTAGATACAGAATGGCTTAGGGCTACAGGAAACTGCTCTTTGCTGGATTTGCTGGATGAGTATTGAGTCTGATTATGTGCATGAAGGGGTGAGGACATGAAGCCTATAGCCATGGAGAAAGCGATTACGAATTACGTTGACGACATGGAGTGTGCCGACAGAACTTGGCTCCGGAGAAATGTTGAACAAAGGCTCGATGTCGACATCAAGTTGGTACGCAGAATGTCTCGTGAGCTTATGCGAGAAAATCTCATTGTGTGGAGCGTCTGGGATGGTATATGGGACGGTTTGAGAGAAGCGCAGTGAAGGGACAACGTAATGGCGACGAAGAAAGACAGATATATTCTGCTTACGACTGACGAGTAAGGAGACCTAGGGAGAAGGAGTTGGGTGCAATAAACTGGCTCCAATTCGTGACTTCTCTTTGCAGGAATGAATGCCTAGGATAGTTCCTGTATAATGGTAAAGCAGACCCAACGGGACCAATCTAGAGTTTTTGGGGCTTCTCCTGTTCCTGCGTTTGCACTCTAGAGGTTTTTCCAACTCTGCTTGGCACGAATGAACGGCTGGGATAGTTCGTGCCTCTTCTGTATAATGAAAATACTTAACGATATAGAAGTCCACAAAAACAACATATGGCAGCGAACCCACAAAGAAATTGGTCTCGATGCATGGCTTCCTATATTGCATGAGCTGACGAGTCCACTTCATGAATCCTTTTATGATAGTGTAGTTTCCCTGAATAAGCAGCAGACCTTGGAGGCTTGAATAATGTCGAATGAAACTTGTCGAGATATTGAAGTAATTCGCCAGCGCAGAGAGAAACTACAGAAGGCATCACGCTCTCTCAAAAGAAAGTTTGTAGGTCTCAATGCCATCATAGACCGAATCATTGCCAATATAGAAGCTTGGTACGTGATGCCAGAAGTCATTACCCGTCCTGTTATCGTTTGCCTCTGGGGTATGACGGGAGTTGGTAAAACCGACCTGATTCGCAGCCTCGTAAAATGCCTTGATTTTGAGGACCGATACCTTGAAGTCCAAATGAGCAATAAGGGTGCAGCGAACGCCTCTATGGTCTGGGATAATACTATTCAAGACGTAATGTCAGACCTTGAAGAAGACGAGCCCAACATTCTTCTTCTGGATGAAATTCAACGTTTTAGAACGGTAGACGAGCATGGCCACGGAATTGACGACTACCGTTTTCAAGATGTTTGGACTCTCCTCAGTGATGGTAGATTTTTCAGCAATCCCAGCGCCTATGAAGAAATCCTTAACATCCTTATGTCTGACCTTTACAATGAAGAAAGACGAGAGGAGGAAAAGGAATCTGAAGCGACCGATGTGACGTCAGAGGGAGAGTCTGGTTCTAAGCCCCGTCCTCCGAAACAAAAGAAAAAGAAGCCTATCAAGAAAAAGTACCACCAGTCATATTACAGCGCAAAGAGACTCAAAAGGGCTCTTAAAATTGAAGATAGCATAGAAAGCATTATGAAGTGGAGTGATTCTGAGAAGAGAGGCAGGTTGTACCGAGCTCTTGAGGACAAAGAACTTCTTCGTGGTGCTTCATATAAAAGAACGTTGATATTTGTGTCTGGGAACTTGGATGAAGCCTACAAGATGTCTAAAAGTGCTGACGATGCTGACATTGATGCCGACATCTTTCACGACTTTTCTAAGCGTGTTGACATGATTCACATTAAGGCTGCTCTCAAAAGGCGATTTCAGCCCGAACAAATATCGCGTTTTGGCAATGTTCATGTGATTTATCCATCCTTGAGTCGCAAAAGTTACAAGCAGATTATTCATCGGTACACTAAGGCCATTTGCGATAAGGTCAAGAAAAGTCACGCTGTAACCATAAAAGTTGACGATTCTGTTGAAAATTTCATCTACAGAAATGGTGTCTTTCCTGCTCAAGGCGTTCGTCCTGTTCTTTCTACTATAGCTTCTTATGTCGAAAATATCATACCTTTCTTCTTGGTTCGGGCTTATGAGTTGAAAGAGAGTAGGATGACGATGTTGTACGCCCAAAAGAAGATGATTGCTCATATTGGGACGTCTATCGAGGAAAAGAAGCTAGAAGGCGACTTGGATAGAATCAAGGAGGATGTATCTGACGACATTCGCATTAATGTTTCGGTTCATGAAGCTGGTCATGCGGTTATATATGCCATCCTCTATGGGGTTTCTCCTACTCAGATTGTTGGCAACTCTTCTGGCAAGGGAGAGTATGGTTTTATGGGGTTACACATGAACCACGGTGACAAAAGGTCTATTCTTAACGGGATTGCTGTTTGTCTGGGAGGTTTGGCCGCTGAAGAACTTGTTTTTGGCGACATGGGAAGGACAAGCGGTTCTACCCAAGATATCACGTATGCTACTGAACATGCAGCTCAGATGGTAAGATATTCAGGAATGGATGAGTTTAGTGCTAGAATAGACCCTCCTTATGACCAGCCGGCACCGCAGACGAACTATGATACTGATGCTACAAATTCTAAAATTGAGAATTTGGTTGCCAAGGGGCGTCAGAAGGCTCAGAGGCTCCTCGCAAACAACAAGCAATTCTTTCAGGCCATATCAAGTTACTTGGCTGAATATGGCTTTATGAGCCCAGAAGATTTCTCTGATGTGGCTGCAGGGTTTGGCGTTGACGCTCCGGTGATGTCTACTAGGGAAATACTGCATCAGGATTACAGGACGCAGTACGAGCGCTTCTTTACATCGGAATCGGTTCATGCTGATTTTGACGAGGTAGACAGTTGATTAGCCGTTTCTGTATAATGCAGGCATGTCTATCTCAGTTGTATTCGTCGTCAAAAATGCATTGAACCAAGGCTACTGCTTTTGGGAATCATTGCATAGTGCAGCCCCCTTTGCTGACGAAATCATTCTTAGTGAAGGCTACTCAGATGACGACACTCTTCATTACCTTCAAGCTTTCAAGCGCAAGTTCCAGAAAAGAATTAAGATAGACCTTTTTCAGGAACGTTGGCCCGATACTTCCTACCACGGCGAAGTTATTGCTGAAGTATCACAAAGGGCCATAGAGAAGGCTACATGCGATTGGGTCTATTACCTCCAAGCTGACGAAATCATCCATGAGCTCAACGTAGACCATATCAAGCATATTTCTACTCTTCCGGACTTCAACTCCGTTTCTTTCCCCTTCTATCACTTCATTCGCTCTTGGGAACCTTCCGAGGAGGGCTACCGAGAAGCAATGAGAATGGTTCGCAATCACCGCAACATCAAACTTATGGGTGATGCTTGGAATTTTGAAGGCGAAGTAGACCCAATATGTCCAGCAGGTCACTCCCCAAAGCCCATCTATCACTTTGCATGGGTTTTCCCTAAGCAGAACGACATTAAGGATATTGAGCACAGCAAAATCTATCAGAATATGGAGGAATATCAGCTAAAAATGCGGAAAGCTGTAGAGTCCATTAATGAAGAGAAAAAACCGTATCCGCGAACTGAATTTAACGACTTTCCAAAACTAGCAAAACGTTTTTTGTGGAAGGCAGAGTACGAACCTCCAACTCTGAAATGAAGAAGCCTAAGATAGCAATTTGTGTAAACTATGCCAACTATCAAGACGACAACAAACTTAGATGGCAGCGAAATGCACTTGAAGTATTGGCCCTTAATGCTCCTTCATCTGTTGACCTTTGCGTCATTAACTTCAAAGAAGACAAAGTGGAAGTTCCGGCACGCTTTGAGGTTGTCAGGAGAATACATAGGAATTCTAAGAAATCTCTCAACAACACAAGGCCGCTTCCCTACATTAAGGACCTTTTGAATGTTTGCGTCAGTCGACCTTGTGACATCTTTGGTTATTTGAATTCTGACATATTGGTTAAGCCAGATTTTTTCGATAGATTTGACAAGAGAAAGATTGGCGCTTTTCTATTTAGTAGATTTGACATCTCTGATATTTGTGTGGCTGATTTTCAAGACAATCGCGAGAAGGTTATATGGGACGGCCATCCTGGTTTTGATGGCATCTTTTTTAGAAAGGACTGGTGGCAGAAATACAGGACTGGATTTGACCCTGGTATGATATTGGGTGAACCAGAGTGGGACTTCTATTATTGCAACCAGATAAAACAGCGCACCAGAAGGTATTTTGCCGAACGTGTTCTTTATCATGTTTTTCATCCGACAATATGGACGTTGGATAGCCCAGGTGCAGAGATGAATCGAAGAATAAACGGAACGCTAAGATGATTGATTTGAACTTTGGATTATTTTGGTCTGGGGGCAACTTGTCCTACTTGCGTTATTTGACGTTTGTGTCTTTGCGTCATTTCCATCCTCATTCACGAATCCAGTTGTATATCTGCAAGAAGTTCAAAAAAACTGGCCATATGTGGAATAGAGAGAAACAGGACTTCGAGGACCCAAGTTCCGTACCAGTTGACTATATCAGTAGGCTAGCTTCTATTGATGTTGAAGTCGTAGAGCTTGATGCGTTTGAACAATATGCTCCCAACTACCAGTCTGACCTCTTTAGATGGTGGTTCCTCCAGAACAATGGCGGTTTCTATCTTGACACTGACCAGATAATTCTTAGGTCTTTTGCAAGTATTCCCTTGAAGCACAAAATTATCTACTGCACCTACAACGGGTACTGTCCAGTAGGTGTGATAGGAGCTCAAAAGGATTCAAAGATTGTTGGTTACATCGTCAAGAACCTTCCACGTTATTCAAATCCATCGGACTACAACAGCATGGGACCGTGGATGTTTCGTGATGTTTTGAATAAGATGGGAGCCTCAGAGCAAGGATTTAACGCTCCGTCAACTTTCTTTTATCCTGTTCCATTTTCAGACATGGTCCCTCGCGTTTATGATGGTTCGATGATGATATCGCCTAACTCATATGCTCTCCACTGGTTTGGCGGTCATCCGAAAAGCCAAGCGTTCAATAAACACTACACAGAAGAGTTTGCAACGCACTCTGAAGACACTATATCAAAGTTTCTGAGGAAAAAGAAAATCATATGAGTAAGAAGTCACATATTGTTTTGGTAGCTGATGAAAGAGGTTGGATTTTTGAACGACATTGTCAAGAAATCAAAAAGCGCCTAAGCAACGAGTTTGATTTCACAATTGCCTATCGTCGCAATAACTTTTTCAATATTGCTCACAATTGCGATATAGTCTACGTCTTGGACCCTATGGCGCTTGGTTCGTGGCCTCCTCCTAATCAGACCATAATGGGTCTCCGGTGTGAGTTTATGTACCAGAAACATCCTAATGGCCCTCGTGGTTTATACGAACAGGGTCTTTCTGGGTGGGGCTCTTCAATTCGTGATAGGTGTTCACTATTTCATGTTGTGAATAAGCGTCAGTACGAGGCATTTAAAGATATAGTAACAGACAAGCCGTTTCTTTTGGTTCAGCATGGTGTAGACGAGGAGTGTTTCGACCGTTCCAAATATAGTGCCAAGAAGAATGAGGTTTTGACGGTTAGCATTTCTGGGCGCAACTCTCGAAATAAAGGCTTTAATGCCGTCAGAAAGATTTGTGAACAACTGGGTATAAGGATTGCAAGCGCAGAGTATGGTGGTCAGAAAAGAACAAAAGAGCAGATGCCAGATTTTTACAATAGCGTGGATGTTCATGTTTGTATGTCTGCTAGCGAAGGACTTAACAATGCTATTCTGGAAGCTGGGGCTATGGGTGTTCCGGTAATATCAACTAGGTGTGGCGCTTCGGAAGAGATGATTGTTGATGGCGAGAGTGGCCTTTTGATTGATAGAACAGAAGAGGCACTTGCTGCTGCCTTAAACAGGATGAAGAACGAAAAAGAACGAATTAGGATGGGTGAAAATTTCCATGGTGAAATAACGCGACACTGGACATGGAAAGTTCGCATAGATGATTTCAGGAGGATGTTCAATCTGGCATTAGAAAAATGAGACGAGCCGACAAACTTAGGCTCGGACATCTAAGTAACATCGACGACCAACTAGAAGATTTAATCGACAAGGATGCTGAGCACAAAATTCACCAAGGGACGGGACATAGACTGTTTGGCATTTGTGCTACACAGATTGTATGTCATATTATTGCAGACTTAATGGAAAGATATTCTCCCAGAGGTTACAGATGGCTTTAAAAGAGCTACCCCTTATGCCTGTTCCGTCTCAAGAATGGCAGAATCAATATGATGAAGCCATGAGGGATAGCTATGTAAAGCAAAAATACAACCGAGATAAAAGGATTAGGGAAAAGCTTGATTACATTGCCAAATACTGCCAAGAGATTAGACACGGTAACAATAGTAGAGTTCTTGACCTAGGGCCTGGACCAGGAGAATTTATTGAGATATGCAGGTACTATGGATTGGACGCATTTGGCATTGATGCTTGTCCAAACCAAAACGAGATGGGGTTCCAATATGGGAAATTGTCACAACTTATGGCTGTCAGACAAGGACTGGCGATATCATATGATGGTGTTGACCCGTCCAAAAAAAGAGTATTCGACTTTGATGACTTTATGTTTGGCTTTGTCAATTCTCAGGGTTCAATAGAGCAAATTTTCCAAGATTTTTTGGAGGGAGTTCCCCATCGGCATCATAAAAACTGCAACCTTCTCAGGTGGAAAACTGACCAGAATACAAAGGATGCGCTTTTGCATTTTATTGAGGAGGTAGCCAGAATTCTAGTTCCCAAAGGAGTATTCTTAGTCTATGGTAATGGCGCTCAGAATGTTCGTCAGTACAATGACATGTTTATGAATGCGGTTAAACAGTCGCAGGCCTTTGAAGTCTTATTTAGTAAAGACTTCAGATTCCACAAACTGAGGAAAGTCTTGTGAGAATTCTTTACCTCTGTCCTAAAGGTGTATATGACACTAAGATGTCGCGAGTTCGCTTCCATAGTATGGCGGCGATAGCGAAGATTGCCGATGTTGACTACTGGGGGAGAGGATGGCCACAGTATAACAAAACAGGAACGGCAACTGAAAATCTAACTCAAAGATACGGCAATTCGATGCCAGACCTTGTTGTAGCATATAAGCCATTAGGATTGAGAGACTTTAAAAGCATTCCTCTTCCCAAGTGCGTACGATATAACGAAATGTGGGACAAGAGGAAAACCGCTAATGAGATATGTAAGAGTGGAGCTGGTTTGGTTATTTGTCACCACAAGAATGATATGCCATATTACGAGAAGAGCATTTCTGGTGTGCGGTTTGTTAATATCTCCCATTGCGCTGAAAAAAGAATTTACAGGGACTATGGTTTGCCGAAGGAAATTGATGTGTTGTTTACGGGTGCTGTTTCTAGGCATTACCCTTTCAGGGCTCGTCTCCTTCATATTGTTAGGACTCGTCTGAGCGGGCTTGTTAAATGTTACATCATGCCGCATCCTGGTGACCCTGGAGTTCCATTCAAAGAAATAGCAGGATGCACACTAAAGCGCTACGCTAAGACCATCAATCGGTCAAAGATAACGTTCACGTGTAGCAGTAGATATAAGTATAGACTTGGTAAATACACCGAGATTCCACTGTGCGCCTCCCTTCTAGCTGCCGACCTTCCTGACGAAGACCAAGACTTCTTTCGTAAGTTTATGCTAGTGTTGAATCCTCTAGAGTCTGATGATGAGATAGTAAAAAAGGTTCTTCATTACGTCAGAAACGACAAAGAAAGAAATGCCTTGGTACAAAAGGGCATAGAGCTCAACAAAGAGTACACTCAAGAGAAGTATGCAGAAAGGTTCGTGCAGGCAGCAGAGGAGTATATTCGTGATTTCCGTAATAATGCCGGTCTACAATAATGTCAAGTATCTCCGTGAGTCCATTGATAGCATTCTGGCTCAGACCTATGGGGACTTTGAGTTTATAATCATAGATGACGCGTCAACAGAGCCCGTGTGGAATGTACTAGAATCCTATGACGACCCAAGAATCATAAAGCAGCGTAATCTAGAGAACATCGGTCTTACCAAGTCGCTCAATATCTGCCTTGACATGGCTTCTGGAGACATTATCGCTCGCCAAGATAGTGACGACATCAGCCTCCCGACTAGATTTGAAAAAGAATTGCCTTTGATGACAGATAATGTTGGCCTGGTGAGTTGCTACGCTTATCGTTTCAATTCCAATGGGAAGATTCGAGACCCGTGGTTATCTTCAGAAGTAAGATTCTCAGACGAAAAGATAAAGGCTTACATCAATAGAGCAAATTGCATTGTAGGTCCGGCAGCCATGTATTCCAGAGAGGCGTTTGAGAAAATAGGCTATTATGACGAAACCCTTTATTTGGCACAAGACTATAACTACTGGATTCGTTTGCTCCAGTTCTTTGATGTTAAGTTGTGTCGAGAGGTTTTGTACGCTCTAAGGGCTCATGAGAAGTCAGTCAGGACAGTGAGGTCTAAGAAAGACAATACAGATTGGGTTCAGAAGTGCAAAGTCAGAGCCAAGGAGCATCCGGTAATCAAGGAGAAATCTTAATGTTCGTAGGCAACGATTTTGTCTTCATTCATATCCCCAAAAACGCTGGAACTTCCCTTCGAGCATTTCTGGCCGATTGTGGTCTTGGGCATTCTCTTCAAAAATGGCACACTCCGGTTCACGAGATGTCTAATGAGTATCGCAGAAAGAAAAGAATAGCTGTCATCAGAAATCCTCTTGACTACTACATATCACTGTACGAATATCAACGCAAGAAGCCTGAACGGGTCAACGACCGATGGTACAATTTTTGGAGCCCAAGGGGAACTTTCAAGCAGTTTATCGAGGCCTCATTTTCTGACGGCGATACGAACATGAAGATGGATTTGGGCCTTGGCAAGAATCCAAACCGTCCTGTTTTCAAATGGATGAAGGATTTGGACGTTGGGTACTACACCGTCTGCTACATCTATATGTGTTTTGAACGGTATAGAGAAATATTTGATGACCCAAGACTGGTGTTCGACAATCACAATGAACTGATATCTATAGATAAGATGCTTCGTTGTGAAAATTTGGCCGAAGAAGTTGGGGCAACCTTTGGCTTATCAAAAGAACAGGAAAGACAGTTCTCTGAACGCCCTAGAAAAAATGTAACGGACAAGAGCAGCATCCCATATTATGATAGCGAACTCGTTCAGGCTGTCATGCATAAAGATAGACTGATATTTAACAACTACTACCCTGAACAAGATGAACATATTCTTAGATAGCGTCAATCTTAGTTCCGACACAGGACCCAATGGTTTTGCAAAAAAGTTAGCTCACGCTTTTGAGGTTGGTGGACATGCACTAACCGATTCTCCACAGAGGGCTGACGGTACGATTTGTTTTACTAGGAGGAGTCTCGCTAAGAAGCCGTTTGTGCAAAGACTGGATGGCATCTACTTTAACTCGACCACGAACTACGAAAATCAGAACGAAGACATCAAGTCAACCTATAGGGCAGCCCATACCGTAATCTTCCAATCAGAGTTTGACCGTCGTGTAGCTGAAAACTTCCTCGGAACTCCCAATCGAGGCGTTGTGATTAGGAACGGTACCGACCTTGATGCTATTTTTGGAATACACCAATCGACGAATCCTGTTTTTGATGGCTATTCTGAGGTGTGGAGTTGTGCTTCGGTTTGGCATCACAGACCAAATAAGAGGTTACAAGATAACATTCGTTTCTTCCACGAGTGCGCTCCTTCAGATGCTTGCCTTGCGGTGTGTGGACAAGTAAATGAGGAGATATCAAAAGATAGGGTGATTCAACTCGGGCACCTTGGATGGAAGCAGTTGATATCGGTGCTTAAGAGGTCAAAGTATTTCGTTCATTTGGCAACAGTGGACCATTGTCCGAACGTAGTTGTGGACGCTAGGGGTTGTGGCTGTATAATAGTTTGTGCGTCTCTTGGTGGAACAGAGGAAATCGCAGGCCAAGACGGTATAATTATAGAGGACTTCGATTGGGACTTCAAGACGGCTTTCGATTTCAAAAAGCCTAAAAAGCTCGATTTCTCTAAACGGCGTTCAGGAAAATATACCACAGACATTGACGAATTCGACATCTTGAATACAGCGTTGGGATATATAAAGGTACTGGAGGAAGTTAAATGAGTAAATGGAAGTTCTCGGACGACAAGGAAAGAGTAGTTATTTCAGACCCAGAGTTATATGTTCTCTCTCAGGAAAATACGAGCACTGGTTCTGACGACACTAGACACATTGAGAGAAACAAAGAGTGCATCAATGAAATCCTTCGCTTCTCTCCATCTGTAAGGTCGCTATTGGATGTCGGCTGTAGAGAAGCTTTGGCTGAAAGGCTTTGTGCTAAACTAGGCATAAAGTATCTTGGCGTCGATATATCTCCTTCGAGTGTAAAGTTCGCCAAAAGTCAAGGTCGCAACGTGGTTCAGGGCGACATTCACAAGATTTCAGAAATCGTTGAAGAAAAGTTTGACAGTATCATTTCCGTTCACTCTTTAGAGCATTGTCACGACCCGATTAAGGTCCTGAAAGAGTGTAACGCGTGCTTGTCTGATGGCGGTTATATCGCTGTGAGAGTTCCAGTTCAGAAGGACATCACTGTGCAACCGCTTCTGGGAGATGAAAAGGTACCAGCCCATTTCTGTGTATTTACTCCGAAAAAGCTCAGGGAGATGTTGGAAGAGACGGGGTTCAAAAAGGCATCTTCACGCTCCATCAATGAGGGAAGCAGATACGAAGAGTGTATGATTGTTGCGGAGAAGATTTAATGGCTAACGTCGTAGTTTCTCATCCTAAATGTGGGAGAACATGGCTGAGACCAGGTCTTGGTTTCGTGGTCTGCCAGAAACATAATATCGACGTTAAGAAGGCTCTCTGCAAACGTTCCTTGAGGACAGTTGAGCCAAACTTTCCTGACTTTACACATGATGATTGCAACAAAGACGTTCGATTTGACTGCGTTGTAGCGAACAAACTTAAACACGTCAAGGATGCTGTTGTGTTTTTGACACGTAACCCATTTGACGTTTTGGTGTCACATTACTACCATTGCAGGTTCCGGCGTCCCAAGGGTTCGACCTTCAATGGGACTATCTCGGATTTCATTAGACATTCCATATGGGGTGCTGACAGGCTCTTGGCTTTCTATCGTCTTTGGGCTTCTGAAACAGATGAGCCTAAGCATATGTTGAAGTTCTCCTATGAAGATATGCATGCAGAATTCGTCAAGTGGCTTCGAGCATCATTGGACCATTTTGGCATCGAGGATATTCCTAGTGAGGTTCTCATGGATGCTGAGAATTTCTGTCAGTTCCAGAACATGCAGCACCTTGAAAAGTCCAACTTCTTCGATGCAAAACTTCTCCGTGCCAACAGTCCTAAGAATCCTGACAGTTACAAGGTCCGCGAAGGTGGAGTAGGGACGTATGTTGACCATATGAGTTCTGACGACATCGATTACGTGAAAGAAAGAATAGTGCAGAGCGGTTTTGCACTAGAGGTCTTCGCATGAGCAATACAAAGAAGAATATCAATGGTTTTTCCATGACTCTCAATCCGTCTGACCACGGCATTTCCAGCACATTAATCAGGTGTGGGTGTAGAGAGAAGGCATTCATGCACCTTATCAAGAGAAGCATATGCGAAGGGGATGTCTGCTTCGACCTTGGAGCCAACATTGGGTATACAGCTCTCCACATGTTGAGACAGTGTGGTCCTAGTGGTTTCCTGTACGCTGTGGAACCGGACCCAAGGAACATAAAGCTACTGAAGACCAACCTCGCAAACAACAGTTTCACCGCATATTCCGAGATATCTCAATGTGTGATTTCAGACACAGATGGTGAAATAGAGTTTTGGATGTCGACAAGACCCAACACAAGCAGCGTCCAGAAGAACGATAAAAGCACAAAGAAGATATCCGTGACTTCGTATAAGCTTGGAACGTTCTTGCAGGATAGGCAACACCCCGCATTCATCAAAATGGACATTGAGGGTCACGAGGTTGCTGTTTTAGAGGCGGCAGTTCCGTATTTTCTTGAGAGTAAAGTACCAGTGAAGATTCTCATGGAAATACACCCATCTTTCTATGATGAAGAGAACGACATGGCTGCTGTGTTGAAGGCGTATTTCGATATTGGCTTCCAGACTAAGCACCTTGTTTCTACTCCTATTGCCCGACCAAAGGCGTTCAAGGATCTGGGATACGAACCAGAAAAAGAGTTTCACACAGATGGCTTTGTCAGAGCTATCTATTCTGATGTTTCCAACAAGGATGCGATTCCTCTGATTTGCGACGAGTACCATGAGCCGTTTTTCAAAGATGGGCAAAACAAGGTGGCCAAAAAGGTTGTCAGGAGTATGCTGATTGAGAGGTCCACAGATGACTGAGATAACTGAGTCGAGAGCCGATTGGCCGCAGTCGTGGTGCATTAGTTACGACTTGTTCGCCTTCATTCGTCGTGAGCTTGGAGACGAGGGTACTATTCTGGAGCTCGGGAGTGGGTGGGGAACCAACGTGCTCTCCAAGTACTATACGACCTACTCTGTAGAAAGCGAAAAAGAATGGTTGGACAAGTACGACAGCAACTACATCTACGCTCCAATCGTTAAGTATGATAGTGAGACTCCGCCTCCTGACATACCAGGTCTTGCAAAGCTCGGAAAGAAGAAGCAGAGCGGCTGGTACGATGCTAATATTCTAAGAGAGAAATTGAGTGGACTTTCCTATGACCTGATTTTGGTAGATGGTCCGAAAGCAAGGGTTGGTCGAGGTGGCTTTTACGTTTGGCTCGACCTCTTTGACACTTCTGTTCCCATCATATTCGACGATATCATAGAAGACGGTGAATTCATTCTTATGGAAAAGGTGGCAGCCAAGCTCGGAAAGTCTTATCAACTGTTGCCGGATGGAATCAGGGATGACGATTCTTTTGGGGTTGTCGACGGATGAAGATACTTTACGTATACCACGAATACTATAAACGACGTATGCGCTACGCTCATGAGATGGAGGCTCTGGGTCACGACGTTGAACTGGCTCTAATCAGGGGAAAAATGAACGCAAATCAGGTCGGCGTTAGCCTTATTAAGGAAGCTGCTCCCGACTTGGTTTGGGTTTTGAGTCCTTTCTACATCGAGTACTCTGTTATATCTGTTGGGGCTCAAGAGTATCTGAAAGCCAAAAACATTCCGGTCGTATCCTATGGGACACTCAATACTGGAACTCCGTTCACAGAGATGCTCGACACGTGGAAGCGCATCGACTTCTTTTTCGCCCAACAAAGAGATTTCGCGAACTACATGAGGGATAATGACGCTAACGCTTTTTACATGCCGTTAGCTTTCTATCCGGACCAGTACTACTTGTGTCGTAAAGAGCCCAAGTATGATATAACCTTCATGGGAAGTCCTCAGACGACTGTTGATGCGAAGGACGATAGGAGACTCCGGTGTTTGAAACATCTTCAAAAGCATTTCGATGTAAAGGTTTTTGGGGCTAGATTTAATGAGCGTGGAGTGAAAGCCGAACACTTTGGTACACATGAAGAACAAAGAAAGGTTTACTCTCATAGCAAGATTAACCTAGACCTCCCCTACATCAACTCTCCATTGGATTTCTACAAGTCGATATTTCATGCTAAAAACCGGTTCTTTGAGATTCCAGCTACAGGCAACTTTCTTCTGACTGGAAGATGTGACGAGTTCTCTGACATTTTGGACGACTCAATGGTTGCTTATTATGATACGGGAGAGCATGAGCTTGAGAATCTGGTTGATACGGCCAGTCGCTACCTCAAGGATGACAATTTGCGCCTCAAGATGGCTGAGCGAGCCTACCAAGTAGTACACGAGAAACACACTTTCAGACATCGTTTCGAGAGTATGTTCAAGATACTGAAGGAACACGGAATATGAGAAAAATCTTCCTAGACTGCGGCGGTCATATCGGGGAGTCTGTAAAGAGGTTCAAACAATCCTCTGAGTATGATGAGGAGTTTGAGATTTACAGCTTTGAACCCGTAGCCCATTTGGCGAAGCGATACAAAGACAGCGAAGGTATCCGCTTCTTCCCCAAAGCCGTATGGATAGAGGACACCGAAATCGACTTTTACATTGACAGAAGACATGACACGGCAAGCGGAAGTACGCTTGTTAGCACCAAAACCTCAGGACACATCGACTTCGGCCATCCTTCGAAGGTTCAAGCCATAAACTTCAGTAAATGGATTGTGGAAACATTCAGTGCAAGCGATTACATCATACTAAAGATGGACATCGAAGGAGCTGAACATCAGGTATTGCCCCACATGATTGATACAGGAGCAATTGCCTATGTTAATAAGGCTTATATTGAGTTTCATTCACACAAGACTGGAGTTCCATCTTCCGACCATGATGAGCTGATAAAGAAGC
>Ga0180432_10006164_pt1 | contig 15674 bp, 15 predicted proteins | sample SS_ome_10_FD_132414 | JGI IMG/M metagenome (GOLD analysis project Ga0180432, IMG submission 132414) | Hypersaline lake sediment archaeal communities from the Salton Sea, California, USA - SS_1_MS_2 metaG | ecosystem: Environmental > Aquatic > Non-marine Saline and Alkaline > Hypersaline >... | reverse complement strand
GTCCGGCTCGCCGTCGTCTCCCAGCCCCATCAGCCACCGCCGAATCCACCTCGGATCGTTCGTCTCGTCTCCCCCCTGAAGCGCATCATGCGGCAGGTGCCCGAAATCCGCCCTGAACATCGCCAGCCCCTTGTTAATCACGGCAATCAGGACACGTGTCTTCATCACCCGCGGTCGGCCAGGTCCGTCGACGCCCAGACTCACTAGCCAGCCGACGACGCCGACCGCCAGAAGGACCAAAACGACCTCCAGCACCGACAACCGCTTCCGCTTCTTCCTACTCACCCTCATCCTCATCCTGCCCTCCTCCGAGACCGCGAACGCCTCCCTCCGCGATGCCTTTCAGTATCATATGTACCCCGAACCCCCCACCCGCGCAAGGCACCCCAAACCCCGCACCCGCAAACCGGCAAACTCACCAGAGAACCCACGCCCTGAAAGAGCACAATTCGACCATCCCCTGCCCCCAGCCCAAAGGCAACACCCTCGGAGACAACCGCGCCCCGAAGGGGCGCCACGTCAATAGCCGTAGGCGTCAGCCTACGGAACACGCGCACATGCCTTCCCCCCGCGCCCTGAAGGGGCGCAACATGAACAGCCCGGGGCACCGCCCCGGGATCAGCACGCCAAGCTAACAGAAAACAAGCCCCGAAGGGGCGACAGAAGGCAAACCATCGTCCTCCTGCCGCCCCTTCGGGGCTCGCCGCCGCGGCCCGTCTCGCCTCCGCGGCCTGCCTCGGCCGCGCGCCGCCTAATGGCCGCTCGTGTACCGGTACACCCGGCCGCCCGAGCGATACACCCGCGTCCGCGGGTAGTGGTGGTACCGGTAATGCCCATAGTACCTCGGGCCGTGATAATAATGCCCCCACGAGTACCCGACGCCGAAGCTCCACGTCACCGGCGGCGGCCGCTCGACGATCACCACCTCCGGCGCGCGCTCCACGACGACCACCTCCTGCACCGGCACGCCCTCGACCGTCCGCCGGATCGGCGCCGTCGGCAGCGCCTCGGGCCCCGGGTGCGCCAGCATCCAGTCAATCGCGCCCTCCGGCACGCCTTCGGCGCGCAGCCGGTCCACGTCCCTGGCCGTCAAGGCCCCCGCGAACCCGGCCCGCTGGAGCCGCGACACAATCACATCCTCGCCCTGGCCCGCCTTGGCCGCCGCGACCACGTCGTCGGCCGTCATCGGCAGCGGCACCCCGACGAGCACCGTCCGCCGCTCGTACGTCTCGCCGCAGCCCGCCAGCACCAGGCCGGCCGCCGCCACCACCATCAACAGGCCTATCCTCGTCATCCGCTTCATGGCAATGCCCCTCTCGGGTCACACCTGCTCCGGGAGGCCCGACCGCACGCACAGCCAGTCCTCCCCATACCTACAACGTCGTTAGACGCCCGCCCGGTCCCGGAATTCACAGGAAAACGACGCGAGCCACGGACAGCTTCCCTCTCGCAGAGGCGCAGAGCTCGCAGAGACCGGCTTTCTTCTCTGCGATCTCTGCGACTCTGCGAGAGATCCTCCGGCAAATGCGGCCTACTGTCCCCGGCTTCCCCTGTTGACCCGAGCAGACGCCCCTCATACCATGTGACCATCGAAGGTGAGCTCCTGCTACGTAGCGCACCACGCAGAGTAGCACCACATGGCCTGTACCGAACCGGTCTGCAACCCATCTGCCGGAGGATGACGACGATAGGCCGACGACTCGCCCTTTCTCAGCGGCTTCAACTCATCCAGATCCAGGCGGAGAGAACGCGAAGGAGGCAACGTGAAATCAGTACTGAAAGCGTTCACGCTCGCAATGTGCTTCCTCACCTGCGTGTCTGCTGTGGCGCAGGACGATGTGGCCGACATCCCGTCCAAGAAGCTGCAAGCGGGCGGCGATTCGAACAAGACCTATTTCCTGATTGGTCCAAGGACCGGCGAGAAGCCGCCGGATGAGGGATACAAGCTCCTTATCGTACTCCCTGGTGGCGACGGATCAGAGGCGTTCCACCCATTTGTCAAACGGATGTACAAGCACGCGTTACCTGAGGGATATCTCGTCGTTCAGCTTGTTGCGGTCAAATGGACGCCGGAACAACACATTGTGTGGCCTCATAAGAAGAACACAGTCCCCGAAATGAAGTTCTCTACCGAAGAATTCGTTGAGGCCGTTGTTGCCGACGTACGCGAGAAGCATAAGGTCACCGAAAAGCACGTGTTTACCTTGTCCTGGTCATCCAGTGGCCCCGCCGCGTATGCGATCTCGCTTCAACAGAAGAAGACCGTCACCGGCTCATACATAGCCATGTCCGTCTTCAACAAGACACGTTTGCCCCCCTTAGCGCATGCGAAAGGACACCCCTATTACATCGAGCATTCTCCTGACGACAAAGTGTGTCCATTCTGGATGGCAAACTGGGCGAAGAGGGAGCTCACCGAAGCGGGAGCAAAAGTGAACTTGTCCACCTACAAGGGAGGGCACGGTTGGAAAGGGAACGTATACGAACGCATACGCAAAGCGATCAAGTGGCTGGAAGAAAATACGAAATAGGACATCAAACGACGGCGTCGAGCGGACGCGGTGCGACCCCCGCCGCTCACGCAGACCATTAGGCTTACGAGAACAAACACAGTCACCAGGCGCTCTGGCGCCCCTGGTCCCCGAACCGCGCCGCCACCAGCAGCGCCGCCTTCAGCAGCGACTCCCGGCTCGACACGATGATGCCCTCGTGGAACCCGCTCATGGTAATCAGCCGGCGGTTGTTGATCTTCTTGGCCCAAGTCTCCGTTGCCCCCGTTGACGTGGGGCCCAGGCTCTCTTATGATATGGTTATCGGGCTAAGACAAGTGACGAGCCCTACGTCGATCGGCGAGGTGACTGCTCGAAGATGGTTACCACATCCTTAGGGTTCGGGAGCTGCCGAAACACAAGGACGTGAAAGCTCGGTTCTCTCACCGTTGGCGTTTTGAGGAAAGAGGAGTGAGACGACTGCCGAAGCTCATCACAAAGGTTTTCCTGCTTGTAGTGCTTGCGGCCTCATGCGGCAGGTTTCAGGAATCAGGCGATCAGCACGCCCTGAAGGGCTTCCGGTTACTATCCCAAGGAGATTACCCAGATGCGGCGAGGCACCTTGAGACAGCTCTTCAGAAGGGGTTATCTGAACAGAAGTACGAGGTGGTCTACACGTGTCTGGGGAACGCCTACAACGAAATGGGCGAGTTCGACAAGTCGATTCAAATGCACAAGAAAGCCCTCGATACAGACCCAAGCTTCCACGAGGCCTGGGTCAACCTTGGCATCGTGTATCGCCTCACGGGCGAGTTCGAGGAAGCGGAGAGGTGCTACTCCAAGGCGCTCGAACTGAACCCCGATTACGCGGAACTCCACGTGAGCCTTGGTTCACTGTACATCCACCAACAGAGGTACGAGGAGGCCGTCCAGGAGTTGGAGAGAGCTGTGAGCCTCGATGGGCGACTGCCCGTGGCGTGGGGGAATCTCGCCCTCGCGTACGCCACGGTCGCGGAGTTCGACAAGGCCGAAGCTGCACTGAAGAAAGCCGTCCTCCTCGGGTACCGGAATGGACGGGGCGTCCAAGAGCGGATTAGCGCTCTGAGGGCTCTCGCCGAGGAATCCGAAGACCGTGGTAACACTCCGGATGGAGACGACCCAGAGTAGCCGCGCCCGGCTCATGCCGTCGGCCTGATCGAGGCCACGAAGCCGCCTCTCAGACGAAGCCCGCCACGAGACGCGAGCAGAAGCGGAAGACTGCCATGGCCACGGATCATATCCCGGTTAAGTCACGATCCTGGGATCCGAACTACAATCCGCGCCCCTTCTTCTTTCGACAGCGATACAGCGGAGGGTTCAGACTGGTCGCCTGGACGCCGGAGCTCTCGCAGTTGAAAGCCCTGGTCTACTCGATCCTCGATACGTTCCCTGACAGCGTTGAAGCTCTGCTCAAGCTCCGGGAAGAGGAGTTCAGCGATCGGTTTAGCAGGTACTTCGGTCCTGTAAGACGCAATGACCTGGTTGAAACGATAAGGCGAAACGAGTCCTTCGTGTTCTCCGATGGAGGCAATCAACTCTGCGTCAAGAGGCCGGATGCCGACGACCACATCGCCCTCGATGACCACGGCATCCTGTTCATCTACTCCGACTCACCACACTTCATTGACCTCTGCCGGCGCCACGGCTTCAGACGGAAACGCCGGAAGCTGATCTTCGCCGACGGCCATTGGCACGTCCGGCCCAAGGATTCCGTAATCCTGGGAAAGAGCATCGTCAGGCAACTGGGACTCGAGAGCGTCGAATGACCGCGCCCGCCAGCGCGCACGCCGTGCCGCTATCGTGCCCGCCGACACGAGGACACACGCAGCCTGGTCGCCTCAATTCGACGGGAATTGTCTCGCAGAGGCGCAGAGTCCGCAGAGAAGAAAGCCAGTCTCTGCGATCTCTGCGTCTCTGCGAGAGATCCTCCGGCAAATGCGACCTACTTCCCGAACCGCGCTGCCACCAGCAGCGCCGCCTTCAGAAGCGACTCCCGGCTCGACACGATGATGTCCTCGTGGAACCCGCTCGTCGTGATGAGCTGCCCGTCGTCCATCTCGTAGGTGATGTAGGTCTGGATCGTCGAGCCCGCCCCCTCGCGCTGCTTCGGCAGGCCCACCTCATAGTTGACGAGCTCGAAGTTCGTCGGCAGCCGCGCGCGCCCGAGCGCCTCCTTCATCGCCTTGAAGTTGACGCCCACCGGCCCGCTCTCGGTGTCCTCGAACACCTTGTACTCGACGCCGTCCACCTCCATCTTGAGGATGCACGAGTTATCGTGGTCCTCCTTGTCCTCGAGTTGCGTGAAGTGGCTCGTGACGTCGCAGCGCGTCACCACGATCCGGCGCGGGATCTCGCCCAGGTGCTTGAGCGCCAACAGGTACTGCTCGTCCTCGAGCAGCCCGATATCGAACCCCTCGCTGCACAGCGCGTGCACCTCATCGAGCATCGCCCTCAGCCGAGGGTCGTTGGGCTCCACGTCGAACCCCAGCGACTTGACCACCGCGTAGATGCTCGCCCGGCCCGAGTTCGTGCTGAGCGTGATGCGCATCTTGTTGCCCACGCGCGCCGGGTCAATGTGCTGGTAGCTGGCGCCCTTGAGCACCGCGTCCACGTGCACGCCCCCATCGTGGGCGAACCCTTTGACCCCCACGAACGGCTGGTCCTTACGCGGCCGCAGCCCGGCGCGCGCGTACACCGCGTCGCTCAGGTGCGTCAGCTCCTCGACCCGGACGACGTCGCGCAGCACCGCGTCGGTCTTGAGCGCCAGGTTCGCGATCACCTGCACCAGGTCCGCGTTGCCGATCCGCTCGCCGACGCCGTTCACCGTGCCCTGCACGTGCGTGCAGCCGCGCCGCACCGCCTCGAGCGTGCTCGCCACGCCGAGGCCCGAGTCGTTGTGACAGTGGATCCCCACCTCCGGCAGCGCGTCGCCGAACCGCTCCCGAATCGCCGGGTCCGATTTGAGGAACTCGAGCACCCACCAAACGATGTCGCCGACCTCGTTGTAGAGCGTCCCGCCGTTCGTATCGCACAACACCAGGACCGATGCCCCCGCGAGCGCCGCCGCCTTGAGCGTCGCGAGCGCGTACTCCGAGTCGTCCTTGTAGCCGTCGAAAAAGTGTTCCGCGTCGTAGACCACTTCCTCGAACGGCCGCATAGGATTGTCACGCAGGTACTCGATCGTCTCGCGGATCATCCCGAGGTTCTCGTCCGGCGTCGCCTTGAGCTGGTAGGTCACGTGGTGGATCCACGTCTTGCCGAACACCGTCGCCACCGGCGCGCCCGACTCGATCAGCGCCCGCAGGATCGGGTCCTCCGCCACCTTCGAGCGCGCCTTCTTCGTCGAAGAGAACGCCGCCAGCCGCGCGTGCTGAAGCGTCATCGTCGACGCCCGCGCAAACAGCTCCTCGTCCGCCGAGCCCGGCCGGGGCCAGCCCGCCTCGATGTAGTCGAAGCCGAACCGGTCGAACGCCTCGATCAGCGCCAGCTTCTCCTCGAGCGTGAAGTTGATGTCCGACGCCTGGCTCCCGTCACGCAGCGTCGTATCGTAGAGCTTGATTCTCGATGTACTCATCCGAAGGGACTCCTCGTCGTGCCCGCCAATCATAGGACGGCCCGGGGCACTTCGCCACAGATTTCCACCCACGACGACAGAGACGCCCCCGCGCGCTCCGCCGAAAGCCGCGGCGCAAGTGCAATGCGTCTAGCCCTTCTTCACGTTCGGCGATCTGAGCTATGCGTTTCCCTGCCGGCTTCAGCCGGGTCTCTTGCTTGCCACCGGCTTCAGGGCCTGTTGAAGAAACCGCCACCAGCACGTCATCCAGGGCGCGACGCACGTCGTCCCATGCCCCGAAGGGGCCGAACGTGAGTAGCCGTAGGCGTAAGCCTACGGACCGCGAGCGAGGCACAACCGCCCTTTCTTGACGGGCGACCGGCCCCGTCCGGGCCGGTCGCCCGTCAAGAAAGAGGACCTTTATCGGTCGCCTCCTGCCCGTAGGCTTACGCCTACGGCTACTCACGTGGTGCCCCTACGGGGCGTCGAGCGCACAGGTTTTTGAACAGGCCCTTCAGCCGGTGGTCTCCGGCCTCTCAGGGAATCCGCCTGAGCCGGCTTCAGCCCCTGCCCCTGGCGGGCCTTCTCGACTCCCGTGTTCACACAGGAAGCATTCTCACCAACCGAAGGCCGTGGCAAACACCGGCACGCCACCTGCCACCCCTCCGGGAAACGGCAAGTCTCCTATGACGCACTACACTAGATGCTGAGCGGGTAGCGCCCGTAGCGGCGCACCGCGTCGAGGTAGGCGGCCCAGTTCGCCTCCGGCCACGGCAGCGCCTGGTCGTGCGCGCACACGTACCCGCCGCCCGGCGCGAGGATCCGCAGCCGCCGCTTGACCTCCTCGACGACGTCCGCCGGCGTGCCCGCCGTCAGCACCCGCACGTCCACGCCGCCCCAGAGCATGAGCCGCTCGCCGAAGCGCGCCTTGATCGCCGCGTGGTCGAGCGCGCCCGCCTGCAGCGGGTTGAGGATATCGAGCCCGATCTCGATCAGGTCGGGGATGATCTCCGTCACGTTGCCGCACGAGTGCTGCTTCACGATGCAGCCGGCATCCTTGTACACGGCGTAGAGGCGCGCCAGGTGCGGCTTGACGACCGCGCGCCACACCGCCGGCGACATCAGCAGCGCCTGCGTCGCGCCGTAGTCGTCGCTTACGCCGCCGATCTCTATCCCAAGCTCGATGAGCCGCCGCGCGAGCACGAGCTCGGTGTCTACGATCCGGCCGACGAACGCGTTCGCCTCGTCGGGATCCGTCAGCATCAACTCCAGAAAATTCTCCATGCCGACGAGCGTGCACGCACGCGTGAACGGCCCCGGCGGAATCACGCCCCACAGCAGGTGCTCGGCCCGGTCGGCCAGCTCTGCGATCACGGCCTTCGGCGCGTCGAGAAGGCTCGCGCGCGTCGGGTCGGGCATCTCGTAGCGGCGCATCTCGGCCACCGTCTTGAGCGGCGACTCCTTCACGTAGGGCGACACGCGCGGATCGGCCTGCCGCCACACCACGCCCCAGGCGTCGCGTGCCTCGACCCCCGGCTCGTCGAGTCGCGGCAGGTCCCACTCCGTAGGGATGACCTCGACCACCACCCCCTCGCCCGCGTGCGGCACCCACTCGGGCCCCTCCCGCCGGAACGCCCGCAACAAGTTCTCTTTCGGCGTCAGCGCCATGCCGGGATCCTCCACGACGAAGAACGAAACACACAGTGACACAGGTCGGCCCAGGCGGTTTCCCGTCCACGGTCCCCACGCCCACATACACCAAAACGTCAGCCGTTGGAAGCGCATCGTCATTCTTCAGTTGACACGCCGGCCGCGGGGATGGAACAAGACATCCGCCGTCACGACAAGGTACCAGTCCGCCCGGCACGTGAACGTGGCGTTCCGCACACCGTTTCGCACCGCAGGAGAGGATGATGAAAGAGCCCACACTCTCGGATCGAATCACAGGCGCAATCGTCGGAAGCGCCGTCGGGGACGCGCTTGGCGCGCCGATGGAATGCATGCACTACAAAGACATTCGAGACGCCTTCGGCGGAGTCCGGCGGTTCGAAGACTTCACCGACGAAATGCTCACGCACAGCAAGTTCACACGGAGTGTTGCCGATATCGGCCTCGTGACCGACGACACGGTGCTGGCCGATGTGCTTCTGGACAGCATCATTGAGACCGACGGGAATGTCACCGCATACGACTTTGCCAGGGCGTGGGAGAATCTCGACACGCCGGTGCCCAATCCCGATGGCGACGACGTCGTCAGACTCGAGCGGCTCCACTTCATCGAGCAGATCCCGTTCTATCGGAACCGGCTGCGCGAAATCCAAAAGCGCGACCTTGGACGCGGCGAGGCGAACACAACCAGCGCCATCATGTACATCGTGCCCGTCGGCGTCCTGTGCGCCGGGGATCCGCTGGAGGCCGAACTAATGGCCGTGGAGATCACAGCGGTCAATCAGCACGGCCGGCCGCGTGACGTCGCCGGCGGGTACGCCGCGGCCGTCGCCGCGTGCTTCCAGCCCGGTCGTGCGGCAGAAGAGATCGTAAAGATCGGCGTGGAACACACGCGTGACGCCAAAAGCGTCAAGGAACTGCGAGCGATGATCGAACTCGCGGCGAACTGCACAACCTGTGACGAATTCATCGAGCGCTACTATGACGAGATCCTGGACGTTGTCATCCCGTTTCAGGACTGGGAGCATGAAGGTACGGAGTACTGCAACTCGTGGAATTGCTCCGAAGTCCTCGGGCCGGTCCTGGGCACGTTCCTGATCACGCGCGGCGAAGACGCCGAGGGCATGATCCTCGCCTGTGCGAGGATCGGGCGGGACGCCGATACGGTCTGCCGCGTGGGCGCAGGTCTCATCGGAGCCTACGCGGGCTGCGAGGCGATCCCGAAAGAATGGCGCGACTACGTGCTCGCGCGCAACACGTGGCTTCGGCTCGAAGAGAAGGCCCGCACACTCACAGACATCGTGCGCACGCGTCTTCGCGCGAAGATCGACATGAGCACGAAGCTTCTTCAGCGGCTCGATCGAGACTGAGGCGAATCAGATCGCAGAACAAGAGGTCGCCTGAGAACCGATGCGCGTCCGTGGTCGCAGCGATCGCGCGCCGTGTGAAAAGAGGCCTGCTCAGAATCCAACCAGGTGCCTCAGCTCCGCGTACCACTTGAACGACCGGTCCCGCGCCCGCGCGTCGCTCGTGTAGTCCACGCGCACCGGCCGCTGCGGCGCCGCGAAACGCGCCCGCGCAATCCGCTCCAGCGTCAGCTCGCTCTGCCGGTTGATGCTCACCCTTGAGAGCACCGACCGCACCCGCTCGACGTCCCAGTAGTTGTCGTCCATTCGGACCGCTGTCGCGTCGCCCAGCTCGGCGAGCCGCCCCGTCGTCCCCACCACGGTGTTGCGCGCGATCTCGATCCGCTCGCACCCCTTGTCGCAGCGGAACGCGACCGCCGAACGCGCGATCCGGTTCCCCGTCACGCTCGTGTCCCGCGTGCGCGACAGCGCCACCGCCGCCTCCCGGCACGACTCGATGATGTTGCCGTGAATCGTGTAGTGGTGCGACACCCGCATCCGCGGCTTGCGGTGCAGCAGCCGGACGCCGTTGCGGCAGCGGCGAATCAGGTTGCCCGACACCACGTTGTGGTGCGCGTGCTCGATGGCGATCCCATCAAAGAGGTTGTTCTCGACGATGTTGCCCACCACCCGGTTCTCGTACGACAGCCCCAGCCACATCCCGTACCGGCTGTTCGACGCGATGTTGCCGACGAACACGTTGCCGCGCGACCACGACGACTCGAACGCATTGTGCGGCGAGTACGACCCGTCGTTGAACGCCACCAGGTTGTCCGTGCTCTCGTCCACCCGCAGCCCGTTGAGGAAGAACCCGTCGCCGCCGTTGGTCAGGCTGTTGTGCGCGATCACGTTGCGGCAGCAGTTGTGGCTCATCATGATCCCCGCCGAGTCGCCGCCCGCCGAGTAGTGCTCGCTCTCGCACCGCACGCACCAGTCCGCCCGGTTGCCCACGATCCGGTTGTCCGACGCGTCCCACATCCACACGCCCCACGCGCTGTTGCGGCTCACGTCGCAATCCCCCACAAAACAGTCGTTCGACTCCACCAACCCGATCCCGTTCTGCCCCCGCTTGGACACGCACCCGCGCACCTGGCAGTCGCGCGATTTCAGCACATAGACGCCGAACCCGTACGTCTCCCACGTCGCGCGCTTGAACACGTCCACCCAGTCGCGGTGGTCGTAGTGCTCCGGCGTGCTCCTCAGTTGCTGGTCGTAACAGCCCGAGGTGTCGCACCCCTCGAGCGTTACCCCCCGGCAGTTCCCCAAAACAATCCCGCGCCAGTAACCGCTCACGCGCGCGCCGCGCACCGTGACGTTCCGGCAGTTCCTCAAAAAGATGCCGACGCCCTCGAACGTCCACGGCCGGCCCCGGCCGCCCCGCATGCGTGCCCCACGCACGTGGACGCCAGTCAGATCCAGCACGAAATCGCGCCCCTCGACCACCATCGCCCCCCGGCCCTTCGGGTCGGCGATATCATATTCCCCCGGCTCAATCCTTCTCGCCCGCTTGATGTGCATCCCCTTTACCCCTTTGCGCCCTTGCCCCTTTGCACCTTCTGTGTCCTACGAAGCTCGTCAGAGCGGAGTAGGATGCGTGAGACTCCTTGCTTTCCCGCTCGAAACCGCCGTCTAATCCAGCGCCACCACCGTGCCGCTGCGTGTGTACCCCTCCAGGAAGAACACGAACCGCTTCTCGATCCGGTCGTAGAGCACCAGCGTCTTGATCGCCGTCTGCTCATCGCGCCGATAAATGTCGTCCGGATCGTACACCCACAGCACGCACGCGAGCTCGTAGTCCGTAATCTTGTACACCAGCGCGCTCGACTCCCCCAGCCGCACCCGGCACGGCGCCCCCTCGATCATCACCTCGCGGATCCGCCGGAACTGCTCCGCATCGGTGCTGCGCGCGTCGGCCGCGCCGTCCGACTCCTCGCGCTCGGCCAGCACCTCGGCAACCGCCTTGAGCGACCCCTTGAGCATGTCCGCCTGCGCCCGGCTCAGCGCCCGCAGGTCCTCGTAGCCCGCGATCACGAACCGCCACCTCACCGGCACGTGCTCCTTCGCCCAGGGACGCAGCGTGCGCGGGACCCCGTCGGGCTGGAAGTCCGCGTTCCGCCGGAACAACACCACCAGAGTGCACAGCGCGCCGCGCACCTCGGCCGGCGTCATCGCCGGCATGTCCCGGGCCACCCCCTTCGCCGAGAAGCCCGGCGTGTGGCGGTACACATCGAACCCCGTGTAGAGCTCGCCGACGAAATCGCCCAACCGCTGCGGCGCCAGCCCCACGAGCTGCGGCAGGTGTGCCGGGTCGTCCGGGTCGAGCGCCGGCGGCGCACCCGGCTGCACGAGCAGCCACACCGTGCCGCCGAACGCCGCGATCACCGCCACCGCGAGCACTATCACCTGGTACCGCTTCAACCTTCGAGCATCCCGGCCCGTTGACTCAAATCCTGCTCCACCCTTATGATAAGTGGCGTCCGTGCACCCGTCAACCGAGGCGCGAGAGGCCCAAGACAATGCCGCCCATCGTGGTCATCGTCTTCTTCCTGTTCATCGTCCTGGTCATTGTGGGCGCCGTCCTCGGCCACCGCGCCGCCAAAAGGCGCCGCGAGGAGCTCGCCGCGCTGGCCCGCCGCCTCGGCCTCCGCTTCGATCCCACGGAACGCGACGGCCGCCCCTACTGGGGCGAGCCCTTCGAGCTCTTCCGCCGCAACAACCCCTACGAAACCCAAAACCACCTGCGCGGCACGTGGCACGACATGCCCGCCGACGTCTTCGACTACACCTACTACAGCGAGTCCACCGACTCGGACGGCAACACCAGCCGCCACTACTCCACCCGCACCGTCGTCGCCCTCGAGCTCCCGCAGGCCTACCCCGGCCTCGTCATCAAGCCCGACACCGCCTTCCGCGAATTCTTCGAGTTCATCGCCGGCGCCGACATTGACTTCGAGTCCGACGAGTTCAACAAGCGCTTCTACGTCTGGGCCGGCGACCGCAAGTTCGCCTACGCCGTCGTGACCGCGCCGATGATGGAGTTCCTCCTGCGCGCCCGGGCCGCCGCGCGCGACCTCACGATCCAGATCGTCGGCCACCGCGCCATCTTCTTCCGCGAGCGCACCCTCCGCGCCCCCGGCGTCCGCTACCTCCTCCAGTTCGCCGCCGACTTCCTCCACAAAATCCCCGACTACGTCAAAAAGCACTACGCACGGAGGAAAAGCACAGTCTCGCAATCATAGGCTCTAAGGAGACGACAGATGCCATTCTGGCCCGAAAACGCCTCCATCTTCACAATCATCAAGGACGCGGTCATCGCCGCCGCGGCCTTCACCACCGCAATCGTCGCCGCTCGCGGCCTTCGCACGTGGCACAGGAAGCTGAAAGGCGGGACCGAGTACGACGTGGCAAGGAGGCTCTTGCGAGCCGCGTACAAGACACGAAATGCGATCCAGTGGCTTCGTTATCCGAAAATGTCAGGGTGGGAGTTTGAAGGTGCTCAGCTTGCCGAAGTGACAGAGGGAGGAGAGAAGGAGTTTCGTGCTCTTCAGTTTGCGTATAGCACTCGTTGGCAGCAGGTTCATGACGCCGCGACGGAGCTTCAGGCAGAGCAGCTGGAGGCGGAAACACTGTGGGGCGAGGATTTCCTTTGCTGCGTCGTGCCTCTGCACAGGTGCGTTCACAGGATGCGGACGCGTGTTCAGCTGTACCTTTGGGTCAGGAACCCAGCAGTCCGGATGACTAAGATGCCTGAGGACACGGATCAGGTTCTGTTTGGCCTGCCAGATTCGAAGGGGCAAGATGGGTATGGCGAGGAGCTGAGCGCAGCAGTCAAACGGATCGAGGATCATGTTCGTCCCCACCTACGAATGCGGAAGGGGCCTTTTACGCGATTGTGGCAGCGACTCAGGCGGTCCATGGCAACAGGAAGGCACGAAGCACTACCAGGCAATTCCAGCCAACAGCCGTCCGAGGCCGCACCGGAGCCGCGGAGCGGCGATTGGGAGTAGCCTCGGGCGCACGTCCTGCGAAGCCTTGGGGAAGCAGGACAAGCCGGTGGACAGCGACGACCAGTAGCAGCATCGGCTGAACCCCCAGCCACCGGCGACGCGCCCAGACGGGCGGGATGTAGGGCGGGCGCCCCTGCGCCCGCCGGAGCCCCACCATCAGGAGGGGCGACACCTATCGCCGGTGGTACATCTCTGGCGCGCCTGCGGCGCTTCGGCGGGCGCAGGGGCGCCCGCCCTACAACGCTCACGCGTGCATCGGCGCCCTGCAAGCGGTATGATGCCGGTGTGGAACACGCGAAACCGGGAGGCAAAACGGTGGTCCCACTCATCATACTCGGCGCGATCGTACTGATTCTGCTCCTGTACATCGTCGGCACCTACAACCGCTGCATCCGCCTGAAAAACCTCGTGCCCGAGTCGTGGTCGAACGTGGACACCGAGCTCAAGCGCCGCTACGACCTCATCCCCAACCTCGTCGAGACCGTCAAGGGCTACGCCGCCCACGAACGCACGGTGCTGGAATCCGTCATCCGCGCCCGCGCCGCCGCCGTCGAGAGCACCGGCTCGCCCGAAAGCCAGGCCCGCGACGAGAACGCGCTGGTCGGCACGCTGAAATCGCTCTTCGCCGTCGCCGAGGGCTACCCCGAGCTCAAGGCCGACCGCCACTTCATGCACCTGCAAAAGCAGTTGGTCGAGACCGAGAACCGCATCCAGGCCGCCCGCCGCTTCTACAACGCCAACGTGCGCGACCTCAACACCATCACCGAGATGTTCCCCTCGAGCCTCGTCGCCGGCATGGCCGGCATCGGGCGCGCCGAGTACTTCGAAACCGACGACGTCGCCCTGCCGGACGTGAGCTTCGCCCCTCCCGCGCCCGGCGGCCCGTCAACAACCCGGTGAAAGAATGAACGCGAAGAAAGTCATCCTTGTCGTTGCCCTCGTTCTCGTCGCGGGCGCCGTCCTGGCGTTCGCCGTCATCCGTTCCGTCGGCCGGTCGCTTCAACCCCTGGCGCCCGACGAGTACACAGACGACGCCGTGCCGCGCTTCAGGGCCGAGTTCCCCGCCATCTACCACCTCCTCGTCGAGAATGGCGACTTCGACGACGTCCGTTTTCGCGTGCTCCGCGGTCGCGGCGGCCGTTGGGGCAAGCTCACCCTCACGCCCAAGGAGGGCGCAACCACCGACCGCGAAACGGCCGCCGCACGCCTCCGCCAGGCCTTCGACGACGCCGGATGGCAGCCGCCCACAGACTCGCCGCCCACCACCCGGAACGCCGATAACATCTTCTACGGCAAGGGCCCGCACCCCCACGACGCCGACGACCTCGTCTACTCCCACCCGCGCCTGCCCAACGAGAGCAAAGACATCACCCACCACTGCCGCGTCTTCATCTCGAAAGACGCCACCACAATCGTCGCCTACTGCGAAATGGGCTGGTGACCTTTCACTTCCCCCAAGGTCGTCGTCCTCGCATCGCCCCCAGCCTCGAACGAGCCTTGCACTTGCGCAGTCGGATCTTTGTACGGCAAAGCCTCACGCGCCCGGGCAAATACCCGGCAACCCCCGCCAACCTCCATCACCCGGGCCATCCCTCACACGGCGCCCCCTCTTGCCACCCGCTTAAGCCCGCCAAGGCCCTATCGTCGCCCACACAGGCTCTTACACCAACCCCTCTTACCCCAAGCCGGCCTTCAACTGATGGCTCGGTGAGCGAACCGGTCGAGGGCTCGTCAACCTCCCTCACCCCAAGCCGGCCTTCAGCCGGCTTTCCTGTTTGCCACCGGCTTCAGCCGGTGGTACAAGGTGCGTGCAGAGGATCTTCAAGCCGGCTTTAGCCGCCCCGCCCTTGGCGGGCCTTCTCGACAATTCGGCTTCAGCCGTATCGACACACACGGGAGCGCGGCCCATGAGCTCGCACGTCTTCCACGACATCTACCTCCACCTCAACTGGCATACCCAGGGCGACCTCCCCTTGCTCAAGCCAAACATAGCGAGGCAGGTCCGCGAGTTCATCCAGGACCGCTGCAGCGGCACAAAGGGCGTCTATTACCTGGGCATCGGCGGCACCCCGACGCACATACACCTCCTGCTTAAGGTCGAACCGTTCGTCTGCCCGAGCAAGCTCGTTGGCGACCTCAAGGGCGCCTCCGCGCGCGAAATCAATGCCCGCACCCGCCGGCAGACGCTCCGCTGGCAGCGCGGCTTTGGCATCGTCAGCTTCGCCGGCAAGCACCTGAACGGCATGCTCCGGTATCTGGCCCGGCAAGAGAAGCACCACGCCGCCGGGACCCTCAAGAAAACGCTCGAGCGACACACCTTCGAAGCGCCTCAAGCTGCCTGAAGGCGAACCGTCGAGAAGCCGGCTCAAGCCGGCTGAAAGTCTTGCCGATGCGGACTACCCCCCACCGGCTGATGGCCATGAATAATATAACTTGGTATATGTATTGTTTATGGTATCCTCCTGTTGGCCGTTCACAAGGAGGGTACCATGAAGTTCACCCAACGTCAGGT
>Ga0180432_10006163_pt1 | contig 15676 bp, 17 predicted proteins | sample SS_ome_10_FD_132414 | JGI IMG/M metagenome (GOLD analysis project Ga0180432, IMG submission 132414) | Hypersaline lake sediment archaeal communities from the Salton Sea, California, USA - SS_1_MS_2 metaG | ecosystem: Environmental > Aquatic > Non-marine Saline and Alkaline > Hypersaline >... | reverse complement strand
CAGCCGGAACTCGACCGTCAACAACGACGAGAACATGCTCGTGATCCGCGGGAACCCCCGTGTGGTCGACATGTACCTCGCGGAGTTCATGCGGTTGTTCGATCATTTCCGGTTCCGAGGCACCGCGCTTGGCGCGCACGCCTCCGAGCGAGCCGGAAAGGATCCGGGACTTCATCTCAAGCCAGATGATTCGTGGATCGCTCCCTACTTCGAAGCGGAGAACCCGAAGGCTCAGCAGCGCGCTCTGTTCGCTTGATGCGGGGACGCGCAACAAGGAGGAACGCGATGAAGAAGACGGAGATCTCTCAGGGGCCGTGGACGAGGATCCGCCCGCTACAGCGGGACGAGCTCGATCCGTACACCGAAGCGGGGATGGTGGCGGGGGAACTCACGTGGGGCCGATTCAAGAACAACCTCGGCCGCGTGATGGCGTATACGCCGCGTCTCCTTCAGACGGAGGTGGAGTACTGCAACACGTTCATCTTCGACCCGCCCACGTTCCGTGGGGAGATTCGGGAGGCCGGGTTCAACGACCGGTTCCTCAAGGAGCTGGTGATCTCGCGCACATCGCTTCTCAATCGGAGCCGCTACTCGATCACTCACCACGCTTTCATCGGAATGTCGCTCTACACGGCGGCCGGCCGCCGCGATGAGGCGCACATGAAGTATCTGCACCTGCACGAGCATGCAATGCATCCGGAGGTCTACACTGAGCGAGAACGCGTGGTACTCGACTACACCGTCAAGGTCGTCACCGATGCGCATTCGGTGACAGACAAGGAGTTCCAGGAGTTGCGGCGCGTTCTGCGAGAGCACAACGGCCAAGATGACCGATTGGAAGCGCTTGGCGAAGAGGAGATGGCGCGCCACGTCGATGCGCAGATCGTCGAACTGACTTGGCTCATCGGGCATTTCTGTCTGCTGAACAAGTGGTTCACGGTTCTCCAGGTTCCGGATGAAGGTGCACACGACGAGGACAACTTCCTCGCTGCTTACGAGCAAGTCGTTCAGGAGGACATCCGCAAGCGGAACGAGGACGTCTTGCACGGCGACTTCTGAGTCTCGCTGTACTGCGTAGGCTCCGTCCGCCATTGCGGGAAGGGAGAGGAGCATGACGACACGAGCGGCGTTCCGTTTGGGAGCAGATCGGCTGCTCGATCGGCTGACTGCGGACTACGGCGAGGACGGCACGGCCCTCGCTGCTCCGGATGACATCCAGCTGTACTACAAGCTTCCGGCCGCCTTCGCGTTGGGGGGACGGCGCGCCTTTGCAGGGCGCATCGTCGACGCCTTCGTGAAACGCTTCGTCGACGACGGCAACTTGCGCCTTGACCAATACTCGGGACCCTGGAAGGTCTACGTCGCGGGCTGGGCCGCGTGGGGTGCCGGGTCCTTGAGCCGCTTCGACGCCGCCCGGCTCATCATGGGGACGGCTCTCGGAGACTTCGACCCGAGCGTCGGCGCGTTCCGCTCCGAGATCGAAGGCCGGCAGGTCTTCGACACGGTGCGGACGTCCGGCGCGGCGATGGGACTCATCTGGGCGATGGATCTCGACAGGGCTCGAGGGATCGCCCGATTCCTCAAGCGAGCTGTTGCGGAGCAGTCACGGCCGAGGCATTTCGACACGCTCATCGACAAGGATGGGAACCCCGTCGCCACCGAGGACCGAATGTCCTGCTTCGCCGCGGATGACGAATGGGCCTATCCGGCGATCTTCGGCACAACCGTTGCGAGCCTCACATGGCTGGGACGGGTGACGGAGGACGACGAGTTCTTCCGCCTCGCGCACCAGTACGTCCAGGTCGTCCTGTCGAGCGACCACGACCCGTCGAAGATGCCGCTGGCGACGAAGCTCGGCTGGGCCGCACTGATGCTCAGTCGGCACGTCGACGATCCGGCGCTGCTTCGATTCGCCGAAGGGATCGGCGAGAGCCTTCTCCAGCGTCAAAGAGAAGACGGGTCGCTCGACTTCGAAGACGTTCCCGATGTGCCCAAGCCGATCGACCGTGATTCGCAGGTCGGCTGGAGCTGTGACGCGGTCACGACGTTGATCGCCCTCGGTGACGGAGGATCGTGACCGGATCCCGAAAAGACGCCGGGCCGTGACCGCACTGAAGCGGGCGGGTCGAGCCTTCTTGGTGCTGCTCGTCGCCGGGACGGTGGCGATCTGCGTCGCCTCGTGTGGAAGCCGCCACGCCCTGTCGGAGAGCGAGGTCATGGATCGCGCGATTCCGCCCCCGGACGGCACGACTGCGGTTGTCGACTTGTACATCGTGTCGATCACCGAGGTTGACGTCATCCATGAGACCTTCTCGATGCTCGGCTTTCTCATCATGGAGTGGATCGACGAGCGGCTCACCCACAGTCTCGACGATTCGTACACATACATCGACCGGGAGGCGGAAGACTACCTCAATGGGCTATGGTGGCCGGACCCTCACTTCTCGAACCAGCTGTCGCGAAGGGAAACACAGCAGTTGGTCGTCCGCGTTCATCCGGACGGGCGGGTCGTCTACGATGAGCGCTTTCTGGCTGTCCTCGGTTCGGATCTTGATCTGGCCGCCTTCCCATTTGACTCGCAGACACTGCGCATCGGTCTGAAGACGTACGCGTTGCCTCGCGATGAGTTCGCGCTCATCCCCGGGCGGGTCGAGTTCTTCTCGTACGATTGCCCGGCGGGCGATGCCGAGTGTTTGGACTCGGTCTACTCCGGGGGGGCCCCGAAGCAAGTCCCCGTCGGTTGGAATCCGCCGCGGTTTGCAGCCGACGGGATCGAAGCGCGCTCGGTCCTCGCCCGATCGCCCGCTTCGGGGAACGAGTACTCGTGCATCGACGTCGCCATCCGCCTGGACAGGGAGGAAGGATTCTACATTTGGCGGATCGTTCTTCCTCTCTTCCTGATCGCCATCGTCTCGTGGGCGGGCTTCTGGATGCGTGGGGAATCGACGGGGAGCCGGATGACGGCCTCTCTGTTCGGAATGCTCTCGGCGGTCACGTTCGGATTCACGGTCAGCGACTCACTGCCGAAGCTTCCCGATCTGACGTTTCTCGACGTTCTGGTTACGGCAACCTACTGCATCGTCGCTCTGGCCGTCTTCGAGAACATCCTCGCCCACGTCTTGAGGGAGTGGAAGGACGAAGCGCTCGCGCATCGCATCGACCGCGTCTCCCGCTGGCTCTATCCGCTGCTCTACGTGGCTTCCCTGGTGGGGGCGGGGCTCGTGATCCTGACCTGAAGTCGGCTTAGGCAGCGTGATTCTGTTCACGATCCGGCGCGTTGTGACGGAGGCGGCTTCGTTCGCTAGAATGGAGTCGTCGTTCGATTGCGAGAAGAGGGGGCGTCTTCGTTGCAGCTCGCCGACTGGGTACGACGTGAAGGACATGTGCTCTCCGACGAGTTCCTGCGCGTCGACGGGTTTCTCAATCATCGGATCGCGCCCGACTTCATCGAGGAGGCCGGTCGGCAGGCTGCCGATCGCTTCGCCGACGTCGGCGTCACGCTCGTTCTGACGGCGGAAGCGGCCGGGAACGTCGTCGCCTACGAGATTGCTCGCCAGCTCGATGCCCGAGCGGTCTACGCCAAGAAGGGAAAGGCGGCGACGATGGTCCGGCCGATCGTCCGGTCCCTGCGATCGCCGACGAAAGGAACGGTGACGGAACTCGCTGTCTCCCTCGACTACCTACAGGCGGGGGAACGGGTGCTCATCGTCGATGATTTCCTCTACCGTGGTACGACGAGCGCCGCGCTTGCCGAGATGGCCATCGAGGCGGGGGCGACCCTCGTCGGATTCGCATTCCTCATTGAGAAGGGTTTCGCCGGCGGTCGACGGGCGTTGTCGGAGTTCGACGTTCCGATCGAAAGCCTTCTCTGTGTCGAGCGAATGGACCCGGTCGCCGGGACGATCACGTTCGCCGGCGGATCGGGCCCGGTCCCGGTCGACGGAGAGCGCGACGGCCGATGAGCGTCGTCGTCCTCGACTTCGGGTCGCAGACGACTCGGCTGATCGTCCGCCGCCTTCGGGAGTTGAATGCCTTCTCCGTCCTCCTCCCTGGGACGGCCTCGGCCGAGCGGATCCTCGAGGAGCGGCCGAGCGCCGTGATCCTTTCCGGAAGCCCGCATTCAGCCTGTGACCCGACGGGCCCGCGCCCGGACAAGAGTGTGTACGATCTCGATCTTCCGATTCTTGGGATCTGCTACGGCTTTCACCTGCTGGTCGATCGATTCGGCGGGAGGATCGTGCCCACGTCGACTCGCGAATACGGACGGGCGAAACTGACAGAGGTTGATGCTTCCGTTCTGGAGGATCTCGAACCGGGTGCCCAGGTCTGGATGAGTCACGCGGACTCGGTCGAGGAACTCCCCTCCGGATGGAGCATTCTCGGTGCAACGGCCGAGAACCCGATTGCCGCGGCGGCCTCGCCCGACGGACGACGCTTCGGAGTGCAGTTCCATCCCGAGGTATCGCACACACCGGACGGACCGAGCATTCTGGCGCGCTTCCTCGAGGCGGCGGGGGTCGGCCGTGAGTGGACGCCGGCCGCCGTCCTCGAACACCTCATCGATGAGGTGACCAAGCAAGTCGGAGACGAGCGGGTTCTCCTCGCAGTCTCGGGTGGGGTCGACTCCAGCACACTCGCACTGCTCCTCGCACGGGCGGGGATCGACCATCTGGGCATCTTCGTCGACCACGGCCTTCTGCGGGCCGGAGAGCGCGACGAGGTGATCAACGCGCTGACATCGCTCGGCGTGCATCTTCGGATGGAGGATGCGAGCGCGCGCTTCTTGAATGCGCTTCGAGGCATCGGGGATCCCGAGGAGAAGCGTCGAGCGATCGGACGGGAGTTCGTGGCTGTTTTCGAGGATGCGGCTCTCCGGCACGGCCCGTTTCGGTTCTTGGCCCAGGGGACGCTCTATCCAGACGTGATCGAGTCGGCAGGGGGTGAGGGAGCCGCGAACATCAAAAGCCATCACAACGTCGGAGGGTTACCGGAGCGTCTCGGCTTCGAATTGGTTGAGCCGTTCCGCTTGTTGTTCAAGGACGAGGTTCGAGATCTCGCACGGCTCCTCGATTTGCCCGGGGCGATCCGCGGTCGACACCCCTTCCCCGGTCCGGGTCTGGCGATCCGAGTTCTCGGCGAGGTGAGCGAGGAGAAGATCGATCTGGCTCGGTCGGCCGATCGCATCTTCGTGGAGGAGCTGCGATCGTCGGGCTGGTACGAGAAGGTCTGGCAAGCGCTTGCTGTCCTCATCCCCGTTCGGAGCGTCGGTGTGGCCGGAGACGAGAGGCGTTACGGATTCGTGGTTGCGTTGCGGGCCGTGACGAGCGTCGACGGGATGACGGCCGATTGGGCCCGTCTGCCGGCAGACCTGCTCGATCGGATCTCGGGACGGATCCCTCGGGAGATCCCGGAGATCGGACGCGTCGTCTACGACACGACGAGCAAGCCGCCGGCGACGATCGAGTGGGAATAGGCGCCACGCGGGCGGGGCGCGTTTTGATTTCGCCATCGTTCCTGTTACGATCCCGTTTCGGTTTCACATCGTGGGAAGAATCCAATCGCTCGGGAGTCTGAGACCATGGACTACGATGTCGTGATTGTCGGCGCCGGCTCGGCCGGGCTGTTCGCGGCTCTGGAATTATCGGAGTCGAACCTTCGGGTTCTCGTGATCGACCGCGGCCTCGCGCCGAAGGAGCGGGAGTCGATTACCTACGGGGTCGGCGGCGCGGGAACGTTCTCCGACGGGAAGCTGAACTTGACGTCCCGAATCGGCGGGGACCCGACGGCGATCGGGTGCAGCGAAGGCGAGCTTCTCCGGCTGATCGGGCACGTGAATGACGTGTTCACCCGGTGTGGCGCACCGGAGGCCTATTCCGGAGAAGACGCGGACGCCCTCGCTCAGCTCAACCAGGCCGCGGCGCAGGCCGGAATCGAGTTCATCGCCGGCCGGCAGCGGCACATCGGAACAAGCCGGATTCGTGAAGTGATTGACGCTCTCTATCATGATCTGATCGACCGCGGGATCGAATTCCGTCTCGGTGCTCGTGTGACGGGGATCGCATGCGAGGCGGACGGATTCTGCGTCGAGCTGGAGGGGGAGACACTCACGGCCCGGTTCGTCGTCGCCGCTCCCGGGCGAAGCGGCGCCTACTGGCTCCGAGAGGTCACGCGAACGCTCGGGGTCGGGCCAGCCTTTGGGCCACTCGATGTTGGTGTGAGGCTGGAGTTCCCGGCCGAGCTCTACGAGTCGATCGAGAGCGTGATGTACGACGCGAAGCTTCGTGTTCGGGCACCGACCTACGACGACATGGTTCGCACCTTCTGCACCAATCCGCGGGGCTTCGTGGTCCGGGAGGATTACGAGGAATTCGCCTTGGTGAATGGGCATGCCGAGAACGAGCGCAAGTCCGACAACACCAACTTCGCGCTCCTCGTGCACGTGGAGTTGACCGACCCGGTTGAAGACACGACCGAGTACGGGCGTGCGATCGCTCAGCTGGCTTCAACGATCGGCGGAGGGCGGCCGATCCTGCAGCGATTGAAGGACCTCCAGCAAGGGAGGCGTTCGACGTCCGAGCGGATTCGCCGCGTCCGCATCGAGCCGACACTGCGGGAATACACACCGGGCGACGTATCTATGGCTCTCCCTCAGAGGATCGTCGTCGACATCCTCGAGTCGATCGATCGTCTCGATCGGATCCTTCCGGGGCTCGCGTCCGACGCGACGTTGATCTATGCGCCCGAGATCAAGTTCTACGACACGCAGTACCGTGTCGCGGAAGGGATGGAGACGGAGCTTCCCGGCTTGTTCGTTGCGGGTGACGCGTCCGGCCACTCCCGCGGGATCGTCTTCGCAGCGGTGACAGGGACTCTCTCGGCGCGGAGAATCCGGGATCGAGTCAGGTAGAGCGCTCGGCCCGACGGGTGCAGTTCCGAGGAAACGTGTAAGAAGGCCCCCGATCCCCACAGGAGATTCGGGGGCCGATCGCTTCAGTTCAGGTGCTGTGGAGGATCGATCGTCAGCACCGTGCGTTCTTCCTCCTCGGGCGGGAAGACGAGGGTTCCACCTTCGGCGAGCTTCTCATCGATCGCCATCAGGAGCGGCTCGTCCCGCCCGTACGCGAGGACTCGTCCTGCAGCCCGAAGGACGCGACGTCGAACCTCCTCGTAGATCGCTGGAGCCTGCGTCCGTAGCGCGTCGATGAACTCGGGGAACTCGGCCCCGCTCGGGAGACAGACGTTCCCCTCCAACCTCGCCGTGTCGGGGCTCGAGGGGTGTACGACGATTCGTATGCTTCGCTCTTGGTCAAGGCTCATGGCGATTCCTCTCTCCGTCTCGCGTCGGAAAGGGCGTCGCGCATTGCTCCGTCACAGAGGTGCGCATCCGGGGTGTCCTGATGCGTCGGCAGGGAGAAGACGCAGACCGCGGCAATCGTCGCGGCCGCTGCGACCGACGTCGCATGGCGGAGGACGTACGGCCACGGCATCTGCGTGCGGCGGACAGCTCGCTGCCCTCGGACCGTCGTTCGGTTCGTTCTCATGAACATGTTGACCTCCTGTCCTCTCCCTCGGGGGAGAGACACTTGGGGCGCCGCGCGCGTTCGACGTCGTCTGCTCGCGACGCTCGGTTCCATGCGCAGGCCCGTGCCTGCGCCCGGTGCCTTGCCGTGCACCCGGCCCGCGTCGCGCTCAACTCCGTCCAGCCGGGGCGCGACGGCCGAAGCCGAAGCGCCCCTGGCGCTGGTGGAGTCAAGGAGGCGCTGCAGTGGCTTGGAGGGTGCAGGCCATGCAACTCTCACTCGGGGCCTTTGGGAGAGGCGATCCTCTCGGCTCCGGGCCGAGCGACGCGCACATTCCGACCGAGCGGCGGATGACGTGGTGCGTCCGGCAGCTCGTGCCACCGCTGTCCGCATCGCCCGTTTCGCCCTTCTCTTGTCGTTCACGTCCGCCTCGTTTCGTTCTCTCCAGCTCAATCTGCCCCGTACAACACAAAACGCAGGCCGAAGCCTGCGTCTTTGTCGGGCGTTTCGTGCTTGTAGGCTCTGTTGGTTAGCCCAGCACGGCCCGCCCGACGTCCGTACCGATAACACGAAGCGGGAAGAGGTGGCGCATTCCCTGGTCTGTGGCACACCACTTCACGTTTCGCATGACCCGAGCATTATAGGTGGGGGAAGGTCTCTGTCAAGACCTCCTGTCCGCTCCGGATGTGGTCACGCCGTAGCCGGATGGCCTGACTGTCGGCCATTCCTCCTCGAGAAGCGCGTAGACGACTTCGTCGCACCAGACGCCGTCGTGGCAGCAGTTGCGGACGAAATGCGCTTCCCGGCGCATCCCGAGTCTCTCCATGACGGACGAGGACCTCTCGTTGTCGATCGAGGTCATCGCGTAGATGCGGTGAAACCCTTCTCCGAGGAAGAGGTAGTCGACGAGAGCCACGGCCGCTTCGGTGACGAATCCGTTCCCTTCGTACGCTCTTCCGATGATCCATCCGATCATCGCTTCTCGGCCTTCTCCGACCTTCCTCACGGAGAATCCGACATTACCGACGACGCGCCGCAGATCCTTGACCTCGATGAGGAGGCCGAGCCACTTCGTCTCTCTTCGCGGGCTCATCTCGATCATCGGCTCCCACCACGCGCGGACGCCGGCCCGAGTCCGCTTCCATCCGACGTTCAGTCGACGATGAAGATCGTCCGTGTCGTGATCCGAATACTCCAGAATGTCTCGCACGTCTCGGAGGCGGAACCGCCGGACGATCAGCCGTTCGGTCTCGAGGGGGAGGGTCAGCGTGTCCATGGAGTCATTGTATCGATCGAGTCAGTATAGCCCAGGGCCGATGGGCATATGGGCATGCGTAGTTGACGGGCATTGACGGAGCGATATAAAGGACATAAGCTGATATGTTGCGAGAAGATAGGTAGTTCTCCGTAAAGAGGAAGGATGGTGCGCCATGAAGTCCATTACGGCGATTCTGGCGGTAATGCTCGTCGTTGTTGTTCTCGGCACAGCCTGCTATCCCGCCGATCCCGAGACTTGCGGGATGACGACTGGTGTATGGCAGCCGGGCATGTACTGGACACACGAGGCGTCAAGCAGCTATCACACGGTCACGGGTTGCAGCAAGAACGAAGGCACGGTTATGTTTCTTGCTCTAGCACGAACCTCGTGGCTAGGCCTTGAGACATGGGCACTAGCCGCGCTATGGCGATGGGTTGATGGTGCAAACGGGATCAGTCTCTTCAACTACCAAGGGATGCCAGGAAGCCCTGTCAGGTGGCCCCTCATTGCAGATGCGCTTCCGGGAGCGCTGACGACCACTTCCCGGTCCGCTCTGACGCTGACGATGGCGACGGAGCCGGTGACATACTCTAGCGGAGCGGTGCGGGTCGAACGTGTCTCCGGTTCTGTCGAGGGCGGATCAGTGGCTGGATGTGCACAGTGTTCAGTACCCGCGTGGCTCGAAGATGCAGGCGAGACAGACTTCTCTTTGGAGACACTGACGTTGATTCCTGGGGATTCTGTAGTGGGGGATGTCTGTCTTGCTAGGGACTACACTCTCAAGCCAGTCAAATACGAATGGACAGGTCTCTCTGTACTCCATGTTGGCGAAGCACTTTGGTCTCCAAACCTCGAGTGGTGGGTTTCCGCGGAAGGTCACGAGGAGTGGGATGACGGCACACCGATCCTCGACTACCAGGTCGAGCTGTCGGCGTGTGGAGTCTTCGATACTACAGAGCTTCTCCGGGTCCTGGAGACCGCGGTGGGCGAGATGGCTGCCTCAAAGCGACCGGCCACTGATTGCATCCGTCACCAGCTGCAAACGCTGGGGCTTGTTGCCGAATGAGCCGTGAGGCGAGGAAACGGTGAAGTGGGGTGATCGAGTGGAACTGGGACCTCGAGATGACTGAGAAGCGAGGTCTTCCCAAGCGCCTGGCAACGATTGCCAATGCAGCGTCTGCGGTATTGACGGAGTGTGGCTCACAAAGGTGCGGAGCCAGCGTGTGGCGCTTCTGCGGAGGAGGGAGGTGGTGTAACAGGCATAGCGTGCGGTTGGGAGTCGGTCTTGTGGCACCTCTCTATGTCAGGGCAAGACTGGGAATAACTGCAGATGGTGGAAGGAGACGAAGAAACGGGGAAGAAGATGGTAGTGCCATTCCTGAGCGCTATTCTGCTGGGTGTATCCCTTGCTGTGTGCTCTGGCTCAGGATACTACGACTGCAACGGGCGGCTCTGTCCGGAGTACTCCGGGAACTGCAGCTTCCAGAGATGCTGCGGCTCGGACGGCATGGGGTGCAGGATGAAGTGTGTGTCTCACTACTGTGAGGAGTGGACGCTTCTTCCAATTTGCATCGGGTGGCCACCATGTTGTCTGGAGTGGGTCACAATCGTTTTCTATGACTGCTGGGACTACGTTCCCACGGTGCTGCCGGCAGAGTACATGTGAAGCGACTGCCCGTCGGACATCATGGTGCATCAAGAGGGAAGGAGACCATCGCGCTTCCGCTTTGGATACGCGCGGAGCACTCAGTTCCCTTTTCAGATCTAGCCTAGGAGCAGAGGTGGTTGGCCTGCGGCAGAGGTGCAAGGCTGGAGCGAAGTCCGACCAGCATCGCGCATCCAGATGAGCCACCCAGTCTCAGCATGACGCCGATGCTGGCACGGGGTGTCGCATCGTCGCTTGTGGAGTCCCCCAACTCATGGACTACGCGGAGGAGTGGCTCTGGGAATGCGCCCTCGAGAGCCGAAGTAAGCATCTGGACTGAACTCTGGGTTGTCCGCATGAGATCAGCATGGATGACAGCTCTCAACTGCCATAACTCGCCGTCCAGAGTAACGCGGCACGAGCGCCCTCGAAGTCCGGCAAGAAGGCCGACCAGAACGTCATCGCCGGCCGGCGTCGATCCGGGGCCGAGTCCGACCAGCGCTGCGAGGACCTCGGAGTTCGCTTCCCCTGTCCAAGTGGCGAGAATCCGATCGATCTGTCGTGTGAACGGATCCCGCGTCGACTTCCGATGTGTGTCAAGCGCGGCCTCGAGGAGCCGGAGGCGCGAACGCGCCGTCCCCAGCTGCGCGGTCGTGTAGGGCTTGACATCCAGCGAGACGACGGCCGCGCCGGAGATGTCGAGCGTCGGGCCATGGTGGAACCGAATCGCGACCTCCGAGGCCGCCGCGGGAGTTCCGATCGAAACGGGCGGTACGTCGGCGGTCTCGATCGCCCACGGGTGAAAGGCGGCCGCGGCCGACTGCAGGGAGATCAGGATCGGACCCGCGTCCCCCTCGAGTCGAAGCAAGATCCCGTGACGGAAGGTCGAGTCGACGACTCCGGCCCGGGCGCCTGTGGCGAGGACGCGTGCGGCGTGCCCCCCGACCCTTTTTGCGGACGCCTCCGGCCGGTTCAGGATCGGTTCTCCCGCTCGGTTCGCCACCGCTCGACGTTCGGTCGATCCCGCTCCCGGGCTCGGTCGACGCGCTGCTGCATCGCCTCGACCTGGTCGTCGGGCTCCACTTCGAACAGGCCTCCGCTTGACGGCGAAGACGGCATCAGATCGTCGAGGTTGAGCAGCCGCTTCATCCGAAGGGCATCGACGATGCTTGCGCCCATCCGGCAGTTGTTCGTGAAGACGAAGACGACGTCGACCTGGGGCCGAAGGTCCTCGACTCGATCGGCCCAGCCCCTCAGCTCGTCCTCCCGGTAGGAGTAGTCGTATCGATGGCTGCCGGTCGGATGATTCCACCACATCTCGGCGTTCCGGCCGTGCAGGCGGACGTAGCCGACCGGCGACGTCACCGTTGCCGACGGTTTCGGAAGGTGAGAAAGGCGAGGAAGGTCGACGTTAACGAAGCCGAGGCCGAGGGTTCGTAGCGTCGAGAACGTCTCGTCGCGGATCCAGCCATCGTGTCGGAACTCCACGTTGACGGGGACTCCGTCGCCGACGAGGCTCGCGGCCAGCTTCTCCAAGTGGGCGATCGACGATCGAGTCGGCCGGAACGCGTACGGGAATTGCGCGAGAACGACCCCGAAGCGATCGGCCTCGCGCAACGGCGCGATCCCCTTGAGGAAGGAAGGAAGGACCTCGTCGAACCTCTCCGGCGCGTGGGTCATCTCCTTCGGGGCCTTCACGACGAAGAGGAACCGCTCGGGGACCCTTTCCAGCATTCCCTCGAAGAGAGCGGGATCCGGGACGCGGTAGAACGACGTGTTCACCTCGACGCAGTCGAACATCCGTGCGTAGTAGGTGAGAAACTCGGCCGGCGGAAGGCCTTCCGGATAGACGGTTCCGACCCAGTCTTTGAAGTGATAGCCCGAGGTCCCGACGCGCAGCTCTCCCGCCATGGGGTCATGATAGCACGGCGGCTCAGAGGCGGCGTCGCGTCAGGGCCGGGAGAACCCGTCGAGCGGTCGCCCCGCTACCCCGCGAATCCCTCCCCGCCGGGCGAGCGTTCGAAGATGCGGGCAACGCACCGGTGCAAGGCCTCCCGAACGTTGAGTGTCCGTACACACGCCTCCTCCTGCTCGCGTTCCTGTCTACCCTCGATCTGAACCAGCCGTGCAAAGCAGACGGCGAGGAGGAGCGCGAAATGACACATCACCGACGGAAGAGCGCCCCGCGTCGGTGGGATGAACCAAGAAGTCAGCATCGACAGGGCGACGAATCCGGCGGTCCCGATGAAGACCAAGCCGAGCTGCCGACGTCGAACATGGCCCTCGTTTCGGATCGCTCCGTAGCCGGAGAAGAGGACCATCCCGGCCAGCCCGAGCCAGTAGAACCAGCCGTAGACGAGGAACCGGGGCATTGCGTGGGTGTAGCGAGCGTAGACGGCGTTGCAGACCGAGGTGGTCGCAAAGGATCGGTCGATCGCGATCCATACGAGGATGCCTGTTGCCGCGGCGAGCATCGCGCCGGCCGTCCCCTCGACGACTCGCGACCGCGGGCGGCGAAGCTGTGCAACGAGCACGAGTCCGAGCGGCGGGAGCCAGGTCACGACAATGAACGCCAGACGGGGAAGGAACCCGGCCGCGGCGACGTTGGCGCAGATTGCCACCTCAGAGAGCTGGTATCCGGCCAGAAGAATCAGGATCGCCCCGGTCGTGCCGATCAGCCCGCGTGACTCCCCCTTGAAGCGAGTTGCGAACGCCCAGCCGGCGATGAGGATCTCGAAGGCCGCCGTGGCGAGTGCCAACGTGGGTGAGTACTGCATGAGTCCCCCTTCCGCGTGTCGCTCAGATTCTCTGCATGTGCCCGCGGCATGTCCAATGCGTCCGCATCGTACTTGAGGGTTCCCGAATTCTCTCCGATTGAACCGGCGACCGCGGGCCGCGGTCGCTCCGGTCAAGCAGAGTGTGGACGGACGACGAGATGGCACGTATGGTCTCCGATGAAGCGAAGCGAGGATGGGGCCGATGACGACGACGCAGATCAGGATTCGCGGGTACCACGAGGATCGCTTCGGGCACGTCAACAACGCCCGGTATCTCGAGCTTCTCGAAGAGGCGCGGTGGGCTCACCTCGAGGAGCGCGGCCTGACGGCGTCGTTCCTCGACGAGCAGGGCGTCTTTCCGGTCATCGTCAGGCTTTCGGTTTCGTACCGGCGCCCCGCCAGCGCGGGCGACCTCTTGGAGATCGAGACTAACGTCTTGCGTTCGGGCCGGCGGAAGGTCGTCTTGAAACAGGTTGGGCGGTTTGTGGGCTCGGATGAGATCTGCGTGGAGGCCGAGATGACGGCTATCTTCATCGATCTCGAGAGCGGCCGGGCCGTTGCGCTTGGCGACGCGTTCCGTGACGCGTGGCCCGAACTGGCGGACTCGGATCGCGACGTCGCTCGAGCGTGAAAGGAGAGCCATGAAGAAGTCGCTCGGAAGGAAGACGCTGGTCGTACCGTCTCCGGTCTGGGTCGTCGGGACGTACGACGCGGAGGGAAAGGAGAACGTGATGACGGCGGCGTGGGGCGGGATCTGCTGCTCGAAGCCTCCGTCGCTCTGCGTCTGTCTACGAGAGGCGACGCACACCTATCACGCAATCGTCGAGCGAGAGGCATTCACGGTGAACGTTCCGTCGTCGGACCAGATCCGAGAAGCGGACTTCATCGGCATCGCCTCCGGCCGGGACGTCGACAAGTTCTCCGCGGCCGGCCTGACGGCGGTTCGAGGCAGCCGGGTCGATGCTCCGCGGGTCGAGGAGTTCCCGCTCAGCATCGAGTGCTCACTCACGCACACCGTGAAGATCGGCCTGCACACGCTCTTCGTCGGCGAGATCCTCGACGTTGTGGCCGACGAGTCGGTTCTCAACGAGGAGGGCCGCCCGATGATCGCCAAGATCTCACCGCTGCTCTTCTCGGCCGGGGAGGCCGCGTATTTCGCCGTCGGGTCGCGACTCGGTCCGGCGTTCACGATCGGAAAGGATCTCGCGTCGACGTAGACCTCGCGAGCGTCGAATCACGGTGGGCGTCTGGAGCGACGCCTTGCTCGCCGTCGCAATAGCGAGCGGCTTCACCTTACTCTGTCGCTCGTTTCAGAAGTTCTTGATATATCGATCTTGACAGAGATGACTGATCGCTGTACGCTTCGCGGCTTGGAGGTGCAATGACGATCGAAGAGCGGCGATTGCGGTTCGTCGAGCGGTTCGGCCTTCATATGGCCGAGGAGCATTCCATGCCGCAAATGACCGGGCGGGTCCTCGGGAGCCTGCTTCTGACGAGGGAGACGAACCGATCGATCGACAGCCTGACCGAGGAGCTTCGCGCGAGCAGAGGAGCGATCAGCATGGCGATCAAAGACCTGACGAGACTCGGCCTGGTCGAAAAGGTCAGTCGGACCGGCGACCGGAAGTTCTACTACCGCCTTCGTCCGAACCTGTGGGCGAAGCTGTACCTCGAGCGGCTCGACAACATCGAAGAGCACGTTCGTATGGCCGAAGAGGGGCTTCGTCTCCTCGCCGACGAGCCGCGCGAGAAGCGAGAGCGTCTGCTGGAGATGGGCGCATTCTTCCGATTCCTGCTCGAGATGCTCCCCATGGCCGCGGAGGAGTGGCGCCGTCGTGGTCCGCGGTTGATCGAGGAGCTCGAACGGGCGGCCCGGAAGGCGTAGATCGTGACCTCGGCTGCACGAAGAGAGCTGACGGAGGCGCTCGGGACGTACATCTCTCGGTCGATCGGCTTGCCGGACGACGCGAGTGTCATCGTGAGCGCGATGATGATCGAGTCGGACGCCGCCGTCTCGCTCGACGAATTGGAGCGGTTCCTACGCCGGCCGATCGGACGTCTCGGATTGTCGGTCGATCGCCTCCGTCGCCTTGGCGCGATCAAACGAGATGCCGGGCGACGTGCCGCGCCCGTTCGGGGAACGCCCGGCCTGAGGGATCTCCTCGCTCGTCTGGCCCACGCGTATCGGCGAGGCGGGATGAAGGCGTTGGAAGCGGAGCACTGGCGTCGTCGGGAGCGGTCGGCCGTCTACCGAACGGCGATCCGGATCGTTCAGGCGATCTGCCCGCTCGATGCCGTTGCGGGATTCGGCGCGAATCTGGATCGCGATCTGGAGACGCGTCCGCTCTGGGAGGCTGCGACGCTCGCCCTTTCGAGGCTCTCCGATCGCTGGGAGATCGATGTGCCGGACGGTGACTCGCACGTTCTTCGACACAGACCCTTGGTCGTCTACGGGAACCACCCATCCATGCTGACT
>Ga0180432_10006161_pt1 | contig 15680 bp, 10 predicted proteins | sample SS_ome_10_FD_132414 | JGI IMG/M metagenome (GOLD analysis project Ga0180432, IMG submission 132414) | Hypersaline lake sediment archaeal communities from the Salton Sea, California, USA - SS_1_MS_2 metaG | ecosystem: Environmental > Aquatic > Non-marine Saline and Alkaline > Hypersaline >... | reverse complement strand
GGAGACGACGAACGCCGGGCTTGGGAGGAGATTCGGGGATGGCGCGAAGAGTGCGCCGAGGTCAGCCGCGACGACGAGAGCGGCGCGGCTCCCACCGGCCCCGTCGAGGCCGAGGCGAGCGGTGAAGCGGGCGCGTGGGAACCCTTTCTCGAGGGAGACCGAGCCGTCATCGAACCGGTAGTCATCGAGTCGGGCGTGGAGCTTCACCGCGAAGTCGGAGGCCTTCTCGTCGAGGGCGAACGAGGCCGACGCGCTCCCCGGGCTGTCGAGGTACGTCGAGACGGTCGCAGACGCGGCGCGCAGGCGACCGGCCCAGTGCACCGTGACGGAGGCGATCGTGTCCGGGCCGAAGCCGAGCTCGCCGGTTGCGGCGAACGCGCCCTCGCCGATCGGGACGTCGAAGGCGAGGCGGATCGCGAGCGAACGGGGGGAGAGGTCGACGGTCTCGGCGGAGAGACCGATTTGGAAGGTTCTCCCGAGCGTGAGATCCGCTTCTTGGGTCCACCCGCTCGACGGCCAGGTGCGCCAGATGGACGAGATGAACGTGTAGGACGAGCCGGAGACGCTCCCGCTCACCGAGAAGGAGGCCCACGACGCGGAGCCGTCGAGGACTCCGGAGCCATCGATCTCTCCTGTCAGCGTGCCGAACGGGAGGGTGAGATCGCTCGTCGCGAGGGAGAGGTGTGCCGTGGTGCGCGTCCCCCAGGCTCCGGCGACCGACGAGACGACGGAGAGCGAAGCGAAGGGCGCGTCGTAGCCCACGCCGATCTCGGCCGTCTCGAGGGTGAACGATGAGGCCTCGAAGCGAACGCGCGCCGACAGGTCGAGGCCGAGGGCGACGCGGCGAAGAGTTGGGGAAAGCTCGAAGGTCGTTCCCGGTTCGGCGGAGGGGTCGGGATGTGCGCCGATCGTCTCGCCCAGAACGCCGCGGCCGATGCACGGGGAATCCGGGCGGAGCGTGAGGTCGTCTCCGTCCAGGTCGGCGAACTCGGGCGACTCGGAGATGTCGCTCGCCCTTCGCGCGACCCCGGCGTAGCTCCCGTCGCCGTTCGCCCAGACGTTGTTGTGGGAGAGAACGATCTCCCCCGGGTCCGCGGCCGGGCGGTCGACTTCAACGCCGAGCCCCCCGTTGTAGGCGAGGATCGTGTTGGAGACGGAGACGTCGTCCCCCCGGATCACGAGTCCCGAACCGGCGTTTCGGACGATACCTCCTCGATCGATCGAGCACGGAGCGCTCGAGGAGAGGACGGCGCCGTCCGAGCCGGAGCCGACGATCTCGGAGCGGAGGAAGGTGCCAACCGCGTCGTCGAAGACATTCAGGCCGACGTCGATGGCGTCTCGGATCGACGAATCCTCGATCCGAAGGGCCGACCGATCCTCGGCGGTCGCTCCGCTCGGGCTGGTCGAGAAGATCGACCCGGTAACGGTCGCCTCCGCGTCGTCCAGGAGCCGGAGCCCTCCCGAGCCGTTCTGCGCGAGGCTGCAGTCGTTGAGGGAGACGTTCGTCTCGTCGCGCAGTTCGATTCCCCAGTCGCCGTTTCCTCGAATTTCGCACTCGTCGATGGAGGTCGCGGATGCGTTCGCGAGCGCGATCCCGTGGACGGCGTTCTCCGCGACGTCGGTCCGGGCGAGTGTCGCCTGGCTCTCGTCGCTGACGAGAAGTCCGTTCCCTCCATTCCGGCGGATCTCGCAGTCGACGAGGCGAGCGCCCGCGCCGCCGTGGAGCCAGACCCCATGGCCTCCGTTCTCGGAGACGACCGTCCGCTCGATCGTCGGGTTCGACGTAGAGTCGGCGACCTCGATGCCGCTCTGCTGGGCTCCGGTGACCGTGACGTCGGCGATTGTGATGGATGCAGACACGAGGAGGACGGCCGGAGCGGAGAGGACGGTTCCGGTCCGCTCGATCGTGAACCCCTCGATCCGGCCGGCGCTGGCGTGGCTTGCCTGGAGAACCGGATCGAACCCGTACCCGTATCGGATCGTGGTTACGGCGGCACCGGAGCCGATCAGGGTGACGCCGTTCTTGAACACGACGCCCTCTTCGTAGACGCCCGGCGCGACGCGGATCACGTCCCCGTAGGCTGCCGCGTTGATCGCGCCCTGGATCGTCGTGAAGCCTCCCGAGCCGTCCTGCGAGACGAGGAGTTGAGCGCCGAGGAGGGCCGGCGCGCCAGCGACGGCGAGCATGAGAAAGATGGCGACCACCCGGACTCTGCGACGCATGGGTCCATTGTAGCCGGACGAGGGCGAGCGCGGGTGAGGGGCCGTCGAGTCGATTCGGGGAAACGGAGTATCATCCCCGTCGGAGGAGGATCGATGCGCGCGTTCTTCTGCGTCACGCTCGACGAGAGGTGTCAGTCCACGATCGGCGCGATCGCCGAGCGACTCCGAAGTGAGACGAGGATGCGCGCGTCGTGGGTCCGACGGGGGAACTACCACCTGACGGTCCGTTTCCTCGGCGAGATCGACCCGATGCTGACGGTCGATCTCGACCGGGTTTGCCGGGACGTGGTGCGGGGGATGGATCCGGTCGCGATCGCGCTCGAGCGCCTCGGAGCGTTCCCGAGCGCCGAGGGGGCACGGGTTCTCTGGATCGGCGGGAACACGCCGGTAGCGTACGTCGAGCTCGTGGAACGGCTGAACGGGGAGCTCCGCGGGCTCGGATTCGGGGAGGAGCGCAAGCGGCCGGTCGCCCACGTCACCTTGGCTCGGGTCAAGGGGCGCCCGGATCCGGCGCTCGGAAGCCTCCTGGAGAAGGTGGGATCGTTCTCGCCGGAGTCGGCCCGCGTCGATCGCGTCACCCTGATGGAGAGCAGACTAACGCCGAGCGGAGCCGTCTACACGCCGCTCTTCGAAGCGCGTCTCGGAGGGTGACGTGAGTGAGCGAGGGGCTCCGCCGGGGGTCGAGTATCTCGATCACGTTGCCGACGTCGGGATGCGCGTGCGTGCGGGCTCCGTCGAGGACCTCTTCCGGCGGTCGGCGGTCGGCCTCTTCTCGCTGATGGTGAGGATCGACGCCATCAGGAACGAAAAGCGGCGGGAGTTCGTCTGCCGGGCGGAGACGCTCGTCGGTCTGTTCGTCGAGTGGCTCGCCGCATTGCTTGCGGACAAGGACGTGGGGGATCTGGTCTTCGCGAGCTTCGACGTCGAGATCGGCGAGGAAGAGGCGGGGTTCGAACTGCGCGGCTCGGCGTGGGGAGAGCCGCTCGATCCGACGCGGCACGAGCCGGGGATCGAGGTCAAGGGGATCAGTTACCTCGGCCTCTCGGTCGGTCGGGAGGCCGACGGCGACTGGGTCGCCGAGTGCGTGCTCGACGTCTAGCGGGAGGAGGACCGGGATGGATCAGTCGCTTCGCCTCGAACGGATCGCCACGTCGGAGTGGCTTCTGCCTCAGCGGGATGGGATGCGCGTCCCGGGGCGGATCTTCGCCGACGAGGAGACGATCGCTCAGCTCGGCGCGGCGGAGGGCGAGTGGAGCGCGCTCAGGCAAGTGCGAAACGTCGCCGCGCTTCCCGGGATCGTCGGCGCATCCCTCGCGCTTCCCGACGTTCATCCGGGATACGGTTTCCCGATCGGGGGCGTCGGGGCGTTCGGCGTAGAGGACGGGGTCGCCGTCGTCGGCGGTGTCGGCTTCGACATCAATTGCGGCGTGCGGATGCTCGGAACGCCCCTCACACGAGGCGAGGTCGCCCCGCTCGTGGAGCGGCTCGGTCGGGACCTGTACGAGACTGTCCCGGCCGGTCTCGGTTCGAAGGGGCGCCTCCGCCTGTCGATCCGCGAGATCGACGAGGTCCTTCGAGACGGTGCTCGGTTCGCCGTCGGGAGAGGCTACGGAATCGCGGAGGATCTCGAGTTCACGGAAGAGGGCGGACGGATGACGGGGGCGGACCCCGCCGCGGTGAGCGAACTTGCGAAGAAGCGGGAGTTCGGCCAGGTGGGAACCCTCGGATCGGGGAACCACTACCTCGAGGTCCAGTTCGTCGAGAAGATCCTCGACGAAGCGGCGGCGAGCGTGTACGGGCTTGTGGAAGGGCAGGTGGTCGTCTCGATCCATACCGGATCTCGCGCGCTCGGCCACCAGATCGGCCAGGACTACCTGAAGGAGATGGAAGCCGCGAGCCGGAAGTACGGGATCGACGTTCCGGAGCGCGAGCTCGTCTGCGCCCCGATCACGAGCCTCGAGGGGGAACGCTACCTGAGCGCGGTCGCTGCCGGCTCGAACTGCGCGTTCGCCAATCGGCAGGTAATCGCGCACCTGGTCCGGGCCTCCTTTGCGCGCGTCTGCGGGACGTCCGAGGAAGCGGTCCGGACCATCTACGATATCGGGCACAACAGCGCCAAGTTCGAGGAGCACGTGATCGGAGGAGCGCGCCGGCGTCTCCTCGTTCACCGCAAGGGATCCACGCGGGCCTTCGGGGCCGGCCGGCCGGAATCGCCGGAGGCATACCGCACCGTCGGGCATCCGACGTTCGTTGGCGGGACGATGGGGACGGCGTCGTACGTCATGCGGGGCACACAGGTCGGGATGGAACGTGCCTTTGGAAGCGGCATTCACGGGGCGGGGAGGGCACTGTCGCGGAAGAAGGCGGCGAAGCGCTTCTGGGGGGAGGCGGTGGTCTCGGACCTCGCTTCCGCGGGAATCCTCGTGTGGTCCCACAGCAAGCGCGGGGTCGCAGAGGAGGCGCCCGGGGCGTACAAGGACGTCGACCGGGTCGTCGCGGCGACGGAAGAGGCGGGGATCAACCGGGCCGTTGCCAGGCTCCGCCCGATGGCGGTCGTCAAGGGGTAGCCGACTCGCGCCGCTGGCTTGCGAACGCGCCGGTCTCGCGGACGAGGGCGCGGGCGATCTTGACCGGATCGTGCTTGATCGTCTCCTTGCCCCCCCACTTCGCAGTCCCGAGGAAGTCGGAGCGAACGATCGCCAGGCGATAGTCGTTCGATTCACCGAGGTCGTCGCGGACCGGCTCGGCCGCCTCGTCGATGTAGTGCGCGAGCAGCGCATCGCTCGCGGGAGCGATGTTGACGAAGAGCCGATCGAAGCGTCGAAGGTCGACGTACTCTCCGAGGACGTCGAGGTGGTCGCGGAGCGAGAATCCGTCCGTCTCACCCGGTTGCGTCATCAGGTTGGCGATCAGGACCTTCTCCGCCGGCGCCTCCTCGATCGCAGTCGCGATCCCGTCGACGAGGAGGTTCGGAACCAGGCTCGTGAACAGGCTCCCCGGGCCAACGACGATCAGGTCCGCATCGGCGATTGCCTCGAGGACCTCCTCGTGTGCGGGGACCGGGGCGGAGGAGAGCTGGAGGCGTCGGATCCGCCTCGGATCGGAGCTCAGCCTCGTCTCCCCCTCGACGCGCGATCCGTCGTCCATCTCGGCGACCAAGTGCGTGCTCGCCAGTGTCGCCGGAAGGACGCGCCCCCGCACGTTGAGGAAATGGCTCATCGCCTCGACCGCCCGATCGAACCCGCCGGTGGCCTGCTCGAGTCCGACGAGGACCAGGTTGCCGAGGGAGTGCCCGGCGAGCTCCTGCGGCGCGTTGAAGCGATACTGGAAGAGATCCGACAGTCGCGTCTCGTCCTCGGCGAGGGCGAGAATGCAGTTGCGGACATCGCCCGGAGGGAGGACGTCCATCTCCTCGCGGAGCCTCCCTGAGCTTCCACCGTCGTCCATCACGGTAACCACGGCGGTGACATTCGAGGTGACTTCCTTCAGTCCGCGCAGTAACGTCGAGAGGCCGGTTCCGCCTCCGATCGCGACGACCCTTGGGCCACGCTCGAGCATCCGTCGACGGTAGATCAGTGTCGCTGGCTTGATCCGCGTGTCGGGGGCGACGCTTCGGGCGACCGAGCGGACGAGCTGGACGACGGCGCACGTGAAACCGACGGCCCCGAGGGCAAATGCGGCGGCCATGATCGCGTATCGGACGGGCCCGGAGCTCGGCAGGGTTCGGTAGACGAAGCGAACGAGGTCGGTCCCGACGACGTAGAGAAGTGCGATGACGAGGATTCCCATCGACAGGACGGAGAGGAGGATCCACCGCTTCACGCGCATCCCGGGTGTCAGCGCCCGCAGGATTCCGCGCCACCGGGAGGTCACGTCTTCGTCCTGAACGATGCGTCGACGATCCCCGGAAGCGTGGTGAGGGTCGCGCAGAGGGTTTCGCTCGGCTCGACGGAGTACCGGGCGTGCGCCCGGACCACGATCGATCCGAGGGAGTCGACCAGCTGGAGGCAGACCGGCGCGTCCCCAGCGTGCTGGGTGAGCTCTGCCTGAAGCCGCGCGAGTCGGTCCTCGTCGACGGCCTCCGTCTCGATCGTCAGGAGGAGGGACGGGGCCGCCCGGTGTGAGAGCTGGTCGAGGCTGAGGATCTCGTCGGCGATGAGGCCCGTCTCGCCGTTTCGTGCGTCCGCGGTCACGGCGACGCTGACCAACCCGTCGTCTCGCAGAAGATGGCCCGAGGCCTCCAGGACACGGGGAAAGACGGTGATCTCGACCTCGTCCGCTCCGTCTTCGAGGGTCACGAATGCCATCGGATCCCCGCGCTTCGTGTCGATCCGGCGAACCTTCTTGACGCGGCCGCCGACGAGACCTGTCTCCCCTTTCCGCAGGGTCCTCGCCTCGCGTGCCGAGAGACAGTAGAGGCTGAGGTCCTCTCGGTGATCGTCGAGCGGGTGTGCGGTCAAGTAGAGGCCGAGGAGTTCCCGCTCGAACGTGAGGAGGTCGCGACGCTCGAACTCCGGCTCTTCGACGGCCGGATCGGCGGCCGTCTCGGCGAGGTCGGCGAAGATCGACTGCTGGCCGGTGAGACGTTCGTGGCGCGTCCGCTGCATCATCTCGAGACCCTCCGAAAGGTGGCGGAGGAGGCCGCGGCGGGTCGCGCCGAGCTGATCGAACGCGCCGGCCTTGATCAGCGCCTCGAGAGCCTCCCGGTCGAGTCCGTCTTCGTCGACGCGTCGGCAAAGCTCGAAGAACGAGGCGAACCGCCCGTGCGTTCGCGCGCTCAAGATGGCGGCGACCGCCCCGTGACCGACGTGTTTGATCGCGGCCAAACCGAAGCGGATCTTCCGGTCGGCGAGCGGCGTGAACCCGCGGCCACTCTCGTTGATGTCTGGCGGGAGGACTTCGATCCCCATCTCGCGGCAACGGCCGATGTACTCGGCGACCTTGTCGGTGTCCCCTTCCACGCTCGTGAGGAGGGAGGCCATGAAGTGGACCGGATAGTTGGCCTTGAGGTAGGCAGTCCAGTACGACACGAATGCGTAGGCCGTCGTGTGGGACTTGCCGAACCCGTAGCGGGCGAACTTCTCCATGTCGGCGAACGTGCTCTCCGCGAGTTCGCGGGAGACGCCGTTTCCGAGGCAGCCGTCGATGAACTTCGAGCGGAGGCCCTCCATGATCTCCTTGTTCTTCTTCCCCATCGCCTTGCGCAGGATGTCCGCCTCGGCGAGGCTGAATCCGGCGAGCGTCCGTGCCATCAGCATCAACTGATCCTGGTAGATCGGGAGGCCGTAGGTGTCCTCGAGGATCTCTGCAAGTCCGGGATGCGGATAGTGGGTCTCCTTCCGCCCTCGGCGTCGTTCGACGTACTCGTCGGTCATCCCGCTCTCGAGCGGGCCCGGCCTGTAGAGGGCGAGCAACGCGATCAGGTCCTCGAAGCGATCCGGCTGGACGCGACGGATCAGGTTCGTCATCCCCGAGCTTTCGAGCTGGAAGATCCCGGCTGTCTGGCCCTCGCGGATCATGGCGAACGTCTTCTCGTCGTCGAGTGGGATCGACTCGACGCAGAGGTCGACCCCGGCCTGCTCTTGCAGCATCGACCTCGTCTCGTCGATCAGCGTGAGGTTGCGGAGACCGAGGAAGTCGAACTTGAGTAGCCCGACTGCCTCGACGTCGATCATGTCGAACTGGGTGACGAACTCGCCTTCTCCGAGGCGGAGGAGCGGGACGTGGTCGGAGAGAGCGCTCGGCGCGATGACGACCCCGGCGGCGTGGGTCGACGCATTCCTCGTCAGTCCCTCGAGCCGCTGGGCGATGTCGATCAGTCGTCCGATGGCGGGGTCGTTCTCGTAGAGTGAGCGAAGGTCGCTGACGCGGTCGACGGCCGCTTTCAGACCCCATCCGAACGGGATCAGCTTCGCCACGCGGTCGGTCGTCGCGTAAGGGACCCCGAGGACGCGACCGACATCGCGGACGACGCTGCGCGCCGCCATTCGGTCGTAGGTCGAGATCTGGGCGATCCGGTCCCACCACTCCTTCCCGCCGTACTTCTCCCGGACGTAGTCGATCACCCGGTCTCTGCCCTTGACACAGAAGTCGATGTCGAAGTCTGGGAGGCTCACGCGATCCGGGTTGAGGAAGCGCTCGAAGATCAGGTTGTACTTCAGCGGATCGACGTTCGTGATCCGGAGGGCGTACGCGACCAGGCTCCCGGCCGCCGAGCCGCGCCCCGGACCGACTGAGATCTCCTTCTCGCGGGCGAAGCGAATGAAGTCCCAGACGATCAAGAAATACGTGCTGTACGCCATCTTCTCGATGACGGAAAGCTCGTAGTCGAGCCGCTCGCGGACCGCGTCGTCGAGCTCGCCGAACCGCTCGGCGGCCCCTTGATACGCGAGCTCGCGGAGGTACGCGTCGGGATCGGTCTCCCCCTCGGGCAAGTCGAAGGGAGGAATCATCGGGTGCGAGAGATCGAGCTCGACGTTGCAGCGGTCGGCGATCCGACGCGTGTTCTCGATCGCCTCGGGGACGTCGGCGAACAACGTCTCCATCTCCTCGGTCGTGCGGAAGTGGAATCCCTCTCCGTCGAAGGTCCTGTGATCCGGGTTGTCCAGCGTCTTGTTTGCACGGATGTTGAGGAGAACCTCGTGGGCGAGCTTGTCCTCCGACGCGAGGTAGTGGATGTCGTTGGTCGCGACGAGCGGGATCTCGAGCTCCCTGGCGAACCGGACGAGCTCCGCGCGGAGCTTCGCGTCGCGCTCGGTCCCGTGGTGCTGAATCTCGACGAAGAAGCTGCCCGTTCCAAAGATTTCCTGGAGCCGTCGAGCGACTTCCTCGGCGTCCGCTCTTCGCCCGGCCTGGAGGAGACGCGGGATCTCGCCGCTCTCGCAAGCGGAGAGCGCGATCAGCCCGCCGGCATGGTCGCGGAGAAGCTCGTAGTCGGCTCGCGGCCGGTAGTAGAAGCCCTGCGTGTGCGCGCGGCTGACGATCCGAAGGAGGTTCCGGTATCCGTCGAGGGTCTCGGCGAGGAGGACGAGGTGGTAGTAGCGCTGACCGTCCTGCGCGCTTCGACTCCGACGATCTCCGGGCGTCACGTAGATTTCGCACCCGAGGATCGGCTTGATGCCCTGCTTCTTCGCCTGGCGGTAGAACTTGATCACGCCGGACATCACGCCGTGATCGGTGAGCGCCATCGCGTCCATCCCGCATTCGCGCGCCTTGGCGACGAGAGCGGGGATCTTGCACGAAGAATCGAGGATGCTGAACTCCGAGTGCGTGTGGAGGTGGACGAAACGGGTGGCCAACGGTCTCATTCCTCCACGAAGATGACCTTCTCCTCGCCGGGCATGACGAGCCCGAGTCGCTCCCTGGCGAGGGTTTCTACCGCCTCGGCGTCGTCCGCTTCCGTCAGCCGTGCCCGGAGCACGTCCTGTTCGCAGAGGGCGTCCACGTGGGCCACTTCGAGGTCCCGGAGGGTCCGCTCTCGGCGGGCGATTTCTAACTGACGTCCGACGAAGAGCGCGAGGAGAAGGCATCCGAGCGCCAGGATCGTCGCCGCGAGGATCGTGCGCCGGCTCGGCCGAAACGGCACGAAGCGCCGGTCCCTTCGCTGATTCCTCATACCCCCACCTCCCGCGCGAATCCGCAAGGAAGGGTGGCTTGTCGGCTCGATGCCCGATAGCGACGGGCGTTTCGTGCCCTCCCCCCCCTCGGAGACCCCGGGCGATCGATCCGGCGGTCCCGCGAGCCAGTATAGACTGGCGCTCGACGGAGGGCAACGACGTGGCCCGGTTGTTGCAGCGGGAAGAACCGGGCTCGATAATCGGCGGGCGTTCTTCAGTTGCCAGTAAGGAGTGCACGATGCGGACCTCCGAGCTTCGAGACCGATACCTCTCGTTCTTCGCCGACCGAGGACACAAGGTCCTGCCGAGTTCGCCGCTCGTCCCGAATGACCCGACGCTCCTGTTCACGGCGGCGGGGATGGTTCCGTTCAAGGAAGCGTTCTGGGGACGGGTCAAGCCGTCGTTCTACCGTGCGACGACCTGCCAGAAGTGCTTCCGGACGACCGACATCGAGAATGTCGGGAGAACCGCGTTCCACCACACATTCTTCGAGATGCTCGGGAACTTCTCCTTCGGCGACTACTTCAAGGAAGGGGCGATCGACTTCGCGTGGACCTTCCTGACTGAGGAGCTCGGGCTCGCGCCGGAGCGCCTCTGGGTCTCGGTCTACGAGGAAGACGACGAAGCCGAGGCGATCTGGCGAGATCGGATCGGCGTTCCGAAAGACCGGATCGTGCGGCTCGGGAAGAAGGAGAACTGGTGGGGGCCGGTCGGGGACGAGGGCCCGTGCGGACCCGATTCGGAGATCTTCTTCGACGCTGGCCCGGAGAAGGCGTGCGGCCCGGACTGCAAAGGGCCGGCCTGCGACTGCGATCGGTTCTCGGAGATCTGGAACCTCGTCTTCATGCAGTACGAGGCGCGCCCGGACGGGAGCCTCCAGCCACTCGCTGCAAAGAACATCGACACTGGGATGGGCCTCGAGCGGACGACGGCCGTTCTGCAGGGCGTCGCGACCGACTTCGAGATCGACACGTTCCGACCGATCGTCGAGGCGATCGAGGCAGCTGCGCCGCGACCGATCGAAGCCTCTGAGATGCGGTATCGGAACACGATCGCCGATCACGTTCGCGGGATCCCGTTCCTCCTTTGCGAGGGCGTGATGCCCGGGAACGAGCGACAGGGCTACGTGATGCGTCGGATCCTCCGACGGGCCGTCCGTGCCGGCGAGCGGCTCGACCTCCCGTCGGGGACGCTGGCGAAGCTCGTCGACCCGGTGATCGAGGCGATGGGCGAGGCGCGCCCGGAGATCGTCGGGACGCGGAAGCTCGCGGCGCGCCTGATCGGGCGCGAGGAGGAGACGTTCCGCCGGACGCTGCGCGACGGGGAGCGGCGGCTGGAGAAGCTCCTCTCGGACCTGAAGGAGGCCGGCGAGACGGTCGTCCCCGGGGACGCCGCGTTCGAGCTGACCGACACCTACGGATTCCCGCTCGAGATGATCGGGGAGATCGCGGCCGACGAGGGGTTCCAGGTCGACCGAGTCGAGTTCGAAAAAGCGCTGGAGAAGCAGCGGAGGCGCTCACGCGCAGAGGTTCACATCGCCACGGGCAGCTCAGTCACCGCGGATGCTGACGTGATCCCAGCGGGGAAGAAGCCGACCGAGTTCCTCGGGTACGAGACGACCGAGGCCGAGTCCGTCGTCGAGAACGTCTTGCCTCGCGGTAAGGGTGAGATCGAGCGCCTCGTCTTCCCGGCGTCGCCGTTCTACGCGGAAGGCGGCGGCCAGGTCGCCGACACCGGTCGGATCGAGAACCTCGATCGCGAGGGGGCTGCCGCCGTCGTGGGGGTCACCAAGAACCCGAAGGGCGTCTACCTGCACGCGGTGAGCGGCGTAAAGGGCGCGTTCGAGGTCGGCGATCGCTGCCGGCTCTCGGTCGACGGCGAGCGCCGCCGGCGGATCGAGCGGAACCACACCGCGACGCACCTGCTTCACGCGGGCCTCCGCGAGGTCCTCGGATCGCACGCGACGCAGTCCGGCTCGGAGGTGAACGACCGCGAGCTCCGGTTCGACTTCGCCCACTTCGAGAAGATGACCGCCGACGAGATCGCGCGCGTCGAGGAGATCGCCAACGCCGCCATTCTCGCCGATCACCCGGTCACGACGGAGGAGCTCCCGCCGGAGGAGGCGAAGGCGTCGGGAGCGACCGGCCTGTTCGAGGACGAGTACCGCGGACGCGAGAAGGTCCGCGTGGTCAGCGTCGACGAGGTCAGCAAGGAGCTCTGCGGCGGGACGCACGTTCGCCGGAGCGGCGAGATCGGCCTGGTCAAGATCGTCTCCGAGGAGTCGATCGCCTCCGGCGTCCGCAGGATCCGGGCGATCACGGGGGACGCCGTCCTCGAGCGGCTGCGCGGTCAGGACGCGTTCGCCGACCGTCTGAAGGCGGAGCTCGGCGACGATCTGGAGGGCGCGATCCGCCGGCTGCGCGAGGAGATCGCCGCGTTGAAGTCGCGCCTCGACGTGCTCGGCGCGGACCGGGTTCACTCGATCGCCGACGAACTCGTCGGGCGTGCGGAGCCTCACGGAGCGGTCCGCCTCGTCGGCGGACGCGAGGACGTCGGGCCGGACGAGTTGAAGGGCCTCGCCGACCTCCTCGAGGAGCGGCTCCGGCCGGCGGTCGTCGTCCTCGTCGGGGGGGAGAACGATCGCGCCCTCGTCCTGTGCAAGGTCTCGAAGAACGTGAAGGACGTGCGCGCGGGGGATCTCGTCCGCGAGATGTCCCGGATCGTCGGCGGCGGGGGGGGCGGCGGCGCGGGATTCGCGCAGGGCGGAGGCCAGGACGTCGCGAAGCTCGACGAGGCGCTCGAGGCCGGCGTGACGGCGGCGCGAGAGGCGCTCTCGTAGAGCAGGACGAGCGCCGCGGCTAGGCTAGCTGCTCAGGCGGATCGGCGAGCAGACGTAGAGGAAGCCGTGGTCGCCTTCGGCGATCTTCTCGCCCGAGGGTTCGATCAGCCCGGCCTTCTCCGGCGCGGCGAGCCAGACGGCGATCTCCTCGGAGTCGAGGCGCTTGAGCGCGTCGACGATGTACTCCCCGCGGAACGAGATGTCGAGCGCTTCCGTGGGGACCTTCTTCAGCCGGACCCTCTCCGCGGCCCTTCCCTTGTCCTTGGAGGACGAGGTGATCCGGATCGCGCTCTCGTCGGCGCTCGCGTGAATCGTGATCGCGCCGGAGTCCTCGGCCGCGGTGATCTCGATTCGCTGAAGGGCCTCGAGGATCGCTCGTCGGTCGAGGGCGAGCGAGATCGGGTTGTCCTGCGGAATGACCCGCTCGAAGTTGGGGAACTCGTCGGCGATCGTCTTCGCCATGAACGTCACGTCGCCGGTCTGGAAGAAGAGCTGCCCCTCGCCTCGATACAGGTCGACGGTCGGCGCGCCGACCTGGGAGAGGACCCGGTCGAGGTTGGCGAGAACGCTCGCCTCGATCAGGTATTCGCCCTCTTCGTGGCTCTCGTCGACGTCGATCGTCTTGACGGCGAGGCGGTACCCGTTCGTCGCCACCATCTTGAGGTGCTCGCCCTTCAGGACGAGGTCGACGCCGGTCAGATTGAGGCGGGTCGTTTCGCCCGCCTTGAGCGCGGCGAACGCAGTCTGCTCGAAGCCTCTGTGAAGCTGAGCGGCCTTGACCGAAGCGATCTTCGTCTTCGGGAGCGGCGCGATCTCGGGGAAGTCCTCGATCGGGAGGGTCGGCAGATCGAACGACACCTCGCCGCAACTGACCTTGACTGTCGTTCCGTCCTCGCTCTCCGACTTGAGGCTGATCTTCTCGTCTGCGGGGAGGTGCGACGCGATCTGGTTGAACACCGAACCGTTCAGAACTGCGGCCTCGTCGCCCCCGGCGTTCTCGATCGGAATCTCACAGCGGACGGCGCGTTCGAGGTCGGTCGCCTGGAGACGAAGCCGGTTCCCGGCGATCTCCATTTTCAGCCCCGCGAGGATCGGCATGCTGCTTCTCGTCCCGAGCGCGTAGCTTGCGAGCCGGACCCCGAAGACCAGATCGTCCTTGAGACATACGAAGTCCATCGATGACCCCCTTGAACTCCTCGGTCGTGCCCGTGGGATGATAACCGATCGAGCTTGTCCCCATCAAAACGCGAGATCGAGAGACTCGACGATGTCAGCGCAGACAGCCTCGACCGGCTTCGTTCCGTCGATGATTCGGGTGCGAGGATCCTGTTCGGTCAACTGGAGATATCCGTCTCGGACGCGACGGTAGAAGGTCTCGTCCTCCCGCTCGATCCGATCCCCTTCCCCCCGCTTTCTGCCGAGGGCGACGTTCACGGGGACGTCGATTAGGAACGTGATGTCGGCCTCGCGACCCTCGGTGGCGGCGTCGTTCAGGCTCCGGATCAGGTCGAGATCGAGCCCGCGGCCGTAGCCCTGGTAAGCCATGCTGGAGAGGCGATAGCGGCTGGTCAGGATCGTCTTCCCCTCGCGAAGGGCGGGAAGGATGACTTCGTGAGTGTGTTGAGCGCGGCTGACCATGAACAGGAAGAGCTCGGACAGCGGGAGCATCTCCTCGTGCTCGCGCGCGAGCAAGATCCGTCGCACGCGTTCTCCGACCTCCGTTCCGCCCGGCTCGCGTGTCGTCACGACGTCAAAGCCGACCTCACGAAGTCGACGTTCGAGGAGACGGGCGACGGTCGACTTTCCGGTGAAGTCGAGACCCTCAAGGGTGATCAGCTTGCCGGCGAGATCGATAGCTGCCTCCTCCGAACAGGGCGTGAATGATGATCAGCACGGCTCCGACTGTAACACACGCGTCGGCCACGTTGAAGACGGGAAACCCCCGGATTTCGAAGAAGTCGATCACGTAGCCGAGCGTCGCTCGGTCGATCAGGTTCCCGACCGCGCCGGCGAGGAGGACGGCGAGGCCCGCCTTCAGCCAGATGCCCCTCGCCCATCGAGAGAGGAGAAGGGCGAGGACCCCGGCGGCGATCAGGGAAGAGATCGCGATGAACGCGGCGGGGTTCCCGGGGAAGAGACCGAAGGCGCCGCCTGTGTTGTGAACGCGCGTGAGTCTGACGGCATCGCCGAGAAGCGGAATCGGTCTGCCGACGGTGAGGCTCGTCGCGGCCCACATCTTGAGAATCCGGTCGAACAGGAGAAGCGCCGCGGTGGGAAGAAGCCACAGGAGACGGTTCATGCTCGCGAGGCTATCCCGGTCGAATGCGCCGGTCAAGGCGAAGCGACGTGATTGAGCGGCGCTCGGAGATCGGATACGGTCCGTCGCAATCACGGGGGTGATCGGTCATGCAACTGGTGAGGTTCCGCCTTCCCGGAGACGAGCGTGCTCTCTCCGGAACGCTCGCGGACGGCACGATCCGCTCGGGCGAGGAGGAGTTCCCCCTCGACGGCGTCCGCCTTCTCGCGCCCTGTCTCCCGACGAAGATCGTCTGCGTCGGCCGCAACTACGCGGCGCACGCCGAGGAGATGGGCGGGGAGGTTCCCGCCGAGCCGCTCCTCTTCTTCAAACCTTCGTCCGCGGTCATCGGTCCGGAGGACGAGATCGCGCTGCCGGCCGGTGCGGAGGTTCACCACGAGGGGGAGCTGGCGGTCGTAATCGGAACGCGGTGTCGAAAGGTCTCCGCCGATCGCGCCGATGACGTGATTCTCGGGTACACGTGCATCAACGACGTGACCAATCGGACGGCGCAGGCGTGGGAGAAGAACTGGGTGCGGGCGAAGGGCTTCGACACATCCGCCCCGCTCGGGCCGTGGATCGTGCCGCGGGAGGCGATCGACGGGCCGTTCCACGTTTCGCTCCGGGTGAATGGGGAGGTTCGCCAGGAAGGGTGGACGAGCTCGATGATCTTCCCGATCGGGCGGCTGATCGAGACGATCTCGGC
>Ga0180432_10006158_pt1 | contig 15682 bp, 14 predicted proteins | sample SS_ome_10_FD_132414 | JGI IMG/M metagenome (GOLD analysis project Ga0180432, IMG submission 132414) | Hypersaline lake sediment archaeal communities from the Salton Sea, California, USA - SS_1_MS_2 metaG | ecosystem: Environmental > Aquatic > Non-marine Saline and Alkaline > Hypersaline >... | reverse complement strand
GCCCTGGGCCTGCCGCCGCTGACCAACAACGACAAGTTCGCCGCCCCGCTCAACGAGTTCTGGGATGGCGTGACCACATCGGGCGCCGGCAGCCTGGTGTAGCCCACCGGCAGTCCGGCGCGCAGGTGGATACTTGGCCGGTGGGCACTTACGCCGTCACCGGGTCTGCCTCCGGGATGGGTAGCGCGGTCGTCGAACGACTGCGCGCCGGGGGCCACACCGTCATCACCGTCGACATCAGCGCCGCGGACGTCGTCGCCGACCTGTCGAGCCCGGCCGGCCGTCGCGCCGCCGCCGACGACGTACTCGGTGCCTGCGCGGGACGGCTCGATGGCGCGGTGCTTGCCGCCGGCCTGGGCCCCACCCCCGGTGCGCAGCGGCGCATCACCGAAGTCAACTACTTCGGCGTCGTCGACCTGCTGAAGGCCTGGCGGCCGGCACTGGCCGCCGCCGGGAACGCGAAAGTGGTTGTCTTCGCCAGTAATTCCACCACCACCGTCCCCGCCGTCCCGGGCCGGGCGGTGCGCGCGCTGTTGGCGGGCGATGGCGAGAAGGCACTGCGCGGCTACCGGATCTTCGGCCGCTATGCGCCACCGATCGCCTACGCGGCCTCCAAGATCGCGATCAGCCGCTGGGTGCGCCGCCACGCTGTGACCGCCGATTGGGCCGGTGCGGGGATACGGCTCAACGCGATCGCTCCGGGCGCCATCATGACCCCGATGCTGGAGCGGCAACTGGCCACCCCCGCCGAGGCCAGGCAGGTGCGCGAGTTCCCCGTCCCGATCGGCGGGTTCGGCGACGCCGGCCAACTGGCCGATTGGGTGGTGTTCATGCTCTCCGATGCCGCCGACTTCCTCTGCGGGAGCATCGTCTTCGTCGATGGCGGATCGGACGCCTATTTCCGGGCCGACGACTGGCCCCGGCCGGTGCCGGCCCGTCGGCTGTGGTCCTATCTGCGCCGCACCCGGGAATTCAGCGAAAGGAAACCACGATGACCACACTCCGGGCCTGGCCGGCGGTGCTCTTGACCGCGCTGGCGGCCTACTCGGTGGCCGGCTGTTCGGCCAAGGCCGAGGAGCCGGCGCCACAAGGTCCGCAGACCACCACCATCGTGGTGTCCTACGACGAGCTGCTGAACCAGAAGACCATCACCCGCAGCGCCACCCTGGCCGTCGGAGACACCCTTCAGGTCAGCCTGGGGGCCAACCCCTCCACCGGCTACCGCTGGGAGCCACAGATGCAGATCTCGGATACCGCGGTGCTCGAGCAGGCCGGCCATCAGGCGGTCGCCTCGGCCGACCGGGTCCCGGGAGCGCCGGGCAGCGAAGTCTGGGCGCTGCAGGCCATGGGCCCGGGCACCGCCAGCGCCTCGACCAGCTACGGCCGGCCTTGGGAGGGCGGCGAACAGGAGAGCTGGACGTTCACCGTCAGCGTCACGGTCGAGTGACATCCCGCGAGTCACACCGGTAACTCCTGTAACTCATTGCGTACCCTTGACCGGTGCGCACACCCCACCGCGTGACCGTCGGCATAGCGGCCGTGTGGCTGCTGGCCGCCGGCGCGGCGGCGGGATGCAGCAGCACCGTCGACGGAGTGGCGACCTGCCCCGGGTGCGGCACCGCCTCCGAGCCGGACTTCCCGACCACCCGACCCACCACCCCCTCGCCGGACACCTCGACTCCGGTGCAGCCCGAACCGGGGGACGGAACGCTGGCCCCCAACGCCGCCGGGTACGTCTACATCGAGACCTCCTCGGGCAAGACCCGCTGCCAGATCTCGTCGGGCAACGTCGGCTGTGAGTCGCAGTTCAGCGATGCACCCACCATCGACGGCGAGCAGGCCACCGGCGTCGAGGTGTCCGCCAGCGGCAGCAACCGCTGGGTGGTCGGCAACCTCGGAGCGATGCCGACTGTCACGATCGGGTACGACACCTACAGGGCGGTCGGCTGGACCATCGAGGCCGACAGCAGCGGTACCCGCTTCATCAACGACGCGACCGGGCACGGCATGTTCGTGAGCACCGACCAGGTCGACTTCTTCTGAGAATGGGCTGATCTGGTGGACTTCCGGATTTTCGTCGAACCCCAGCAGGGCGCCAGCTACCGCCGGCAACTGGCCGTCGCCAAAGCCGCCGAAGCCCTGGGATTTTCGGCCTTCTTCAGATCCGATCACTACCTGGCGATGAGCGGTGACGGCCAGCCCGGACCCACCGACTCCTGGGTAACCCTTGCCGGCCTGGCCCGGGAAACCTCGTCAATCCGGCTGGGCACGCTGGTGACTTCGGCGACCTTCCGCTATCCCGGACCGCTGGCCATCTCGGTCGCCCAGGTCGACCAGATGAGCGGCGGCCGGGTGGAGTTCGGGATCGGCGCGGGCTGGTTCGAGGCCGAGCACCGGGCCTACGCGATCCCGTTCCCCCCGCTCGGCGAACGGTTCGACAGGCTGACCGAACAACTGGAGATCATCACCGGGCTGTGGGCCACCCCCCCGGCGAGCACCTTCGACTACCGCGGTGAGCACTACACGGTCGCCGACTCCCCCGCCCTGCCCAAGCCCGCCCAGCAGCCGCGGCCGCCGATCGTCATCGGTGGAGGCGGGGCGCGGCGCACGCCGGCACTGGCGGCACGCTTCGCCGACGAGTTCAACCTCGCCTTCCCCGCGCTGGACTTCGTGCCGGTCCAGTACGGCCGGGTGCGGGCCGCGGCGCAGGAGGCCGGCCGCGCTCCCGGCGATCTGGTCTACTCGGCGGCGTTCGCGCTCTGCGCAGGCCGCGACGACGCCGAGGTCCGGCGCCGGGCCGCGGCGATCTCCCGGGACGTCGACGAACTGAGGTCGAACTCGCCGCTGGCCGGCAGCCCCGCGCAGATCGTGGAACGGCTGGGCGCGTTCACCGAGGCCGGAGTCGAGCGGGTGTACCTTCAGGTGCTCGACCTGGCCGACCTCGATCACCTCGAATTGTTCGCCAGTACGGTGATGCCCCAGATTTAGGGGCCGCCGGGAACCGCGGGAAGGAACGTGACAGGGAGTGACCACGTGAGCGGGCCGCTGGGGATCTCGATCGGCACGGCGAACCTGGTCGCCGCGCGGCCCGGGCGCCCGCCGCTCTCGCGGCGCTCGGTGGTGACGCTGTGGGGCGATCGGCCCGCCGAAGTCGGTGTGCCCTCGCAGAACCCGGAGCTCACCGGTGCGCTGACACCCCCCGGTCTGGTGCTGCGGGGGTTCGTCGAACGGGTGGGCGACCCGTCGCCGGTGCTGGCCCCCGACGGCTCCGCACATCGGGCCGAAGCACTCGTCGCGGTGGCACTGGAAGCCCTCGCGCGGGCCGCGGACGACAACAGCGGCCCGCCGGGGACGGTGGTGGCCGCGCCCGCGCACTGGGGGCCTGCCGCGATCGGGGCGTTGCGCGGCGCGCTGCGTTCCACCGCACTGGCCGGACCCGGCGGCGTCGCACCCGCCATCGTGCCCGACTCGACCGCGGCGCTGAACGCACTGGCCGCCGAGCCGGGCCTGCCGGGAAGCGGAGTGGTCGCACTGTGCGACTTCGGCGCGAGCGGAACCTCGGTGACCCTGGTCGACGCCGGGGCCGGGCTGGCGCCGATCGGCGAGACGCTGCGTGTCACTGCGTTCTCCGGCAACCGGATCGACGATGACCTGCTCAGCGACGTCCTGGCCGGCCGGGCCGCACCCGACGGCGGGCTGGTGCGACTGCGCGAGGCCTGCCGGCTGGCCAAGGAGCGGCTGTCCACGCAGTCCGACACCATGCTCGACGTCGATCTCGACGGCCAGCTCTGGTCGGTCCCGATGAGCCGGACTCGGCTGGAGAGTCTGCTCGAGGGTCCGTTCACCGCGTTCCTCGACGCACTCGGGGACGCCATGGAAGTCGCCCGCGTTCCCGCCGCCGACCTGGCCGCGGTCGCCGCCGTCGGCGGTATGGCGGCCGTCCCGGCTGTCACCGAACGCCTCGGCCGGGAGTTGCGGGTGCCGGTGGTGACCACCTCGCAGCCCGCCACGGCGGCGGCCACCGGGGCCGCGCTGATCGCCGGCGCGCAACCCGCGTCCGGGCCGGCAGCGGGGCCCTCCGCCCCCTCCGCAGCCACGACCGCCGTCACCGCGGCCGACGCGCCGACCGGACTCGCCCCGACCGCCTGGGCTGCCGACGCCGCCGGGAGGGCCGCCTCCGAGTCGGCCTCCGACGGGTCGCCCTCGGCCACCTACCGGGCACTGGCCTGGTCCCAGGACGAAGGCGGCGACGAACCCGTTCCCTATGCGGGTCCCTTCACAGGGGAGGAGTACAGCAGCCCCGGGTACGGTTCCGGCGGCCATCCCCAGCCGGTGACCGGCGCCGGCCCGACGGTCGAGTTGGGGCCTCCGGACGCCGGGACGGGCGCGGATCCCTGGTACCGGCGCCCCCCACTGCTCTTCGGCATCGCCGCGGCCCTGGCGGCGGTCGCGGTGGGCGGCCTGGCGGTCACCCTGACCGGCAACGACAGCACCCCCACCACCCGCACCACCCGGGTGACCAAGCCCGGCGACCCGGTCGTCCCGCAGACGATCACCGTCACCGGCGGCAACGGCCAGACCACCGTGACGACGGTGACCCCATCCCCGACCGAGACCACCGCCACAACCACACCCACAACCACGCCGACCACCACCACGACACCCACGACGACCCCGACCACGACGACCCCGACCACCACGACGCCGACCACCACGACGCCGACCACCACGACGCCGACAACGACGCAAACGACGACGCAGACCACCACGCCGACCACGCAAACCACCCGGACCACCACTGCTGCGCCGACCACCACCGCCCCGCCGGAGCCGACCACCACCGTCGCCCCTCAGCCCACCACCGAACCGATCATCACCGGGCAGACCTTCGAGCCCGCGCCGGAGCCCGAGCCCGCACCCGAGCCGACCGTCAAACCGGCCCCCCTCGAGGAGACGTCACCGATAAGTTAGAGCGACCCAACTCGCGCATTGATTGTCCGGAGTGCGACGATGGGGAAGGGCACGCACAAGTTACCGACCGGTAACTTCACTGAAGTTACCGGTGGGTAGCCACCAGATAAGGCCAGGACAGAGGGACGCCGTGGACACCCAGACGCTCATCCGAATGATCATCGGCCTCGCCATGACCGCCGTCGTGGCGGTGTTCGCCGCCAAACGGGTGGCCTGGCTGACCAAGCTGATCAGTTCGGGCCAGCCCACCGCCGACGAGCGCGGGCGCAAGAACCACCTCGGCGAACGTATCGGCAACCAGGTGCGCGAGGTGTTCGGTCAGACCCGGCTGCTGAAGTGGTCCGTCCCGGGAATCGCGCACTTCTTCACCATGTGGGGCTTCTTCATCCTCGCCACGGTGTACCTGGAGGCCTACGGGGTGCTGTTCGACCCCAAATTCCACCTGCCGCTGATCGGCAAGTGGTCAATCCTCGGCTTCCTGCAGGACTTCTTCGCCGTCGCCGTGCTGCTGGGCATCATCACTTTCGCGATCATCCGGTGGCGCTCCGAGCCCAAGGACTACGGCCGGTCGTCACGGTTCTACGGCTCGCACACCGGCGGGGCCTGGCTGATCCTGTTCATGATCTTCAACGTCATCTGGACCTACGCGCTGTTCAGGGGCGCCGCGGTCGCGGTCGGGAACCTGCCCTACGACAAGGCGGCGTTCTTCTCCCACGCGGTGGGCGCGCTGCTGCGGCCGCTGGGGGTGCACACCAACGAGATAATCGAGACCGTCGCTCTGCTGCTGCACATCGGTGTGATGCTGGTGTTCCTGCTGATCGTGCTGCACTCCAAGCACCTTCACATCGGGCTGGCCCCGCTCAACGTGACTTTCAAGCGGCTTCCCAACGCGCTGGGACCGCTGCTGCCGATGGAGTCCAAGGGCAGCTACATCGACTTCGAGGATCCCGCCGAGGATGCGGTGTTCGGTCGCGGCAAGATCGAGGACTTCACCTGGAAGGGATTCCTGGACTTCACCACCTGCACCGAGTGCGGCCGCTGCCAGTCCCAGTGCCCGGCCTGGAACACCGGCAAACCGCTGTCGCCCAAGCTGCTCATCATGGACCTTCGCGACCACATGTTCGCCAAGGCGCCCTATGTCTTCGGGGAGAAGGACACCGATACCGACACCCTCACCGATACCGAGGGCGGCCTGGAGCTGGGCCACGACGACGGCCATCACGTCCCGGAGTCCGGATTCGGCCGTGTGCCGGCCGACTCCCCGCTGCAGGCCACCCGCCCGATGGTGGGCACCGCCGAACAGCTCGGCGTCATCGACCCCGACGTGCTGTGGTCCTGCACCACCTGTGGCGCGTGCGTCGAGCAGTGCCCGGTGGATATCGAACACATCGACCACATCGTCGACATGCGTCGCTACCAGGTGATGGTGGACTCGGAGTTCCCCGGCGAACTCGGCGGGCTCTACAAGAACCTGGAGACCAAGGGCAACCCGTGGGGCCAGAACGCCAAGGAGCGGCTCACCTGGATCGACGAGGTGGACTTCGACGTCCCGGTGTACGGCCGCGACGTCGAGAGCTTCGCCGGTTTCGAGTACCTGTTCTGGGTCGGCTGTGCCGGCGCACTGGATGACCGGGCCAAGAAGACCACCAAGGCGGTCGCCGAACTCCTGGCGGCGGCCGGGGTGAAGTTCCTGGTGCTCGGCGACGGGGAGACCTGCACCGGCGACTCCGCACGGCGCTCAGGCAACGAGTTCCTGTTCCAGCAGTTGGCGGCGCAGAACGTCGAAACGCTGAACAACCTGTTCGAGGGGGTGGAGCGGGTGGACCGCAAGGTCGTCGTGACCTGCCCGCACTGCTTCAACACGCTCGGCCGGGAGTATCCGCAGGCCGGTGGCAGCTACACGGTGCTGCATCACACCCAGTTGCTGAACCGGTTGGTGCGCGACAAGAAGCTGGTTCCGGTGCAGCCGGTCAACTCCAACGGGGCCGGCGGCACCATCACCTATCACGACCCGTGCTACCTAGGGCGGCACAACAAGGTCTACGAAGCCCCCCGCGAGCTGGTCGGCGCCGCCGGTGCGACGCTGACCGAGATGCCCCGCCACGCCGACCGCGGCTTCTGCTGCGGGGCCGGCGGCGCCAGGATGTGGATGGAGGAGCACCTCGGTAAGCGGGTCAACCACGAACGTGTCGATGAGGCACTCAACCTGGACCCCTCCACCATCGCCACCGGCTGCCCGTTCTGCCGGGTGATGCTCTCCGACGGCGTGGGTGACCGTGGCAAGTCGGAGGAGGTCGAGGTGGTCGATGTGGCCCAGCTGCTGCTGGGTTCGCTGGACCGCGACACCATCACCCTGCCCAAGAAGGGCGCCGCCGCCGAACTGGCTGCGGCGGCCGCCCCCGCCGCAGCTCCGGTGGCCCCGAAACCGGCACCCGAGAAGGAGCCGACCGCCACCGCACCGGCGGCTCCGGCGGCTCCGGCGGCTCCGGCGGCTCCGGCGGCCCCAGCCAAGGGTCTGGGCATCGCCGCCGGCGCCAAACGGCCCGGCGCCAAGAAGACCGCTCCGGCAGCGGAGGCGGCTGCTCCAGCTGAGGCTCCCAAGGCTGAAACGGCACCCGTCAAGGGGCTGGGCATCGCCGCCGGCGCCAAACGGCCCGGCGCCAAGAAATCCGCCCCGGCCACCGAGGCTGCCCCGGCACCGGCGGAGGCGGCAGCACCCGCCCCGGCACCCGAAGCTGACGCTGCCCAATCTGAAGCCCCCAAGGCTGAGGCGGCCCCCGTCAAAGGGCTGGGCATCGCCGCGGGCGCCAAGCGGCCAGGTGCCCGCAAGACGGCCCCGGCGGCACCCGCGGCACCGTCCGCGGAGGCCCAACCGTCCGCACCCGCTGCGCCCTCAGCCCAGGCTGAGCCCTCTGCGCTGGCTGAGCCCTCAGCGCCGGCGGGGAACTCTGCGCCGGCGGCGGCCCAACCCGCCCCGGCGGAACCCGCCGACGGCAACGGGCAGACCGAACCGGTGAAGGGCCTGGGCATCGCCAAGGGCGCTCGCCCGCCGGGCAAGCGGAGCTGAGCCCCGCAACCGCGAGGCTTCGCCGACGAATCCGCCGGCCGCTCAGCCGACTTTGGTCAGCCAGAACGGCACCCGGGTGACCTGCCCCCCGGGGCAGTCGCCGTTGGAGTCGGCGAGCAGTGTTCCCGACAGCGCGACCGGGTCCACCGAGTAGTGCATGGTCACCGGCGCGTAGCTGCCGTCCGCACAAACCACGCCATCGGGCTTGGAGACGGTGAAGTTCCAGCGTCCGCCGGTCATGGTGGCGGTGCTGGTCCAGCCCACGTTGCTGGCGATACTTGCCGTGCAGCCCTCCGTGGCGCAGTTCGACGCGACCGTCGCCACTAGGCCCTCCTCGCCGCCGTCGATCGCATAGGTGCCGTTGAGCAGGGCGGGGTTCGCGTTCGCCGGTGCCGCCAGGCCGGGCAGCACGACCCCGGTCAGGGCGATGGCCAGGGCTCCGGGGAGCGTTCGTCTCATTGTCTGCGCCTCCATAGTTGAGTCGGGAGGCCCACAGTGTCGGGGCGCCGGGCCGGGTGAGGGCGCCGACACACCGGCACCGACCGGCACGGTTGGATACCGATCAGAACGCGACGGGGAGACCTGCCTGCCGGCCGTGGGACAATCTCGTTCGTGACTACCCATCAGGTGCCCTGGCAAACCGCCGGTCACCATCGTCGGCCGCGGACGTTCGCGCAGTCCAGCAAGCTTCAGGACGTCCTCTACGAGATCCGCGGACCCGTGCACGACCACGCCGCCCGGCTGGAGGCCGAGGGACACCGCATCCTGAAGCTGAACATCGGCAATCCGGCCCCGTTCGGCTTCGAGGCCCCCGACGTGATCATGCGCGACATGATCCAGGCGCTGCCCCACGCTCAGGGCTACTCCGACTCCAAAGGCATCCTGTCGGCGCGCCGCGCGGTGGTCACCCGCTACGAACTCGTCGAGGGATTCCCCCGGTTCGACGTCGACTCGGTCTACCTGGGCAACGGGGTGTCGGAGTTGATCACGATGACCCTGCAGGCCCTGCTGGACAACGGCGACCAGGTGCTCATCCCCGCCCCGGACTACCCGTTGTGGACCGCCTCGACCTCGCTGGCCGGCGGCACGCCGGTGCACTACCTGTGTGACGAGACCAACGGCTGGCAACCCGATCTCGCCGATCTGGAGTCCAAGATCACCCCCCGCACCAAGGCGCTGGTGGTGATCAACCCGAACAACCCCACCGGCGCGGTCTACAGCCGGGAGATGCTGACGCAGATCGCCGAACTGGCCCGCAAGCACGAGCTGCTGCTGCTGGCCGACGAGATCTACGACAAGATCCTCTACGGTGACGCCACCCACATCCCGCTCGCGACCGTAGCGCCTGACCTACTGTGCTTGACTTTTAATGGCCTGTCCAAGGCCTACCGGGTCGCCGGCTATCGGTCCGGGTGGCTGGTGATCTCCGGCCCGACCGATCACGCGTCCAGTTTCATCGAGGGCATCAGCCTGCTGGCCAACATGCGGCTGTGCCCGAACGTGCCCGCGCAGCACGCCATTCAGGTGGCCCTGGGCGGACACCAGAGCATCGAGGATCTGGTGCTGCCGGGTGGCCGGCTGCTCGAGCAGCGTGACGTCGCGTGCGCCAAGCTCAACGAGATCCCGGGCGTGTCCTGCGTCACCCCGCAGGGTGCGCTGTACGTCTTCCCGAGGCTGGATCCCGAGGTCCACGACATCGTCGACGACGAGAAACTCGTCCTCGATCTGTTGCTCGACGAGAAGATCCTGGTGACCCAGGGCACCGGTTTCAACTGGCCCGCCCCCGATCATCTGCGGATCGTGACCCTGCCGTGGGCGCGGGACCTGGCCAATGCCATCGAGCGGCTGGGCAACTTCCTCGCCAGCTACCGCCAGTAGTCGAGTGGGCCACTCGCACTCCCATTCCCATTCGGACAGCCAGCCGGCTCCGCTGAGCCCATTGGCCGCCAGGCTCGTCGTCATCGCCCTTGCGCTCAGCGCCCTCGCAGTCGTGATCGGCGCGGTGCTGCTGTGGCCGTCGGGATCGAAGGTCGATGTCCCGCTGCCGTTCCAGAACACCGTCGGGGGTTCGGTCACCACCGAGCGCGGGCAGGTGACGGCCACCGCACTGGCCGACTGCGGCAGCCCTTCGGCGGGAGGCGTGCTCACCGGCGGGCCCGCACCCGGGATACCCGGCACCGGAACCTGCGTGCAAGCCATGATCGGCATCGACACCGGGCCCAACGCCGGGGCGGCGACCATGCTGGAGTTCTCGCCGGGTCCCGGACAACCGGACCTCCTCGCCGGCGAACACATCCGGATGTTCCGCCAGGTCGACCAGCAGGGGGCCACCAGCTACGGGTTCTACGACTACGAACGCACCTGGCCCCTGCTGACGGTGGCCGCCGCTTTCGCGCTCGTCATCGTGGCCGTCGCCCGGTGGCGCGGCCTGCGGGCGCTGGCAGGGATCGTCGTCGCCTTCGGCGTGCTGGTGGTGTTCCTGCTGCCGGCGTTGCGGGATGGCGCCCCGGCGGTCCCGGTGGCGCTGGTCGCCTCCGCCGCGATCCTGTTCGTGGTCATCTACCTGGCCCACGGCGTGAGCCTGCGCACCAGCTCGGCGTTGCTGGGCACCCTGCTGGCGATGCTGCTGGCGGCCGGGCTGTCCTGGGCGGCCATCGAGTTCACCCATCTGACCGGCCTGGCCGACGACCAGAACAACCAGGTGGCGGCCTACCTCGACAACGTCTCGATCAAGGGACTGCTGCTGGCCGGGTTCATCATCGGCTCGCTCGGCGTGCTCAACGACGTCACGATCACCCAGGCCTCGGCGGTGTTCGAACTGGCCCACCTCGCCCACGGCACCCGGCGGCAGATCTTCCTGCGCGGGATGCGGGTGGGCAGTGACCACATCGCCAGCACGGTGTACACCCTGGTACTGGCCTATGCGGGCAGTTCGCTGCCGCTGCTGCTGCTGTTCAGCGTCGCCGACCGGTCCCTGATCGACGTGCTGACCAGCGAGGGGGTGGCCGTCGAGGTGGTCCGGTCGGCCGTGGGCGGTATCGCCCTGGCGCTGGCGGTTCCGCTGACCACGGCGGTGGCCGCCGTGCTGGCGACCCCTGGCCCCGCTACCGGTCCAGCAGACCCAGCAGATAGCGGCCATACCCCGACTTGAGCAGGGTCTGCGCGCGCGCGGCGAGTTGGCCCTCGTCGATGAAGCCGGCCCGCCAGGCGACCTCCTCGGGGCAGGACACCTTCAGTCCCTGACGGGCCTCGATGGTCCGCACGAAGTTGCTTGCCTCGAGCAGGGATTCGTAGGTGCCGGTGTCCAGCCACGCGGTTCCCCGGGGCAGCAACTCGACGGCCAGCCGGCCCCGGTTGAGGTAGACCCGGTTGACATCGGTGATCTCCAGTTCGCCGCGAGCCGAGGGCCGCAGGCCGCGGGCGATCTCCACGACGTCGTTGTCGTAGAAATACAGCCCCGGTACCGCATAGTGCGACTTGGGGGTGGCCGGCTTCTCCTCGATGCTCAATGCCGTTCCGTCCGAGGCGAATTCAACAACCCCGTAGTCCGACGGGTTGGCCACCCGGTAGGCGAACACCGCGCCGCCGTCGATGGCGCTGAACCGGCTCAGGCTGGTGCCGACCCCGGATCCGTAGAAGATGTTGTCCCCCAGGATCAACGCGACCGGCCCGGAGCCGATGTGCTCGGCGCCGATCAGGAATGCCTGCGCCAGGCCGTCGGGGCGCTCCTGGGTGGCGTAGGTGATGCTGATCCCGAACTGCGAGCCGTCACCGAGGAGCCGTTCGAACGCGGGCCGGTCCTGCGGGGTGGCGATCACCAGGACGTCGCGGATGCCGGCCATGATCAGGGTGGACAGCGGGTAGTAGATCATCGGCTTGTCATAGACCGGCAACAGCTGTTTGCTGACGCCCTGGGTGATCGGGTGCAGGCGGGTTCCCGAGCCACCGGCCAGGATGATGCCGCGCATGAGGATCAGTCCTGCAGGTCGGCGTCGGTCAGTTCCGTCGCGGCCAGCGCGGCAGGCAGGTCGTCATGGCGGAACGCGGCGGTGACCTTGTCGTGGACCACCCGGAACGCCGATGCGGCCGTGCGCACGTCGGTCGGGCCGGCCTTCGGGGCGATCCGCTCCTCGACGACCACCACGCCGTCGTGGTAGTAGATTCGGCCCACCTCGACGGTCGCGGCGGCACGCTGGGCCCAGTCGCGCAGTGCGGTATGGCCCTGCGCGGCGCCATGGGCGTCCCCGATCTCGACGTCGTCACTGGACAACGCGGTCAAGGTGTCCAGGTCACCGGAGTTCAGTGCGTCGTGCCAGGCCAGCACGGTGGCGATCTCGGACGTGCTCATGGTGGCAACCTACCGCAGCTAGAAGGGTGTACGGGCCAGCCAGGTGTCCCACACCGCCCGGTCGCCGAACACCTCTAGGCCCAGTTCGTCGGCACTGCCGCGGCGGACCAGGGCGAGCAGCAGGTCGCGGGCCGGGCCGCGCAGTGCGGTGGTGGCCCGGCCGTGCTCGTGGTCGACGGCGATGCCGTCGGGCCGGCCGAGGATCGTCCACTCCCCGTCGGCCCCCAGGCCCGGGTCGGTGGCATGCAGGTGCAGCGAATGCCCATCGCCGAGGGGGCGGTCCCCGCCGGCCGGGCCTTCGTCGTCGGCGCGGGCCACCACCCGTTCCAGGTACTCGGTGACAGCGTCCGCGGCGATCGCCGGGTCGACCTGGAAGCTCGCACCGAGTGCCAGCGCGGCGTCGGCTCGATGCACCAGGGTCTCGTGCAGGCGCCGGCGGATCCACCACCGGGCCGGGCGCGGGCCCAGGAAGGTCCAGACCGCGGTCTGCGGGCCGGTGCGCCCGACGGCGGCGATCAGGTGCCGTGCCCCGTCGTGCAGCCAGCGGGTCTGTCCGTCTGGGTCGTCGGGCGGGACTCCCCCGGCGACGGTGCGCGGGTCGATGAACTCCATCGAGGCCTCGGCGACGATTTGCGCACACCAGCGGTCGCCCCGGCCGACGTGGCGCATCAACTGCCCCAGCGTCCACTCCGGGCAGGTGGGAACCGGCCTGGACAGGTCGGCGCCGCGCAACAGTTCGGCGAAGGAGGCGTTCTCGGCGGTCAATTCGGCGGCGGTGTCCCCTGCCGCCCCTGCGGTATCCACGGCCTGAACTTACGCCGGGCAGTCCGAGGATCCCGGGCACCCGTCCGATGACGGGGTTTGCACGGTCGTCGGCGGCGAGGTCTGGGGTGTTGTCCGGGTTGTCGGGGTGGGCGCGGGTGCGGTCGCCGTGGCGGTCTGTTCACCCGCCCCGGACTCAGCTGTCGAGGCGGGCGTGGCGGTGCCCGGCGGCCCGGCCGATGGAGTCGCGGACTGGGCTGAGGACTGGGTTGATGACTGGGTTGCGGTCGCCGGTACGGAGGAGGTCTCCGCCGAGGTCTCGGTGGACCTCTGGCCGGACGTCTCGGTAGTCGACGCCTCTGCAGACGTCTCGGCAGACGTCTCCACAGACGTCTCGGAAGAGGTCTCCGGCGCCGCGGGTGTGGCGGTGTAGCGGGGTGCCGGGGAAGCTCCCTGGGGTACCCGCACAACCGGCGGGAGCAGGGCCGCTATCACTTCAGGGACCAGCGCCGGCGGCTGGGCGGCGGCCGGGCCGGGGATGGGCGCCGCGGGAAAGGCCGGGGCCGGTGCGGGGGCCGCGGGGGCAGCCGGGGCCGCGGGAAGGGGCGGGGCCGCGGGCACGGGTGCCGGCACGACTGCCGGTGCCGGCATCGGCGCCACCACCGCTCGCGGCGCCTCCTGGACCACCGGCACCGGTGCCCTGATCGTCTCGGGCGTCGCCGGCACGCCGCCGGCCCCGGTCGGGTTCTCCGCCGGCCTGGAGTCGACCGCAGGGCGGATGGTGACCGCCAACGAGATCACCAACGCCATGAACCCGACGACGAAGAGCGTGGTCAGTGCGCTGCCCAGCAGCAGCGGTGGCCGCCCGGCAGGCTGCTCGGGGGCGGCCGGTCCCGGACCGGTGCCGTCTGCCGCAACCGCGTGGAGATCTTCGGAGTTATCGGCCCCGGGATCGGCCGCGACTTCGGGCGGAGCACCGCCGTCGAGGCCGACGGCGCTGTAGCCCAGCGCCCAACCCGAATCGGCCAGCAGGGTGGGACCGGCCTCGGTGGCAGCCTGCGGATCGGGCGCGGCGCCGGCCTCGCGGAACCAGCCGGTCGCCGACCCCAGGCCCACCGTCTCGGCATCGAAGCGCGGGACGGTGGCGCCGGCCAGCGCGGCGCCGCGGGCCAGTGCCAACTCCGCATCGTCGGGGCGGCGCACGGGCAGCGACGTGGACGCCGCCAGCCGGGCGGTCAGCGCGTCCACCCCGGCGCCCGGGCCGACGACGAACACCGTCTGCGGCGGGTCGGACAGGGTCTCCAGGCCGCCGACCATGGCGATCACGTCCCCGGCCGCATCGGAGTCGGCCAGGCTGCGGCTGGATACCCGGACCACCGCGCCGTCCTCGGTCTGCACCACCGCGAGGGTGGCCAGATCCTGCTCGACGAACAGCAGCGCGGTGCGTCGGCAACCGGTGCTCCGGCCGATCGCCACAGCCAGCGCGCTGGCGGCGTGCAGTTCGGAGACCAGGGTGACCTCGGCGATGTCCAGGGGCCGCAGAGCTTCCCGCAGCCGGGCCGCGGCGGCGTGGTCGGTCCACGCGACTCCCACACCGACCAGCTTGTGGCCGCTGTCGATGGCGCTCTCCCGGGTGCCCAGGATCGCCGCGACGACCTGTTCGACCGAACCCGTCAGCGACAGGTGGTCGACGGTGACGCCGTCGGCGTCGGCGCCCTCGACGAGCACCATGCGCACGGCTGCGGGTGTCATCGACACCCCGAGCACGACCTCCACCCCGCCTCCATCCATGAACCTATCGGTTCATCGGCGCCGGACCGGCCGGCGTTACCTCAGCGGATGAAGTTCTTGTAGGAACGTGACGGGGTCGGCCCGCGCTGGCCCTGGTACTTCGACCCGACCGAGGCGCTGCCGTAAGGGTGCTCGGCCGGACTGGACAGCCGGAACAGGCACAGCTGTCCGATCTTCATGCCCGGCCACAGCGTGATGGGCAGGTTGGCGACGTTGGACAGCTCCAGCGTGATGTGCCCGGAGAAGCCCGGGTCGATGAAGCCGGCGGTGGAGTGGGTCAGCAGGCCCAGCCGGCCCAGCGAGGACTTCCCCTCGAGACGCCCGGCGAGGTCGTCGGGCAGTGTGCAGCACTCCAGTGTGGCGCCCAACACGAACTCACCGGGGTGCAGGACGAACGGCTCGCCCCCGTCGGGCCGGACCAGGCTGGTCAGCTCGTCCTGCTGCTCGGCAGGGTCGATGTGGGTGTAGCGGGTGTTGTTGAACACCCGGAAGAGGTTGTCGAGCCGGACGTCGACGCTGGACGGCTGAACCAGCGTGTCGTCGAACGGGTCGATTGCCAGCCGGCCGGCAGCGACCTCGGCACGGATGTCACGATCGGAGAGCAGCACGGGTCAGAGCGTATCGCCGCTCAATCCCCGCCGGGCGGTTGCTATCCTCAGCGGCACACGCCGATGTAGTTCAATGGCAGAACATCAGCTTCCCAAGCTGAATACGCGGGTTCGATTCCCGTCATCGGCTCCACG
>Ga0180432_10006157_pt1 | contig 15684 bp, 16 predicted proteins | sample SS_ome_10_FD_132414 | JGI IMG/M metagenome (GOLD analysis project Ga0180432, IMG submission 132414) | Hypersaline lake sediment archaeal communities from the Salton Sea, California, USA - SS_1_MS_2 metaG | ecosystem: Environmental > Aquatic > Non-marine Saline and Alkaline > Hypersaline >... | reverse complement strand
CTCCCGCGAGGGTGCCGATACCGGGGATGGGGGCGTAGCCGTGGGCGTAGTCGGCGGTGACGGCTCCGGAGGAGTCCTGTTCGGACAGAAGGTTCATGCCGTCCCAGGCGAAATAGGAGAGGCCGTTTTCGTCCTCCATGGCGTAGCGGCGGTTTCTTTTCCTATGTCCCAGCTTGTCGAACACGGATGCGATCATAAGACTCCCCGTCGGATTGACTTGATACTACCCCTGCCCCCGTCAATTCGCCAGTGTTTTCAAGGAACGTTCCGCGAGGAATGGCTTGTCAGCCCTGGTTCGTCTCACGTCAGGTGAAGATGGAGTTCTTTCCCCAGGGCTTTGGCGACTTTCTGAAGAGTGGAAAGACGAATGTCCCGTGCGTGGTTCTCAATTCGGGATATGGCGGTCTTCTGGGTGTGGATCAAATTCGCCAGTTGATCCTGTGTCATACCTTTTTCCTCGCGGGCCTTTTTCAGGATGGCGCCGATTTCAAAATCACGGTATCCTTCCTCGAACCCGTCGGAAAATTTTTTGTCCTTTTTTTTACGCTTGCGGATGTATTTTTCGACGTCGCTCATTTTCTGCCTCCTTTTTGTCGATCAAGAAAGTCTTTTTTCAAGGCTTCCGCTCTTTGAATTTCCCTCGGCGAAGTCTTCTGCGTCTTTTTGGAATAGCCGTGCGTCAGGATGATCATTCCCCGCCCAAGAAAAAAGCCGAAGATCCGATAGGTACGCGAACCCGAGGAAACGCGGCATTCCCAGATGTCGTCGGTATTCACCAGCTTCTTGAAATACTTTCCCGACACATGGCCCATTCGTTCGATCAGGCGGAGCACCCAGAGTATTTTTTGCGCATCCTTGGGTAAAAGTTCATCCAGGAAATCTTCCAGGGGGCATTTGCCGTCTTTGGTACGATAAAACCTGATCTGCCTTTCCATACGGTCATGTTAACATAATCGTTAACATGATCAAGAAATTCTCCGTCTTTTACAACACCCCCTCCATTGCCTCGTCGTAGGCGAGTTTCAGATCCTCTTTGACGAGTCCCAGGTAACGAGCGGTGACATCGATGTTTTCATGTCCAAGAAGAGCCTGGAGCACTCTGACGTCTGCGCCGTTTCGGAGCATGTGGACGGCGAAGGAATGCCGAAGAAGGTGAGGGTGGACGTGTTTTTGTGACCGTCGGTTGATCCAGGCGAAAAGGGATTCGAGGCCGTGGCGCGTTACGGGCTGGCCGTTCGGGTAGGTGAAAAGAAGAGGCGAAGAGGATTTTCGGATTTCAAGGTAGCGTTCAAGGTAATGAATCGCCACATCGCCCACGGGCACGGTACGGGTCTTCCCGCCCTTACCTTTCACAGTGACGGTCTTTCGGGTTCTGTCCAGTCCGTCTTTTCGAAGGGAGAGGATTTCCCCGCGTCGAAGGCCGGAGGCGTACATGAGTTCCAGCATGGCCCTTCCCCGAATCCGAAAGGGTGTATCGGGCGTAAGAGCTTCGAGGATTTCCTGAACCTCACTTTCCGACAGAGGGGTTTTGACTTTTGGGTCTTTTCGGATGGAATGGTGAACGTGTCGGGAAAGATCGGAGAGAGTCTTTCGGTTGTCGTACATCCATTTGAGAAATCCTGACAGGACGATTCGGATCCCTCTTCGTGTTCCCTCGGCCAGGGACTCCTTTATAATATGGTCCTGGAAACGCTCCACGTGGGATCGGGTGATGGCGTCGGTTCTGGCGAAACGTTGGAACTTCCGTAAATACGAACCGTAACCAGTGCAGGTAGCCTCCGAGCGGCCAAGGGTCTTGAGATACCGAAGGTAAGAGACGATGGATCCCGTCATGTGGTTCCCCTGGGATGGGTTCGTCGATAGACGTCCTGGAGAAAAGGGTCGGAGAGATGGGTGTATATCGTGGTGGTGGAGAGTTTGACGTGGCCCGCCAGTTCCGCCACAACGCGAACGTTGGCCCCGTTTTCAAGAAGGATGGTGCAGAAGAAGTGTCGGAAAGCATGGGGGCGGACGGGGTTCGGGATCCCCGCCTTCTTTCTCACACGTTCCACGATAAAGCGAAGACTGTCGGGAACAAGACGCCCACCGCTATCGTTAAGAAAAAATGGAGCAGAATCCTGCCGGACCAGACGATCTTGATACGAAAGGTAATCGACAAGAACAGATCGACATCCAGGCGTGATAAAGACCAGCCGAAAGGTGTCCCCTTTTGCTTTTCGAACCAGGACCTCCCTTCGCTCCATGTCCACGTCGGAAAGGTTCAGGCCGCAACACTCGGAGGCCCGAAGACCTGTTGTTGCGAGAAAATACACCACGGCCCTGTCGCGGGGGCTGGGGGCGAGATCGATCATCTTTTTCACATCCTCGATTCGAAGAAGGATCCTCGGCTTTCCCCTCACCACTTTCGGGAGCGGCAGGCCGGCAACAGGATTCTGGAAAAGGATCCCTTCCTTCTTCCCGTATTCCAGGAAAGAGCGGATGCCGGCAAGGTATTTCGCCTGGGTGCTGACAGCAAGAGGTTTCCCCCGTGGGCGGTGCCCGTGTGCCAGGAAGGTTTGAAATCGAAGGAAATCATCACGGGTGATCCGTCGAGGTTTTTTCTTACCCACATGGTGGAAGAACAACTGAAGGGCCCGTTCGTATCCCTGAACCGTTTTTCGGGCCCGCCCCCTGCGTTTCAAATCCTGTATGAATAAGCCTAACTGTCTCCCATGAACAGGCGAACAGCCAGACTGTTTTTCGTCGGAATCCCTTGAGAAGTGGTAAGTTCCTTTCATGAACAGGTCTCTGAACAGGTTGTGTAATAGGGTGATACCTCGTAGACCCGTTTCACGCCGTTTCGGTTATGATCGGCGGCGATCAGTTCGAGACGATGGAGCTCTCGAAGGGTTCTGTATGCCATGGAATAGCTCCACCCGAGCCAAGTCATAACGTCCTCGCGGCTGAAGGTGGAGACCTCTTTTCGGTGGAGCGTATCGAGAAGCTTCATGGCCGAAGGGGAAAGATCTTCCTCCACGTGGTCAACCATGGCCGAAAGAAGAGGTTCCACGGCCTCGTAATCCTTACGTTCGGCCTGGATGGTAACTCCCTCCCATTTTCTCTGGAACTGATGGAGGGCCGCGTGTGCCTTCACCAGGCCAAGGACGTGGCTGAATTTTCTCCGAACCAGGACGTTTCCACCCTTGGGAATCATGTCACGCGCGAAAGGCACCGTTACCTCGCAGGGGCGAAGGAGAAGATTGGCGTTCTGGGCAAGGGTAAGGGAAGCCGTGTTTTTCTTTCGGGTCATGGCTTCCATAACACGCCGGTTCTGCTGGGCGGAAGAATCAAGCCCGATCTCGATGAAACGGGACAGGTTCTCGGTATTAAGGCCCTGGGTGCTGGAAACCATCACGGCCAGACGTGCGGGAACGTTGAGGACCCGCGTCAATGGAACCTGGCCTCCTTCTCGGACGGTAATAGCCAGCGAAAGAGTCTGCGAAGACATCATGGTTCGAAGGGCGTACTCGTTCTCCACACCCTCGTATTCGTCCACCACGAGGAGACGATGGAGCAGCATCTCCTTCGGAATGAAATAGAGGGCCTGGGGCGTGAGTCTTGAAAAGACCAGAAGTTGGGACGGATGCAGAAGACGGGATACGGCGTTCATAAGGGCCGATTTTCCAGATCCTGCGGGTCCGCGAAGGACCATCCCCAGCGGTTGATCCAGGAGGCGGGAAAGGGCTGTGAGAACGCAGAGACGCTTGTTGGTCTCTTCTCCCACGTATCCCATGGACTCGGTAAGAATATGACAGAGACGATCCACCAAGTCAGGACGGGCAAGGAATTCCTGTGCCTCTTTTCGATCCCGCAAGGTGAGCTCCGGCTCTTCCTCGGTTTTCTCCATGTATTCCCTGTCGATATGATCCGCCATGTCCGCCAGGTGTTCCTCCACCAGGGTTCCCGGCATCTGGAGTCTTCGCGCGGCGATTTTCGCGTAGCGAAGCCTTGAGGATGCCGAGGTGAAGTCAACGCGGTCCAGGATCCTTCTCTCGCCCTTCTCTGCCTTCACCAGGGCCCGTTTGCCAGGGACACCACGCTCCACGCGATAGAGAATTTCTTTCGCTCGGAAGAAAAAATGATTCGCTGTCTCGTGATCCAGCCCCAGGGCGTCTCGGGAAAGAGGAATGGGCAGGGCAGCCAGATCCTTCCTCGTCACGAAATGAACGGGAATGGAGATATGCTTTCGATACCTTTTGCCGAGATAGTGGATTTTTCGGATCCCTGATTTCCTCATTCGGTCCAGGATCCGAAGGGTCTCCGCGTGGTCTCCGGACCCCACGGCATGACGGTGTCCCAGGCTTCGACAGTACAGCCAGTCCACGGGTCTTTCGCAGAAAATGGCCTCCTGGTACGATCCTGGAACGTCTGCACCAAGAAGCCCCCGTGGCGGTTTCTTCCAGAAAATCATCCGAACGTCCGTGGAACGGGGACGAATACCAAGAATATCCACCAGCCGACCCTCGGGATCCAGAACGGGAATAGTGAGAGCCTTTAGAAAAATTTCACCCTGGCGATTCATAAGACCCAGCCTCCGCAACGCCGAAACCTGGCTGGATCCTGCAATGTTTTTTAATTTCCCCGAACACCAGCCGAGTCCCAGGTCTTCGACCAGATCGGGAGAAAGAATCCCTTCACGTTCCAGAAAAGCCCTGCCCTCGTTCTCCGTCTCAACCAGGTCCCGCTGGTAAAATTTAAGGGCGTCGTGAACCACCGCTTCCATAATAACCCTCTTTTTATATCTGTATACAAACGGTAGTATCGTCTATATCACGTATGTCAAGGAAGAAATAACGGGGAAGTGTTGCGGCGGGAACGGCTTCCTGTATAATCCAGGGCATGGCGAAGAAGCGAAAAACCTGGAAAGTTGAGCCCGATGACACTCGGGAGATCGGGAAACGGCTTCAGCGGATTCGAAATGAGAAAGGTTTGAGCCAGCAGGAGACGGCGGATCGAACAGGGCTTACGGCACGGCTGGTAAGCGATTACGAACGGGGCAGGATCCGAATCCACGGGGAATTACTGGTTCGTTTCTGCACGGCCCTGGAATGCGAGCCTTCGGAGATTCTGGGAATGAAGCCGAAGAAGGAAAAGATTTCCCCCTCCCTTCTTCGCCTGATGAAACGGATCGAAGGCCTTCCGTCCTCAGATCGGAAGGCCCTGATTACCGTTATCGAAAAATTCCTGCGCGGGGCGAAATCCTAAGTCATTTTTCCCGTAACCATATCTTCAATATTCGCGTCTCTTCTCTTGTAGTTTTTCGGAATGATCATTCCAAGCTCCTCGAACACGGGCGCGGTGTCGCCCAGGCGAAGAGCCATGCGCGCGCGGGGAAACATGCCGTTCCTGGATTTGGCAATGTACACAGTATGACTGTGCTGAACTATCTCCATCCGGCTTCCAGAGCGAAACACCTGGGAGTCCTTCGGTTCGTGGGCGTTGAACATAAAAATAGTCTGGGCCAGCCGACCGAACTTTGCGGATCCCTCGATATCGTCCGCCGATAACTGCTGGGAAGCTTTCCCTCCAGGACTCTTCACGGTATGCCCGACCAGAATGATATTCTTTTCCGTCCGGCTGATGATTCCCGTGAGGCGTCGAATGAAGCTTGCCTGATCCTGGTACTCGCGGCGGCCAGGGGCTTCGTCGAAATCGATCTGCGACAATGGATCCACGACAACTACCTGGTGGATATTCAGCATTTCCTCGACCCAGTTGAGAACTGTTTCGGAAGGGAGAGACTGAACCTGGATCCTCCCGTTTATCATGACCGTCTGCGTATGGGGATTTTCGAAGATCCCCTGGGAAATGGAGTCGAGTTCCTTCCCGAAACGGTCCATGAGGATGAGGTTTTCATTCGCCTGGGCCAGGTCTCCGTTCATGACGTTCCACGAACGAGCCATGATCGCGAGCATCCTACGTTGCAGGTCAGCACGGCGATCTTCCAATGGAAGATATCCAACGGACACGCCTCTCCTGTGAAGGTGGACAACCTCGTTCGCCACGAACAATGATTTGGCCGTGTTCGGAGGGCCCGCCACAAGAAGAACGGTTCCAGGGTGAAGAGGTTTAGCCTTGTTCAGCCTGGGATGGGAAAGGGGAAGCGGCTGACGCCTCCCTGAGCGTTCCGCCTTGAAATCGTGACGAAGATCGTGGAGGGCATCGGCTGTTTCTGGTGAAGGAATTGCAGGCGGTGAAGAAGGCAAAGACGGGGGGTGAGAAGAGGGAAGAGACATGATGGGAGGATTCGTTTCCGGAACCGTTCCAACACGATCTGGAGCCAGGCTTGCGGGAGAGGAAACGAAACAGTCACGTTTGTTGCATTTGAATCCCAGGGTCTTAATCGTCGCACAACAGTAGGGTGCGATAGAACGCTGGATCTTCCGATCCGTGGCTTCAGGGGAATAAGATTTCTTACCTGGAGGCGGCGTGTACTTGGCGGAGAACGTCTGAATGTAATCACGGGATCCTTCGAATGGAACAGCGTTGGAAATCCAGGCTTCCCACAATGCTTCGGAGACGTTGGTTCCCATACGCTCCATGTATTGGAAAAATTCACACTGGTTACGAACAATGTCAAGGCCTGGGCGAAGAGTCGAGGGTGCGGATGTGGGTGGAGACGGAGAAACCGCGTCAGCGGTTTCGAGGCGGGGAAGGTTTTCGATAGCCGCGTACAAGGCGGAACGGTCCACGGTAGAAAATCTTCGAGGGATAATCGGGTTGTTGGATTCATCCATGAAACATGTTCGTCCATTAAGTATTCCGCTACCCAGAATATCCTCACCGCCAAAGAATGGGAGAAGGACGGCGTTGCCGATTTTTTCTGCCTCAAGCCGATCCTGTTTCGGAAAGATTTCTGTCTGAGGGCATTTGGCCTCTCTGACCACATGGCGTAATAATACACGAACATCTCGTGCCGGCATGGGTTCCGAGAAGAAAATCCAGATATGGTAATTTCCCCCTTTCGAAACTTCGATCCATGCCGTACCAGAGCCCAGGCACTTTTCTATCTCTGTTTGAATGGTTCGGGCGGTCGATAAGGGGGCCGGCACGGCGCCCGTCCCATGATTTTCCGCCTCGATCATTGCCCATTTGATGTGGTTTCCATCGAGAAAGAAGGGGGAAAGTGCGAGCCGCATCCTCCCCCTGACGTGCTCGCGTATGGCAAGGCTCACGTCTACGACAGATTTCCATTGCCGTCCGTCCCCGACGCGGTCATGTCGGGCCAGGAAATACTGTTGGATCAGGGCGACCGCTTGCAGTTGGAATTCGTTCATGTTGATTCTCCTAAAACTGTTGATTCGATTTGTTCAAGGACATCGAGGGGCGGGACACCGTATCCCGCATCGATATCGCGGTTGAGATATTTGTTCAGGCGTTGCGGCAGCCAGCGCAAAGATTTCCCGTTGGCCTTGAGCCATGGATCCTCGTCATCCACGAACTGGCGCATACAATCGGAAAGATCAGACATATCCAGATCTCCATTCTGAATCAGGCGGGCAAGATCTGCGGCGGCATTCAGTTCGGATTTGATTCGCGGAGGTTTTGCGCGGTCGGCATTGATATTGATATCGGTCCATAAATTCCATACGTCATCAGACCCCCCCACCTTTTTGGTGGAACGTTCCACCACATCCCCCCCGCCTGTAGTGTTCGTGGTGTTGTTATTGGTATTGTTCTGGGGGGGCAAAAACGCACCGGGTGGGGGGTCAGTTACGCACCGGGTGGGGGGGTTGGATCCGTCACCCCGTGCATTTTCAACCCTCCCCCATTTGTAGACCGTCGTCCGCCCGTTCCGCCTCTCGACAACAACGACGCCGGCACCGATCAATTCGGCGATCAGACGGCGGCAGGAACGCCTGTCCTTCCAGCCCGCCCGTTCTAACAACGTCTGGACGGACGGCCAGCAGGCTCCCTCCCTGTTCATGAAGGATCCCAGGATCACGGCCAGCTTGACGGCATTACCTGAGAGGGTGGGGAGTTTTCTCAACACGACAGCGGGAATGCAGGCGAACTGGTTATCGGTGAAATGAATTTCCCGAAGAGCTTGACGTGAGTCCGTTGTAACATTACAATCGGTCATAATAAATCCTTCAGTATCGGCGGTCAAATCTCTGGCCGCCGATTTTATTTTCGTATACGGCGGGAGGTATTACTAGAAGAAGACGGGGCGGGAAAACACATCAAGAACCAAAACTGGAAAACGCTTATGAAAGGATTTTCATAGGGGAAAGACGAAGTTTTTTCTCTTCTAAACCAGAACCATTTCAGAACCAAAGGCCCATTATTTTTCGGTAATAATGCCTGAATTTTGGAGATTCGTCAGAAACGAATTTGTGTCCCAGACTGACGGATGGTTGCGATAGGATTCAATCAGCCGCCCCTCCCGTGGGGCGTTTTTTTGGAAATCTTTGAAGTACTGATCACGGGATTGGTTGCGACCGTAATAACGAAAGTCGATTGTTTCCGACATGGCCCTGTTCCACAGGCAATCAAATATCATTTCCAGGGTTGCCACGGGAGGAAGGAACGTCGTTTGCCTGCCCGCTTCAATAGCCAGAATCCAATAATACGCCGAAGGAAAGGTCAATCTGGTCTTGGATGTTTTCGCCAACCACGTCTTCAACATCGGCCTTTCAGCGAAAAGCTTTCTCACAGGAGACGGGAAATCACGGCGCGGCTTCCTCCCCTTCTTATTCTCAATCCTTCGTACCAAGTCCAGGTGCTCCATCTCCCCGAGAGTGTGGCCGAAAAGGAAGAAAACCGAATGAGAATCTTCGCTTACCTGCTGAAGAATTTCCTCGTTTCTTCGAACCAGGATTCCGAAGCCGTCATCCTGTTTTTCCCAGAAGACGCCTGGATTCTCGCGGGTTTCACTGAATGATACCCTCTTGAAACGGTCAGTTTCTTCCTTTTCCTCGGGGTCCTCATCGTCTTCGACTTGAACGGAAATATCCGAATCGGCCACCAGCTTTTTCTCGATAAAATTCATACATCGGCTAAAGAAGTTTACGGAATCCTCAAGCATTTCGATAGTTTCCAGGCCGAACGGCTCCGTATACCTATGGGCCAGGCCACGGAGAAAGTCGTCCGCTGGGGCATGATCCATGTTCTCGATATCCGCACGTAACAGACGACAGCAGATATTGAATTCATGAATATTCACGTCCCCATCCGCCCCTTCCTCCTTTGCCGCACGGCATCCGATACTGCGAATGGCACCTGGAAGATAACCTGCCGAGAAGGCGGTCATTTCGTAGGGAGTGAGCGTCTTCCTTGTTTCCTTCTTTGCCATAGTCTTCATGTTGGCAAAGGGACGTCCGCATTCAACGAATTTCGGGAAAACAGTTTGGAGGGATCCCTTCGCCCCCCGCGACCGTGGCAGCCAATCCTGCTGCCTGGGTCGAATGGGGCCATCGGATCAAACTACGTAGCGTATCACGACCGTACCCGCTTCAGCCCCCTCTCTTCCAGTCAGCCAATTTTATAGTAGACTATCCATTTATTCCGCCTGTGGAGCCTTCAGGGAGCGATCAGGGAAGCTTTGGACCCAGGGTACCAGGGCACGCAGGAGCGCCGCGAAGCGGCGCGTTATAGCGCGCTGAAAATGAGCCTGAAAACCGTCCAGGATCATGCCGGGATATTACCAGCTTATTTAATTCTCACGTGAGAATTAAACAACTTCATTTATGGCACATACGGACCGTAATTGATTCACAATACCCGGGTTACGTTTCCTCAAGATTCAAAAGACCAAAATGACCCTCGATCAGACCCTGAATCCTGACATTTCTGGTGTGGTTTGCGAAAATTTGATTTTCGTACCTATCGTTTTTTTTAGAATTTCTTTCCATTTTAGATACTACCTGCTTCATTTTGAATTTTACCCTTTTTCTATTAAATCGTCTTTAGTGAATCACGATCAACAGGTTAGATTCAAATTCTTCCAAACCCGTTTCAGATGCAAAAATCGCCTACCTTTAAGAAATATTTCCCTATCCCGAATCATATCATGATATTAAATAGGTAAGGCCTATCAGGTGCGACAGTAGACCCTGAAAACTGAACCTAAATATCATACTCGTCATCAGAAAGGTGGTAAATGACTTCCCTCTTTTGGAACGTTTTTCCTCCTCTGAAACGACGCCTGATCGTGTGTCATTTCCGTTCCCAAAAACGAAATCAAATCTACATTAAGATGGTCCATTGGTCATAACCGAGTCAAAATGACTCAATCGTATCAATCATCCAGACCTGTAATAATGAATGATGAATCCTTAAACAGGTGCAATCATGTCCCTTTTCCATACGAAAATATCCCTCACATGGAGCGTCAGAAATTGACGTTTCCCATACCTAAAAAAAAGGCCCCAGAGATGCGTGATCCCTGAGGCTATGACCAGCACATCCGCCGGATCTGTGGTGGGCATGCGAAATTCCTCCTACTCCCCCGACGACGGGCGCTTCATTTCTTCGATTCTCCTGACCAGGGCATCGGCGTCCTTCTCGGTCAGTTCGCCAATATCCTCAACGCCAGCTATTTCCAACAGTACAGGGGTCGTGATTCCCTTGGCATGGGCCAGATCCAGTATTCGAATGCACTCCAATGCTGATAACGTCATCGGTTTCCTCCTCGAAAAGTTTTTCATGCCAGCATCATGCGCTTCCTGCCCCACCATGAAGGTCGGACGCCCCAAAACTCCGAGAGCCTTTCCTGAATCTCTCGTCTTAACTGGCTTATTCTGGAGCGGGACAGGTGGTAAAGATCGGCGATCTCAAAGGGCGAGTAACTCTTCAGGGCCAGACGGACCATGCCTTGAAGGTAAGGTGGAAGACTGGAAAGAAAATCCTGGAAATCCACATTGATCAATGCCGCCTGGTACGGATCCACATCCCGCTTTCGGTGGAGCGTTAAATTTTCCTCCTCTTCGATTTCTGTTTTATGCGGAAGGAATCTGTGGCACGTGATTCCCTTTTTGGCCCTGGCCCCTTCGGAATCCAAACTTACCCAGTCGCATTTTCGATCTGAAAACCTGCGGAAATCGTTCACGCGGCAGATGGCGTGCTGGAGAAGGTGAGTCAAGGGCGGGGCTTCCCCTTCCTCTCGGCACCCGCTGACGTGGCGTTCGTACGCCAGGCAAAGCCCTGGGCGGAGCCAAAACGTTCCAGGGCGGCCAGAGGGTATCTGTGAACGGATTCCTATTATATACAGGGCGTATCCGTATTGCCCCACCGCCGCCGCCAGGGAAGTATCGCGCGAAGCGCCAATCTTCCAACGCGGCCAGAAGGCATAAGAAAACACACTCATTTCCTGTGGAACGCGGGAAAACAGGCGGGAAGGACGGGAGCATCGAGGGGAAATACCCCCGTCCCCATTCAGGCGGGCTGACGTTCCACGCCATGTGAAACATCACGTATAGTAGCGCAAAAACCATCGGAAATTCAGGTCAGAAGACGTGGCTTAATTCAAAGACATACGGCGGCAATATACGTGACGGAGTTCCCGTCAACGTACCCAACCTTCACGCAGAAAGGAACCAACCATGAAAAAGGAGACTCTCGCCGCCCTCTACGTCCGGTGTTCCACCAGCCACCAGGATACGGATATCCAGAAGAAGGATCTCACGGCTTTTTGCTCTCGTCGAGGATGGATGGTCCACAGGATATACGAGGATAAAGGCATTTCAGGATCCAAGGATAAACGTCCCGCCCTGGATCGCCTTATGAAAGACGCCCGCCAATGCCGATTTCAGGTGGTGGTCGTATGGCGCTTCGACCGTTTCGGGCGGTCCGTAGCGCATTTGGTAAACGCCCTGAATGAATTTCGGGAACTTGGCATCGATTTCGTCAGTCTCAATGAAGCTCTGGACACATCCACGCCGGCAGGCAGGGTCCTCTTTGCCGTGATCGCCGCCATTGCCGAGTTCGAACGGTCCATTATCGTGGAACGTGTCAAGGCGGGCGTCAGGAAGGCACAGGAAGCTGGTGTGCGCTTCGGAAGGCCACGGAAGGGCTTTGACTACAAGAGAGCCGTTGCCTTGAGAAAGGAAGGCCTGTCGTATCGCCAGATCGCCGACCGTTTAGGGGTCAGCCACACAACGGTTCTTCGTTCCATCGGCAAGGGCTGATTCCGCTGGTGCAAAACCCTCGATTCCCTTCCCCCTTGAAATCTGGCACAAAAGTATCGGAACATAAGCGGTGCGTAAACTGAAGTTTTTGTGACATGCCCCGTGGAGCGTGTTTCTACGTAATATCAAAAAAACCAGATTAACAGGCACGCTCCACTATAAAATCTTTCAACGCTCCACGTCCTCCCCCTCACCGCGCGGGGGCGTTGGTGTCGGTCGGGGGGCTTTGCTGGCGGGAAGAAGGTGGAGCCGGGGCGGTGTCGGGTACTGGACGGGATGGGGAAACCGGGAAACTGTCCGGATTTCTAAAAAAAGTCCTTTCGAATTTTCGCCGCCTTCCTCCGGATCATTTCATCTCTTTTTCCAAAGAACGAGATTTTGTTACTGCGTTTGGTTTTTGTTTTCTGGAGGCACTTGACGATTTCAATCTCCAAGCTTACGTTTTCTTATCCCAACCGGGGTGAGCCGGGGCGTCTCCGGTTCGTTCTAACGGGAAAGTTATGCCTGTGAGTTTTTTTAGGAAATTTTTTACCCCTCCTTTACAAGGTTTAAAATAAATGCTATGTTCAAATACCGTGTCTTCCCCGAATAAAATTGTTTCTGGATCATCCCGAATATCTGTTGCATAAATTAACATCGATTTATTAGAGACGATAATCTTAAAACCAATATCGGCGCAATATATCTTTTTAGAGCACTTGTAATACCCGCAGGACAAATACGATTCCAATTCTTCCTTTTCTTTTTCGTCTAATTCTTTTTCATTTCTAATTTCTCCATTGCGAGATGTCAAAAAAACGGTTGCTTTGTCTATTTTGCCATGAATCATACTGTATAACGGTAAAAGCAACAAGATCGTTGCGACGATCATTAAAACTGCCAAGGTAAAAAGTACTTCGATGGATTTTCGCGAAAGGCCCTGTTTTGCGGAAAGAGAAAAAAAGATGGGAGGAAGGATAATCAATGCCGGAGAAAAAGCATTTTGTACAGCTGCAAAAAGCATAATACTAAATGCTATTAACCACGAAACAATACAGCATTTCTGTAATTTATTCATTGTGCCCTTTAGGGAACGCGACGTGTTTCAAATACTCCGGGATTACAGACGGTGTAAAAATTTATTGATTCTGTAGTTGCCGTAAAAAAACCACCATGAGCGATAATCTGCCTCCAATCATGATAACATGCTAGTTGGTGGCATGAAATAAGAAATACATGGGTTAATCCATATCTCTTTGCTGTAAATCGAGGATCAATAAGTTGTCTGGCCTCTGGGTCGTCTTTACCTCCTAATGGTATAAGACCAAGATCATCATCGGCTGCATGTCCAGCATAGGCAAAAACGGAAACCTGATCAAGTCTAAGAAGGTTTAAGCCTGTTTGTACGTTGTTTCGATCAAAATGTATTATGTAGTAATCTTTATAAAATCTATCAAGGAACCGGTTTAGTAAATATCGTCCTTTCAACGCAAGGGGATAATCCATATGCATTCCCCATCTTGTTGCCCCATACCAGCGTAAAACCGTGTTGGGAACATCGAAAACAGTATATCCTGATTCGTAACGTTTTCTCTTTGCCCAAATCCCAAATTCACTGACATTGAGCCTGACAGCTTTCGCAAGTGAACGTTTGGATTCATTATCAACGTAGCAACCCGGAGCCTCATTGCTAACGGCTTGCGCCCATTCCTTTTTTTTGTCTCGCTTTATTGTCCATGTACATCTACCACCGCTCTTTGGAAGTTTGAATCCGCCTTTTTGGGCGCAGTAACGCCTCCCCCGTTTCACAACTCTATATCCTTTAAGAATGTAAGTATTCCTCTCATATTTTGTGATTTCCTTTTCGTGAGGTAAACATTCTTCTGAAGGAGGAGAGGTTACTTTCTGTCGAACGCACCATTTTGCATGGGAACCGATGCCTTCATCATCAAGACGTCTGCGTTCCCATCTATCTTCGGGAAACATGTGAAGAAGGTGGTCGGGAACCTCTTGCGAGCCAGCGCCGCAACTTGACGGCTTCGGCCCGTAAACAGTCGGTCTTCCAATAAAGGGGTCCTCGTAATTGGGTTCATCCCCCGTGAGGATACAACAGGAATAATCCTCGAATTCAGGATGCCCATCAAACTCGTCCTCAACCCATGTAACGTTGTAACTCTGAAAACAGGAAATCAGCCGATTTTTTTGTCGGGCTATTTCGTCCAACTGTTCGCAACTTACCACGATATAAGGACGATCATTGGTCCGAGTATCGTAAATTCCACCTGGCCATCTCAAAGGCCAAGAGCATACGGTCTCGCCAAACGGCACCCCCGAATCCGGACATTTAGCGTAGTACCATCCTTCGGTATCACCAAGCCAATTGGAGCCGTAACCGTCGCTCCACTCCCCCCCCGTCGCATCGGTACATCTCAACGACTGACAGAATTTGTACAGGTTGGTTTCGTCCTGACGAACAGGATCGCGCTGGAGGAAGGAGCCAATCTCGGGGCGGTAGATTCGGGTGGGCGAGAGGTAGCCCGAATGGAGTTTCATCCAGTTGGAATGATATCGGAACCGATTTTCCACTTCAGCCGCTTCGTCGCAACGGAGGGAATTTCCCCAGGCGTCATACTCGTAGTAAGCGACCACATTTCCGCCCTCGTCGGTAAGGCGGGATACGGTGCCCCGATGATCATACACGGGGTACTGGTAGTAGGCGTTCTCCATTTTGGCCCCCGCGAGGGTGCCGATACCGGGGATGGGGGCGTAGCCGTGGGCGTAGTCGGCGGTGACGGCTCCGGCGGAGTCTTGTTCGGAAAGAAGGTTCATGCCGTCCCAGGCGAAATACGAGAGACCGTTCTCGTCCTCCACGGCGTAGCGGCGATTTTGGGCGTCGTAGTAGAAGTAGTTCCGAATTCGATTCGGGAAGTCTTTTCTTCGGGAACGGTTCTGAACGTACGCGGATAACACCGGGCTTCCTCCAACTACTGCCTCGATTGTATAACATCCCGAGGAAAGATAAAGGGCTTGTCATTTTTATGGAACGCAGGATTTTTTGAAATCACAAGCTGTGATATCAAGTCTCGGAAGAGATGGGCGAAAACCGAGGGATTACGCTTACGGAATGTTGTACTCCGCGACAGGTTCCAATAGATGGAAATAACCTTTGATGCAATTGGGATTTCTTACGCAGATCTGGATATGATTTTCTTTTCTGAACCCCGAGGTGGGATAAAGTTCTTCTCCCTCAAAGAAGACGCCCCTGGTGGTGTCAAAGGAAGGACTTCCTTCCACCTTGCCCGTTTGGTGAAGAGCTTCCACGACGGCGCAATCCAAATCTCGGAGCGGGAAGTCGTTCCTGCCTTTAATCGGTTTGTTTTCGGGAAGCGGGTAACCTGATTTTTCATGGGCGTTATGGAGAACCTGATACGCCTTCTCAAGCAACTGGATGGAATTGGCGTCAAGAAGGTTGAGGCAGTTTCCCAGGTCGATAACGGCGCCAACCACAAAAGGATCTTCGATACGTCGGCTCTTCTTG
>Ga0180432_10006156_pt1 | contig 15688 bp, 13 predicted proteins | sample SS_ome_10_FD_132414 | JGI IMG/M metagenome (GOLD analysis project Ga0180432, IMG submission 132414) | Hypersaline lake sediment archaeal communities from the Salton Sea, California, USA - SS_1_MS_2 metaG | ecosystem: Environmental > Aquatic > Non-marine Saline and Alkaline > Hypersaline >... | reverse complement strand
TCGCCTTAATCTACGAGCAGACTGACGAGACCGGCAATAACCTTAAATAAACCAAGCCTTCCCTAATAGTGGGTGACAAACAGGCATGGTTTTCGTAATATAGAGTCTATGGAGCCCATTCAACCCATAAGAAAAATCCCGGTTGATAGTATGTCGGCTCGTTCTTGTAATAATCGATTATGGCAAGGAAGAAAGGCAACTGCAATGATGAATGCACTGTTAAGCTGTTCCGGCCCGGCTCCTACAATCTTCCAGCAGGCTTGCAACGGAATGTCACTAGCGCTGACCCTCGCTGTCTCTATGATCGTTGGATCATTCCAGACCGACGTTGCGGACGCATCTCAGCTCTCGGCGGGAGTCGCAAGTGTCGACATTACCAATACAAAGGCCGGCCCGGTTAATGACCGCTTGTATGCAAAAGCGCTCATACTGAAAAACAACACTACGACAATAGCCATCATAACGGTTGACGCAGTCGCAATCGGTGAGATCGGATATATAGGTAACGACTTTCTTGACAAGATCCGTTCGCGCATCGAAAAGGAACTCGACATCAAGCCAGCAAATATTCTGATCAATGCCAGTCACTGTCACGGAGTTGTATGCCCGGATGTTGATCAGCGGACATTCCAGGCAGTGAAAAAAGCCTCGCAGAACCTGGTTGCCGTAAAAGTCGGCGCCGGTACCGGATATGAAGACCGAATCATGGAGAACCGCAGGCTTAAGCTGAGAAACGGCAAGGAGCTTGATATCCGCCATGCATATTCACTTGTCCCGGACGAAGAGGTCGTCGAAGTTGGTCCGGTTGATCCTCAAATTGGCATTCTTCGACTGGATAGAACAGATGGGCGGACCCTGGCGGTGGTCTATAATTTTGCGTGCCATCCTATCCAGGGCGTCCCCAGCGACGGAAACACCGCAGATATTACCGGTTTTGCCTCCAGAGTCATCGAAGACAATTTGAGCGAGGGTGCGATCGCTCTGTTTCTACAGGGCTGCGCCGGGGACATCAATCCGGTCTGGTACAAAGATGTTGACCACCCCCGAGATGCAGAGCCATTGGGAAACATGCTGGGATTGAGTACCTTGCAGGCATTGAGAAAGGTACAAGTGAGAAACGATAACCGGCTCAGGATGCTCAACGAGGTCATCGAACTGCCGAGAGCCGACGTTGGACAACGCATTACAGAGATGGAAGCTGAACAGGAAAGATTGGTTCAATCTTTGCGAGGAACAAGCTTAAACTTGAAGACGTTTATCTCTTTATTCATAAAGTACAATCTGTCGGGCGAGTTTCCATCTTACTATTCCCACCGGTATTTACACGACAAAACGATGGGGCGAGACGATTTGGAAAGAATGGATGCCCGGAACCTTAGGGATATGCAGCAGTACATTCGCAACATCTACACCATGGAGCAACTGACGAGGATCCGAACGAATCTGGCTTTGTTACGGAAACACCAGGCGAACAATATCGCCGCCGAAAAGAAAACGATCGACGTTGAACTGCTGGGTCTGAGAGTCGGAGATTTCGTGCTACTGACCTTTCCGGGAGAACTGAGTGTGCAAATTGGGCTCAACATCAAAAAGAAGTCTCCCCATAAATTGACTTTTGTGGCCGGCTATACCAATGGCTACATCTATTATGCACCTACCGCAGAACAGCTTCGTAACGTGGGCGAAGCTCAAGAGGATAGTGACTGCCTTTTGGCACCGGAATGGCAGACGTTATACGAGGATAAAGCAGCGGAGTTACTGAGCGAGCTGTAGGGTTACGTTACAGCATCCTGACACTATAAATCCTAATTATTCCAGATCGAGTCCGAATATATGTCATTGATTAGAGCAATTGTCGGCTGATTTGCACTGTATTACCGAGTCGGATACAGCCGGATATCGTCGATATATATCGAGTCCAAATCTTCCTCGGCCTGCCCGGACATTGTCCCATCCCCTAAACCGATCGAGAGTTTATTGATTTGACTCAGGTTTACGCCGGATGTACTGAGATCCGACAGCGCGACGGTCCAGTCAAACCATCGCCGTGATTGACAGGCATGCCTGAAAGGATGCTCCACAGTGGCGTTATTGCCGGCGGCATCTTCCACCTTGAGATACATGAGTTGTTCGACGTTATCAACCTGACCCGCGAATGATAACGACAACGTCTCGACACCGAGCCGCGTCCAGTCCTGAGGACTATCGTAGGTACGCGTGGCTTCCGTAAAGAAGGGTTCGTATTGGTTTTGATAATAGAGCCGCATTGATTTATCGCCCGCGCCATCCGCGGCTAAAAAGATATAGTCGAATCCCTCGATATTGTGAGGCCAGTCCGCCTGGATTTCCGTATCCGAGCCATACGACTCGAAATCCTCTACGGTCAGGTAATCCGCCGTCGTAAACGTCCACGTATGACCTGTCACCGCACCAGAGGCGCCGATTTGATCGACGCGCCACTCGTACGTCTGGCCGAATTCGAGCGGGCCGGTCGTATATGTCATCCCAGTCGGCGCCGGATCAACCTTCTCCATCGCCCCGGCTTTGCCAAGCCACAACTCGCGCCCCGTTGCGAAGTCGGCCTCGATCCAGCTCAGGGTGGCGTTGACGGGGACATCTGTCGCCCCGATAGACGGTTTGGGATTCACCGCCGCGGGACCATCCGAAACGGAGAAAACCTCGTCGAAGCTCGCACTGTAACCGGGCGGGTCCGCATTTTGGTTCATCCCAAAGACGGCGCTGATTCCGCTCGTATAGACCGTATCGTTTACGCCTTCGTTCTCCCAGGGATCGTTGCTGTTCGTATCGATGAAGACCGGCGTTCTCGCTAAAAGGGGGCCGCCCTTGTATTCATAGAGACTACCCGTGATATACACTGGATTCGAACCGACGACATCCAATTCCGCGTAGTAACTTCTGGCATGACCGAGACCGGGCACCGGCTCCTCATGATATTTCTTCATAATGTCCGTGAGATTGTTAACGGTTTTGAACACTTCAATCCTGAGATTCGCCGGGCCATCCTGCCAGTGGACGAGCATGAGGTAGGTACTGGCGACGATGCCGGGGGCGCCGCTGATGGAACCATCATCGATGAAATGTGATATCCTTGCCGCTAAACCGTGGTAATTCCGGAGGTCTCCGGTGACGTTCACGACAGCCCCGACGCGAACATCCGTAAAAACCTCTTCCGAACCCAGAGCAATACCGAACTGCGATCCCCCGATCGCGCTTGTGCTGGTCTCATTGAGTAATAAGAAATCATTATCATCCGCCCCGTCCTGCAGGGTTCCACTGAACGAATTGGTTAAGTCGGGATAGCTATGGAATTGCCAGGTTGATAAATCGAACGCGTTTCCATCAAAGGTTTCTATCCAATTGGCCTGCACACCATTTCCCGCCAAGAATATGAATCCTATCAAAACATACAAAACGGCTGATTTTCTTGTTCTTTCAGACATGTTTTCATTCCTCCTAAAGGTTCAAAACGTCTATCGAATACACCATACCTTATACCATATCAGGCCGTAGAATTCAAGCAGAATTTGCCTCAATTGAAGGGACATCCGGCCAAGATTGAGCAATCTTTATATTGACAGAGTTATGGCATTCCAGTATATTTAAAAAAGAATTCAAGTGAATAGACATCTCGATAGATGGCAGTGCAATTAGGGAGATTTGGATCATGCTGGATAAAGAGAGGAACCTGCAATTAGCTCTGCCGTCGCCCAAGAAGCTGTTCACGCCGGCCATTACGGCGATTATCGTCCTAATGATTATCGGATACGCGATTTCCAGCTATGCACAGGACTTCGCAATCAAACATCTAGCGCTAAGCGGAACCGGTGTCATTCATGGCAAGATATGGCAACTATTTACATACCCTTTTATTGCCGGCTGCGGTCGAGACCTCGCTTTTAACGGCGTTCTCCTGCTACTTGTGGGTAGCGCCATCGAGCGAGAATGGCACACCGGACCATTTATCCTTTTTCTGCTCGTGGTCTCAGTGACGTGCGGTGTGCTCTGGGTGATTGTGGACTTGCTGTTACCGGGGATTTATATTGGCTTAGGGATGTCCGCCGGTGGTTACGGATTGATCGCGGCTTTCGGTGTGCTTTTTTATCGCCGGCTTGTCTTTACAATACTCTGGACGGTGGAAGCCCAATACGTATCATGGTTCCTGATCGGGGTTGGAATCGTCCTGGGGATTCCGCAGCCGATTACATGGATTTGGGTCTCAGGGGCAGCGGTAGGTTACGCCTATATTAAACTTCGCCAACAGCAAAACGTTGGTCGAGCAAAAGTCCGGCATAGCGCGGGTCGAGACCGGGGAGGGGATTTCGTCGATATCGACTGAGAACATGAATCCTATCGCTCATAATAAAGTCATCGACCGAATCGAGTCCGCCAGAGAGATGCTCCATTGTTGCCGCTTATGTCCGAGACAATGCGGCGTGGACCGCATGTCAGGCGAAAAGGGATACTGCGGACTTGACGGATCGGCTCGCTGTTTCCGCGAAATGCTCTATTGCGGAGAAGAGGAACCGCTGAATCCCTCCCACCAGATCTATTTCACAGGCTGCAATTTACGATGCGCGTTTTGTACCGTAGCCGAATGGAACGAGGAACCCCAGGCGGCCGATATATTGGATATCGATTACTTAAAGGAAAGAATTTCCTATCGAAAGAGTCAGGGCGCTCGGACATTGAATCTCCTCGGCGGCGAGCCGACATTGAGTTTACCAGGTATCATCGAATTGCTCTCGCATCTCGATTCCTCGACTCAAGTCATCCTAAACTCGAACATGTACTATGAGATACACGTATATAAATTATTGGATGGATTAATCGATATTTATCTGGCCGATCTCAAGTGCGGAAACAGTTCGTGCGCAGAGAGTCTCCTTGACGCACCCGACTACGTAGAAATCGTGAAAGAAAACATCGTAAAGGCAAGTTGTCACGCAGATCTTATCGTGCGTCACCTGGTTCTTCCGGGCCATCGCGATTGTTGCCTTGAACCCATATTGCAATGGTTGGCGGAAACCTTGCCGGCGGTGAAGGTCAGCCTTCGCGGCGATTACACGCCGCCGGCCCAGGAAACTTCCGCTCCGAATGCATACTTAGAGCAAACCGATCTGCATGACGCCCTTGATATGGCGCGGCAGATGGGCCTGAATGTAATCCAATGAGCAAGAAACCCTATAAACGAAAACCCGGCGATTTCGAGGTCCGCATCTTGAGCGATGGGCGCATCGTGATGGTCGCTCCGGATGAGGAGCTTATCGAGATTGCCCGTCATGTAGAGCGCAGCGACAACACGGAGACCCAGGACGATGCCACAAGAGAAAACACCGAAGCCAAACAAGACAACGACGACTAATCAGGGCCAGACCCGCCAGATGAGCGAGCTGGAAGTGCTAATTCGGGCGCGCTATCCCCTGATCTACGTCGTGAGCTGGGAGGAGCAGAGGCTCGTCAGGGACGTAGTGAAGATCGCCTCCCGCCTGGATAAGGCCGTCTTCGAGTGGTCGATCACTACCGGGCTTGTCCCGACGGGTTCGTCACTTCAATCGCAAAAGCATCGCGACACGGCTACCGAAGATCCACTCATCGCGCTGGGCAACGTCATCGAACACGTCGAACCCGCCCTCTACGTCTTCAAGGACTTCCATCCCTTCCTCAAGGGCCAGAACATGTCCGTGATTCGGCGGCTCAGGGAAGTGGCCGCGTCGATGCAAAATACGTATAAGACGATTATCATCGTCAGTCCCATGTTCGAGATTCCGCCCGAACTGGAAAAGGACTTGACGATCGTGGATTTCGATCTGCCGCGGGAACATCATTTTGACGCGCTTCTGGGACGGATCGTCGAGCAAGTCAGGGACAACCCGAAACTGAATGTACGCATGAGTCCCACGATGCGAGAACAGATCATCCACGCCCTGCTCGGTCTCACCCTGGCGGAAGCGGAGAACGTCCTGGCCAAAGCCCTGGTTCAACATCGCGGCCTCGGCGCCGAAAGTCTCGAGGTCATCCATAGCGAGAAGAAACAAATTATTCGTAAGAGCGGTTTGCTGGAATATTACGACACCGAAGAAAATATGGAGTCCATCGGCGGACTGGACGCGCTGAAGAATTGGTTGTTGAAACGGTCGGTGGCCTTCACCGACCAGGCGAGGGCTTTCGGTCTTCCCGCCCCGAAAGGCATTTTGCTGCTCGGTGTGCAGGGTTGCGGCAAAAGCTTGATGGCCAAGACGATCAGTAACATCTGGCAATTGCCGTTGTTAAGGTTTGACGTGGGGCGCGTCTTCGGGAGTCTCGTCGGATCGTCCGAGCAGAATATTCGACGGGCCATTAAGGTCGCCGAATCCGTGGCGCCCGTTATCTTCTGGATCGATGAAATTGACAAGGCGTTTCGCGGATCGCGGGGCAGCGGAGCCAGCACGGATGGCGGAACTTCGGCCCGTGTGTTCGGAACCTTCCTGACGTGGCTGTCGGAAAAACAAGCGCCGGTCTTCGTCGTCGCCACGGCGAATGACGTCTCGTTGTTACCTCCCGAATTGCTGCGCAAAGGTCGATTTGACGAAATTTTCTTCGTCGATCTACCGGCTTATGCCGAACGCAAGGAGGTTTTCCAGGTTCATTTAGTCAAACGCAAACTGGATGTGTCAACATTCGACCTCGACCTGCTGGCTAATCTGTCGTCGGGCTACAGCGGCGCCGAGATTGAAGAAGCCGTTGTGACCGCCCTGTTTGACGCCTTTTATGCCAAGGAACCGGTCACCACAGAAAAACTGCTGGGCGGCATTCAGCAAACCGTCCCGTTATCCAAAACAATGAGCGAGGACGTCGAAGGCTTGCGCAACTGGGCCGACGGCCGGGCGCGGTCCGCAACGAGTGCAGAAGCGGCCACAGAGCCCGGAAGAGATAAGCGTCAACTGGAGATATAAAACTAACTTAAATGAGGGAAAGGAGTGAATTATGAGTACCGTTGTCATTCTTACGCCGATCATTATTGGCGGGTGGCCGACCATTACGGCCGCGGTGGCGGGGGCGGCGGTCGCATTGGGACTAACCGTAAAGGAAACCGCCAAGGAAGAAGTCAGGAATGCCGTCCAGGAAGCCAACGTGGAACAGGAAGTCGAAATCGCCCTTTCCGAGAGTGAGGTTCTGGCTCAGAGCATGACCACCAACAAAGAGATCGTTCTGACCAAAGGCAATGTGGAGCTGCGCGTTCGACGGGACGAGCGCGGCCGATGCAGCGTCTGCGCCAAAGGTAAAGGCCACAGTAAAGCTGAACTGAAACAAATGGCCGAAGAGTTTACGCAAAAGATGACACAATGCTTCGTCTATAACCGCGTGGCTACGGAACTCAAGAACAAGAATTTCCAGATCGTCAATGAAGAAGTGATGGACGACCAGGCAATACGAATCAACGTTCGCAGATGGGTGGATTAAACCATGGCTCAACACGATGTCGAGATTACTATAACAAAAAGCGGCGAGGTAAAAGTCCATGTCAAAGGTGTCAAGGGCAAGGGCTGTATGGAATATGCCGAATGGCTCGCTGAAATCGTCGGGAAGATTAAAGACAAGCAGCTCACCAGCGAATACTACGAGCCAGAGACAAAAGCCAAAATCCAGCTTCGCACAGAGCAACATACCAACGAATAATTCGCCATGCGCTGCCAACGGTGCCAATTTGAGAACATGCCGGGACAGGCGAAGTGCTTTCAGTGCGGCTCGATTCTCGAAAGGTCAGAGGCAATGGTCGATGTGCACCCGCCGCGAATGGCGCCATGGAAGAAACCGTTCCGCGGTATGGCCCGGTGGGCGCGTCGGAAGAGAATACTCCCGAGCGGAGAACCGATGAGCCGTTTGTTGTCGTGGATCAAGATAGATCCCGCCGACACCAAATGTCTCTGGGGGCTTCTTCTCTCGATTATCCCGGGCCTGGCACATCTGGTCCATCGCCGGTTTCGCGAAATCCGCTGGTACTTCATAGCCTGGTTGCTCGTATTGAGTATCGGCCTGTTCCTGTACGGCACGAATTTCGGCTTATTTTGTATCGGATTGGCCGTCGGTTTGCACGCATGGATTGCCATTCAGCATAGCCTCCTTAAGCAGCTCGAAGGTTTAGGCGAAAGATTCAGTATTATCATCGTGGCAATGATTCTCCTGGCGTTGATCTATTGGGCGGTCCCCAGAGTCATCTTTCCAGACTTGAGGGGCGGATACACGGCATTAACCCTGTCCTATCAGAATATCCAACCGAGAGACTTTCTTTTAGGCTGGCGAGACGAAATGTCCAGCCATCCTCTCCCTCGGGGCTCAGTGGTTCTGACCCGGATGGCTTACACAGGCCGAGGCTGGCGAGCGTCTCGTGATCGTTTGATGTTCGGACAGATCGTCGGGCTACCCGGCGAAACGATCCAGATCAGCAACGAAGTCTTTATCATTGACGACCAGCCTTTGGATAACAGGAAGTACCCCGTTCCACTATGGTTGCACAATCGAACGTTTTCTGATATAGTGCCGCCGGATTCTTATTTTGTGATTTCCGAATACAATGCTCCCTTTGGCATCAGAGAAGGCCATATTCGCACGGCGTGTTTGATTGGTTTCGACGCCGTTCAGGCCAGAGCCTTCATGCGATGGTTGCCGTTGTCGCGGAGAGGTTTTATCGAGGAGATGGAATGACACGGTTCGGCCGGCTCGAATTCGATGACAAGAAAGGCTCCAGAAGCCAACAGGCCCGAGGTGAAGACATCCGGGACGAGCAGTATTTCTACGACCAGGCGACGCGTTTCTGGCTGGCCGGGGATTTCGAACCGGCCCTGCGCAACTACTCACGTGCACTTGAAGTCAACAATGCGTTCTTCCCGGCGTGGCTGGGTCAGATTCTTATGCTTCTCGAACTGGGTGAATACAATGAGGCCGCGGTCTGGTCAGATAAGGCAATGGAAATGTTTCCAGAGCACCCCGAACTGCTGGCGGCTAAAGCCGTGGCCTGCGCGCGGGATGGGAAGATTCAGAAAGCTCTGGCTTATAGTGACAATTCGATCGGTCAGGATAACATCACCTCGCGCGTTTGGCTGTCCCGTGCCGAGGTGCTGACCAATCGTCAGAGTCGCGTCGCCGAAAGCTGTATCAGTAAGGCGGTGAGCATTGCCGGTAACAAGAGTCCGATTGTGCGTCTGGAAGCCGGACGACTGCTCAATAAAAGAGGGAGTTACTCCACGGCGCTTCAATATCTGAAAACCGCCGTGGATGAATTGCCCAAATCGGCACTGGCATGGTATGCGCTGGGCTATTGCCAGGCAAAACTGGGCCGGTCCGAGGCTAAAGTGACATTGAAACAGAGCCTTGAACTCCATGAGGGATGGGATATGCCCCAAAGAGAACTCAAACGCCTGGGCAAAATGGGTTTTATTGGAAGGTTGTTTAATAGATTATGATTTCTGCCGAAATGCAACGCCTGCTGGCCTTTGCCCGAAAAGAGAACGCCTCGGATATTCACATCGTCGCCGGGCTGCCCCCGCTGCTCAGAATAAACGGCGAAATCGTTTTGTCCAACGTCGCCGCACTGACGAGAGAAGATACGGCGCGTTTGAGCCTTGGCCTGCTCAACGAAGAACAAAAAAAGATATTTCAAAAGGACTGGCAAATCTGCTGCTCGGTTCATGATGAAAAATACGGACGATTCCGCGTCTCGATCTATAACCGCGAAGGTAACCCAGAAATGTCCATCCGTCCGGTGATGCATCACGTCCGAACGCGAGAAGAACTCAGGCTACCGGAACTAATCGAAGACTTCACACGCTTCACCGCGGGTTTGGTTCTTATCACCGGCCCGACCGGCAGCGGTAAAACCACAACGCTGAACTTCATGATCGATCTGATCAACAGCGAGCGGCGCTGCAAGATCATTGCCATCGAGGATCCGGTCGAATACGTGCACAGACAAAAAAAAGCGGTGATCGTCCAGCAGGAACTGTACACCGATGTGAAATCATTCTCCAGCGCGCTCATACACGTGCTTCGCCAGGATCCCGACGTTATCTGTGTCGGCGAGATGCGGGACCTGGAGACGACGGCCACGGCACTGGTCGCCGCCGAGACGGGGCACCTTGTCATCGCCACCTGCCACACACCCAATACCGTCCAGACGGTCGAACGCATTGTCTCGATCTTCCCGGAGAATCAGCAGCCTCAAATCTATACTCAATTGGCCAATTGCCTTCACGGCATTCTGGCCCAACGTCTCGTTCCATCGGCCGACAAAAAAAGGAGAGTGCTGGTAACGGAACTGTTGCTCATGAACAACGCCGCGCGCAAACATATTCGCGACAAGCAACTGCATATGCTCGTGAACGTCATCCAAACCGGCCGTAAGCGGGGACTGCACAGCATGGACGACTCACTCATCGAACTGTACGAAGCGGGCGACATTACATACGACACCGCCATTAACTACTCTCGCGATCCGGCGTCCATGCGCGACCGGATTCACCACGACGCCACACCACAATCCTAAAAGCTTTGAAAAAATCTTTTAGCTCGGGACCTATAAAATCACCACCCTATTCATCTCAAGGATAAAATCAACCCGGCAGGGACTGTTCCATCCTTTTTTCTTTGAATTCAAGAGCCGTTTCTGGTATAATAACACTATCAATCCAGGGCCGAGGGAAGTTTAATGTAAACGCGCGGGGATGATGAAAGTCTGCAAATCCCAATGATCCTATTGAGAGGAGGGTATTCATTGGAAAAGACCAAAAGTCAAATCTTAGAGAGTGTTCGTCTGATACTTATTGTCACCCTGTGCGTACTCTGTTTCGTCGCCGGAGCGGCCTATACAAAAGCCGATCTATGGATGACGATACACTATGCCCCACCCATTAAAATTCATTCGGCGACTCCCCCGCCGGTAAACGAACATAAAACATTAGCTGCTACCGAAAAAAAGGCCCCAACCGAACTGGCGATCATGGTTCCCTCTCTTCAACTGAAACAAACGAAAAGCGTATCTCAGCCTGAACGAAATCCAAAACCCACCGACGAATGGCACACCGTGCGAATGCGAGTCACGGCCTATTGTCCCTGCTCGAAATGCTGCGGGCAATACGCGGACGGCATGACCGCCTGCGGCCACGTGATCCAGCCCGGCGACACCTTCGTCGCAGCCGACAAGAGATATGCTTTCGGTACGAAGATGCTCGTTCCCGGTTATGGTCATGAGCAAGCCGTCAAAGTGCTCGATAGAGGAGGGGCAATCAAGGGGAATCGAGTCGATGTCTTCTTCCCCTCCCATCAGGAAGCTTTGGAATGGGGCGTGCAACATCTTGACGTCAAAGTCCACAAAGAATAATGAGACTCATGTGTAAAACAAGAATCCCGAATCCTCCTCTTATTCTCCATAACAGCATACCGAAAATCAATTGAAGTCCCGCAATATTCAGCGTAAGATGTGCAAATAAGGTGCGCGATCGGTCGTGTTGCCTGAGTCGCTGGAAATTGAAACGAAAGTGGTAGATAAGGACATGCCATGATGTACGGACAAAAACAATCCCATATTGCTTTGATATTTGTCTCGATGATTTCCTCCATAGTGGTGGCCCAGCAGTCGAGTCCGGCCCGGCAAGCCGAACAAATTCTTAAAGCCTGCGATATAAAGGGGGGACTCATCGTTCACATCGGTTGCAGTGATGCCCGCCTTACAGCAGCCTTATGCGCCGACAAAAGCTATCTTGTCCATGGTTTGGATCGTAGTGAAAAGCGAATAGCAGATGCACGGGAATATCTTCATTCCCGTGGCGTTTACGGGAATGTATCCGTCGATGCATTAGAGGGAGATACTCTACCGTACATCGATAACCTTGTGAATCTCGTCGTATCCGAAGATCTCGACACGATTCCGATGAGCGAAGTGATGCGCGTTCTATGCCCGAACGGCGTTGCTTATATTCAAAGTAACGGCAAATGGACTCAGACAATCAAACCCAGGCCCAAAAACATTGATGAATGGACGCACTATTTACACGATGCATCGAACAACGCCGTTTCGCACGATGACGTCGTCGGCCCGCCCCGCCACATGCAGTGGATCGGCAGCCCGAGATACGCGCGTCACCATGATCGCATGTCCAGCGTCAGTGCGGCCGTGACGGCCAACGGACGGGTCTTCTACATACTCGATGAAGCCCCGCGCGCGTCGATTCTCATCCCTCCCAAGTGGATGCTCATCGCACGAGACGCCTTCAACGGCACGATTCTATGGAAGCGGCCGCTGGGCAAATGGTTCACGCACTTGTGGCCTCTCAAAAGCGGACCGGCCCAATTGCCTCGACGTCTCGTCGCCGTGGGCGATCGGGTCTATGGAACGCTTGCCCTCGATGCCCCTTTGACCGCCCTCGATGCGGCGACAGGCAAAACGATCCAAACCTATCCGCGAACCCAGGCGACAGAAGAAGTGATTTTCTCCGACGGCGTGTTGTTCGCGCTCGTTAACGACGCCTCCGAGAAACCCGACTATCACGGTAACCAGCGTTTTACCAAGGGCTATAACACAACGTTCTGGGACGAGGCAAACAGAAAAATCGTTGCTATTCGCGCCGATAGCGGAGAAATCCTGTGGACGGAAAGCCGGCGCGTCTTACCCGCAACACTCGCGGTCGATGAGCAACGTGTCTTTTTCCATGATGGCGCCAGTGTTGTTTGTCTCAATCGTAACACCGGCAAGGAGTCATGGCGTTCCAACGCCATCGCCCGAACGGATAAAATCCTCTCTTTCTATCTTCCGATTTTAGTGTTGTATGACGACATCGTTCTCTTTTCGGGCGGGGAGACCGCGGGGGCACAAACGGGATCCTGGTACCTGAGCGGAAAAGATACGATGACCGCACTGTCGGCGCGAACCGGTGACATCCTCTGGACGGCGTATCATCCTCCGTCGGGATATCGATCCCCGGAGGACCTGCTCGTCGCGAACGGCCTCGTGTGGACCGGAGAGACCACGAGCGGAAGGGCCAACGGAACGTTCACCGGCCGCGACCCGCACACGGGCGAGATTAAAATCGAGTTTACTCCGAACCTCGACGTCTATTGGTTTCATCACCGCTGCTACCGGGGTAAAGCGACGGATAATTACCTGTTGATGTCACGAACCGGGACCGAGTTTTTAGACGTTCACCGCAAGCAATGGATCCCGCATCACTGGGTTCGCGGCGCGTGTCTGTACGGCGTCATGCCCGCCAACGGTTTAATGTACAATCCACCGCATCCATGTGCTTGTTATTTGGAAACAAAGTTATACGGCTTCAACGCTCTGGCACCGAAACGAGAAACAAAAGCTAAAATTGAAGCATCAAACAGATTAGAAAAAGGTCCCGCCTACAAGTCAATCTCAAATTTCAAGTCTCAAATTTCAAATCAGAGAGACTGGCCGACGTATCGTCACGATGCAGTACGCAGTGGCTCGACGAGCACCTCGGTGCCGGCAACGCTTAAGCCGGCCTGGCGCGCCAACATCAAAGGTAAGCTCACGAGTCCCGTCATCGCCGAGGACAACGTTTTCGTCGCGTCGGTAGATACGCACACGATCCACGCTTTCGATGCCACCTCCGGCGAGAAACGGTGGCATTATACAGCGGGAGGACGAATCGATTCACCGCCCACCATCTACCAGGGGCGCGTCTTGTTCGGATCAGCCGATGGGTGGGTTTATTGTCTGGATGCTTCCCAAGGCGCTCTGGCCTGGCGATTCCGCGCCGCCCCGATGGACCAGCGTTTGACCTCCTTCGAGCAATTGGAATCGGTTTGGCCCGTCCCCGGCAACGTGCTGATTCAAGACGACGTTCTGTATTGTGTGGCCGGTCGGTCGATGTTTTTGGATGGCGGCCTGCACCTCTGGCGACTCGATCCCCAAACAGGTCGAACGCTGTCGCACACTCTCCTCGACGACCGCGACCCTGCACGTGATGGCGACCTGCACAATTATGTAAGCTGGTTGAATATGCCCGTGGGTCTTCCGGACATTCTGTCGAGCGACGGCAAGTTCATGTATATGCGCTCGCAACCTTTCCATCTGGATGGGACGCGTTTGCCGTTGGAGAAGATGCCGGCTGGGACAGACGCAGACAAGGGCGCTCCTCCTGCAACACAACGCGCCGAATACGCCCATCTCTTTAGCCCGACGGGATTTCTCGACGATACTTTCTGGCACCGCACCTACTGGATGTACGGCAGTACCTTCGTCAGCGGCTGGTGTGGCTATTACCTTTCGGGCAAAGCCGCCCCGTCGGGAAAAATTCTTGTGTTCGATGATTCGACGGTGTACGGATTCGGCCGCAAGCCGCAATATTATAGATGGACAACGCCCATTGAACATCAATTGTTCGCCGCGAGCAAGGAATTCGACGCTCCCGCTGACGACGACTCCGGCCGTTCGCTCATCAGCATCGAAAAGTCCCAAAGCCTCAATCCCGCCGGTAAAGCCATAACCGTTCAAGCATGGATTAACGCGGAGAAACCCAGCGGAGTGATTCTCGCCCGCGGTGGTAATTCCCAGGGCTACGTGCTGTATCTCCAAAACGGACAACCGAGATTCGCCGTTCGCACAGGTGGAAATCTGACTATGGTCAATGGAAAAACAAGGGTTATCGGCAAATGGGTGCATGTCGCGGGCATACTGACCGACGATAAGCAACTCCGGATTTATGTAAACGGTAAACTCGCCGGCTCGACAAAGGCTCGGGGATACCTCACAGGTAATCCGGCCGAAGCCATGGAGATCGGCGTCGATGACGGCTCGACCGTAGGGGATTACAGCGGACCGTTCGGTTTCAACGGCCTGATCGACGAACTGAGGGTCTATCATCGGGCGTTAAGCGAAGCCGAAATCCAGAAGGAGATTTCAGCGGGACGCCCTGCCGACAAAGAGAACCTCGTCCTCTCATACTCCTTCGATCAAGGCAACGCCCTCGATGAATCGCCCAGCAATAACAACGGCACAATAGAAGGCGTTGTCGCCGTCCAGGGCAAGATCGGGCGCGCCATGAAGTTCACAGGCAGCGCCGGGTCCGTGCCGGGATTCGCCGTTAAACATAGCTGGACACAGGACATACCTCTGCTGGCCCGTGCGATCGTGCTTGCGGATCGCACCCTCTTCGTCGCCGGACCGCCCGATTTAGTCGATGAGCCGCAGGCGTTCAGACAGATCGATGATCCGGCAATCCAGCGGGATCTTGCCGACCAGGCAGACGCTTTCGAGGGCGATAGAGGCGCCCTGCTATTAGCGGTATCGGCCGCCGATGGTAAGACATTAGCGCAATACGATCTGCGTAGCCCTCCCGTCTTTGACGGCATGGCCGCTGCGGCCGGACGGCTATATATGTCCACAATGAACGGTCAGCTTATCTGTTTCCAGCCGGCCCGATAGTGTCGCGGGCATCTCCTCGGGTCCCGTCGCCGCCTTTGCCGTCATGCCGCCGGGTCAGGATGACGAGATTGGGTTCGTTTTTTCGACCGCGGGTGGCCGGTGAAAAGCCCGGAATCCACCCAAAGGTGTAGATTGGCTTTGTTCTGCAAATTCGTTTTTCGCAATACGCATCACGCAATACGAAGTCAATTGGCTTTGTTTTACCAAACGGGGGATCCATCGATGGACCTGCCGGCCAGATGGATA
>Ga0180432_10006155_pt1 | contig 15690 bp, 11 predicted proteins | sample SS_ome_10_FD_132414 | JGI IMG/M metagenome (GOLD analysis project Ga0180432, IMG submission 132414) | Hypersaline lake sediment archaeal communities from the Salton Sea, California, USA - SS_1_MS_2 metaG | ecosystem: Environmental > Aquatic > Non-marine Saline and Alkaline > Hypersaline >... | reverse complement strand
CTCGGCCTCGGTGGCGTGGGCGGTGTGTCCTTCCTGCCAAAGGAACTCGGCGGTCCGCAGAAACACCCGCGGCCGCATCTCCCAACGGACGACGTTGGCCCACTGGTTGATCAGCACCGGCAGGTCCCGCCACGACTGGATCCATTTGGCATACATCGCCCCGATGATCGTCTCGCTGGTCGGCCGGACCACCAGCGGTTCCTCAAGCTTGCCGGTCGGAATCAGCTTGCCGTCGGGCCCGAGTTCGAGCCGGTGGTGGGTGACGACGGCGCATTCCTTGGCGAAACCCTCGACGTGCTTCGCCTCCTGCTCGAGGTAGGACAGCGGAATGAACAGGGGGAAGTAGGCATTGCGGTGCCCCGTTGCCTTGAACATCTGATCGAGAATGCCCTGCATCCGCTCCCAGAGGGCGAACCCGTGGGGCTTGATCACCATGCAACCCCGCACCGGCGAGGCTTCGGCGAGATCGCTCGCGCGGACCACCTGCTGGTACCACTCGGGATAGTCTTCGTGCCGGGTCGGGCTGATCGCGTGCTTGGCCATTGCGTTGCCAGGGGGCATGGGGCGGGCGAGGTCGGGCAGGTCGGGATTGTAGCCGCTCAGGCGGCAGCGGCTGCAGCCGCCCCGGAAGACTTCCGTCGATTCTGGTAGGCTGGCAGGTTCATACGAAACGTTCTTGTCGAGCCCTGCATGCCCCCCTCCCCGCCCCTGCCCGCCGTTATCGCGCCCCGCAGCCGGAGGAAGTGCGTGACGGAATTGTCTCCGCAGGCGGCGATCGACCAGATTTTCCTGGCGACCCGCAAGCAGCTGCGGCCGAACCGGCACGGGCAGCTCTATTTGCAGGTCGAACTCGCCGACCGCAGCGGGATGATCACCGGCCGCATGTGGAACGCCTCTGATGGGCACTTCGAGGCCTTCGAGGAGGGTGACTACGTCCGGGTTGTCGGCACGACGCAGCTCTACTCGGGGGCGTTGCAGATTATCGCCACCCTGATCGAGCGGGCTGACCCGACAAGCATCGACGAGACCGAGTTTCGGGTGCTCACCGACGCGGCGGTCGGCCGGCTGAAGCAGGAATATGAGGCGATCGCCCTCTCGGTCGAGCGTCCCTGTCTCAAACTGCTCTCTGAAGAACTCCTGGCAGATACCGGGTTGATGGCCGCCCTCGCCCGCTGCCCGGCCGGCGTCAAGCAGCATCACGCCTACGCCGGCGGACTGCTTGAGCATGTCGTGATGCTGCTGCGGCTGGCCGACCGGGTCGCGCCGCTCTACCCCGACCTCGACCGCGATCTGCTGATCACGGGCGTGCTGCTGCACGACATCGGCAAAACAGTGGAACTGGAAAGCGAGAAGGGATTCTCCTACACCGAGGCGGGACAGCTGCTCGGGCATGTGCTGCTCGGCCTCGAGATCGTCGACGAGAAGATCCATGCCGTCGAACTGCGGTCGGGCGAGCCTTTCGACGACGAACTGGCCAACCGGATCAAGCACATGGTGGCCAGCCACCATGGCGAGTATGCCTTCGGAGCTCCGAAACTGCCGATGACCCTTGAGGCGCTGGCGCTGCACTATCTTGACGCCCTCGACGCCCGGATGGCGGGCACGCTGCAGTTGTTCCAGGCCGAGGCGTCGATCGATGACGGCTGGACGCAGTATCACGCAAATCTTGGCCGCAAGTTTTTCCGGGGCCGCGAGCGGCGCGAGTCGTGACCCCTCGCCCCTCCCGATCGCCGGGCGGCCGCCGCAGCCGCGGCACTGACCGCGGCGAGGTCGTCGGCAGCTTTCGCCGCAGCCGACAGGGTTACGGCTTCGTGCGGCCCGCCGACGCCCCGCCGGGTGATCGCGACCGGGATATTCGCATCCCGGCGGTCGCCACCGCCGATGCCGCCGACGGCGACACCGTGCGGGTGCGGCTGACCCAGGCCCGCGATGTCGGCCGGCCCGGCCTCGCCGGCGAAATCGTCGAGGTTCTCGAGCGGAAAACCGTTCGGTTTGTCGGCACCGCCTTCGAGTCGGCCGGCCAGGGCTGGGTGCAAATCGACGGTACGCAGTTTCCGCGTCCGGTCTGGGTCGGCGATCCCGGTGCCAAGTCGGTCATCGCTGGCGACAAGGTGGTGGTCGAACTGATCCGTTTTCCGACCGTCCTGCGGGATGGAGAGGGCGTCGTCGTCGAGGTGCTCGGTGCGGCTGGAGCCGCCGGCGTCGACACCCGCATGGTGATTGCCGAGTTTGGCCTGCCCGGGGAATTTTCCGAGGCGGTGCTCGACGACGCCCGGCGGCAGGCCGAGGTCTTCAGCGACGCGGTGCCCGCCGACCGCCGCGACCTGTCGGCCGAGACGATCGTCACGATCGACCCGGTCGATGCGCGGGACTTCGACGATGCGATTTCCCTGACCCGCATCGCGCGGGGCCATTGGCTGCTCGGCGTGCACATCGCCGATGTCGCCCATTTCGTGCAGCCCGGTTCGCCGCTCGATCAGGAGGCGGTCGCCCGCGGCACCAGCGTCTATCTGCCGGACCGGGTGATTCCGATGCTGCCCGAGATCGTCTCGAACAATCTGGCAAGCCTCCAGCCCGGCCGGGTGCGGCTCGCCCGGACCTGCTGGATCGAGTTCTCGGCCGACGGGGTGCCGATTCATGCCGAGGTCGAACGGACGGCGATCAAGAGCTGCCGCCGGTTCACCTACGAAGAGGTCGACCAATTTCTCGCCGACGGCGAAACCACCGCAGTACCGATGTCGCCGGCGGTTCGCAGCCTGCTCGGCCAGATGCGAGACCTCGCCCGCATCCTCAGGCAGCGACGGCTGCTCCGCGGTTCGCTCGAGCTCAACATGCCCGAGGTCAAGGTCGACCTTGACCGGTCGGGCCGGGTCAGCGGCGCCCATCTCGTGGCCCACACCGAAAGCCACCAGATCATCGAAGAGTTCATGCTGGCCGCCAATGAGGCGGTCGCCGGGCTGCTGGCGGCCGCCGGGGCGGGGTTTCTCCGGCGGATCCATCCCAGCCCGGACCTCCGCAAGCTGCGGCAGCTGACCGAGTTTGTCTCGGAGCTCGGCTTTGAGGTCGACTCGCTTGAGAGCCGATTCGAACTGCAGCGGCTGCTCGACCTCGCCCGAGACCAGCCGGAACAGCACGCCGTCCATTACGCGGTGCTCCGCAGCCTGACCCGGGCCGCCTACGGGCCGCAAGAAGAGGGGCACTATGCGTTGGCGAGCGACTGCTACTGCCACTTTACCTCGCCGATCAGGCGGTACCCCGACCTGACGATCCATCGGGCGGTCGACCTGCTCGCCGCCGGCCGCCGGCCGCCCCGGGAAGGGCTCGACCAACTCGGCGAACAGTGCTCGCAGTTGGAACGGCGGGCCGAGGCGGCGGAGCGGGAACTCGTCAAACTCAAACTGCTGCACTACCTGGCCGGTCGGGTCGGTACCGAACTCGATGCCGTCGTCACCGGCGTCGAGCGGTTCGGCCTTTTCGTTCAGGGGATTGAGTTGCCGGCGGAGGGCCTGCTCGCGATCGCCGATCTGCCGGATGACCGCTACCGCTACGACCGGCGGGCCCACACGCTGTCCGGCCATCGTCCGGAGACCTCCTTCCGACTCGGCGACCGGATGCGGGTCCGGGTGAAGGCGGTTGATCTCGAGAAGCGACTGCTCGAATTCTCCCCGGTCGCGCGGTCGGGCCGCCGCCGGAGGCCGACGGCTGATCCCGGCGGCAGGCCGCCGGCGCGGGGTCGTCCCCGAGACCGCGAGTCGCGGGAACCGGGGGGCGGACCGCCCGGCGATCGGATCCGGCTGAAGGTTTTCGGGCAGAGCGAGAAACCGGCGGCTTCCAAGAAGCCCGGGCGAAAAAAAACCGCAGGCAAGCAGCGTTCTTCCACCAAGGCAGCAGGCAAGAAATCGGGACGCCGCAAGCGGCCGTGACCGGTGCAGACGGATGGACGTCGCGCCGCCGCCGCGACGAGCCGGTTGAGTCAGGTTTTCTCAATTCCCTACACTCCAGCGACCGCGGGGCCCGCCGCGGCCGAGAAAGGATTCCCCGCTTTGCGTCAAACCCCGCTGTTTTCCTGGCATCAGGCTCACCACGGCCGGCTCGTCGACTTTGCCGGCTGGTCGATGCCGGTGCAGTACGAGTCGATCGTGGCCGAGCATGAGGCCACCCGCCAGGCCGCGGGGCTGTTCGACGTCTCGCACATGGGGCGGCTGTTCATCGAAGGGCCGCGGGCGGTCGACTGGCTTGAGGGGCTGCTGACCCGCAGCGTGCGGGATCTCGCCGTCGGCCGCTCCCGCTACACCCTCCTCCCCGGGGTCGACCTGACCGCCGACGAAACCTCAGACGCGGCGGTCATCCTCGACGATGCGGTCGTCACCAGGTTGCCGGATGCTGCCGAGGCGACCCCGCGGCTGCTGCTGGTCGTGAACGCCAGCAACCGACCGCGAGTGGTTCGCTGGCTGGAGAGCCAGCTGCCCGATGCCGGCGTCGCTGTCGACGATCGCACCGCTGCCACCGCCATGATTGCCGTGCAGGGGCCGCGGGTCTTTGCCGGCACCGGCAGCCTGCTGCTGTCGATCTGGTCGGCCGCCGAGGTGGCCGACCTCGCCGCCCTGCCGAACTACGGGGCGATCGAGACCGTTCTCGGCGGTGCCCCGGCAATCGTCAGCCGCACGGGCTACACCGGCGAAGATGGGCTTGAGCTTGTCGTCGACGCGGCCGCCGCGATCCCGCTCTGGGAGCAGTTGCTGGCGGCGGGACAGTCGGCCGGCGTCCGGCCCTGCGGCCTCGGCAGCCGGGACACGCTGCGGCTCGAGGCGGGCATGCCGCTGTACGGGCATGAACTCACCGAGACGAGCGACCCGTTTGCGATCGGCCTTGACCGGGCCGTCGACCTCGATGGCCGGAGCTTTCCCGGCCGGGCCGAGTTGGTGGCCCGCCGGCTGGGCGGCCCGCGGCGGGTGGGCCTGCAATTCGGGTCGAAGCGGGCCGCACGGCAGGGCGATCTGGTGCGGCTTCCCGAGGCTGAGCAGGCCTGCGGCATCGTGACGAGCGGGAGTTTCTCGCCGACCTGTGGCTGTGGAATTGCCCTGGCAATGGTCGAGCCGGATGCTGCGACAATCGGAACCGAACTTGAGGCCGTCGTCCGGGGCAGCCATCTCCCGGCCCGCGTGGTGTCTCTGCCGTTTTACCGTCGTCCCCGCGAGGCGGCCTGAACCGTCGCCGGCGGGTGCCGGCTCCCTCGTCGTTTTCTCTCCTGCGACCACGTTCCCCTTTCAATGCTGGAGGTTTCCCATGGATGCACCCCGCCGCTACGCCAAGTCACACGAATGGGCCCGCCCCGAGGATGACGGAACCGTCACGGTCGGAATTTCCGCCTATGCGGTTGAGGCTCTGACCGACCTCGTCTTTATGCAACTGCCCGAGGTCGGCGCCGCGGTGACGGCGGGTGAATCGTTCGGCGAGATCGAAAGCGTCAAGGCGGTCAGCGATCTTTATGCGCCAGTGTCGGGCGAGGTGGTCGCCGCCAACACCGACCTGCCCAACGGTCTTGAGACGCTCGGTGAGGATCCCTACGGCAAAGGCTGGATCATCCGCATTCAACCCTCCGACCCCGGCCAACTCGACGCCTTGCTCGACCAGGCGGCCTACGACGCGCTCGTCGGGAGCCAGCCGCATTGAGCCGGCTGCAGCCCCCCGGCGGACTCCTCGTCTGGCGGGATCAGGCCGCTCCCGGTCCCGACAACATGGCGGCCGACGAAATCCTCGCCGGGGCGGCCCGGCAGCGGGGCGATGCGCTGGTGCGGCTTTACGGCTGGGAGCCCGGGACGGTCTCACTCGGCGGCTTTCAGGCGATCGCCGACGCCGAGCGGCTCCCTGACCTTGCCGGCTGGCCGATCGTCAGGCGGCCCAGCGGAGGCGGCGCGATTGTGCATGGGACAGACATCACCTATTGCCTCGCCCTGCCCGGAACGCACCCCTGGGCCCGGCGGGCGGAGGACCTCTATGCAGCGGTTCACTCGGCGCTGGTCGACGAGTTGCGGGCCCGCGGGGTGGCGGCATCGTTGGTCGATGCGGCAACGGCCGCCCGCGTGCCGGCGGCCGACTTTTTCTGCTTCAATCGTCGCGCGTTCGGCGATGTCGTCATTGCGGCGCCGGATCCGGGGCTGCCGGCGGGCGGCTGGAAGGTGCTCGGCAGTGCCCAACGCCGGCTTGCCGGCGTGATCATGCAGCACGGCAGCCTGCTGGTGCGACGGCATCCCCTGATGCGTGGGAGCGGCAGCCATCCGGGCCTCGCCGATCTCGTCGGTGTCGTGGGGGACGACTCCGCTGGTTTGGTGGCAGGCTGGCTTGAGCGGCTTGCGGTCCGACTCGACGGTCCGCTTGGGGAGATGTCCGGCCCCTCCTGGGCGAGCTTTGAAGCCGACTATCAGCGACGGGCAGCGAAGTATGCGGGCGATGCCTGGCGACGGCGTCGTTGAAGCGATCGCACCCTGCCGACGTTCGGGGGCTCGGCTGGACTCGGTGGGGCGATCGTGCTAGCGTTTGGCTATCGGTCGCCTCATTGTATTTCATGGCGTCAATAAGATCGGCGGTCCTGAGGGGGGTTTGGAATGAACGATCTCAGTCGGGAAGTGTTGTATGATCGCCAAATTGATCATCGCCAGCGGCAAGCGGGCCGGCCGGGCGATTTCCATGAAACGAGACAGGCTGCTCATTGGGCGGGCCGAAGAGTGTGACCTGCGACCTCTCAGCGAAGAGGTGAGCCGCAAGCACTGCGCGATCGTCCGCAAAGATCAGGATCTCTGGATCCAGGACCTTCGGAGTCGCAACGGCACGTTCGTCAACGGTCTGAAGATCAGCGAGCCGAAGAAACTCGCCGATGGAGACCATGTGCGGGTCGGATCGCTTGAACTGAAGGTCGCGGCCGCAGAGGAAAAGTTTGACACCGACGAGGATATCTCGCGGCTTCTCCTCGGCGGCGAGCAGCCGGCGGGGATGCACGACACCACCCGCTCGCTGCAACCCGCGGCCGATGATTCGGCGGTGATCCACACCGCGGCCGAACCTGCCGGGGACGATGCGGCCGGCAGCACGACCCTGGTGGGGAGTGAACCGGGGGCCACCGGGGGCGACAGTGGGAATGGGGACGAGGGATCGAGCGTCTCGAAGCGGAGCCGAGCGGTTGAGGAGATCCTCAAGTCGCGGGGCAAACCTGGCCAGCTTCCCAAGAGCGACAAGCCCGACGGCTCCAGCCGCGACGCTGCCGCCGACGCCCTCCGCAAGTATTTCGGCAACCGCTGAGGGCCGTCGCTGCTGACGGCCCGCCGACCAGCAGAAGCGGTGTAACCGGCCGGGGTCGAAAATTTTCGCCGATCGCCGCCGCTTGCCCAGAAAGCATGGGGAATACTTTCGTGTCGACCGGGATGACCGGTCGGGCTTGCCCAGTCGCCCAGGCTTTTCAAACCGCAGCACTGGGCTCCTTCCGTCAGGCGTTCCCCCCCCTCACAACAAGCGAGCGTTGCCCATGCCAGCCACATTCGTCCGTTCCGGCCTTCGCCGGCAGATTGATCCGACCACCTGCGAGCGGGACTACGACTCTGCTGAAGTCGAGTTCATGCAGGCGGTCGAGCACTACAAGCGAACAACCGGCAGACGGTTTCCAACCTGCAGCGAAATGCTCGGGATCGTGCGGTCGCTCGGATACGTCAGGGTTTTGCCGGCCGCGGGGAGCGCTGCAGAACCGGCCTTGTCCGCTGCCGGCCCGGCCGAATAGGGTTCCGCAGCCGCTGTTGCGTCGGCGGCGGGCGACGAGGGAATCTGACGTGCCGCATCCTCCGCACTTCCTGCCGCCGCCCTGCCGTCGGCCGCAGCTTTTGCTCCTCGCCCTCTTGGCGGTCGGCGGCTGCCAGCGGTTCACCGCCAGCGACTCCAGCGAAGGTGTGCGGCTCTATCAACAGGGGAACTATCTGGGGGCGGTCAACTCGTTTCAACGGGCTCTCGACCGGCAGCCGGGCAACCCTGACTGCTTCTACAACCTCGGGGCGACCTACCATCAGCAGGCGAAGCTGTTTGGGCGGCGGGGCGACCTCGAGACGGCCGAGCAGTATTACCACCTCTGCCTCGCCCGCGACCCGAATCACGCCGCCTGCCAGCGGGGCCTCGCCGTGCTACTTGTCGAGACTGATCGGCCCGCCGAGGCGACTGCCCAGCTCGAACAATGGGCCGTCCGCGAGCCTGATAACCCCGAGCCGCATGTGGAACTGGCCCGGCTCTGTCAGGAGCGGGGCGATGCTGCCGCAGCCGGGGAGCAACTCGACGCTGCCCTGGCCATCGCGCCCGACCATCCTCGGGCGCTGGTGGCCCGCGGCCAGCTCTGGGAGGCGGCCGGCGACCCGCGGCAGGCGATCGCCAGCTATGCCAGGGCCCTCGAGGTCGACCGGAACCAGCCGACGGTAATGGCCAAGGTGGCGACGCTCACCGGCAATGAGCCGGCGGCGACGCTGGCAGCGCGGCCGCCCTTGACACCGGTCTCGTCGTCGCCCCGCTGATCCCGGCGGCAGAGGGCCGCCCGTTGACCCTGCCGCCGACCGGGCCGTATCCTCACGACCGGTCGCAGCCGGTGCCGGCTTGCCGGCCCGGTTTTCGACGGAGACATTCATGGCGACTGTGGCTGACAGGCTCTTCAATTTCTCGGCTGGACCTGCCGTGCTTCCCCTGCCCGTTTTGGAGCGGGCCCGCGAGGAGCTGCTGTCGCTGCCGGGCGTCGGCATGTCGGTGCTGGAGATCAGCCACCGCAGCAAGGCCTTCGACGAGATTCTCGACCGGACCCTCGCCGATCTCGGCAGGCTCATCGGGATCGGCGACGACCATGAGCTGATTCTGCTGCAAGGCGGCGCCAGCCTGCAGTTTTCGATGGTTCCCCTGAATCTGCTCCAAGGGCAATCGGGAGCGGCCGACTACATCGTCACCGGCACCTGGGGCCGGGGCGGGCTCAAAGAGGCGCGGCGGATCGGCTCAGCTCACGTCGCCTGGGACGGCGAGGCAACCGGCTATGACCGGCTGCCGCAGGCGGATGAGATCAAACTCTCTGACCATCCTGCCTACGTTCACATCACCAGCAACGAGACGATCCAGGGCGTGCAGTGGCAACGCCTGCCCGCGGTCGCTGCGGCGCCGCTGGTCTGCGATACCTCCAGCGACTTTCTGTCGCGGCCGATCGACCTGTCTCGATTCGGGCTGCTCTACGCCTGTGCCCAGAAGAATGCCGGCATCGCCGGCGTCACTGCGGTGGCGATCCGCAAGGATCTCCTTGAGCGTTCGGCCGACAGCCTGCCGGCGATGCTCGACTACCGCACGTTTGTCGCCAAGGGGTCGCGGCCGAACACGCCACCGGTTTTCGCAATTTACATTCTCGGTCTCGTCTGCGAGTGGCTGCTCAATGAGGTGGGGGGGCTGGAGCAGATCGCGGCGCAGAATGCCGCCAAGGCGGCGGTGCTCTACGACACCCTCGATGCTTCGGGCGGCTTCTACCGGGGCCATGCCGCGGAGGCCTGCCGGTCGACGATGAATGTCACCTTCCGGCTTCCGTCGGCCGATCTTGAGCAGGCCTTTCTCGCTGAGGCTGCCGGCCACGGCCTCTCCGACCTCAAGGGTCACCGGTCGGTGGGGGGAATCCGGGCCAGCGTTTACAATGCAATGCCTGAGGCTGGCGTGTTGGCCCTGCGGGATTTCATGCACGACTTCAAGAATGCCCGCGGATAGCCGCTCCAACCGGCGGGGCTGCCCGGTCGCTCGACCTGCCGGGAGCGGTGCTCGCCTGCGGGGTGTCCGACCCGCCAACCGAGTCCTGACGACGACCTGAAACCACTGGAACGCGGCCCCGGCCGCCGACGCTCGCCATGCCATCGATCATCGTGCTCGACAAACTCAGCCCCGACGGAATCGACCTGCTCGACGCAGCTGCCGCCGGCGGGATCGATTACGAGGTGAAAACCGGGCTGACGGGCGGCGATTTGCGGGAGGCCTTGCTTCAGCACGACGGGGCGATTTGCCGCAGCGGCGTCAAGATCACCGCCGATGTGCTCGCCGGCAACCAGCGGCTGCGGGCGATCGTGCGGGCTGGTGTCGGTACCGATAACATCGACAAGCAGGCGGCGACGCGGCAGGGCATCGTCGTGATGAATACGCCGGCGGGAAACACGACCAGCACGGCCGAGCACGCCTTCGCGCTGATCCTCGCCCTCTCCCGGAATGTCGCGGCCGCCGACGCCAGCCTCCGGCAGCACCGCTGGGACCGCGGGAAGTTCATGGGTGTGCAACTCGCCGGCAAGACGCTCGGCATCGTTGGGATGGGCCGGATCGGGCAGGCGGTCGCCAGCCGGGCCCGGGCCTTTGACATGCGGGTGGTCGGCTTCGATCCGTTTCTGGCGACCGACCGGGCGGCGGAACTCGGCGTTGAACTGGTCGACAGCGTCCGCGAGATGCTGCCCGAGGTCGACTACCTCACCGTCCACACGCCGTTGACCGACGAGACCCGGCACCTGATCGGCAAGGATGAACTGACGCTGCTCAAGCCCGGCGTGCGGCTGGTCAACTGCGCCCGGGGAGGCATCTACGACGAGTCGGCGCTGCTGGCGGGTCTGCAAAGCGGCACGATCGGCGGCGTCGCTCTCGATGTCTTCGAGTCAGAACCCTGCACCGAGAGCCCGCTGTTCGACCTCCCGAACGTTGTGGTCACGCCGCACCTCGGCGCGAGCACGGAAGAGGCCCAATCGCAGGTTGCGATTGAAGGGGTCAATCTGCTCACCGATTTCCTGAGAACCGGCACGGTGCGGCATTCGGTCAATTCCAGCCCGATCGACCCGGCGGCGCTCGAGGGCGTGCGGGGCTTTCTCAACCTTGGCTGGCGGCTCGGGGTTCTGCTATCGCAGCTCGACGACCAGCCGCCGAAGTCTGTCTCGATCGCCTACCGCGGTGAGATTGCCGCCCGGAACACCCGCCTGGTAACCGCTGCCTTTGCCGCCGGCCTGCTGGAGACCGCGCTGGAAGACGTCAACATCATCAATGCCGAGATGCTGCTGCGGGAGCGGGGCATTGAACTCGTCGAACAGACCCGCACCGACCCCGGAGCGTTCAGCTCGGTCGTCGCCGTCGATCTGGTTTCGGGCGAGCGGGTTCACCGCGCTGCCGGGACCCTCTTCGGCCGATCGATGCCGCGGCTTGTCCAGCTTGAGGGGCATCGTCTTGAGGCCTATCTCGACGGCACGCTGCTGGTGTTTACCCATCAGGACGTGCCCGGCATCATCGGCCGCGTGGGGACGGCATTCGGCGGCAGCGGCGTGAACATCGCCCAGATGACGGTCGGCCGGGCGGCACCGGGCGGGGATGCAATCGGTGTGCTCAACCTCGATCAGCCGCCGTCCGCGGCCGCCCTCAAAGACGTCATCGCCTGCGAGGGCATCTGTTCGGCCCGCGTCTGTACCCTTCCCGCAGCCGGGCAGCTGCCGTACTGGCTGGCATCCCCGCCCACCAGCGGCGGGTGACCCCGAAGGCGGACATGTCCGTTCACCACCGAACGCAGGCTCACCGGTGGCCGCTCGCTGCGGCAGTCGCCCGGGTGCTGTCCCCACAATCCGGGCCGGTGGGTCTGCCGGTTCGCGGCCAGCCGGCCGCAGCCATGCAATCATGGTCCGATGGCTTTTAAGACTTCCTCGGCGAACGTCCCGCTTTCCGCGACCCCCTTCGGCAGAGGCTGGGGTGGCGGCGGGATCGGGGATCACGCCTGCCGTCGAGGTCGCCACGCTGGCAGCGGATGCCGACAGCCGCACCGACGGCCCTGCCGGACCACGCTGCCGCCCCGACCGTCTGCGACGCCGGCGGGCCCGGGAACCGCAGCGGGTTGGTGGGGCGGCTGGACACGGCTGCGTGCCGGAGCAGTGATGCTCCCGCCGCTGCTTGTGCTCGCCGCCAGCCTCTCCGGGGCGGCCGCCGAGCCGGGACCGGTTCCGGAATGGACGGCGGAGCGGCTTCTCGAGGCGGTTACCCAGCGGGGCTACCACGACACCACGCTGCTGATCCTCGAGCGGCTCGCGGAGGCTCCCGGGCTTTCGGAGCGGTTCCGGCGGACGCTCCCCCTGCGACGGGCTGCCGCCCTGGTTGCCGCGGTTCGTCGCGAGCCCGATCTGGCAAAGCGGCAGGCGGTTTATGCGGCGGCCAGTCGGGAAATCGACCAACTCGCTGCGGCCGGGGAAGATCCGGCGATCGCGGCAGAGGCTGCCGTTGAGCGGGCACTGCTGCTGCTTGAGCGGGCACGACTTGCCCGGCAACAGGCCGACGACCCGACGGTGGCTGCCGCGGCGGCGGAACTGTACTCGGAGGGACTCACCGCCCTCGTTGCCCCCGACGGAAGCGGCCCGGCGGGAGGGTCGGCAAGAACGGCTGTTTCGCGGCAGCTGACGCGGGTCAACGGGGAACTGGCCGACTACCGTGATCGCCGCGTGCTTCCCCGGAAAGACCAGCGCATCCGCGATGCGCTCGAAACGCAGCGGCAACAACTCCGCGGACGGCTGATCCAGTTTCAACTGCTCGCCGCCGAGGCGACCGCCGAGCGAGCCCGCTGCCTGCCTGCCGGTTCGGATTCCCGGCGGTCGGGCCTCGACAAGGCGGTGCAGATGTACCGGGCGATCGAAAAAAAGCAGCCGACCCGGGCGGCCGGCCTCTGGGCTCGGGTCGAGGCGGGCCGGCTGCTGCTTGAACTCGGCGCCCGCCGCCAGGGCCTCGACGAACTCGAGGAAATTCTCAAGCTGCCGGCAAGCGAGGACCTGATCGAGCGGCTGCAGATTCGGGCCTTGGCGGCGAGTCTGGCCAGCTGGCTCGAGACGGCCGATCAACGGGATGACGCCGGCCTGACCGCGCAGTTTCGCCGCCGGCTGCTGAGCCTCGGCCCGCCGGAGAGCCTCGACGCCGACGCCACTGCGGCAAAACTCCGGGCGGCCCAACTGCTTCAGCGCCGGGCGGAGACGGTTCCTGAGTCGGATCGAATTCGCCGCAAGCGGCTTGTGGAGGATGTCCGGCGACTGGCGACCGACGTGGTCAACGCCGGCGGTGACGACGCCGTCGCCGCCGCTGATCTGCTGCGGCAACTCGATAACCGGGGGCGGGCCGCCGCCCGGCGGCTGCAGCAGACCTACGAGGCAGCGGTCGATCGGGCCGGCCGGGCGTTGGCCGCCTATGAATCCGAGCCGACCGAGCCGCTGAGGATGGAGGCTGCGAAGCTGGTCCGCGAGGCCCTCGTAGCCGCCGGCAACGAACCGCCGGCGTCGGCCGCTGACCGACAACAGCAGCTGATGCAACTGCGGTATCAGCTAGCCTATTTGTTGTACGCTGGCGACCGCTTTCACGAAGCCGCCGCCCTGGCTGAGCAGCTCGTCATGGCCGCTCCCGCCGAGCCGGTCAGCCGGAAGGCGGCGACGATCGCCCTGGCGAGTTGGCAGGCCCTGCAGAGGCAGCCGAACGACGCCTGGAGCCGGGCGGCCGTCGGTCAACTGGCGCGGCTGACAGAGCTGTTGATGCGGCAGTGGCCGGAGGACACCGAGTCGGCGGCGGCTGCCATGCTGGCGATCGACCAGGCGGCGGCCGCGGCCGATCTGGCGGCGATCGACACAATCCTTGGCAGCGTTTCCCCGGCCAACAGCGATCGGCTCCAGGTCCTGCTTCGCGGCGGCGTGGCGATCTGGCAGGGCTGCCGGCGTGCGGCGGAAAAACCCGACGGCGGAAGCGGGCTCGCCGAATGCCGGGAGCGAGCCAGTTTCTGGCTCGACGAAGCGCTGGCCCTCGCCGCTAACCAGGAGGCGTTGCCCGCCGAGGTGGTTCCGGTGGCCGTTGCCGCGGCGATTGCCCGCTGCGAGATCGCGCTGGCCCGGGGAGGCGACGAGACCGCCCTGCTCGAGCCCCTGCTCACCCATCGGCGGTACGGTCCCTGGACCGTGCTGGCAGAACCGCGGCAGGAGTTCGCTGCTCCGCTGGTTGAAGCGGGCCTCACCTGCTGCCTGCGAGGCTTCACCGCTGCGGCGCGATACCAGCCCGCGGCGGCAGCGGTGGCGGCGCTGCGTCGCCTGGCGGCCGGGCGGGAGGAGGTCGCTGTCCGGCTCGCTGTCAGGGCTGCGACGGTCGGCCGGGAACTTGTCGAAACCCTGCGGTCCCCGGCCGATACCGCGGCCGCGGTGCCGCCCCTGCCCGGGCTCGGTCTGCTCAGTGAGCTGCTCGCGGTGGCCGCTGCCGACCCCGCGCCGCTGTTGGCGACGGGCTGGGCCGCAGCGGTCCTCGAGGAACTGGGCCGCGGCTCTGGGCCGCTCGGGTCGCGGGTTCCGCCCGCAAAGCGGCGTGATTTTCTCAGCCGGGCCGCCGTGGCGACCGAGCGGCAGCTGGCCGCTGCGGACCAATCGCGACGCCCGGCCCTCTGGCTTCGGCTCGCCAGCCTCCGGACGGCGGCCGGTCGACCGCGGGAGGCGGTCGCCCTGCTGGAACAGGTGGTGTCTGACAGTCAGGCGGGACGGTCAGTGCTGTCGCAGCGGGAAGTGGCCCGGCAGCTCGAAGAGGCGGCCGGCAGCGAGTCTGACCGGGCCGCCGCCTGTCAGCTGTTCCGCGCTGCCGCCATCGGACGGCAGGCCGCCGCTGGGGCGATCTGGGGCTGGGGTGGGCTCGCCGGTCGCATCTCCAAGCGGGCATTCGGCGATGATGACGACGAGGCCCTGCGGCTCCGCGAGCTCTATTTCGAAGCGCGGCTCCGGCTTGCGTCGTGCCGGTTGGCCTGGGCCGACCGCGAAGCCGACGCGGCGACCCGCCGGAAGCTCCTCCGGCAGGCGGCGGCTGAGCTGGCCATCGAAGCCCGGCTGCATCCCGAACTTGGCGGGCCCGAATACCGGCAGCGGTTCGCGGAGCTTCGTCGGGCAATCGATCGGGAACGTGACCTGCCGGCAACCAGCCCGGCGGAAGCTGGGAAATCGGAGGGACGCTGATGTTGCCAAGCTGTTGGGGAAGACTTCCCGCCGTGCCGCGGCTGGGTGAGATTCGGCCGGTCGTCGGCGGGTTTCGGCGCCGGTCCCGAGAACCTGCGGCGCGGGCTGACGCTCCGCGATCGGGGCAGGCCGCGGTCGGCGGTGTCGCTCTGCCCCGGCCCGCCGGGGCAGGATGCGGGCCCGCGGGGGGCGGCCGAAACAATCGGCCAACGCGATTCGCCGATTCAGGTGTTCTGCTGCGCATCCTGCTTTGCTCGACTGCCCTTGCACTCCTGTCGGGTCGCGGTCGGGCCGCCGACCGACTGGTCACCAGGTCGGGATCGACGCTGGGCGAGGTGGTCGAGATCACGCCGGGAGCGATTGAATTCCGCCCGCTGGGGGCGTCGGGACGGCCGGACAGGGTCAGCGTCGACGAGATCGTCAGCCTCACGTTTGCCGACGAGCCGGGGCGGGTGGCTGAAGCGAGGCAGTTGCTCAAGGAGGGCGATCTCCCGGCGGCGGCAGCCGTCATCGACGAGGTGACGCCGGCGCAGCTGGAGACCTCGTCCGCCGCCGTCCGGGCCGAGCACGCGTTTATCAAGGCTGCCGCTGCCGGCCGGCAGGCGGTCGCCCGCGGCGACAACCTCGCGGCGGGAATCGCCGCCGTTGAGCAGTTTCTGGAACGCTTCAGCCGCACCAT
>Ga0180432_10006153_pt1 | contig 15697 bp, 18 predicted proteins | sample SS_ome_10_FD_132414 | JGI IMG/M metagenome (GOLD analysis project Ga0180432, IMG submission 132414) | Hypersaline lake sediment archaeal communities from the Salton Sea, California, USA - SS_1_MS_2 metaG | ecosystem: Environmental > Aquatic > Non-marine Saline and Alkaline > Hypersaline >... | reverse complement strand
GCAAGATGAGGGTAGTCGTACGTGGCATGTTGAATGGGAAGGAAGTCTATCTGATTTTGCTCGTGCAGCAGAAGCAACACCGGGAGCAGGGACATCAGGTATTCTGGAGATATTTATCATTAATCATACAGCTAGTCCAGCTACTGCGTATGATGAAAACAGTAGCAGTGACATGGAATCTTGGTGTACAGCTGCTGGATTGGGGTATTGTAATGCGGATGATAGTAATGTTGATATAGCTCATACAACTGATTTTGATATTGTTGTTCGTGTCCGTGGCAATCAAACTGTTTGTCATGATGGATCACAGTTTATGGATAGTTACCTACGTGTACGTATTACTTCAGCGGATTTATCTATTGGTGCTGATACGGAGATGACCGGCGTGGTATCACAAAACAGTAGTGGTAATGAGTTTTTGTGGATGAATTTTTATGAGGATAACAGTGGCAGCGGGTATAGTATAAGTCGTGATGAGACAGCGGAGATAACATCTATTAAGTTCGAGGCGTATTACTAAAAACTTTTTTTTGGGGTTTTTTTTGGTATGGGTCTTAGACGAAAAATAATTATTGTTTGTGGGCCTTGTATCGTGGCTTTTGTGTTATTGCTTACAGTGTTTTTTCCGGTGTACAATAAGAATGAGATTGATTTAATCGTTGATGCAAATGAAATTAACACTGATGGCGTTATAATTGAATATTGGAATACATCTGCGTATCATTATGTGAATCATACTGTTACTGGTAATGTTTTTGGGGTAACAAGTTATCAGGAGAAAACTGTTAATTGGAGTTATTTCAAAAATTTGTTTAGTAATTATTTTACTTTTATGCTTGAGTATCAGGTGAATAATGGATCTTGGCGGAATGGGAATCAATATTTGACAATTGATAAAACATGGAATGAGGATGGGTATTGGAAGATAAATCAGACATTTGATAATCCATCACATGAATATATTAATGCTCGTTTTACTATTATTGTTGATGCTGTTGTCATGGATTATGTTGATAATACAGGTAATTATGAGTATTTGTTGAATTATAGTGTTCCAAATAGTCCATGTAATGAGACGTTTAGTTGTTTCTTTAATTTCTCTGATATAGCAGGTATTCCGGGTATTGTGATTAATCATGGTGTTCAGGATGATAAAGTTTATTTGAGGTTCAGAAAGGATAATGTTCCGTATGGTGTGCATACATTTGATCCGACTTTTGGTTCATACGATGAATCTGGTGGTATTGCTGTTTATGCTAGTGGTAATTATAAAATGATTGGTTTAAAAGTTAATTCTAGTGATGTTAGCGGTACTTTAGAAAATATAACTTTTAAACTTGGAGATGTATATGAAAATACTTATTTTAAAACGGCTGTATATGAGTATGTTGATAGGAGTACTGATTATGCTGGTGAGTTATTAGCTATTTCTGAGAATACATCAGTTGCTAGTAATGATGATAATAGTTATATTGTTTGTGATTTTGAAGGAGATAATAGAATAACGATTACAGAAGATACTTATTATTATTTATGTGTTGCATTAACTGAAACAGTATCAAATACTGTTACAGTTAAAATTAAAACAAATACTTATCTTGGTATTTGGTCTAGTGTTTCAGGTTCATTAAATCCTTTTAGTGATCCAAAAACAGGTGAAACATATTTGGATCATAGTGTGGTTATATATGCAAATGTGTCGGAGGGAAGTACTGAATCATGGAATGAACTAGCTGATTACAATATTACGATTTCTAATAGTTCTGGTTATCATCAGATCGGGCCTGTGTGGAATATTACACTTAATAATCTGAGCGTGGGATTTCTTTCTGTTTCTGAATGGAATGTTAGTCTTTCTAATGATACGGGTTTTCAGTTGATCAATGATTTTAATATTACGTTATCGAATGGTACTAATTTTTGTTTGGTTGGTTCTGAGTATAATATCACTTTGAATAATTTATCTGTTGATTGGAATGAGGTCGCTGATTGGAATATTACGTTGCAGAATAGTAGTGTTGACTGGCAGAGTTTGTATGCTTGGAATATTACTCTGAGTAATTCTTCAGGGTTTACGGAGTTAGCGGATTGGAATATAACACTTTCTAATAGTTCTGAGTATCTTGGTGTTCAGGATTGGAATATTACTTTGAGTAATACAACGGTGGAATCTTGGCAGGGTCTTGCTGATTGGAATATTACTCTGAGTAATTCTTCAGGGTATCAAGGCCTTGCTGATTGGAATTTCACGTTGCAGAATAGTAGTGTTGACTGGCAGAGTTTGTATGCTTGGAATATTACTCTAAGCAATATTTCTGGTTTTACTCAGATACGGGAGTGGAATATCTCTCTTAGTAATTATACACCTGCGACGTTGATTAATGATTGGAATATTACTCTAAGAAATATTTCTGGAGATATTGTAGTTAGTAATCCATATCCCTTGAATGAGAGTTATTATTTTGATACGCAGCCGACATTGGCGTTTACTGTTAGTAACCCTTCTGGTGATTTGATGAATTATAGTATTTTTATTTGGGATAGTGTGAGTAATCTCACGGTGTTGCTTACGAATGATTCATATGTGGGTAATGGAACATATACGTATGATAATTATTACATGGCTACGGAGCTTGGTGGAACGTATTACTGGCAGGTATGTGTTAATGATGTTGATACTTGGAGGAATGAGACATTTCATTTCAGTTCATTGACGGGTGTTGGTAGTGTTGTTTCTACTCCTGGTTTTGAGACTTTGTTTTTTGTGTTGGGTTGTGTGTTGATTTCTGTGTTTTTGTATTTTAGAAGAAAGAAAGATAAAAAATGGAGTGAAGTATGATAAAAAAACATGATGGTTTGAAGAAGTTGATATGTAGAAAAAACTGGTTTTTCATATTGATTTTTTTCATTCTATGTTTGGTTTTAATGATCTCGGTTGATGCTGCGGATACGTATGTATCGGATAGTATGGGTGCTGGTTGGTATGATGCTACTCATGTGCATACTGTTCAGGAGGGTGTGGATAATGCAAGTGCTGGTGATACGGTTTTTGTTTGGGATGGCACATACACAGAAAATGTTACTATAACAAAACCTCTCAAAATTATTGGAAACGGAACAGACACGGTATTGGTAAATACAACAGAAGAAGGTACTTGTTTCTATATACAAAACACTAATGACGTCTATATATCAGATATAACAATAGGTATGGCAGAGTTAGGTTTTATCGTATCAACTACAAATAATGTTACTGTAACAAATATATATGCAAATGATACACAATTTCCCATTATGGTTCTTTCAAGTAATAATACAAACATCATAAACATGACGGTAAATGGAGATGGAACAACAGAAAAAGGAATTTATCTTCTAACGACAAACGAAAATGTAACTATTACCGATTGTAATATTTCAGGAACATCAGAGGTAGGCATAGACGCTAGAATAACTGAAAATATGCTTATAGAAAACTGTTATTTAAATGATACAGGCGGTATAATGGCAAGTTCTCTGTATATGAGCAGTGTAACAAATGCAACAGTGAACAATTGCTTTTTTAATGATGCCGACGCAGAATTTGTAAATGTAAGAATATCATCTTTTGTTTACATAAATAATTCAGAATTCCACAATACAACAAGGACATGTATTGATGTTTTTAACTGTTCAAATATTATTCTCTTCAATAATACTATAACAGATACAAACGATTACGGTTTCATAATAGATGGTACAACAAATGCACAAGTAATTAACAATACTGGTCACAACATAAAAGACGGTATCATTATGTTCAATGACCAATATTATTCTACTAATTGTATAATCTCAAATAACACATATACAAATGAAAATGCATCTGAGGCATATGGATTAGGATTAATGTATATAAATGATAGTATAGTGTACAACAATACAATATCAGATTGCGATGTCGCCTTCTATATTGGGGAAATACATAATGTAACAATATATCATAACACATTCATAGATTCCAATGTTGGTGTAGAAGTTGATGAAGAAACAACTTGTCTTTTCTACGATAACTATATTGACAACACAGAAAACATAGTATTTGTCAATGCTGGAAGCAACACATGGAATACAACAAAAACTCTTGGTACAAACATTATCGGTGGGGCATACATCGGTGGAAACTACTGGAGCAACTATACAGGAACAGATGGAGATGGAGATGGAATTGGTGATACCACTCTCGTACTTGGTGAAGATAGTATTGATTATCTTCCATTGACAAATACTAGGCCTTATGTGTATGTGAATGATGATGCTAATACTGGTTGGTATGATGCTACTCATGTTGCCAATATCCAGGAGGGAATAGATAATTCAAGTGACCAATGCATAATTTATGTATATAGTGGAACGTATACTGAGAATATTATTGTTAATAAATCAGTGACTATTATTGGGAATGGGACCACTGGTGATGATAAAACATATGTTTCTGGTACATTCAATATTGAAAATATGACTTATGTGAATATCAGCGAGATTTATTTTAAACATAGTTTTATCCGATCTGGAGGTTTTTTGTATAATGCAAGTTGGATTAATATATCAAATTGTACTATTCTCGATAACCTGTATAATCTAGCTGTGCATGAGTCTAATAATATCACAGTGTATAATACATCATTGTATGGGAATAGTAGTGAATCAGGTTCAGGGTATGTTGTTGACACAGGATATAGTTCGGGGTATGAACATGTTGACTATGGATATGTAGCTGCGATCAAGTTCACGATTCCTGATGGTGTAACCTCTATTTCTGAAGCGGAGTATTACATTGGAAGTAATTCATATGGTCCTGCTATGGATCAATATTCTGGTTTCAGTCAGGTGTTGACCACTGATCAGTCACAATGGGATGTAGTGGATACATTCACGTATCATGGGGGGTATAAATGGGAAACATGCATTGATGGTATCACTCCGATTGCTGTATCCCCTGGTGAGACTTGGTATGTGATGATGAATATAACGGGAAGTGCTGGTGATTACATGAGTTTTCGTGGTGGAACATTTGATCAGAATACGACTTTGTATGTAGCACCACAGGGGACTGGTGATATGACGGGATATACTGTTGGTTTGGATGCATGTCTCAGAATATATGGTGATACAGCGTTTACAACTTATGCTTCGGTGAATATAACGGATTCTGAGAATGTAAGTATCATGGATTGCGTTATTGAGAACAATACTGAGTATGGGATACGAGTGATTAATACTGGTTTTCTCACAGTTGTCGGGAGTTATCTTCAAAATAATCAGGTTGGTTTTAAGTTCACGGAAACAGATAATTGTTTGATTTATGATAATGTGTTTGATAATACCAGGAATATTGAAATGGATGCTCTTTGTGATATAACCTGGAATATTTCAAAAACATTTGGTACAAATATACTCGGTAACATGTATCTTGGTGGTAATTATTGGAGTAATTACACGGGTGCTGATCTTACTGGTGATGGTCTTGGTGATACCCTGGTCCCTCATAACAGCAGCAGTGAAATACTAAGCAGCGGTGATCTTCTTCCATTGGTTGCGGATGCAGAATATTATGTTGGTCCACCAACTAATATGAGCAGTGGGTATAATGATACCCATGTTAGTATTAATGCATCGTGGACTCAGGGGTTGAATGCGGATAATACTGTGATCATCCGTAATAATGATTCTTATCCGACTGGTGTGACTGATGGATATATACTGCAGAATACGAGCAGTAGTTTTTATAATCAATCAGTGAATACCTCTGATAATTCTTTTTATCTCACAGCATTTAGTTATAATGCCTCTTGGAATCTGTATTCTACAGGGGTGAATATGCCCTGGGGTGCGATTCGTTTTCGTTGTTTCAATGAGAGTAATCCAACGCAGGGTCTTGTTTTTGATATTGAGGTTACGAATAATGATGCAAGTGAGACGTATGTTGAGAGTGATATTTCTTATGATATGAATCTTAGTTTAGTGGAAGTTCCTTATGGTGATCAAACAATTTTTATAATAAGTAGCAGTGGGTATAAGAACCGTATTTATATTTTTGATCTTGAAGATAACACATATTATAATTATGTGTTTTATCTTCCTCCGTTATGGTCGGATTTACCTGTGGATGATGTTCCTGATGATCAGTTGATATTAACGAGTTATACGGATACTGCTGGTGTGATGGATCATACGGTTGATGTGAATATCACGTTGGATCATACACCGGAGGATATTACTGCAGTGTATTTGTTTAACAGCAGTATTTATGGTGGATGGGTACCGATTTCTGAGGATAATTATAGTTATGATAGTGGTACGGGGAATGTCACGGTTGATGCTTTTGTGTTGGATGGGAACACTTCGCTTATACGAGTTGATTATACAACGTATGAGTCTAGGAGTGTTCTTGATACGGAAGCGTATCTTATCCATGTAATTAATGAAATTGGTGAACCTGTGGATGAAGCTCTTGTCACTGTGAAAAAATATATTAATACAAGTGGAACATATGAAATGGTAAGTTCTGATCTTACTGATGGTAATGGTGATGTCACGTTTTGGTTGATACCGAATACGTTTTATAAGATTTTTATTACTAAGGATGGTTTCCTGGATGAGATAGCGAATTTTCAGCCGACGACGGTGTTGTTCATGAAAACATTTATTATCAGTGTGAATGAGACTGATATTGATGAGTTTAAGAATTTTAATGTATTTGTTTCTTTTAATGCTTCGATGTTATCAAATGAGTCAATTGCTGTATCTTACAGTGATAGTTCATATTTAACGCAGGATACTCAGTTTTATGTGTATGAGTTTTATAATGAATCATTTACTCTTATTGATTCATCTAGTTTTACTTCTGATAACTCGATAGGGTTTTATGTTACAGGTGTTAATATTTCACGGTTGCATTATGTGAACTTGTTTTTTAATCATAGTTATACTTTTGATGTATCTCAACCTGTGAAACGGATGGTTTACCCATTTAATCTTAGTGTTGGTTCTTCTCATTATACACCGCAGTCACGGGTTGATGAGTATTTCACATATGCTTTAGGTGAGAACCCGCTTGGTTGGGGAAATACTATTGCGGTGGTTGTTGCACTTATTTTCTTGGTGACTCTTGGCCCGTTTCATGCTGGTCTTGGTATGATTGGTGCTGCGGTGAGTTTATTTGCTGTTGAACTTGCGTTTGTGTTCAATAATCTTGTTCTTATCTCGATTATTCCTGTGGTTTTGGTGATTGGTGTGTTTTATATACTTGTGAAGAAACCGGAGGTTCATTTATGAAGATTATTTATGTGTTGATGCTTGGGTTGGTTATGTTTAATATTATGATTATTTTTACGAATAGTTTGGGTGTGTTTCCTGTGACGGAGTATACTGGTGAGCAGGTGAATGTGTTGAATGGGAAGGATATGCGGAATATGTCTGGTCTTGATCTTATAACTGCATCTTTGGGTGGTTTGGACTGGCGGGCGTTGACTGCGTTGGGTGGTGTGTTTGCTATCACTGCGATTGGTGCTGCGTTTACTCGGAGTCCGGTGTTGCTTGGTGTGGGTGGTTTTGCAGCGGTAAGCACAGGTGTTATCACTCAGACGTTTTTTACGCTTAATCAGTTTCCTATTCCTTCTTGGTTTTTGACAGCTGGTACTATTGGTTTGGGGATTTTGATGGTGATTAATGTTATTGAGATGGCAGGTGGAGGTAACGATGGTTAATTTTACTGCTCCTTCTTTGAATTTTACTTATGTTCAGCAGCATATGATTGAGTTTATGATTCAGGGGTATGTTGATGTCGTTGGGTATTTTTTCTGGCCGATTGTTTTTAGTGCGGTTATTGCTTATGTGTATGTGAAGAATACTTCTGCGGTTTCTGCTGCAGTCGCTATCCTTATTGTTTTCGCTGGTTTCGGGGGGACGAATGTATTTCTTCATGTTCCTTTGTTTACGATGTTGTTTCAGCTTATTGTAGCGTTAGCGATCAGTGGTCTTGTGGTTGTGTATTTCACTAGGAGACGGGGGTGAAAATTGTTTTATGGGTCTGAAGAGTTGGTTAAGAAATAAGAAACAAGTGATTGAGGATCAGACTGAGCAGATGCGTGCGGAGATGCTCCGTGAAAAAATGAAGAAACCATTGAAGAAGGGTAGTATGCAGGATGCGTATTTGCAGGGTATGACTCCTTTGGAGTTTGGTAGGTTAAAAAAAGATAAATATCTTGAGAAACGGAAGAAATGAATAAAAAAGTAATGGATAAGGCTTGGCTGTTGCAGCATCATCTTGATAAAATATTTGATGGTTTTATGAGATCGGTGTCTCTTAGTGGTTATTTGTTTTGTCTTGGTATGTTGTTTATGCTGGTTGGTTTGATGCTTTTTATTTTTGTGCTTGTTGTTGGTGTTTCTTTTGCTTTGCTTTGTTTGTTTAGTAATCCTTTGTTTTATCTTGGTTTGGGTGTCACGTGTGTATTTGTTTTTTTGTTTATTCGTTTTTTTGAGAGAAAAGAAGGAGTTGTTAAGTGATGGGGTTAACTGATATTCCAGCATTGCAGCGGGCTAGGTATAGGGCTAAGCAGGCGGCACAGGGTAAACCAGTAGATGTGTACACTGTACCGAAGAAATCATCTAGTGGTAGTGGTCAGGATCAATTACATCCTGATCCTGTGATACCTACTACTCCGCAGGAGATCATTGAGAGTAATCTTGCATCAAGTGACCGGGGTTCTGATGTTGCGGTTGCTGAGTTGTTACATGAGACTCGTACGGGTGAACCGTTACCTAAGAAATCTTCTTCAACGGTCATGGAGACAACAGTGGAGGATGTGGATGATACTGGTATTCAAAAAGTATCGAGTGATGATATTCGGAAAGCTGCGTATTTGAATATTATCCAGAGTGGACGTATCGCTAGGAATATTGATCCGAATAAAACATATGTTCTGTCTGATGGAACACAGGTTAAGGGTTCTGAGATAAGAAAACAGTTAGCTCAGAATATCGTTAGCAATGTAGGTCTTCGTAATGTTAATAAGGATTATATTGTACGGGATGGTAATTTTTTTGAGGATACACCTGAGTCCCGGTATCTTGTTGAACGTGGTGTGAATCGTTTTGATGATTTAAACAGTGATGATAAAATCGAGTATGTGCAACGGTTCGGTCGTTTTGGTGATGAGGATAAAACATGGTCTGAGGTGAAATCTGAGGACCCAGCGTTGTATCTTAATGTTACTGATTCTGGTGATGTTGATATAAGTTATGATACGCAACGATGGTTTAATGAGGTTAAATCTGGGAGTGATCCTTTGCTTTGGAAGACGAAGATGTTCACTTTGGGGGTTCAACGGAGTTTTGATCCTGATTGGTGGACGAGTTTTTTTAAAGGTGAAGGCCGTCAGTATATCGCTGATACTGAGTATCGGTATATGAAGGAGTATGGTATTGGGACAAGTGATCAACAGGTCGTTGATTTTTATCTTGGTGAGGGAGTGTTGCAAAGCCCTGCATATATGAATATTGTGTATCCTACGCTTATTGGTGGAGGGATTGGAGCTGCGTTCCGTGTGGTTGGTGCAGCGGGTAGTGCAGCAGGTGGTGGTATTCTTGGTAAGGTTCTCACTGGTTTTTCACAGTATGCTCCGAAGGTTGCCGCTGTGGCTATGACGGAGACGATGGTGGGTTCTCTTGGTAAAAGTGCTGAGATGGAGATGCAGGGTCGTATCCCAAGTGGTTCAACGGTTAATCGTGCGTTGGAGATGGGGATGCAGACTGGTTTCGCGGTTGCAGGAGCGAAAACCATTATGGATTGGAAACCTACAACGGGTATGAAGGTTGTGGGTGATGAACTTTGGATGCAGAAGCATCTTACTACATTTCGTGGTAAACCAATACTTGCATATGGTGAACAATGGGTTGCTAGTCGTGGAAGTGGAACTCTGGCAAAGGTTATCGGTATGGCACCAGCGGATGTGAAAGCGATTGATTTTCAGACTCCTAAGAACATACGAGTGCAATTAGGTAAAAATTTTCAGTCAGGGCTTACTAGATCAGAAGTTTCACATGCTTCTAGTATGTATGATATTCCTTGGGAGCAGACTGTTCAGTTATCTAAGTATAATAAAAACTGGTATTATTTGGATACAGGTGAGGGTTGGCAACCAGGTACAGGTATTCGTTCATGGTTATCAACGAAGGTGACTCCGAAACCTACGGTTTGGTTACGTCCTGGTAAACCTATTGTTTGGGAGCCTGTTCTTGATTTCATGGCACCATTGGAAACAGGTGTACCAGCGTATATTAAGAATCCTATTGCGAAACTTATACTGAAACCAACAAAGACAGCATCGAAGATTTTTACGGTTAAAGACCTTGTGAAAAAAGGAGTTATTAAACTTGATTCCAAAGGTATTGAAACAGGTGGTATGGGTACAGGTCAAAAAACAATGCTTATTCAGAAAACTGAGTTAAAAACAGATTTGAAACCAGTTCTTATGCAGGATGTGAAAAGCATCCGTCATCCAATGTATAAACTAGGTTTGAAAACGGAATCAGAAAAACTGAGCATCCGTCATCCACTGTATAATCAAAAAACAACAGCAGCGTTAAAAACAGAGTACCGGAGTATATTTCATCCTTTATATGGTTTAAAACAAGAACAACAGCAGGGTAGTATGTTCTCATTGAATACATTATCACTTATGAAAACTGTTCAATCTAAGGATTCATTATCTGCTAATATGTTGTTGAGTTTACAAACTCCTGCATCTGTTCAAATGGAAGGTACATTGTTGGATTCATTAAAAAAATCAGAAGTATCAATGAACTCCATTACTTTATCTAATTCATATATGAAAGTTTTTGATTCATTGATCAATATGAGAATGACCTCTAATGAAAGATTACCTGTCGATATTATTAAAACAATGAAATCAAAAATGATTGATGATGAATTAATTGATGAATCAAATAAAATAAAATTGTTAAAGATGAAAAAATTTTCTCTTGGTTATCGTGAACGGGAGTGGAAGATGCCACGTATGGAAGACCTTTTTAATATTAAGGAGTTGAAATTATGAAACTTAAAACTATACTTGAGGAAACTAAGTATATCCGTGATTCAAAGACGGGTAAGGTTAAGCAGGTGCAGTATTCAACGAATAGAAGTGATAAGGAAATCCTACGTTCTATGGAGAAGAAACAAAAAGCTAGTGAACGTTCTCAGAAAACAAGGGATAAACAGCATATGCAGCAGATGATGAAGGAGTATAAACTTCGTGAGGCTGAGAAAAAAGCGAAACGTCGTGCTGAATCACGGAAGAAATGGGAGCCTGTGAAACAAGCGTTAAAAACCAGTAGTCAAGCAAGTCGTGAGACGATGAAGGATACAGGTAGTCTTACGTTAAATTTGTTTTCTGGTGCAGGTTCTTCTGGTTCTAAGCAATCAAAAAAAACTAATCCGAAGTATGTGATCCGTGATGGTGTAGCGTATCCTGTTGCATCACAGAAGAAGAAAAAAGGTAAAAAACGAAGTAAGGATGAGATGGATTTCAACATGAAAGATTTCGGGATGCCGGATTGGAAGGATATTATGAAATAGGAGGGTGGTGTATGATGATAATGAGGTCTTTGAAAAATAATACTGAGGCATCTGCTATACCGCTTATATTGTTCGTGCTTGGTTTGTTTGCTACTGGTGCAGTGTACACGTTTTGTTTTATTTACATTGCACCTTGTTTCTATGACCTTGTTCCTAATGGTATGTTTAAAACATTGATTCTTGGTATTATTTATTTTGTTCCTTTGGTGGTGTTACTGGTTGGTGTGCTTTCTTTGTTGCTTAGTGGTATTAAAAAAGATGGTTCTTGGATGCAGCAGGGAGGTTTTATCCAATGAGGTTTCCATTAGCTGCTGTGTTCCTTATTTTTGCTTTGTTTGTCATAGTGTTAGGTTGGGCGGTGTTAAGTTTCCTTCTGAGTACGATTGAGGAACAGTTTACACCACTTGCGGATATGCTGACGAGTACGAGTAAAGCTATGTTCCTTGGTGAAATAACGAATTTGAATCTTGGTTTCGGTATGGCTACGGTGATACTTATTTTGTTAGTGATCATTGTGTTTGTTGTTGATAGTCTCCGTCAGGAACCAGAACAATTTATAAGGTATTGAGGTGAAAAAAAAATATGATGGCAAGTATGTATTATATCTTAATGGTTATTACTCTGGTTTGTTTTTTCATTGGTTTGTTTTTCACAGTGAAACGTTTTGATACTTTTGATAAAACAGGTCGTGAGTACAATGCATCTTTTTTTATAGCGGTGCCTTTGCTGGTGGTGAACCTTATTTTCATTGTTATTCTTTGTTATCAGAGTTGGAATGTGGAAACAGCGTATATTAATGCGATAGGGACGTATTGTACATCTGTTGATTCTATGGAGTATATGGTGTTTGTGTTCTATGCATTTTTTTTGATGAATGTTGCTTTGATCATGTGGAATAGTTATAATTTACTTATTGATGCTTTTTATGAGCCACGTGGGAGGATGCAGCACTAAAAAAAAAATTGTAATGTTTAATAATATTGTTGTTTGATTGGTTGGTGGTGTCTGGTGATTGATTATGTTGATCTTCGTTCATTTGATAAACATGCGAAGGATGCTGAACGGGTGTTAATGCAGTTGATGAAGCATGGTCGTACGAAATCTAGTAATACTGATCTCCCTCGTATTTTTGGTATGAAAGCGAAGGATATTGTTGATAGTGGTATGCTTGATTTCGCTACGACTCAACGTCGGAGTGGGCCTAGGAAGACTTTGTTTCAAATTGATTCTGATGTACATATTGAGCCTGTTGGTCTCCGGTGGTATTTTAAACGTTTGAGATTATAATGGTGTTATATGTATGATACCATTGGTGTTATAGTTGTGTGCCCGAGCACCTATTATATACCCCATCATAGAACAAATAGTTCTTATGAAAAAATTAACAGTTCTGCCTATGATGGTTCTGGCAATGGTTTTAAGCGTTTTTCCATCACGTAGAAAACTTAGGGACGAAATACAAGGTTTCGTCGATGTCGGAGTTGGCATCAGTATTGGGATCCTGTTCGCAGGATTGATGGTCATTGCTTATATCATTTGGACGATGCGGGATCAATTGATTACGACATCGAGTAGTGCAGCGATGAACAACAGTATTGGTAATATTACTGGTGGTTTCGATAACACGGTCACACTTTTACTTATCGTCGTGGTCATCTGGTTACTTGCTCTCGCTATCATGGCTCTTCTTATCATCAAAAAGAAAGCACAGTAAAGTAAAACCAGGGTTATTTGGTTGGATAATTTTCCAACCAAACTCTTTATTTTTTTTTTTTTATTGGGGTGACACGGCACCTATTATATACCCCTTCATACAACAACAGTTACTTGTTATGGCTGGTCAATCAGTGTATTTCAAGGATTTGCAACGGATTGACAATGAAGCAAAAAACCTGGATATTACAAGGAGTGAGTTTATTCAACTTTGTGTTGATGAATATTTCACTTGTAAAAAATATGGTTTTATGAAACGGATGAAAACGAATTACACAGAGATCATGATAGGTGTTCTTTTTGTGATTGAGATAATGAATCTGGCGGTGAGCCTATGAATGATTTTGATGATATTAACCGACAGATGCAGAACATGAGTGATACACCGCATACTACTGAACGTCTTGATCAGATCAGTATGTTTTTGCAGTTCATTGAGAAGAACCGCCCTATCAACATGTTAGTATCTAAGGAAAAAAGCATCGGGTATATTCAAGAATCTCATATGGCGGGTCATATAGAGATGGACCGGACTATTATGACGAATCTTGTATATGGTCAGGTACGGAAAGCCTATGAGCATATTTATAGTGTGAACAGTGAGTTCCGTACGACGATGAGTATTGATGGACGGTTCATTGAGAATATCACGAAACAGGAACTTCGGTATACGCATACGCAGCATCTTATCCAGGAGCAAAAACAACAACAGCAGAAAAAAGGATTTTTAAAAAGGAATTAGGAGGTAATGATGTATGTGGTTGGAAGTTAAAGCTGGTATTACCATTATTGGATGTTTTATTTTCGCTATTATTATTGGGCTTAGTGGGAATATGGTGTTCATGATCCTGGGGATTATGGGTATTGCAACGATGTTGTTTGGTGATATGCTCATTGGGTATAAACTGGTGAATACTGATGCGATTAATTATATTGATCCTGTTGGCCCTGATCAGATACTTATTGATCTTCATCTTGTTGGTGGTGGTAAACGTTGTTTGAAAGCACGGAAGGGGCCTAAGGGGACATGGCAGTTCACGTATCATAAACATAAAGCTACGGTTATTGATGATGGGAACCGTGTGTATCGTTTGACGAATGGGAATCCTATTTTATGTTGTCATGAGAGTTATGATCATAATGTTGATCCGGTGCAGAGTAAATATCTTGAACAAGAATTTAAAAACTTTAAAACAGGGGATGTAAGGCATTTATTTAGTTTTTTGAAACAGAAAGAAAAAAATATGGAGAGGGGTTAGTTTACTATGTCAGGTTTTAGTGATCCGCATGATAAAATAGCGAGTATAATTGATAAAAAAGATTTATCTGGTGTTGATTATAAACCGATGGATTACAGCCCGGAGCTTCGGAAGGTTGAGGATAACCTTCGTTTTAGTGACCGGATTAAAAAAAATCCTTTGAAGGAGAAGGTTCATAGTAAAAAGGTTTTTAATTGTATTACGTTTGATCCTGCGGTTCAGGTATTTGGGAATAATGTCTGGGATCGGAGTATTTATACCACTGATTTTTTGATTGATATGAATCTTCAGGCTGGTCTTAATCAGATTCAGAAGTATTTGAAACGGAAGCATAAGATGGATTCGAAGTCTTGGTTTCTTCTTATTTTGTTGGGTTTGGGTGGTATGGCTGTGGTGTTCATGATTTTTTTGATGATGAGCATGGGTGGAGGTGCATGATCTTTTGGTGAAGGATTGGCATAAAAAATTTTTTGATGAGTGCAGTGTTGATGAACTGGTTCTGAAAAGAAATAATGCAGTGAAACTTTCAAAAATTACGATGTTTTTACTTATGATTGAATTTCTGCTTGTTTGCACGGTGTATTTTATAACGGGGTTTATTGGTTTTACTGTTCTTGCTTCAACAGGTCTTATTTTGTTGATGATTGTTTTTGTTGATTTGAGGCATTATGCTCTTATGCTCACGAGGATTCTTTGGAAGGTGAAACATAAACCATGAGTTATGATGTACGGATTCATTTACCTACGCAGATTGAAAATATGTTACAGGCTGAGACACTTTTGAAAAGTCATAATCAAAATCAGATTAATCCATTGGAGCTTTTCATGAATAGTGTTGAAAACATGAAATTGTTTTTCTCTGAGAATGGTTTCATTCAGGATCTTAATGATTATGAGAAGGAACGTGACCGGGGGATTGATGAAGCTAAGAATTTGTTCATAGATGAATGGAAACAGGCTTTAAACATGAAAACAGTTGATGATAAACTCAAAGACTTGGTGAAAGCAGAAAGTGAGTTGGAACATCGTATCAATGAGATTAACTTTGATTATATGAACACTGTGAAAACATATGTTTTCAGTTACATCCAGCATACCCATG
>Ga0180432_10006150_pt1 | contig 15698 bp, 12 predicted proteins | sample SS_ome_10_FD_132414 | JGI IMG/M metagenome (GOLD analysis project Ga0180432, IMG submission 132414) | Hypersaline lake sediment archaeal communities from the Salton Sea, California, USA - SS_1_MS_2 metaG | ecosystem: Environmental > Aquatic > Non-marine Saline and Alkaline > Hypersaline >... | reverse complement strand
GGGTCCCCCCCGGGGGGGGGGGGGGGGTGAGGCGTTCCAGTGCCTCCCGCAGCTCGCGCTCCTTGACCACCAGGCAGAAGGCGTCGCTGTCCAGCAGATCCCGAATGGTCTGCACCTGCGGCAGGATGAGGCGTCCCTTCGGCGCTTCCTTGTCGATGGGCACCACCAGGACGACGAGTTCACCGGGAGCGACCAGGTCGCCGACGATGGCCGGCGGGTTGATGAAGTCGTCGGGGGCGCTGCGGACCAGCGCTTCGCGAAGATCCAGTGTGCCCTCCGAGCGGCTGGCGACCGTCTCGACGTGGCGCAGATCCTGTTGTTCGAGACTGACCAGCAGGTCGGCGGGGGGCCGGCCCAGGTCCGCCTTGTTGAACACGACGATGGTGGGCACGCTCCGCGTGGCCAGCTCCTGCCGGATGCCCTCCTCGAAGGGGCCCCACTCGCCCGCGGCGGCCACGATCAGCCCCAGGTCCACCCGGTCGAAGACCCGGCGGGAACGCTCGATGCGCTGTTCGCCCAGCGCCCCCGCGTCGTCGATGCCGGCCGTGTCGATGAACAGGACCGGGCCGACCGGCAGCAGCTCCATCGGCTTCTCCACCGGATCGGTCGTCGTGCCGGCCGTGTCCGAGACGATCGAAACGTCCTGCCGGGTGAGGGCGTTGAGCAATGAGGACTTGCCCACGTTCCGTCGCCCGAACAGGCCGATGTGAAGCCGAATGCCCTTGGGAGCCGTCCGCATTACAGAGTCCCCTCTCCCGCATCAGGGGTTTGGCCGAGGTCCGCCGGGGCGGATCCCGGCCGCCCGCTGGGGCACAAACGGGCCGCGCCCGCCGGGCTGGTGGGACAACCCGTGCACGGTCTGGTGACAGCCTGTCCGCGGGCTCGCGCCCGCGGCTCCGACGGGTTGCCGTTTCGGTGATTTCGAGTGCAGGTCAACACTAGAAGTAGAGATCCCGGTCCTGCGTCTCTCTTATGCGGCGCAGACGTTCGATCAGTTCGGTCTTGAGCTGGGAGTCCTCCATCCTGGCGAGTTCTTCGGCAATGAGCCGCTCGCCGGTCCGCCGCGTCTCCTCGCCGGCGTAGTCGGTGAGGTATTCCATCACCGTGGTGAGCGCGTTGGGCGTACAGAAGCGTTTGATGAAGCCCGGAATGGCGAACTCCATGAAGTGCTCCCCGGTCCGCCCCAGGCGGTAGCACGCCGTGCAGAAGCTGGGCAGGTAGCCGTCGGTGAGCAGCTCTCTGATGACCTCGTCCAGCGGCCGGATGTCCCCCAGCTCGAACTGCTCGCGCTCGATGCACTGGGCGTCAGCGGCCTCGGTGTAGCCGCCCAGCTCGATCCGGGACCCCGCGTCGATCTGGGAGACGCCGAAGGCCATCACCTCCCGCCGCAACTCCGGCTTCTCGCGGGCCGTCAGGATGAGCCCGGTGTAGGGCACCGCCAGCCGCAGGGTGGCCACCAGCCGCTTGAAGTTCTCGTCGCTGACCAGGTGCTGCTCGGAGAGTTCCACCCCCGAGGCCGGGCGCATCCGCGGGAAGCTGATGGTGTGGGGGCCGACGCCGTACCTCTCCTGCAGGTGCAGGGCGTGGGCCACCAGGCCCAGCACCTCGAAGCGCCAGTCGTACAGCCCGAACAACGCCCCGATGCCCACGTCGTCGATGCCCGCCTCCTGGGCCCGGCTCAGGGCGTCGAGGCGGTGGAGGTAGTCCGCCTTGCGGGTGTCGGGCGGATGGACGCGGGCGTAGGTCTCGTGGTGGTAGGTCTCCTGGAAGACCTGGTAGGTGCCGATGCCGGCCTCCTTCACCCGCCGGTAGCCGGCCACGTCCAGGGGGGCGGCGTTGATGTTCACCCGCCGGATCTCGCCGTGACCCACCCTGACGTTGTACACCGTCCGCACGGAGTCGTGAATGAACTCGGCGTCGTAGCGGGGATGCTCGCCGAAGACCAGGATCAGGCGCTTGTGCCCGCGGTTCTCCAGGGCCTCCACCTGGGTGCGGATCTCCTCCAGGCTCAGTGTCCGCCGGACCTCGTCCCGGTTGGACCGCCGGAAGGCGCAGTAGACGCAGTCGTTGACGCAGTGGTTCCCGATGTACAGCGGGGCGAACAGGACGATGCGGTTGCCGTAGACCTCGCGCTTCAGCGTGCGGGCCGCCTCGTAGATCTGTTCGATCAGCTCGGGCTCCCGGGCGGTCAGCAGGACCGCGGTCTCCCGGATGCTCAGGGCCGTCTTGGCCAGGCTCTTGTCAATGACGTCCCGAACCTGCCCGGCGTCGGGAGGGGCCTCGTCCAACAGGCCGCTGAGCATCTCGTCGTCGATGAAGTCCGTGGCCCCCGGGCTGAGGGTGAGTTCACACAGCCTCTTCATATGCATTCCCCCGAGTGGATGTAGCGGACCCCTTCCCGGCGGGCCCGGCGGTTGGGCGAGTCGCCCCGGCCCGTGCCCACCTCGCGGCCCAGCTCGGCGATGTGCCGGCGAACCAGCGTGTCGTACTCCCGGATGCCCTCGAAGGCGCACACCTTGCCGGGGTAGATCTCGTAGCAACAGCGGTAGGCGGGAGGAGTCAGGTTGGGCATGATCACGTTCGCGCCGCGGCGGAGCCCGTTCTCGCGGCCGTCCTGCTGGTTGACCGTGGCCAGGGCCGTGGTGCTGGGGATGTTGGTCCTCGGGCAGACCAGCCGGGTGAGGGCTACGACCTTGTAGGTCATCAACTCCGAGTTGGGGACCTGGTCCTCCGCGGGTCGGCCGGGCACCGCGGCGCCCGCTGCCCGCGTGGTGCCGACTCCCCGTCCCAGGGGCGTGTCCGGGTGCGGCAGGAAGGGGCCGACGCCGATCATGTCGAGATCGAGCGTACGGAAGAGCTCGATGTCGGCGGCCAGATCCTCGTAGGTCTGCCCGGGGATGCCGATCATCACGCCGCTGCCGACCTCGTAGCCCAGCTCACGCAGGGCGCCGAGCAGGACCCGGCGGTCCAGCCCCGGTTTGGAGGGGTGAATCCTCCGGAAGAGCTCGCCGTTGGAGGTCTCGAAGCGCAGCAGGTAGCGGTCGGCGCCGGCCAGGCGCCAGGCGGCGAGTTCGTCGGGCGTCCGTTCGCCCAGGCTCAGCGTGATGGCCAGGGGGGTCTCGGCCTTGATCCGCCGCACCAGGTCGAAGACCCATTCCTCGGTCAGGGCGGGATCCTCGCCCGACTGGAGCACGACGGTTCCATAACCCAGCTCGCAGGCCAGCCGGGCGGTGTCCACGATTTCGTCGGCCGTCATGCGGTAGCGCTGGATGCCGGTGTTGGGAGCCCGCAGTCCGCAATACGCGCAGCGGCGGGTGCAGTGACTGGAGATCTCCACCAGCCCCCGCAGGTGCACGGCGTCCCCCACGCCGGCCCGGCGGACCGCGTCCGCCTCGCTCCAGAGGTCCTCGAGTCGCTGCGGATCAGTCGTGCGCAGCCAGGTTCGCAGTTCGCTGGGTTCCATCGTGCATCGCCGGTGGCCTGAAGTCGCGCTGGAGGATGACCGTGAAGGTGCTGCCCACGTCGGGCTGGCTGCTCACGGCGACGTCCCCGCCGTACATGACGGCCAGTTTCTTGACCAGCGACAGCCCCAGCCCGCTGCCGGGGATGTCGTGCGTCTTGTCGTTCTTGATCCTGACGAAGTCGTTGAAGAGCCGGGCGGCCTCGTTGGGGGCCAGGCCGATGCCGGTGTCGGTCACCGCGATGGTCACCCGCTGGTCGTCGCCGCCCAGCCTGACGTCCACGCACCCGGCCTCCCGGTTGTACTTGACCGCGTTGGACAGCAGGTTGTTGAGGATGATCTGGATCTCGTCGGCGTCCGCGGTCATGGAGACCGGCCCGGGGGCCTGCAGATCCAGAGTGATCCGCCGCTCCTCGGCCAGGGGGCGAACCGTGTCCAGGGCGGAGGCGGCGCTCTCCTGCACATCCACCCGCTGCAGCTCGCGCCGTTTCTGGCCCGATTCCATGCGGGTGATGTCCAGCAGGTCACGGATCAGCTTGCGCATGCCCTCGGCCCGCAGCAGGCAGCGGTCGACCGCCTGGTCGTAGTCGGCCACCTGTTCGCCCAGGGCCCGGCTCTGGATCATGTTGAGGTAGCCCTCGATGGCCGCCAGGGGGGTCTTCAGCTCGTGGCCCAGCACCGAGATGAACTCGAAGCGGACGCGCCGTTTCTCGGCGGCCAGCTTGCGGGCCTGCCGCTGGTTCACCAGGTGCCCCGAGGCCTTGCGCACCGCGTCCTTGAGCTCCTCCGGCGTGAAGGGCTTGGCGATGAAGTCGAAGGCCCCGGACTTGGTGGCCCGGACGGCCGTCTCCAGGGTGGCGAAGGCGGTGATCATGATGGTCAGGATGTCCCGCTCCTGCCGCCGCAGCTCGTTGAGCACCTCCACGCCGGTCATGCCGCCCATCTTGTGGTCCAGCAGCATGATGTCCGGCGGCTGCTCGGCGATCCTGGCCAGAGCCTGCTCGCCGCTCTCGGCTTCCTCCACCTCGAAGCGGGCCTCACCCTCGATCTCCGGCAGGTGCACCTTGAAGGGCCGCAGGGCCCGCAACACGGCGTAACGCATGCCGGGTTCGTCATCCACCACCAGTACGTGCAGGGTTTCCATCACTGCTGGTCCTTCAACAGGCGCTGCATCTCCCGCTCGAGCTGCTCGAAACGCACGGGCTTGGCCAGCAGGCTGTCGGCCTTGATCCAGGCGCGTTCCTCGTCGGTCTCGGCCTCGAAGGAGATGCCCGTGGCGCTGCTCACCGCGGTGACCATGATCACGGGAATGGCAGGGTCCGTCCGCTTGACGTGGTAGCAGAGGCTGAAACCGGCGTCGGGTTCCTCGAGCATCAGGTCCACCAGCAGCAGGTCGGGCCGCTGCTTCTCCAGGAGTTCGCGGGCCGCCTTGGCCGTGTCCACGGCCACCACCCGGTACCCGCTGGCCTCGAGCTGGAGGGTCATCTGGGTGAGGAAGTCAACGTCGTCGTCAACGACCATGATCGTGTGGGACATCGCTCGCTGCATCTCCGTCAAGGGTCGATCCCGGCCGGGGAGGTGGACGCCGCCCCCGCGGGCCGCACCGCTCATCCCGCGGCCGGCCCGAGCCCCGGGTTCACGCTCTCCTTGCCAATCATCCGCCGCCGCGGCAGGGTCACGGTGAAGGTCGTGCCGGTCGGCCCCGCCGCGGGGTCGGCGTTGGACTCCACCCGGATGTCGCCCTGGTGCATCTTGACGATACCGTAGGTCACCGAAAGCCCCAGCCCGGTTCCCTTGCCCGCCCCCTTGGTGGTGAAGAAGGGCTCGAAGATCTTCTTGTGGTTCTCCGCGGCGATGCCGCAGCCGCTGTCCGTCACCGCGATCCGCGCGTCGCCGTCCCACGAACGCGTCCGCAGGCTCAGGGTGCCCCCCTCCGGCATGGCATCGATGGCGTTGTTCACCAGGTTGGTCAACAACTGGGCCACCTGGTCCTGGTCGATCTCGGCATCCAGGTTCTCGTCCTCGTTGTCGATGCGAACGCTCACCCGCTGGGGGATGGGCAGCGTCCGCACCGTCTTGGCCACCAGCGCCGGGATGTTGGTCGCCCGGGCCTCCACCTTGTTCTTGCGGGCAAACTGCAGGAGCCCCGAGACGATCTTCCGGCAGCGTTCGGCCTCGCTGGCGATCAGGCCCAGGTCTCCGCGGTGCTCGTGCTCCTGGCCCAGTTCCTCCAGCAGGGTGTGCGACAGCATCAGCACCGTGCCCAGCGGGTTGTTGACCTCGTGGGCGATGCCGGCGGCGAGCTGTCCCATGCTGGCCAGCTTCTCCGATTGCAGCAGGGCCTCCTGCGTGCTGGCCAGTTGTTCGTTGGAGAATTCCAGCTCGCGACAGGTGTTCTTGAGCTGTTCGATGGTGTAGGGCAGGCACATCTCGCTCTCGGCCAGACCCTTGAAGATGGCCACGGCGTGCTCGCGGCAGGTCTCGTAGCCACAGGCCCCGCAGTTCAGCTCGTCGGCGGGCTCGAACTTCCCCAGGCGGGCCAGGATCTCGGTCAGCTCCTCCTCGGAGGGCACGCCCACCCGCTGGTCGTGGGGGGCGAAGCCGCGGCGCAGGTTGAGGTCGGCCAGTTTCTCGCGAAAGCGGTCCACGGTCTGGCCGTTCGCCCGGGTCACGCGGGAGTAGGCGTAACGACTGACCCGCGCCCGGCGGTTGAACAGCGGCGCCGGGTTGCTGATGCCGGGGCCCATGATGCAGCCGTTGCAGCAGAGCACCTCCAGGAGGCGCACGTTCAGGTCGCCGCCCTCGAATTCCCGGATGGCCTCGACGAACTCGCTGCGGCCGTCGGCGGCCACCACGTTCCCGGTCAGCAGGTCCTCCTGGATCTGGGCCGCCTGGAGCATCCCCCGGCTGATGGGGAACAGGGAGCCCTCGCCGGCGTAGGGGGGATCGAAGTCACCGGGAATCATCGACTCGGGCTTGATCGAGTGGTGCAGGAACATCTCGGTCAGCTCGATGAAGGTCAGCACGGCATCGACCTCGTTCGAGACCATCTGGCTGTCCGCCTCGCCCTTCTTGGCGATGCAGGGACCGACGAAGACCACCCTGAGCTCGGGGCCGTGAATCAGCCGCAGGGCCCGGGCGGTGGCGATCATGGGGGAAACGATGGGCGCCAGGGCGGGCACCAGCTCGGGGTGGTAACGCTCCACGAAACCGATGATGGCCGGGCAGTTGGTGGCCACGAAACGCCGCTCCGGGCATTCATCCAGCAGCTTGCGATACTCGGCGGCCACCAGGTCGGCGCCGAAACCCACCTCGGTCACCAGGTCGAAGCCCAGGGCCCGCACCATGCCCACGAAACAGGCGGCGTCCACCTCGGTGAACTCCGCCGGGAAGCTGGGGGCGATCATGGCCGCTACCCGAGCCCCCGAAGCCAGCAACTGCTCGGTCTGCTCGATCCCGCTGCGCACCTTCTTGGCCTGCTGGCTGCACACCCGGACGCAGTTCCCGCAGCCGATGCAGCGGTGGGGCAGCACCTCCGCCTGGCCTCCCGCGATGCGGATGGCCTTGGCCGGGCACTCCCGCACGCAGGTGTAGCACAGCCGGCACCGCTCCTTGATCGTGGATACCAGTGGCGCTTCCGGAAGATCCATGGCTCACCCGATCCTAGTGCACCACCTCACGCGTGCGGTAGTGGGTGTGCAGCAACTGGTGACTCCTGGGCCCCAGGGGCTCGCCCAGGTACTCCTCGTAAACCCTCTGGACCGCCGGGTTGCCGTGGGCCGTCCGCACCGCCGCGTCCCGATCGATCTTGTACAGCGCCTGCATGCGGGCCCGCACCGCGCTGGAGTCCGTGCCGATCGGCTGCCCGCCGCCGGCGATGCACCCGCCCGGACAGGTCATCACCTCGACGAAATGCAGGTTACGCTCGTCGGCCCGGATCTGCTGCAGCAGCCGGCCGGCGTTGGCCAGACCGCTGACCACCGCCACGTTGAGTTCCAGCTCGCCGATGCGGACCGTGGCGTGTTTGACGCCGTCCAGCCCCCGCACCTTCTTGAGCTTGAGGGTCTTCAACTCCTCACCGGTAAGCAGGTGGTGTGCCGTGCGGACCGCGGCTTCCATCACCCCGCCGGTGACCCCGAAGAGCTTGCCCGCCGAGCTGCGTTCGCCGAAGGGTTGATCGGCCGTCTCCGGCTCGAGCTGGTTGAGATCCAGGCTCCGCACCCGGATCATGCGGGCCAGCTCCCGGGTGGTGAGCACGGCGTCCACGTCGGGGATGCCGCCGTTGCTCAGTTCCGGGCGCCCGGCCTCGAACTTCTTGGCCGTGCAGGGCATCACCGAGACGCTGAAGATCCTGGCCGGGTCCAGACCCTCCCGCTCCGCGAAGCAGGTCTTGACCAACGCCCCCAGCATCTGCTGCGGGCTCTTGCAGGTCGAGAGGTTGCCCACGAAGTCGGGATGGAATTCCTCGACGTACTTGATCCAGCCGGGCGAGCAACTGGTCAGCATGGGCAGCCGCCCGCCGGTCCGGATGCGGTGCACCAGCTCCGAGGCTTCCTCCATCACGGTGAGGTCTGCTGAGAACGAGGTCTCGAAGACCCGGTTGAACCCCAGCCTGCGCAGGGCGGTGGTCATCTTGCCGCAGATATCCGCGCCGGCCTTGAGCCCGAACTCCTCGGCCAGCGAGACCGAGACCGCCGGGGCGTGCTGGGCGACCACGATGGTGTCCGGCCGGTTGAGGGCGTCCATGACCTCCTTGACGTGGCTCTGCTCGGTGAGGGCTCCGGTAGGGCAGGCCATGATGCACTGCCCGCAGTTGATGCAGCTCGAGACGTTCAGCCCCTGGTCGAAGGCGGTGCCCACCCGGGCAAGGCTGCCCCGGTTGAGGAAGTCGATGGCCGAAACCCCCTGGATCTCCTCGCACACCCGGATGCACTTGCCACAGAGTATGCACTTGGCCGGATCACGCACCAGCGAGGCGCTGGACGTGTCGGCGTGGTGGACCGGCCGGGCCCCGAAGTAACGCCGCTGCCGCACCCCCAGTTCGGCAGCCAGCGACTGGAGCTGGCAGTTGTTGTTCCGCACGCAGTACAGGCAGTCATCGGGGTGGTTGGCCAGCAGCAGCTCCACGATCGTCTTGCGGGCCCGGACCGCCCGCGGAGAGTGGGTCTGCACCTTCATGCCCTCGGCCACCGGGAAGGCGCAGCTCGGCACCAGGTTGCGCTGCCCCTCGACCTCCACCACGCACAGCCGGCAGGCCCCGGTGGGGGTGAGCTCCTCGATGTTGCAGAGGGTCGGAACGCTGATGCCGGCCCGCCTCATGGCCGTCAGCAGCGTTTCCCCCGGGCGGGCCTGAATCGGACGATTGTTGACCTCCAGCGTGATCACGTTCTGCTCCGTCACTGGGTCTACTCCGCGACGATCGCGTTCAGCCGGCACGCCTGCACGCACGAGCCGCAGGCGATGCACTTCTCCTCCACGATGTAATGCGGGCTCTTGGGGGCCCCCCTGATCGCGTCCGCCGGGCACCTCTTGGCGCACAGCGTGCAGCCCTTGCACAGCTCGGGGATGATCCGGTAGTGCAGCAACTGGGTGCACACCCCGGCCGGACAGCGCCGCTCGAAGACGTGGGCCTCGTACTCCTCCCGGAACCAGCGCAGGGTGCTCAGCACCGGGTTGGGCGCCGACTGGCCCAGCCCGCACAGGCTGGTGTCCTGGATGACCTCGGCCAGCCGGTTGAGGTACATCACCCCCTTGAGCCGTCCCAGGGCCTGGTCGCCGCTCCCGTTGCGGTGCGAGCGGGTGATGGACTCGAGGCTCTCCAGCATGTGCCGCGTGCCCTCCCGGCAGGGGATGCACTTGCCGCAGCTCTCCCGCTGGATGAAGTCCATGAAGAACTTGGCCACGTCGACCATGCAGTTGTCCTCGTCCATCACCACCAGGCCGCCCGAGCCCATCATGGCCCCCACCGTCTTGAGCGAGTCGTAATCGACCTCGATGTCCAGATGGCAGGTGGGGATGCAGCCGCCGGAGGGCCCGCCGATCTGGGCGGCCTTGAAGGCCTTGCCCTCCGGCGGGCCGCCGCCGATGTCGAAGACGATCTCCCGCACCGAGGTGCCCATGGCCACCTCGACCAGCCCGGTCCGCTGCACCTTGCCCGAGAGGGCGAAGACCTTGGTGCCCTTGCTGGACTCGGTGCCCACGGAGCGAAACGCCTCGGGACCGCCGGCCACCAGGGCCGGCAGGTTGGCCAGGGTCTCGACGTTGTTGATCACCGTCGGCTTGCCGAACAGCCCGCTCACCGCCGGGTAGGGGGGGCGGGGACGGGGCATGCCCCGGCGGCCCTCGATGCTGTTGATCAGGGCGGTTTCCTCGCCGCAGACGAAGGCCCCGGCGCCCTGCTTGATGATGATCTCCATGTTCGAGCCGCTGCCCAGCACGTTCTCGCCGATCAGCCCGTAGGCCCGGGCCTGGCGGATGGCCTCGGCCAGCCGCTCGATGGCCTGGGGGTACTCGGCCCGGATGTAGACGTAGGCCTTGGTGGCCCCGATGGCGTAGGCGGCGATGCTCAGCCCCTCCACCAGGCGGTGGGGGTCGCCCTCGATGACCGCCCGGTCCATGAAGGCCCCGGGGTCGCCCTCGTCGGCGTTGCAGATCAGGTACTTCTGATAGCCCGGGGTGTTCAGGGCGATGCGCCACTTGCGGCCGGTCGGGAAGCCGCCGCCGCCGCGGCCCCGCAGGCCGCTGGCCTCGACCGCGTCGCACAGCTCGATGCGGGTCATGAGGTGCAGGGCCTGGGCCAGGGCCCGGTAGCCGCCCCGGGCGAGGTATTCGTCGATGCTCCGGGGATCCAGCAATCCGCAGTTGGCCAGCACCCAGCGGGTTTGCGGGGCGAAAAAGGGGTGCTCGTCCAGGAAGGGCACGTCGGGCCAGGGCTCCAGGCTCTCGGAGCGGAACTGCCCCAGGATTTCGGCCTCCGGCAGTTCGCCGGCCAGGACCGCGTCCAGCAGGCCCTCCGCCCGGTCCGCCGTGGCGTGGGCGAAGCAGAGGCGGGTTCGTCCGGGCGTTTGCACGTCCAGCAGTGGCTCGGCGGAGCACATGCCGATGCAGCCCACCTCCACGACGTCGGCGTCGAGCTGCTTGTGCTCGACGTAGTCGCGGACGGCCTGGAGCGTACGGCCGGCGCCCGCGCCCAGGCCGCAGGTGCCCGCCCCCACGAACACCGTGGGGCGGACCACCACATCGCGCCGGAGCAGGGCCAGCCGCTGTTCCCGCTCCTGCTGCTCCTCCTCGCCGAGGCGGTCTCGCCGCCCGCAGAGCATGGCCTCGACCTCGTGGGCCCGAAAGGCCCCGGGTCCCTTCGCACCGGTGGCCGGCGATGCCGGACGGCTAGTGGTCGTCGCTATCATGCTTCGCGCCCCTGTCGTACTGTCTGAGGATCGTGCCCACGCTGTCCGGCGTCACGCCGGCGTAAAACTCTCCGTTGATCGCGATCACCGGCGAAAGCCCGCAGGCCCCGATGCAGGCCACCACCTCGAGGCTGTACTGCCCGTCCCGGGTGGTCTGGCCGGGCTCGATCTTGAGCTTCTGCTTGAGGGCCTCCAGGACCGCCGCCGAGCCCTTCACGTGGCAGGCCGTGCCGCGACAGACCTGGCAGTGCGTCCGGCCACGCGGCTGAAACCGGAACTGGTTGTAGAACGTCGCCACTCCGTAGACCTTGCTGACCGGAAGGCTCAGCCGGTCCCCGATCTGCTCCATGGCATCCCGCGACAGAAAACCCAGGTGCTCCTGCACCTCCTGGAGAATCGGGATCAGATGCTCGCGCCGGGCGTCCGGATAGTGATCCAGGATGGCCTCGACCTGCGGAACCGGATTCATGCCTGCGTCTCCAAACGCCGGTTCTTGGACCGGGCGAAGAAGGCCACTTTCTCAAGGGAAATCGAGATGTCGACGTCCTCGACATGCACCCCGGGGGGCACCTGCAGGCGGGTGGGGCTGAAGTTGAGCAGCCCCCGCACGCCCGCCCGGACGAGGAGGTCGGCGACCTCCTGGGCGGCCTCCGCGGGCACGGCGATGATCCCGATCAGGACCGGCTCCTGCCGGACAACCGACTGGATCTCGCTGGAGGCGTAACAGCGGCAGCCGTCGATGATCCGCCCGATCTTCTGGGGAGCAATGTCGAAGGCGGCCACGATGGGCAGTTCAGGGTGGGTGCCCGTGAGGTACTTGAGCAGGGCCCGTCCCAGGTAGCCCAGGCCGACCAGGACCATGCTGTTGCGTTCCGGGGCGTCCAGCAGGGTGCCGATCTTGCCGACCAGCCCGCCGACGTCGTAGCCCCGCGCTGGGCTGCCGGTGAAGCCGATGGTCATCAGATCGCGCCGGACCTGGGCGGGGGTGGCCCCGACCAGGGAACCGAGCTGGTGGGAGTAGATCCGGTCGCGTCCCTCGGCGAGCCAGCGGCGGAGGTGACGTCGGTATCCGCTGAGCCGTTCGACCATTCGCACGGGGATGGACATCAGTTGTTCTCCGGCGTTCGGCGCCTGTTCGGCGGAGGTAAACCGGTTTGCTGCCCCTGTCGGGCAGAGAGCCCGTTCGACTGTCGTGATTGACGGAACGCCATGAACCTTTTCACGTCGTGATCTAATTCACAGTATGCCGTCGCACCACACTCATGTCAAGTATCTCATCGGTCTTTTTCGCTTTTCCGTAGAGCAGCAAGCCGCGCGCCAGGTGTAACGCTGTGAATCACAACCTTGCGTAGATTTTCAGGGATTACAGCCACACGTCACGGAACAGAGGCGAGGCCTTAGGCCGGGGGAGCGGTCCGCATGACCGGCAGGGGGCTCAGGGGTGGGGTTGCCGATCGATGGCCTTCTCGATGGCCCGGCGGATCTCGGCGTGGATCTCGTGGGGGCGCCCGACGTGGTACCACGACCCGTCTCCCGCGGATGGGGCGCCGGTGTTGAACCAGATGGTCCCCAAACGGGTGAGGGCCTCGTGAGGGCCGATGTGCACGCCGGTGTTGAGGGCCTTGACCAGGGGGCACTCGAAGACGTCGGCGCGAAAGACACCGCGGATGCGCATGACCCGGCGGTTGGTGAGAACGTAGACGCGGGAGCCCCACTGAAGCGCGGCGAAGCCGACCCGCAGGGCCACGACGGCCAGGACGGCCTGGATGACCCCGGTGTCGCTCAGCCAGCCGGGGGTGGCCTCCGCCCGGCCCACCGCAATCGCCGCCAGCCCGCAGACCAGCCACTGAAAGGACGTGAACACCACGCTCCACAGCGAGGGCTTGATCGCCAGGATAATGACCTCACCCCCGTCCAGCAGGTGCTCGGGCAGGGCCAGGTGATCGGCCTGGAGCCCGGGCGACGCCGCGGGCGCCTCAACCGCGTTCCCGGAGGAGCCGGTCATCGGCGGTGTGCTCGAGAGGTTCGTGGTCATGGCCCGCCCTCTGCTCGTAGAGTTCCGGCTTGAGCACGGCGATATGTGGCAGATTCCGGTAATGATCGTTGTAGTCCAGCCCGTAGCCCACCACGAACTCGTCCTCGATGTCGAAGCCCACGAAATCCACGGGAACGTCATCGGGGGCCTTGGCGGGCTTGCGGAGCAGCACCGCGGTCCGCAGGCTGCTGGGCTCGCGGGCCGCCAGGCGGCCCTGCACCAGGCGGAGCGTGTTGCCGGTGTCCAGGATGTCGTCGATCACCAGCACGTCCCGCCCGGTCACGTCGGCGTTGAGTTCGGTCAGCAGCGTGGTCTTGCCGGGCACGACGGTGGACCCGCGGTAGCTCGACACGGTGACGAGCCCGATCTTCATCTTCATCGGCAGATGGCGGATCAGATCGGCCAGAAAAATGATCGACCCGCTGAGGACGGTCACCAGGGTGAGGGCCCGCTCGTGATCGGGGTAGCAGCCCGCGATCTCGGCGGCCATGGCCCGGACCCGCTCGGCCAGCCGCGTCTGACTGATGACGATTCGGGCGACGTCGTGTTCCATTACCGAAGCCATCGCAGCATTATACCGGCCCGCGGGGCGGACGCGACCCGCCGGTTGCGCCGGGGCCTGCCGCCCGGGCTCACTTGGCGGAGACCGGCTGGGCGGAGACGTTGGCCAGCATCCGGTCGAGGGCGAGGAGGGCGCCCTGGCGGATGTGGGGCGGGACCTGGATGCGGTTGACGACCTGCCCGTCGGCCAGTTGGTCCAGCGCCCAGAGCAGGTGTCGAGGGCTGATGCGGTACATGGTGGTGCACAGGCACTGCACCGGGGCCAGCGAGCGGATGACCTTGTCCGTTTCGCGGGCGGCTAGGCGGTTGACCAGGTGGATCTCCGTGCCCACCGCCCAGCGCGTGCCCGGCCCGGCGTCGCGGACGGTCTTGAGGATGTACTCGGTGCTCCCCGCGTAGTCCGCCTTCTGGACCACTTCCCAGGCGCACTCGGGGTGCACCAGGATGCGGCACTCGGGGTCCTCCTGCCGGACGCGGTCGCACTGCTGGGGGGTGAAGAGCTGGTGCACGCTGCAGTGGCCCTTCCAGAGCAGGACGCGCGCCTGGCGAACGCGGTCGGCGTCCAGGCCGCCGTCGGGCTCGGCCGGGTCGTAGACGGCCATGTCTGCCAGCGGGATGTCCAGGGCGTAGGCGCTGTTGCGGCCCAGGTGCTGGTCGGGCAGGAAGAGGACTTTGCCGCCCTGCCGGAGGGCCCATTCCAGCACCAGGCGGGCGTTGCTGCTGGTGCAGCAGGCGCCGCCGTGGCGGCCACAGAACGCCTTGACCGCCGCGGTGCTGTTGACATAGGTGATGGGCACAATGGGCTGAGCGGTCGCCGCCGTGAGGACCTCCCAGGCGTCCTCGAGCTGCTCGATCTCCGCCATGTCCGCCATGCTGCATCCGGCCGACAGGTCCGGCAGGATGACCGCCACGCCCTCGTCGGTCAGGATGTCCGCCGACTCGGCCATGAAGTGTACCCCGCAGAAAACCACGTACTGCGCCGCGGACTGCCGGGCGGCGATCTGGGCCAGCTTCAGGCTGTCGCCGGTGAAATCCGCGAAGCGGATGACCTCGTCCTGCTGGTAATGATGCCCGAGGATGACCAGACGTTCACCGAACTGCCGGCGGTGCTGCTCCACGCGGTCGGCGATCTCCTGGTCGCCGATGTCGAGGTAACGGGCGGGAATAGGGGGCTGGAAGAGCATGCTCGGGCACCTCCCTGGCAGGGCGGGATACGGTCACGGATCACCAAACGTATCTTATGTCTGGGTGACAGGTTGGCCAAGCCGGGGCTGCCCCGCGATCCGCCGGGGGGCCTGTAATCGGCGACCTGCGCCGGGTTGGATGGCGGCCGGGGGCCCCGCGCTGGTGACCCTGGCGCCTCGTTTCGTGGTCGCCTGAGGGCCCGGCCTGCCTGCTACGCGCCTTCAGCGGGCCCCGCCGCTGCCGAGGCGGGCGGTGTGTCGGCATCGGCGAGGAAATCCGCGAGGACGGCATCGGCGACCAGGCGGCCCCGGGCGGTCAGGGCAATGTGGTGGCGGTCGGCGATCAGGTGCCCGCTACGGGTGTACCGGGCGATCGACTCGGCGAACAGACGGCCAGGGTCGAACCCCGTGCGCCGGGTGAAGGCGGCCACCTCGATGCCCTCCACCAGGCGGAGTTGAAGCATGGCCGTCTCTCCGGCGAGGCGGGCGCCTTCCAGTTTCTCGCTCTCGACCACGGCGGTCCCCGAATCGTCGATCATGCGGATGTATGCTGCGATGTCGGCCACGTTGCGGTAGCGGACCCCGTCCAGGTATCCGGCCGCGGAGGGGCCGACGCCGATGTACGGGTCGTTACGCCAGTACGCCACGTTGTGCCGGCAACGCCGGCCCGGCAGGGCGAAGTTGCTGATCTCGTACTGCTCGTAGCCCCGGGCCGACAGCCGCCGGACGGCGAGGTCGTAGAGGGCGGCCTCCGCCTCCTCGTCGCAAGGGGTGATGCGGCCGGCATCCCGGCGGCGGGACAAGGCCGTGCCCGGCTCGTAGGTCAGGCCATAGAGCGAGACGTGTTCAGCCCCCAACTCGACGGCGGCCTCCAGCGACCCGGCCCAGGACGAGGGTGTCTGACCGGGGATCCCGAAGATCAGATCGAGGTTGAAGTGCCGGATGCCCGCCCGCCGGGCGATCTCCAGGGAAGGGGCGACGTCCGTGGGCGCGTGCCGGCGCTCCAGCACGGCGAGTTCGTCGGGCCGAAACGACTGGGCGCCGAGGGACAG